>Ga0207101_1091_pt1 | contig 14479 bp, 14 predicted proteins | sample Alteio_BWMinHeat_83_FD_153581 | JGI IMG/M metagenome (GOLD analysis project Ga0207101, IMG submission 153581) | Enriched cells from forest soil in Barre Woods Harvard Forest LTER site, Petersham, Massachusetts, United States -... | ecosystem: Environmental > Terrestrial > Soil > Temperate forest >...
CGGCCATGTTGACCTTCAGCCAAAACGGGATAAACTGATCTGAGTCCTCCGACGTGGCTATTTTGACAGGAGATAACAGTGAAGATCACAGACCTCAAGACGGTGTTGCTGACCGGACCCTGCACCAACGACAGGTTTCTCGCCGAAGCTCGAAAGCGCCGCAGTGCAGCGTTCATTGAGATTCACACCGATACGGAACTGATCGGCCTCGGTGAGACCTATGCGGGATATTTCTGTCCAGAACTGGTACCGGAGATTGTCAAGTTCTTCCAGCCGATCCTGCTGGGACAGAACGTGGACAACATCGCGGAATTATGGAAGCGGATGTACCAATGTGAAAACTTCTGGTGCCGCGTGGGCGTCGGGACAGCAGTTTTGAGCGGGATCGAAGCAGCGCTTTGGGACTTGAAAGGCAAAATGGCCGGCCTACCCGTGTACGAGTTGCTGGGAGGGCGAAAGCACGACAGCCTGTTGTGTTACGCGACCGGCGGCCCAAGCAACTACCCTCAAGCCAAGCTGGCGGAGAAGATTGACTACTACCTTTCGCTGGGCTTCCGCGCGTTTAAGCTGGGTGCGGGGAGTTACTCTGCCGTTGATGGACCTTACCTTCCCCTGTCGCCAACCGAAGCAGCGAACTTTGAAGGAGACAAGATGCGATTTGTCCGCGCCCATGCCGGCAAGGAAGTCAAAGTCATGCTGGATGGCCATATGGGCAACAACCCAGAGGGCAGATGGGACGTGGGCACCGCGCAGGCCGTGATGCGAGCGGTGGAACCGTACGACCTTTTCTTTTTTGAAGAGCCGTTGCACTATACCGATCCCTGGGGTTCGATGCGTCGCCCAAGGGGCGCGGCGGGGCGACTAAACGGAGCGGATCGAGCATGACGGCCTGCCTCAACTGCCAGAACTGTATACCACAAGCCTAGCCTTTTGTCAACAAGAATTTGAGGCTACCAAGCCGCCGATCACGGTGCCGATGGATGGTCGAGGGAGGGCTTGCTGTCTCCCTGGAGTTTGTATATTTCGCAAGCTGCCCATGAGAGCCTGAGCCCTCTTCCCCTAATGGGCGAGGGTTGGGACTTTACGCCCGAGAGTCTTTCGCGATGCTACATGCACCTCGTCGCAAATGTAGAAACTCCCGAGGGCGCACCCGCCGGGTGCGCCCTCGATGAGCGCCTGGGCGAAAAGCCATCCGCCCCGTCAAGTATTACGCGTCGCTATCGACGGATTGGGGCGTTAGGGAGACCTTGGAAACACTCCCCGGAGCAGAGATTTCAGCGCCTGGCAAGGCGGTTTCCTTCTTTTCCCTCAGCGCGGGATCTACCCAGCTCTGCCAAGGGTAGTCGTGGATTACTCGATCGGTGGATCGTACAAAGCCAAACGCGGTCCAGATTTTCACTGCCGCCTCGTGCAGATCTTGGCGCAGGTGTCGTCCACCAGAATCGTCTGAAACGTCCTGTCATCCGTGCCTTCTATCGTCGCCGGCACGCAGCCAGCGGTGTCGCATCCGGTGACAATGAGCGTGGCGATTCCGTTTTCCAGGGCTTTGCTGCGATACAAAACCTATAATTCTTCCCCTTGCCCAAGCCGGAACTGCTGGCTGCGACAGGCTACCGGTTTAATTCCAAGGCTGTAAGTGTTTCGCCGTATGTGCCTTACAGGATGAGTTGTTATAGTTGAAAGAGGGAAATTAGAAAGGTCAACGGAGGGCACGGGCTGCACGCACCAAGTCGCACCAGTAAGGATCCCGTACAGAAAGATGGAGCGAGGTATACAGTGGCCGCACGCCTGTGGAACGACGACTTGGGCACATCGAAACGCCAATTGCCGATTGGCGCAGAAACCGGGGGGGAAGGGGGAGTTCACTTTCGCGTTTGGGCGCCTCAGAGAAAAACCGTTTGCGTGGTGCTGGAGTCGGGACCCGGATCGCCAGGCCTAACCCCGCTGGAACCAGATCCGGAAGACCAGGGGTATCACTTCGGATTTAGCGACCAGGCATCGTCCGACACTTTGTATCGCTACCAACTCGATGACGACCCCATTCACTACCCTGACCCTGCCTCACGTTATCAGCCGGATGGACCTCATGGCCCCTCGCAAGTCGTCAATCCGCAGGCCTTCCCATGGACCGATCACCAGTGGCGGGGAGTAACGCGGCAAGGCCAAATCATTTACGAAATGCACGTCGGAACATTCACCAAGGAAGGGACCTGGCAGGGCGCGAAGCACGAATTGCAGGAACTAGCCAGCATAGGCATCACAATGATTGAAGTGATGCCAGTCGCCGATTTCCCAGGACGCTTCGGTTGGGGCTACGACGGGGTTGGACTGTTCGCACCGACCTGGCTTTACGGCCTGCCCGATGACATGCGGTCTTTTGTAAACGAGGCGCATGCCCGCGGAATCGCTGTCATTCTGGATGTCGTCTACAACCACATCGGTCCTGACGGCAACTATCTCAGCGCTTTTTCCCCGTGGTACTTCAACCCCCAACACAAAAACGATTGGGGTGACGCGATCAATTTCGATGGAGAGCATTGCGGGCCGGTCCGTGACTTCTTCACGGCCAATGCCCGTTACTGGATCAGTGAGTTTCATCTGGACGGGTTGCGCCTTGACGCAACGCAGGAAATCCACGATATTTCGTCGCAACACATCCTTCGCGAGGTGGCACATTCCGCCCGCGGCGCCGCGGTAAACCGCAACATCGTCCTAGTGGCTGAAAATGAATCGCAGAAAACCCGTCTTGTCCGCTCGGAGAAAGATGGCGGCTACGGCCTGGACGCTCTCTGGAACGATGATTTCCACCATAGTGCGCTCGTTGCGCTCACCGGCCGGAATGAGGCTTATTACTCCGACTATCTTGGTACACCTCAGGAGTTCGTCTCGGCGGCAAAGTACGGTTATCTCTACCAAGGCCAGTGGTACCGTTGGCAGCATAAACCCCGGGGCACACCCGCCCTCGACTTGCCGCCCACTGCGTTCGTCAATTTTATTCAGAATCATGATCAAGTGGCCAATACTGCGCGGGGCGAACGCCCCAACATGGTTGCAACCGCCAGCAAGTATCGCGCTGTAACCGCACTGCTGATGCTTATGCCCGGTACGCCCATGTTGTTCCAGGGCCAGGAGTTCGGCGCCACCACTCCCTTCCTCTATTTCTGCGATCACAAAGCGGAAATTAGCAAGCAGGTCCGGGAAGGCCGCGCGCAGTTCCTGGCTCAGTTCCCCAGCCTTTCGCTTCCTGAAATGCAAGGGGTTTTCAACGATCCTGGGAATCCTCACACCTTTGAGATGTCGAAGCTCGACTTTTCCGAGCGGCAGAAGAACGCGCCAAGCTATCAACTGCACAAGGATCTTGTCGCGCTGCGGCGATCAGATCCGGTTTTTTCGAACCCCAGGCCCCGGGCCGTCGATGGAGCGACGCTGGGTCCAGACGCGTTCGTCCTGCGCTATTTCTCTGACCTCAGCGGCGATCGCCTCCTGGTGGTCAATCTCGGAACCGATCTCTATCTCAGTCCGTCTCCGGAACCGTTGTTAGCACCCCCTTGCGGTAACGCGTGGCAAGTGATTTGGTCAAGCGAAAGTCCTGTCTACGGCGGCCTCGGAACCTTCCCTCCAGCACAGGATGACAACTGGCGCATTCCGGGAAACGCAGCGGTCGCGTTCGCTGCGGAGGTTCCGCATGACTAGCTCCGCTCCCGACCCCAGGCGAGTACTAAAGGTCGCCGAGGGGGATGCGAAAATCGATCCGCGTCTCACCCAGGAATGGCTGGTCACTAACGGAATTGGGGGGTACGCCTCAGGCACTGTTCTCGGTCCCATCACGCGCCGCTATCACGGACTCCTGATCGCGGCTCTGCCCAACCCCTTGGGCCGATTCATGATGCTGCACGGTCTCTTCGAAGGCCTCAAGATGCCCAACGGTGAGCTTCTATTTGCCGGTCCGTCCGAATTTTTGGACAGGGCGGCCACCGGCACACTACTGCCCACCGAGTTCCGTCTGGAGTGCGGCCTTCCGATGTGGGTCTATAACGTTGCGGGTTGCACGATCGAGAAGCGGCTTGTTCTGCCTTACAAACAGAACACCGTTTATGTTGAATACCGTTACGTAAAGGGTTCCGGCACGATCCGCCTGGGTCTATGGGCAGCAATACATCTGCGAAATCATGATGCGCAGGTTAACACTGATCTCGGGGCGCGGTATGCTCTCAGCGCGACCGATTACCATCTCGAGATAACTGGAGGCGCCGGGCTACCAGCCCTGCACATGAAGAGCACGCCTGACGCAGGGTTCACCTATAAACCGAAGACCACATCCATTGATTACCTCGTTGAGAAAAGTCGCGGTTATGCCTCGAGGGGAACTCTATGGAGTCCAGGTCACTTTCGAGTGGATCTTGAATCGGGTTCATCGATCGTCCTCATCGCGTCAACTGAACCGTGGGAGATCGTCGAAGCGCTTCCCTATGAAGAAGCGTTCGCATCCGAGCTGTCGCGCCTTCGGGCGCTGATTCAGAAAGCACCCCTTCATGCACCCGGGGGGATTGTCCCGGAACTAGTGCTCGCCGCGGACCAATTCCTCATCACTCCGGTGGGCCGCACCGAGGATGCCGCGCGTGCGCGCGCTGCGGGCGATGAACCTCTCACCGTCATCGCTGGATATCACTGGTTCACCGACTGGGGCCGCGATACGATGATCAGCCTGGAAGGGCTCACCCTCGTCGTGGGGCGCTACCAGGAGGCCCGCTGGATCTTGCGGACGTTTGCCCACTATGTTCGCGACGGCCTGATTCCCAACATGTTTCCGGAAGGTAAGAAGCAGGGACTGTATCACACGGCCGATGCCAGCCTCTGGTTTTTCCACGCGATCTCGCGCTATCTCCAGGCCACTGGCGATCGCCTCACGCTGCGAGAGATTCTGCCGCAATTGCACCAGATCGCGAAAGCCCACATCGCAGGAACGCTTTTCGGCATCCATGTCGATCCGGAAGACGGCCTGCTGGTGCAGGGTGAAGAAGGTTATCAACTGACGTGGATGGATGCAAAAGTTGGCGATTGGGTGGTGACGCCTCGCCGCGGAAAAGCAGTGGAAATCAATGCTCTCTGGTACAACGCCCTTTGCCTTTTAAGGACGTGGACCGAGCAGGAAGATGACCCCAAACTCTCCGCAACTTATCGGCAGTATGCCGATCGCGCCCACGCCTCGTTCAATCGGCGCTTCTGGAACCAACAGCGGGGATACCTGTTTGATGTGGTCGACGGGGAATCGGGCGGCGGAACCCCAGGCAACGACCCCGCCTGCCGGCCCAATCAACTTCTGGCCATTTCGCTGCAGAATCCAGTGCTGGATGAACGCTCTTGGGAACCGGTCGTGGATGCCGCTACCAAGCTCCTTTTGACACCGGTAGGTTTGCGATCGCTAGCGCCCGGCGACCACGAATACAAAGAGCGCTACGACGGGGACCTCCGTGCACGAGATGCTGCGTATCACCAGGGCTCAGTTTGGGCATGGTTAATTGGGCCGTACATTGACGCGCTGGCTAAGGTCCATCCCGAGCGTTGCAGTCTCGAGCTTTTGCAAGGATTTGCCAGACACCTTGACGAAGCTTGCATCGGATCGATCGGCGAAATTTTTGATGCCGAAGAGCCCCATACCCCGCGCGGCTGCATCGCGCAAGCGTGGAGCGTTGCCGAAGCGCTGCGGTGCTTCGCCAAGCTATCCGCTCCGGGTGGGCTCTCGCCCGTAGGTTGTAAGATCAATTCTCAAAAGGATACGGAGTAATGCCGTTCGGGGCGATTCAGCTCGTTACTCTGCCCATCAAGTTATCCACGTGCTTTGACCACTTCGTCTGGACCGTTTCTGCTGGAGCTTCGTGAATGCAAACAACTCCTCCCGATCGTGCCGGGCTAATGACCATCGGGATATTCAAATTGATCAAAGCGCTGGCGCTGGTGGTGGTGGGTATTGGGGCGTTTAAACTTGTCCATCACGACCTCGTTGAGGTCCTGAGCCATTGGATTACGGCGGTGCACGTGGACCCGGACAACCGGTATTTCCAAAAGGTTCTCTCAACACTCTGGTCAGTGGACGACCGCAAGCTCAAAGAAGTTGGCGCCGGCACATTTTTCTACGCAGGAATCTTCCTAACCGAGGGCCTGGGATTGCTTCTGGGAAAAAGTTGGGCGGAATACTTCACCATCTTCGTCACGGGCTCGTTTCTTCCCATCGAGGTGTACCTGCTGACGCTACATTTTACCCTCGTGAGACTGCTGGCGATCCTGGTGAACATCGGCATCGTTGGGTACCTCATCGTCCACCGGCTACGAGAACTTAAGCGGAACGTAGCATTATCTTCGGCGCCCGCAACAAGCTAACGCGCCGCGCTTATCTGGCGTCGCACATTTCCCGCTGTATCACTTGCGGCACACCTTCGCCAGTCGCCTGAGCGCCGGCGGGGTTTCAGATGACTTGGTTACCCTAATGTTGCGACAAGGCGATGCGCGAGTATTCAAACGCCACAGCCAAGCCGAGTTGAACATGATGCGAGAAACTCTTGCGCAATTGGACCGCCGAGCCAACGAGCCCAGGAAGACTTTTGGATCACCCAAGTCAAACTGACGACTTTTGGAACACTTAAGACCTTAGCTATTCGCCAGTAACCTCTTCTCTTTCCAATGGGTTAAAAGAATTTCGAAATGGACAAGAACCGCAGAGTTGGGACTTGAAATCCCCGGTCCGTAAGGACTGTGTGGGTTTGATTCCCGCCCTCCGCACCATTCTTTTCAATAACTTAACGTGTGTGGGGAGTGGAGGTCCAGGACTCAGCGATTTCCTCCAGGGTGCGGCCCTTGGTTTCGGGAAGGAATTTCCGTCCCCATAGAAAAGCGATTAGAGAAATCACCGCATAGAACCAGAACACGCCGGCGATGCTGCCGAAGTGCCGCTTCGACGCAGCCTCAATGGCGGGGAAAGCGAACGGGCCGGTGAAGCCGGCGACCCACAGAAAGGTTGTGGAGATGCTCACGGCGCGTGCTCTGATCCGGGTTGGATAAAGTTCCGACATCATCAGCCAGGGCAGCGGACCGAGCCCGATCGAATGCGGTATGGCGCATACGAAAATCACCGCCACCACGATCGCCCCGGTCATCTGCAATTGAAACACCCAACCGGCGATGACCAGGCAGGCAACCATGGCTGCCGAGGTGATGATCCAGATCGGCCGCCTTCCGCTTCGGTCCACCAGCCAGATGGAAACAAACGTCAGCAGAAAGTTTCCCGACATGATGAGTACATTCACACCAATTGCCGAGCTGGCTTGTGGATATCCTGCCTGCTGAAACAGGCTGGGCAGGTAATAGGCGATGCCACTCCATCCCGTCCAGTTATTGAACAGCGCAAGCGCGATGCCGGTAAGCAGGGCGCGCCGCATGCCCGGCTCAAAAAGCTCCGCAAACGTTCCCGATTCCGCATTCAGTGATTCCCGGATCTCTTTCATCTCGGCGCGCGCAAACCCCTCCCCGTCGATCCTGGCCAGGATGGAAAAAGCTTCATCGAACCGCCCTTCTTCCGCCAGCCAGCGGGGGCTTTGCGGAACGCGCACCAGCAGCACCATGAACACCACCACGGGGACGGCCACCGAAGCCAGCATCAAGCGCCAACTGATGCTGGGAGGCAGGAATCTGGCCAGAAAATAGGCGGCAATCGTCGCGGAAACGGCGCCCACGGTAATGGCCAACTGATACATGAGCCCAAGCCTTCCACGTTGCCGGGCGGGCCCAATCTCAGCGATGTACATCGGAGACGCGAGTGACGACAACCCCACGCCTACTCCGCCGGTGATGCGAAACAAGTTGAAGGTCAGGATATTCGTCGCCAGGCCGGCCCCAATCGCTCCGACGAGGAATAGCACCCCGGAGAGCATCAGCGTGGTCTTCCGGCCGATCCGGTCGCAGAGCCAGGCCCCCAGCGAGGGCCCGATGATGCAGCCTAGAATTGCACTGCTCGTGGCGAATCCAAATTGCGTGGGAGTGAGCGTGAACTGCTGGCGAAGAAACAATTGCACACCCGAGATGATGACCAGATCGTAGCCGAATAGGAACCCGCCGATGGCGGCAACAAAGGAAAGGAAGAATGCGTAGCGCGCTCCACTTGCAACGTGCTTGCTGGTTGCCATCACATTCCCTCCCAGAATTGCGCGGGGGTGTCATTTGCGCTCGCAAGTGAGCCGCCCCGCCCCGGATCGCCGGTGGTGTAGAGGTCACGTATCCCAAGATCGGCAGCATTCACTGCGAATAGAGAATCTAAAGCAATCCGAACCCGAAGAGGTCTACAGCGGCTCACTCTCGCCATTGCTGTCACTATCAAGACTCTCGATATTAGGCCCTTCGCCTCGTGCCATGAGGCACTCATTGGAATATGTCTTGCGGATCTGGAGGGTCCGGACTGGCGCAAGATCCAGGCACGCTTCGCATAGGATGCATTCGTCTTCCTGTTCCGGGCGGACTTTCACCCTTGTGTTTTCCACCGCGAAGATGTCTACAGGACAAACGGCGACAAGCTTCTTCCGCAACTCTTCCGTGTATTCGCCGTCATCCACATTGATCTCGATAAATGTCGCCATATTAGCTACGGTTCGCCAGTCCAGTCTTAACGAGGTGTGGTATCTGCGAAAGCTTTTCAGCGACAGTGACTCCGGCGCGCGTGAGCGCTCCGATCTTTCCGCGCGGACTTCCGCTTGTTCCTTCCACGATAACCGCCGCGTGCCCAAAGCGCAGGCCCTGATTGCGGTCGGTAAACCGCCCGGCAACAAAGGCAAAGATCGGCAGCCTAGTCTTGTGTCGGACAAGATGCTCCGCCAGTCGTTCCTCCATCGATCCCCCGGGCTCGCAGAAGAGTACCAAAGCTTGAGTCTCCTCGTCGGCCTCAAACTTTGGCAAGAGGTCGAGAAAAGTTGACCCAACGACCGCATCCCCCCCAATGCTGACACAGGTACTTTGCCCGATTCCTGAATGCGTTAGTAAGCTGGCAATCTCCGTCATCATGCCCCCGCTCCGCGACATCACTCCCACGTGACCCGACGTGTAAGCGATACGGATGGAATCCGCCGCGCCTCCACACATGCCGACGCGGGCTTGGCCAGGCGAAATAACTCCGAGAGTGTTGGGGCCGATGACCGTCGCTCCAACTGTTTGGGCTGTTTCCAGAATCGACACCACATCCTTGCGTGGGATTCTCTCGGTCAAGACTACAACCAACCGCAAGCCGTTGGCCAACGCTTCCTCGGCAGCATCGTGGGCGAACGGAGCAGGGACCGAAATAACGGTGGCTGTACAAGGAGAGTCTCGCATCGCGGCACGCACGCTGTCATACACCGGGACCCCATGCACTACACTGCCGCCCTTCCCCGGCGTAACTCCCGCCACCACCCGAGTCCCGTAGCGAATGGATTCACGGGTGAAGTCAGCGGCTTCCCGTCCCGTAATTCCTTGCACAAGGACTCGAGTTTCGGAGTTGACTAGAATTGACATCGGATTGCGTCGACCACTTGATCGATGCTTGTTTCCCGGCCAAAGGATGGAACATTGTAATGCCTTAGGATCGCCTGACCCTCCGCCTCCCATGAGCCCGGAATGCGGAACGCCGCGATGACTTCGCGAGGTTCGCGCCCACTTTCGAGCACCCCCTTGATGACGCCCCTCGCGACGAGGTCGACGCGGGTATTGCTGACCACGTTCATAATCACCGCTATCTTTCGCACTCGAGGCAAGCCCAGGACCAGTTTCGTCAATTCCTTCACCTTCCACACGCTGGGGTTGCCGCCGATTTCGCAGTAATTGGCAGGCTTCAAGCCAGCATCCAACATCGAGTCCATAATCGTCAAACTGGCACCGCCCCCGCCAACCAGCAAACCCAGGTCGCCATCAAAGGCAATCATCCTTCCCGCGACTCCCCGGTGGTCCTTATCGTCAATCTCGCGCGCCAGACGCTCGATTTTTGAACGGCGCTGTGCCCATTCGGTGCTCCGGGGAACCTGGCGCCAAAGCTCGGCCTGGCGGAACGCAGCATCGTCATCCAATTCCAAGTGGGCATCTGCCACCCACCAGTGTCCTTTGGGGTCCTTTACAATCGGATTCAGTTCCAATAGCAAGGCATCCCAGTTGGAGAAGTATCGCGCCACATCTAAGATGACGTCTCCGAGTTCGTTTACTCCCTGGCCTTGGAGTCCCAAATCTGCAGCCACCTCACGCCCAAGATAATCGGGCGGGGAGTATCGCGTGGAGAATTCACGGCGAATCACTCTCTCCGCCAACTCCACGTTAATACCCCCTGCGGCGGAGGCGATCAGCGTGGCTCGCTTGTTGGTGCGGTCGTAACTCGCCGCGAGAAATACTTCCTGCTCAGCCGCAATTCTTTCTTCTACGAGGATTCGATCGACAAGGAAACCGTTTATGGACCGGCCCAACAGAGACTCCGCCAAGTTCGATGATTCTTCCGGTGTCGCGGCGAACAGAACGCCTCCGGCTTTCATCCGCCTTCCAGTTGGAACTTGCGCTTTCAATACGACCGGTCCGCCCAAAGCTCGAGCAGTTGCGAGGGCTTCAGGACCCGAGATTACGACGTCGCCGCGCGGAAGCGATAGTCCGCGGGACCTGAGAAGTGCCTTCGTCTCGAACTCTAGGACTCGCATCGATTGATGGCCTTCGCAATTAACGAAAATCAGGAGAGGATGAAGGGATCATCCACCTTGTTGGCAAGCTCGACCCAGATGCTTTTGACCTGCGTATATTCGTCAATGGCTTCAAGCCCACTCTCACGCCCATATCCGCTCGCTTTATACCCGCCAAAGGGAGAAGCAAAAGAGACGACGCGGTAATTGTTGATCCAAACCGTGCCCGCGCGCAGGGCCTTCGCCACGGTATGCGCGGTTTGCAGGTTTTGCGTCCAGATGCCTGCCCCCAAACCGAAGATGGTGTCGTTCGCGAGTTCAATGGCTTCTTCCTGCGTACTGAAGGGGATGACCGCCAGAACCGGGCCAAAAATTTCATCCTGCGCGATCTTCATTGACGGCGAAACGTGGTCGAAAATCGTAGGCTCGAAAAAGTAACCTTGCTTTAGGTCTTCCCTCTCAGGAGACCGGCCGCCGAGGATTAACTTGGCCCCTTCCTCTTCGCCCTTGCGGCAATAGAACTTGATTTTGTCGAGTTGCTCCTTGAAAGCCACGGGACCCATTTCCGTTTCCATTTTCTGGGGATCGCCAAGTTTGATCCGACTTGCTCTCTCCACAAGTCTAGTGAGCAAAGGTTCGGCGATGTCTCGATGCACGAGCAGGCGGGAACCGGCGATACATGTCTGTCCCGTCGCGGCGAATATACCCTTGATCACTCCGTTGACGGCATTATCAAGGTGTGCGTCGGCAAAGACGATGTTCGGGGACTTGCCGCCAAGTTCCAATGTGACGCGGGTATGATTATCCGCTGCCAGCTTGGCGACTGCCTTGCCCGTTTCGGATGATCCCGTGAAGGCCAGCTTGTCGATTCCCGGGTGACCGGCCAGCGCGGATCCGGTTCGCTCGCCAAAACCGGTAACCACGTTGAAAACACCCCTGGGAAGTTCAACGCGATCGATGACAAGGCGGCAAAATTCCAATGTTGAAGCGGAGGTCTGCTCCGCGGGTTTCACCACCATCGTGCAGCCCGCTGCCAAGGCCGGTGCGAGTTTCCAGCTCAGCAACAGAAGGGGCGAGTTCCAGGGTACAATGGCCCCCACTACGCCAACCGGTTCGCGCAGCGTATAGTTCAACATCGTCGGCTTATCGACAGGAATTACCTCGCCGTGAATTTTATCGGCTGCACCGGCAAAGTAGTGGTAATAGTTCATCAGGTACTTCACCTGCCCGAGCATTTCCCGAATCAGCTTGCCGTTGTCTCGGGTCTCAATGGTGGCCAGGTGTTCAGCATGCTGGCCGATGGCTTCAGCAATCTGGCGGAGAATGCGGGATCGTTCCGAGGCGACCATCTGCCGCCACGGTCCTTCGAAAGCTTTTCGCGCGACCCGGACGGCATGATCCACGTCGCCTGCGCCGGCGGAGGGAAAGGTGGCCCAGACTTCCCCGGTGTAGGGGTTAATCGAATCGAAAGTCTCATGGGATTCCGAATCGACCCACTCACCGCCGATGTACATCTGGTAGGATTGAATCGCTGTGTTAACTGGCATATGTGGCTTTGTCCTCCCGAAGCTCGCACATCGAAGCTGGCATGAAGTCAGGATCGGGTCTGTTGGGTAGGCCGAGTAGATTCGAATCCCCACTTCTCGAGAACGTCGGCGGGGACGTCGAGAAGTTCGAGAATACCCCCCATCCGGGGCTCGGTGTCGAAGTAAGTGAAACGCCCCGTCGACTTTCCCACAATAGGGCCGTCCAGCGAGGGCTCTAGTCCACGACCCTCAAAATTCTTGAACGCCGATTCGAAGTCGTCCGTGATCAGTCCGATATGATGAATTCCTTCCCCGTGCCTTTCGAGGAATTCAGTGTAGATGTTCGAGCCCCTCTGGTTCTCAATCAACTCGATGACACCACCACCAACTTTGGTCATGGCGACTTTAACTCTGTAGTCGCCGGCTTGGCCGCGATACGTCACACCCGGCATATCCTTTGAATCTACAACGTAGATCGCGAAAGGACCGATTCCCAGAAGCTCCTCGAGGTTTCGAACAGCCTTCTCGACGTCCTTCACCACCACGCAAACTTGCAGGATGCCGATCTTGAAATCATTACGCATGATGCACCTATCGCTTGCAAAACTCCGATTTGCCGCGCGTTTGAAGGCAACAAGCTGGGATCTCTCCGGTTTTACACCGGCACTTTTTCGTCTTGATGTTGGCCAGATCGCTTCGAAATCCTTGGAGCGTCGCCGTTGCTCGGTGTGTTCAGATGGGCCTGAATTTCCCGCGTGGCGGGAAGAGGGCCCGCAGAAGTATAGTAGCGCGTGCCGGCAACAATGAGTTCTTCTGCCGGGAACCGTGTGATCACTTCACATCCGGTCTTGGTAACGACCAGTTCTTCCTCGATGCGGGCCGCCGACCAGCCATCCGTCGATGGCCAGAAGGTTTCCAAAGCAAAAACCATACCTTCCTGGATCACTTCGGGATGATCGATTGACACGAGCCGGCTGAAAATCGGTTTTTCCCAAACCGACAATCCCACTCCATGTCCATATTGCAGCGCGAAACAAGCCTCTTCATCGGGGAAGCCAAACTCTTGAGCTTTGGGCCAAACCTCGACGACTTCGCCGGTGGTCACACCCGGTTTGATGAGACGGAGCGCGGCATCGAGGTATTCTCGACATCGTTTGTAAGCGTCCACCAGCGAAGGAGGGGCGCTGCCGATGGCAAAAGTTCGATAGTAGCAGGTGCGATATCCCAGGTAACTATGCACGATATCGAAATATGCGGGGTCGCCAGGCCGCAACGTCCGGTCCGTGTAGACATGCGGGTGAGGACTGCAACGCTCGCCGGAGATGGCGTTCACGCCTTCCACGTGCTCCGACCCCATGTCGTAGAGAATCTTGTTAACCAGGCCCACGCATTGGTTCTCGCGCATTCCCGGTCGCATGGCGCGATACAGTTCTTCGTAAGCTGCGTCCACCATCATGCAGGCTGTGCTGAGCAGGCTGATTTCGTCCTGGGTCTTGATCATGCGCGCGTTCTGCATCACTTGCTGGCCATCGACGACCTTAATTCCTTCCTTCTGGAGCGCGAACAACACGGGAAGTTCAAGCATGTCCACGCCCACCGGTTCACCTAGCAGGCCCCGTTCTTCCAAGGCGATGCGGATTTTGCGCGCGACGTCTTCGGCGCGGCCTGACTCGGGCGACATTGCTCCACGCAGCAGTGAAATCCCGGCTCGGGATCGCCCGTCACCAAGCCAGGGACAATACATCTGGTGATGGCGGGCCGCAGAGCCGAAGTCCCAAAGAATGGGCTCGTCATTCTGTGGAAGCAAACAGAATCGGACCAGCTTGTCCATGGCCCAGGTACCGATGTGTGTTGAGGTGATGTAACGAATATTGTTCATGTCAAAGCAGAGGAGGGCGCCCAGCTCGCATTCGCCCAGCAGCTTCTTGGCCCGCTGTAAGCGTTCCTTGCGAAGCCGATCGATATTCACTCGCTCTTCCCAATCCACCGCCATAAGACCAAAAGTTTTCAGCGCCATGCTTCACCTCGTCAAAATGCTTTCACACAGATTCCGAGCAGCCTCTACCACGGACGTCGCCGTGGGTACGGTCAAGTCCTCGAGCGCCGGCGAAAAAGGCACAGGCACGTCCATGGCGCCCATCCTTTTCACCGGGGCATCCAGATCGTAAAAAGCTCCCTCAGCTATCACCGACGCAATTTCGGCGGTGACCCCATAGCGTTCGTATCCCTCGTCAATAACGATCACGCGCCCAGTCTTTTTCGCTGACGCAATCAGTGCCTCCT
>Ga0207101_1109_pt1 | contig 14439 bp, 9 predicted proteins | sample Alteio_BWMinHeat_83_FD_153581 | JGI IMG/M metagenome (GOLD analysis project Ga0207101, IMG submission 153581) | Enriched cells from forest soil in Barre Woods Harvard Forest LTER site, Petersham, Massachusetts, United States -... | ecosystem: Environmental > Terrestrial > Soil > Temperate forest >...
AAGTTCGCGGAGAATTCTCAGGCCTCGTGGCGGGAGGTCGGTTGGAAAAAGCGTATACGGGAAGCGGGGGAGAGCAATGCCGGCGTTGGTGACCAGTCTGGGAAATCCCGCCAGGCCGGCAGCGAGACCCTTTAATGCACTTCGTCGGTTCATTAGCTCTCCGTAGAGGCAACACAACAGGGTGAAGGCTAATAGCTGCCCGTTTCCTTCACCGTCCCCGCTTTCACATCCTTGTCAGCCTGATAGGGAACATGGGCCATGTGGAGTTCATTGCCGTGAAGACTAATGTTCTGGCTCTTCGCGCCCTTGACTCTAAGGTAGACGTTCGTCCCAGACGAGGCAGTGGAGTCGACAATGGCGGCACCCTCTACCTCATCCAAAACCACTGCCGGAATATCACTTGCCGCTTTCGCTGGGCCGCCCTCGAATCCTTCGAGCTTCAGACCTTTGACGTCCTGGAAGTACATCGCGCTTTGCCACTTCGGCGATTCGGGTTTTTCCCAATGCACTTGCACGTCTTTCACTTTCAGATTCCTGGCGTAGTGAAAGTACATGGCATGAACCGCTTTGTCGTACCCGGGAGTGTTGTCCGTGGATTGGAAGAGTTTGATGTTTTCCAGGCTCACATCATCCAGCCAGCTATTCGGATGTCCAAGAATCAGGCAGGAGCCCTGTCCGTGGGCGATGATGTTTCGGAGGATGACGTGGCGAATTGCGCCCGCCGGCGGCTCATCGGGTTTGAGTGGCAAGCCCAGGCTTTCACTGCGCCGTTGCACCGTGAAATAGATGGGATCGCCATTTCCCCACCAAAACCAGTCAAAACGGTGCGTGTTGATCACGACGTTCGAAATCACCACGTTTTCCACGACCCCGCCGTCGTAAACCATGAAGGCGATTCCGCGATTGGAATGGGTGATGACGCAGTTGCTGATGGTTACATTGCGCACCGCCACCTGATTGCCGTCGCAGAATTTAATGGCGCTGGAAGAAGAGGAAAGACGGCAATTGGTGACCGTGATGTTTTCGCACGCCTTCGGCGGCCCACCCGCCTCGGGCGTGGAATAGAACACGATGGCGTCGTCCCCCGTTTCGATGGTGCTGTTAGCGATAATCACATCGCGACAACTGTTGGGATCGATTCCATCCGCCCACACTCCGTATTTTTGGTCGGTATGGATGTAGACGCCGTCGATTCTCAGCCGGTCACAATCGTAGGGGTAGAAGGTCCAACTGGGAGAGTGAAGGATGGAAATACCCGCCACTCGAATGTCTTTGCAGCGCACCAGCTTGATCATGTGGGGGTAGATCTTGCGGTGGTCCATCTCTTTGGGAAAAGACCTCATCAGCGGGATGCCCGCGGCCTCCGCCGACTTCTGATTGTCACGAATATAACCATCATCAATGACATTCATCCGCCAATCGTATTCGGATTGTCCGTCGATAGTGCCCCGCCCTTCGATGGAAATGTTCTCAAGGTCTTCGCCCAAGAGCAGAGCGTCCGTGGTGAAATCGGCTTCGGCTTTCGATCCGAACAACGTCGCCCCAGCGTCCAGGTATAGCCTGACATGGCTGCGCAGGTGGAGCGTTCCGGAAGTATAGTCGCCGGCGGGCAGATAGACTTCTCCTCCCCCCGATTTTCCGCAGGCATCAATGGCCTTCTGTATGGACTGGGTGGCGAGATCCGCTTTGTTTCCCGTGGCACCGTAGTCTCGAACATTAAAGATACCGGCGCTTGCCTGCGCGGACAGAACAGATACTAAGACAAAAACTGACAACGCTAAAGACGCTAACATTTTTCTCACGAGGAACTCCGCATGCATGGTCATCCCCTCAATCACGAAATATCCTGACTTATTAGGGTTTTTGTCAACGATATTTCCCGTGCGTTTATAATGGCTGACCGGTAATGTGTCAACGCATTTCTTGGTGGTCAGCGGAGGTTCTCGCGCCCTGACGATACACGGAATGCATATGAGACGGCGCGAGAGGCCATAAGGACTGCCCATGAAACGGAGAACTTTTCTTCCCTACCTTCTGACGCCGGCGTTTGCCAAAGCGGCTCAGGGTGTCCCGGCAGCTTCCCCGCCCGACATGAAGATCACGCGGATCGATACCACCTACTTCCGGTCCGGGGTCGACTTGCCTTGGAAACCTAATTGGGTGTGGGTGCGCGTCCACACGAGTTCCGGCCTCGTCGGTATCGGCGAAACGTATCCGCGTAACGAAGCAGAGGCCAGCCTGGTGCATTCCAGCGTCGCTGACCGGCTGTTGGGTCGCGACTCGCGCGATATTGAGCGGATCTGGGCTGATTTATATCGGACGTTCGATTTCCAGGTAACTGGCGGCACGGAGATCCGCGTGTTGAGCGCCATCGATCTAGCGCTTTGGGACCTTTTGGGGAAGTCCTTGAACGTGCCGGTTTACCGCCTGCTGGGAGGTAAATCCAATCCCCGGATCCGCGTCTACAATACCTGTTTTGGCCTTCGTTATGACTTCACCAAAGAGCCGGAAAAGATCATGCATGAATTGATCGACCGGTACGGTATCAAAGCGATAAAGATCTGGCCCTTTGACGAGGGGGCCATCCGCAATCAGCACGAGTACGTTACGGCGACTGACATTGACGAAGGCTTGGCGCCGGTACGCAAGCTACGCGACGCATTCGGAAGTGATATTGAAATTCTGGTGGAATTTCACGGCGCTTGGGACCTGACTTCGGCCATTCGCATTGCCAGAGCCCTTGAGCCCTTTCGGCCCATGTGGCTGGAAGACATGCTTCTGCCAGGAAATTTCTCGCAATACCGGCAATTGGCCGAAGCTACGTCGAGTCCTCTGACGATCAGCGAACGCATGGCGGGCCGGATGGAATTCCTGCAGATGATGGAAGCTCGGGCCGCCAAGTATGTGATGTTCGATGTGACATGGTGCGGCGGCATCAGCGAAGCAAAGAAGATTGCAGCGATGGCGGAGGCTTTCGAATTGCCCGTCGCGCCACACACGGCAGGGGGGCCGCTGCTTTTTTACGCCTCCACCCACCTCTCCACCGCCATTACCAACCTCGCCATTCAGGAAAGCTGTCAGCTATTTTATGAGCGGACCTGGCCGGCCATGCTGGATAACCCGCTACTGCCCGCTAATGGCCGCATCAGCGCGCCCGAACTGCCGGGCTGGGGGATGCTGATTAAACCGGACATTTGGACCCACCCGGCGGCGGTCACGCGCACCAGCACCGCGTGAATGATAGCCTATAGGCGCGGACATTATGCCGGGTGAACTTCCGCGTTCGCCCGCAACAGCAACGCCTTCATATACGCAAAAGTATAGGCTACGGATGCGCGCGGGCCGCCCACCATTTCGGGAAAGTGATCGCCAATCACCACGCCGTCGAAGTTGACCTGCCGCAGGGCGCGCATAACTTTGTACATGTCCATGTATCCGCCGTCCACATAGGCTTCCACGAAATGCGGCAAGGGGGCCTGGACGTTGCGGAAATGCACCTTGAAGAGCTGTTTCCGCTCGCCAAAGTATCGGATGGCCTCCGGCACCGTCTTGCCCATCAGTTTGCCTCCCTCCAGCCAGGTCCCGGCGCACAGGCAAACGCCGATGTTCGGGCTGTTGGCAATTTCGAGAGCGCGAACATATCCCTGGAAGTTGCCAAAGATGCAGCGCGGGACCCCGCCCAGCACGGGGACGGGCGGATCGTCAGGATGTATGCCGATTCTGACGCCCTGCTCTTCGGCCACCGGCACGATCCGCTTGATGAAATACGTGTAGTTTTCCCAAATCTCTTCCTGGGAATAAACACGGCCGTGGGTCAGAGGAAGGTAGAATTCCTTACCATTCCAAAAGCCCTTTCGGGGCTTATTAAGATCCAAGGCGCGCGACGAAGCCCCGCCACGGGTCGTTTCGCGGTCTGAACTCCAGATGCCATTTCCCATGTGAGCGTACGTGGTGTAACGCAAACCCACTTTTCCGAGAAGGCGCAGATAGTTCTTATATTCCTCAATCTTCGCGTCGCGACCGGGAAGATTCAGCGTAACTTCTTCCATGTTGTGTACGTTGAGATTGCCGATATTCCAAACTTTAAGGCCGGCGGATTCGACGTTGTGGATCAGCCGCTGATAATTTTCCAGGTTCGAGCCCTTGGCGTCGGTCCAGATGTTGACGTACTCACCTCCGAGCTCGCGGACGAATTGCAGGTCCTCCGGGGCAGGGTCGGGGGGCATTTGGACTGAGAGCTTGATGCCCGGCGCATTCGGGTAGATCTTGGCAGCAATCGGACCCAGGTCTGCAAACGGGACGAGTCCGGCCAGGCTCCCCGTGAGCGCAAGCTTTGCCAGCCGCCGCCGCGAAGGGTCAAACCTCCGTTGCCGATTGAAAAATTCACGCTTCATTGGTATCCTCCCTCCACTTTGTAGCCGAAGTTGACCTTCCCATGGGGAAAACGCCTCGCGACCGCGTTGACATTTCCCAGCGTCTCCACATGGACACGATAGCCAGCGGGGACATCGATCTGATAGGTAATCTCGCCCGCCTTCTTTATCCAATTCAGGAATATGAATCCGTCGGGGGTGGGAACGCGCCCCTCGCACCAATCGATGGATAACGGCGTAAAGCGAAGTTGAACCTGCTTGCGCACCATGTCCACCTTATAGAGACCGAGGAGATCGCGATAAAGGGTCGTGACGATGAATGATTCAAACGTGTGGTCCATGCTGGCTTCATTACTGGAGTTTTCCCACATCGTGCCGGTAAGTTCCGCCATGTAGAGAAGGTTGGCAATAGCCTCCTGCGCTAATTGTTCCGTCAGACCGGCACGGGAAAGAATAATCTGCCGCAGGATTTTGCCCATGAAGGCATTCGAGGGCGGGATATCGGGATAGGCCTTCGTGGTCCTGCGGTCAGGGCCGAACTGCTTCAGCAAGGTCTCCCAAAGCTGAGGGTAGGTTTCCGGAGTGGCAACGTCGAAATAAAACGCGTAGTACTGGCACGTTTCCGTGCGATTGTGGCTGGGAACCATTTTCCCGTCCTGCAGCACGGCGTTATCAACGAAGAACTGGCCGTCGTACGACTGCTGCCGGACAACTTTCCGCAGGGTTTCGGCCTGTTCGACGAACCGCGGCAGATTGTAAAGCCGTCCCGCCGCGGCCAGCGACGCTGTATAAAGCATATTCGTGGGATAGTTCAAAGGCTGGACGTAAGCATTGGATTTCGACCATTCGACAAATACCCAGCCCTTCAGATCCTGAAGTAGTCCGTCAGCATTTTGAAACGGCCGGAAGTAGTCAAACAGCTTCAGCACGCGTGCCCGCAGGCCCGCAACCATCTCCTGGTCGCCGCTGCGTTCCAGGTAATGCTCGAGTTGCAGGACCAACCAGAGCGGCCATTGAGCAACAAACATCCCGTCATACTGGTCGGCAGGGTAGACCGGAGGCATCATTCCTTCGGGCATATTCTCGAAATGATCGGGCAACAGATAATTTTCAAACTGATTGTGTTCGACCTTGGTGTGCCCGCTGAGAAGCGGCGCCACAGTCGCCGTAAACAGAGAGTCGCAAACCCAACCCCCGCGCTCACGCGTGGGATTATCCTGAAATGTATCGAGGGCATTGCCGCGGTAGCATTCCCTCCCTGCCGCAAACAGCTCATTGAAGCGAGCGTCACTACAGTGAAAGTCCGCCGTCCAAACATCGGGAGCGGCATATTCGCGGATGAAAACGTGGTCAACGTCGCATTCTCCGCTCAGAACCATCAGTTTGAGGAAGCGGAGACCGTAGGGCTCAAAGGTCTCGAGATTATAATTGCCGGGGGCCAGCGTATAGGCGACAACGTTGACACACAGAAGCCGGCGGAAGTTCACGTCGCCATCCACCAGCGTTTCATCAAATGCGAAATAGAGTTTGGTGGGACTATGAACGGTAACGTGCGCGCCGAAAAATCCGGGCAGGTCGGTGCCAAAGTCCAGGGTCCTAAATTGGCCAGCGCGCATCGCCAGAGGTTGGTCAGCCACATAGGGCAGGTCGATGCGATTGTTGACCGTGGTCGCCGTTTTTTGTAGCTCCAGGTAGGGAATCTCCGTGAGTTCCTCCTCGCGGTATCCCAGCATATGGGGCCCGATCCGGCCGGCGGAGGGAACGGAAGGATCTGATTCGAGATTCTTCGGCGCCGTGGCGCCCCATTGGAACTCTCCCTCCGCCGCGATCATCTCTGGTTGTCGTTTGCGGTAGTCGGGGAACGGAACCCGGCGTGGGATAAACTTACGCGGCGTGGAAGCCGCGCAGGGCACGGGGTCAAAGGGTGCATCCGCGCGCTCGCGCCACGCGGACGATTGCGGCTCAAGGTGATAGACCTCGGAAAAGGTGCGTTGAAAGGTGTACCGCTGCACTTTCTGAATATGATGGGGAAGGTACTTGGTCTCAAACTGCTGCCCACTTCCTCCCGTCGAAGCCAGCACCTCGGTATCGGTAACGACTTCCGCCTGGAGGAAAGACGGCTCGTTCATGATGTAAAAGCTGTTGACGTTGTATCCCGCCACTTCCACGCAGACGAAGTTTCTGCCCTTCGCCAGCAGCGGCGTAATATCCCACAAATCCACCCGGGCAAAGCCCAGAGGGGCGCGCGCTGGTCCCCACCCGTGGAAATTCCCATTGAGATAGACATGATAAAGTGTGCAACCGGTCATGCGCAGATACACATGCTTGCCGGGTGGAGCGTCAAAAACGGCGCGGAATCCCACCCAGAGATTCATCTCTTTTTCGCGTCCGTGCGGCCAAATGGGTTTCGCCGAACGGAAAGCAATCCGGGACACTTCTGGCGCGAAGTCTTGCCCCGTACCCGCTCCCGACAAAGCCGGCAAGTCTTTTGGCAAGCCGATGGAGGCAACCGTCACCGCCACAGAACCGCCCAGAAATTTTCGACGACTCCAGCCTGATTTGTTATTCCGTGTTTTCAAGATAAAGCTCCTCGTAATGCAAGATCGTAAATGCCTGTTTCAGGGACAAACGTTTCGCCAATTGCTGTTGGTCGAACAGCGTTTCGCCAATTTCTGCAAGGCCGGACAGCGTTCGGCCCCTGGGGTTACTACGCTCTGCGGTGCAATCTCCACACGCTGACCCGTGGCACAGCCAAGAGTGGCTGTGTCACTTGGTGGCACAGGCACTCCTGCCTGTGCTTTTCGCCTCAAGCGAAAATGTAGCAACTCCAGTCGCAGGGTCTCACCCTGCGTCAGCCCGCCGAACACGGAACAAAAAGCTTGCGAACTTTATCACATGCTGCCCTCACTCAACAGAGATTTGGCTTGAAGAAACACACGCCAGAAGCGCTATAATGCCGCTCCCTTGCACCGAGTGGTACAAAACTTTGTACAGGCCAGTTCTCCGCCAGGGATGCTGTAATGAGTTCCACATTTCAAGAACTCTTCCAGGGAGCCTTTCATGGAGCAATTAATGATGAAGCGACTCGCAATTCTAATATGTGCTTTTTCAATTCTCACCATTAGCATGGCAGACGAGCCGGCCGGCACGCCACAATTCAAATCTGCTTTCATGCGGGTTGCATTGTCGGCGGATCAGCCCGCTTTTACGGTACTGACGGTCGATTCATTGGGTACGAAGAAGCTCGAAAAGAATTCGTTGCGCTCGCCGGTCAAATCCGACAAGGTTTACGAAGTGCGGCGCGCTGGCCGAAGATTTGAATATCGATTCGCGGGTGCGCCAACCAGCGCGCCGGTTTGGTCTTTTGAATTCTCAGAGCGGCAAGTACAACTGCACTCTTCGTATTCCCCGGGGAATCCCCCTCCCCCTCTTCTGCTCGATATCAACCCCCACGTGAGCCGCGGGACACTACTGGGTCTGTTCAACGATGATGGAACCATCCGCTTACCTGCTCTTTTGCACCTGCCGAACCTGGGGACGTTTCGCCTCACCTCCGCTCGCGGGAGTGGTCCGGCGCTCGGGTATGACGCCCTGCGCCACAAAGACAAAGCTCAGCGGGTGAACGACTTCGTGAAAGTGACGATTCCGGGCGCGTCGGCCGCCACTCCCAACGTTGATTACACCTTGGAGGTTGTCGATATTTATCCGGGCTCTGCGCAGCTTGCCAAAGACCCCCGTTTCGACGGCTTTCGGCGCGATTGGCTGGAGATTCTTCAACTCAGCCCTCAGCACCGAGCCCTTGCCAACCATGCCGCGAGCGACGTATGCGCCTTCACGCTGTTTGAATACTCGGCAGTGGCGGCGCGGACTCCACCCCTCGCCCCCGGATTGACTGCTCTCGATCTGATTCGACAAACCCTGGATCGCTACCTCGGCGGCATGAAGGCTTATGGCATCGCCAACTACGTTCCCAATTCCGGGCTCCCTTGGGATTTTGCCGACACCTACCCTTCCCTGCTGATCGCCGCTTCCGACTACGTGCAGGGTAGCAAGGATGACGTTTGGCTTAAGAAGAATTATCCCAGATTGAAGCACTGGGCAACTACCATGCTGGCGATGGATCGCGAGGGAATTGGGCTGATCGAATACCCGGAGAGCGGTAATTCCGGTACCTGGGACAAGAAATTCAGCACCCACGCCGCCAATTGGTGGGACGATATCGGCTTTGGCTACCTCGATGCCTACTCGAATGCGCTTGCCTATCACTCTCTGGTTGGCATGGCGGAACTGGCGCGGCGCGCCAACCAACGTGCTGACGCGGAGCTTTACGCTGGTCGCGCGGAGAAGCTTCGCTCTGTTTACTTCAACACGTTCTATAATTCCGCCACGGGAGTGCTGGCCGGCTGGAAGAGCAAGGATGGCAAACTCCACGACTACTACTTCACTTTTGTAAATGGCACGGCGATCACGTACGGCCTGGTTCCCCGCGACAAGGCATACCAGATCATGGACCGCCTGCTGGCCAAAATGAAAGAGGTTGGCTATAGGCGCTTCGAATATGGCCTGCCTGGGAATCTGATTCCCATCCGGCGCGACGATTATCTCGAAGCAAGGGAGGAGTGGGGCGGCGGCGTCAAAGAGGATGGCTCCGATGGTTTCCAGATCTACGAGAACGGTGGGGCCACCGCCTGCTTCGCCTACTTCACCATTCAGGCCCTATATCAGTTGGGACGCCACAAGGAAGCTGACGCGATTCTGTTTCCCATGCTCCGGTCGTTCGAAGACGGCGGCTTTCAGGGCTCGGCCCCGAATGGCCGCTCCTACGATTGGAAGTCCTGGGACGGCAAACCTTACGGTTACGAAGGTCTCTTGGTGGACGGTTACATGACGCTGTTGGCGGTATTATCGCACTAGCATGGATTATTCATGAAAGAGATAACAGCGGGACGACTTAAGAGCGTTTCACACAGAGTTCACGGAGCCTTTTATTCGCCGGCGGGACCGAACTCGTTAACCACGGAGTGCACAGAGAAGATCTCGGGGACATCTCCGTGTCCTCTGTGCCCTGCCTTTGTGACCTCTGTGTGAAACTGTATGCCTTGCTTAGCTTTCCAGCAGATTCGTGAGTAATTCGCGCTAGCGCCGGGATTTGGCCCGGCGAGGAGTTTCGAAATTTGATCAGTCATCACCTTACGAACTCGCCAACACTTTTGGGCGTTTGTTCCCCAGCAATTCAATGCGTGACTCCCTTTTGGAACGCATCCCGTGGCACTGTCATCCTGAGCTCCGTTCTTCAGGGCGAAGGACCCCTGTATTTCGTCTTACCCAGGTGGGCCGCTCCGGGGCCAGCGACCGAACAACCCGGTGCTAGCGCACCTCGCTTCTTACCTACAATGAAAAGGGTCCTTCGCACGGAAGAACGGGGCTCAGGATGACAGCGCCACAAAGTGCCCATGAACAATCCCAATGCCTTTTATGAGGAGAGGTCATGACTGCTTCGTGGAACCGGCATTCTCGATCGTTAACTATTTGGGCAGCCATATTCGCAATAATTCTTTCTGTTGAGCAAGCTTCTGGCGCCTTGCACAACAGCGCGGCGCCCATCGTTCTGGCATCGGGCGGTCACCCGCGCGCCTCCATCATCGTGGGCGAGCGCTCCACGGAGACTCATCGTTTTGCCGCGGCGGAGCTGGCGAAGTACCTGCAGGTTCTTTCGGGCGCGAAAGTCCCCGTCATTTCGGAAGCGGAGTCGGGGTCCCGGCCCGCGCAAGAAACGCTGATCATTCTGGGCGGAAGCGACGTGAATAAAACCGCCGTGGAAGCGGCCCGGGCGCTGGGCATGAGTTTCAACAGCCTCAAGCCAGACGGGTTTCTGCTCAAGACGGGCCGACTCAAGAATCATGCTGTCGTGGTGGCGGCCGGTAACGATGGCATTTCCACCCTATACGCTGTCTACGAGCTGATCGAGCGGCTGGGAGTCACATTTCGGCTGACCGGCGACATCATTCCCAAACCCCAAGACCCACTCGTGCTTCCCCCCCTTGACGTACGCATGGAACCGGCTATGGCCAGGCGGGGATTCCTGATTCAGGATGGCGGCTACGAGAACATGACCATGTTCTCCTACGAGGACTATACGAAGTTGATCGATCAGATGGCAAAGATGAAGTGCAATTACCTGCAGTTCTGGTGGTTCGCGTTCGAACCCTGGCTGAAATATGGATACAAAGGGGAGTCCGCATGGCTGGGGGACGTCTCCACCAAGGAGAGCGGGTATTTGACCTGGGCGTACGGATTTGGCTCGCGGACCACCGACGATGTTTCCATTGGCAAGGAACGCTTCCCGAACCGGAGAATTGCTCCGCGGGAGATGTGGAACGTTGAGACGTCGGACCAAGCCTACGAGGTCGCGGAAGGTGTACTGCACAAAATCATTCGGCACGCAAAGGAAAGAGGAATCAAGGTGTGGCTGGCGATCGAACTGGATGCGTTGACGCCCAATCTGGCCCGCTACTGCGAGCAAATTGGGGATCGGCCATTCATGAATCTCGCGGGGGCGTTCGTTCATCCACTCGACGAAGTCAATCGCGAAATCCAGGTGAATCGATTGAAAGCCCTTTTTGATACCTACCCGGAGGCGGAAGGATACTTTCTCAACGTCGGCGAGATGTACCCCGATTTGAACAATGATAAGCACCGAGACTTCTTCAACCAGAAGCGTCCGGAGTTTTTCTCATTGCGGCAGGCCCGATTTCCGTGGGTGCTCGACATTCCCTCGGATTCCAATCTCGTCGTCGATTCGAATATCGGCTACTTCGATCTCTTTCAATATCTGTTGAAACAGCGCGACGCCATCAACCCCAGGGTGAAAATCGGACTGATGGGGATAGGGCGCGGTTACGCTCTGCCTTTGTTTGACAAACTTTTGCCCAAGGACGTGGCCTTTACCGATATGGAATCAAGCGGCGTTTGGACACCGGCGGGCCTTCCCATGCAGATATTCGGCGGCATGGGCGAGCGCGAGAGAACGCTGGAGCCGCGGGTTGACGATGATTTCGACATGATGGGAATGCAGTTTAGCGTGAGGCAGTATAGCGTCAAGGATCGGATTTTTCCTGAGGGGTTGAAATACGGATTGACCGGTTTTGCCGGGCAACTCGACCGCATCCGCGGGACCGAAACCAACAGCTCCTATCTAACCGAGGCGGCGTGGGCCCCTCAACTTAGCCCGGAAGATTTCTACCAGGATTATTCCCAACGCGTGTTCGGTGCCAAGGCCGCGCCTGCGATGTACAAGGCCTTCATGACGCTGGAAGACAATCAGGAGCACTTGGCCTACAACAGTTACTGGTACTGGTACACCATGATGATTTGCTGCACTTCCCTGCCGGAAGTTAATATGGGGCATCTGCTCTTTCAACAACCCGATGCATTTAACGGCCCTACACTTCCCGATTGGAAGAACTTCATTCCCCAAATGCCCGACACGATCGTCTACTTCGAAGGATCGGTCGCTCACTTAAACAAGGCGCTGGAAACTTTGCGCGCGGCTCTGCCGGATGTCGCACCGCAGGGCGAGTATGAGCTTCGCTACATGATCAACCGCACCCAGTCGTACCGCGACTACATCGAAGCTTTGGTGACGGAGCGGAAGGCTTATCTGGCTTATGACAAGGCGTTCCGCGACCGGCGCCAGGTGTCCCACGAACAATTTGTGGCGGAACTGAACGAGGCCTTGGAGGGCTTCTCTGCGGGCAGCCGGCAGGTTCAAGCGGTGACCAGGGAATACGCCGAATTCATGGATAGTCCCTCCGATCTCGGGGTCCTGTACCATCTCAACGCGCGCGCTGTGCTCGGCTTTGATCTCATCTACCAGACCATACGCAATATCGTGAATTACCACACCGGCAAACCTTACTTGCAGCATGTTCCCTGGGAAAGGCTTTACTCGCCGGACCTTCACGCGTCTTGATGTTGGTGATCCTCGACGATTTGCCGACTAATCTTCGCCGGTGGCAAATGCCCCTCATCTCGCCAGCGGCATCTCCTCCATCTTTTCGTCCCGGCTCTCGTCTGGGGATCCGTTCGCCAGGATGTCCGGTGGTTTCCCGCGCTCCTCTTCGTCCTTCTTCAATCTCTGAAACAATTCCATCTCGCTCTTCTGCTCTGAAGTCCGTCCAAGCTTTCGATAGCATTGCGCCAGCAGATAGTGTGCAGAGGCTTCCGTCGGGTCCAGTTGAACAACCTTGGTAAGATTGCTGACAGCCAATTCAGGCTTGTTGGTTTGAAGATAGAGTTTGGCTAAATCGCGATAGGCTTGACCCAAGTCAGGCTTCTGCCGGAGGGCCCTTCGCAAATATCCCTGGGCCTTCTCAAACTCCTGCCGCGACAGGTAAATGTTTCCCAACTTCCATGTGGCCAGGTAGTTCTCCGGAGAGATTTTTAATTCCTTTTGAAATTCCTCTTCCGCCTTTGGGAGATCTCCCTCTTTCCAGTACGCGTTCCCGAGCGAGTAGTGCTCCCCGGGCTCGTCGGGCGCCTTCTCAACGGCTCTCTTGTATTCGACGATGGCATGGGGCATGTCGCGGCGGGCCTCGAAGGAGGCGCCCATCACTTGATGAAATCGCGCCGAATCCGGATCGAGAGCAGCCATCTTTCGATAGGCATCGGTCATCAGCTTGGTATAGAGTCTCCCCAACTGGTACTGCACCTCGACGTTATCCGGCGAAAGCTCGGCCGCCTTTTGCAAAACCTGCGCCGCTTTCTCCCCCTGACCTAATTCCAGATAGGCGTCACTCAGATTGAAGTAGGCACGCAGTTCCTTAGGCTGAACAGAAATAAACTTCTCGAGTGGGGCGATGGACTTCTCATATTGATTGGTGCGCAGATAGGCCATGCCGAGAAAAAGATAGGAGCCGACAAGGTCAGGCTTGCGTTGTAGTGCCTGCTGAAACGCCTCAATGGCCTCGTCATTTTTCGATTGAATGTAATAGACGAGGCCAAGATTGTGGTAGATTTCCGCGACATCCGGATGCAGCTTGAGCACCTCCCGGTATTCCGCGGCGGCCTTGTCATAATCTCCGGCTTTTTCGGCCCGCTGAGCGGCGCGGAAGTGCTGCTCATCCTGACCCTCAGAAGCCTCTTGAGCTCTCGAGAATGCTGGGCTTAGGTAAAAAAGACAGACGAAAAGTAGAACCTTCGTGCGCATGTTGTGTACCTGGATTCGGAACGGGTCAACCTATTGTAGCGCTGGGCTTTACAGGCTGCCGGAAAACCCATCGAAGCTGTCATCCTGAGCAGCAGCGAAGGATCTGTATTGGAATTTTCAAGCAACTACAGATTCTTCCTTCGCGGTGCTCAGGACCGCCTGCTGGCTCCTCAGAATGACAGCTTTCATCAGTTTTTCCGCAACCTGCCAGGGTTACTGATTCGTATGCGAGGATCTTTCGTGAAGCTCCTCGAGCCTCTTGGCCTTCTGTTCTCTCTCCTGTGCGTATAGCTTTTGGAAAATCTCAAGCTGCTCGCGGGCCTTGTCGGGCTGTTTGAGTTTCTGGTAGACCTGTGCAAGTTGGTAGTGAACGTTCTTGTCGTTCGCATCCAGCGCAGCAGCTTTATCCAGAAGCTTTACGGCTTCTTCCAGCCTCCCTTGCTCGGCGTAGCATTTTGCCAGAAGAAAGTATCCCATCTTATAGTTGGGATCGCCGGCGATGACAATCTCGAGGTGTGGAGCGGCCTCTTGCGGCTTGTCGTTCTTCACCAGAATGTCACCCAGGTAGTAATTGGCCTTCAGATGGTTAGGATCTTCGCGCAGAGCGAGTCGGAGTTGTTCTTCCGCGTGGGGATAATCACCTTTGTTATAGTAGACTTCGCCCAGGGCAAAGTGGAGTCCGGGAAACTCCGGATTTTTTGCGATTGCCTCTTTATAATCTTCAATTGCTTCCGGATATTTCTGTTCCTCGGTGTAACCTTCCGCCTTTAGAACCAGCATGAAATCCGAATCCGGATCCAAATTGCCCAATTGGTTTATGGCGGCGAGGGTGGCGGCCTTATGAAATCGTATCAGCTC
>Ga0207101_1123_pt1 | contig 14433 bp, 11 predicted proteins | sample Alteio_BWMinHeat_83_FD_153581 | JGI IMG/M metagenome (GOLD analysis project Ga0207101, IMG submission 153581) | Enriched cells from forest soil in Barre Woods Harvard Forest LTER site, Petersham, Massachusetts, United States -... | ecosystem: Environmental > Terrestrial > Soil > Temperate forest >...
AGCTCAGAGGGCTAAGGAAAAGCTTCCCGATGATCCAAGTATCTCAGACACGCTGGCTTGGGTACAGTATCGCAGCGGACTATATCAGTTGGCCGCGGCATCGCTCGAAGACTTGGTCAAGAAGTCGCCCCGAATTGGCCTGTATCAATTCCATTTAGGCATGACGTTGTTGGCGTCTGGCAACACCAGCGACGGGCGATCTGCACTACAACGCGCGCTGGAGCTCAATCTTCCAGACGCTGAGATAAAACAAGCGAAGAATGCGTTAGTGAGCAATACCGCCAAAGTGATGTAAAGCTTCATGCGACCGTCTAAAAAGCCGGTATTGGTTGCAAATGTTTGCATACTTGGTTATCGACTTGTTCGAAGCTACGTAGCAGTTCTGTGGACAGATTGTGAAACGGTTTGCACTCAGCCCACCGTCGGAAGAGCTCGAGTGCAGGATTCACGGCGTTGTAACTTCCCGCTAACCGTGTCTTGGCCAATTAAATCAGCAATTTAAACACTTGGGTCAGTAATCCGCGCGTAGAGCAAAACCAGTCTGTTCTGGAAGCCGGATTGCTCAAGGTGAATGCGCGAAGTACGAGGACAGTCAGAAGAAATGGCTACTTCACCAATCACTGAGAGCACAGCCTACCTGGAAGTCCCGAGGAAGAGTCAGGCACGGTCGGATGCTGCCGGTCGAGACCTGGCCCCACAAATCGTCTCTCAAGATGAATTCTTGCGGATCGTGCGCCTGGAAAGAAAGCGAACGGAAAGATCCGGGAATCCCTGCATGTTGATGTTAGTCGGCGGATTGAGACGGCTTGGTGGCGAAAACCCGCGAAAAGTGATTCGGCAGGTCGCGTCTGTGCTTTCGACTTCTACGCGCGAGACCGATACTTTTGGATGGTACGAGCAGGACTATGTGATGGGTGTCCTGTTTACCGAGATTGGGTCGGTAGATAGCGACAACTCCAGCTTAATTATCCGTAAAGTAACGAGCGCTCTGCAGCAAAGTCTTACTCTCAGGGATTTCGACGCGATAGAGATTACTTTCAAAATATTTCCTGAAGTCCCTGGTGGCGATAACAAAAAAGATCCCGATTTTACGTTTTATCCGGATCTGACTGATCGTCACGTTTGGAGCGCCGCGCACCTACATCTCAAGCGGACGATTGACATCGTACTGAGCCTGTTAGCGCTGGCGATTCTTTCACCTGTTTTCGGCCTGATTGCGCTGTTGGTGAAGTTGACTTCGGAGGGCCCCGTTCTCTTCCGTCAGAAGCGCGTAGGTCAATACGGAACGCCATTCACATTTTTGAAGTTTCGTTCCATGTACAGCAACAACGATTCCAAGATCCATCAGGAATACGTTGCGAAGTTCATCGCTGGACGAGGAAACCTGAAGCAGCCGGACGGCAGCTCAGCGGGAGCTTACAAGTTAACCAACGATCCGAGGGTGACTCCTCTTGGGCGTTTTCTGCGGAAGACTAGCTTAGACGAATTGCCGCAGCTCCTGAACGTGATAAAGGGCGAAATGTCGCTGGTTGGACCGCGTCCTCCGGTGCCCTATGAATTCGAAAAATATCATGTTTGGCACCGCCGTCGAGTGGTCGAGCTCCGGCCTGGCATTACAGGGCTCTGGCAGGTTAACGGCCGGTCAAAGACCACATTTGACGATATGGTGCGTTTGGACCTGAAGTACGCAAGACTCTGGTCAGTTTGGCTCGATCTGAAGATACTTGCTAAGACCCCGGCAGCAGTGCTTTCCGGGGAAGGCGCCCACTAGGCTGCTGATACCTCTCCTCTTACAGATTTGTTTCAGATGTTCGCTCTTGAGCCGATTGATTGGATTTGTAATCGAACGGCCGCAGGGCTCCTAAAGAAATTCCCATTACTAAATTCCTATCTTCCGGAGAGAAAGTATGATTCGTGTAGGTGTCATCGGCTACGGTTACTGGGGACCGAACATAGTTCGTAACTTCCATGGCGTTGAAGGTTCTCGTGTGCAGATGGTCTGTGACAAGAGCCCCGACATGTTGCGTCGGGTCGCGCAAAATTATCCCGATATTCAGACCACAACGAATGCGGATGACGTCCTGACCTCTCCCCAGATTGATGCCGTTGCCGTAATTACTCCGGTTTGGACTCATTTCGAGCTTGCCAAGAAAGCGTTGGAAAACGGCAAGCACGTATTTGTCGAGAAGCCTTTCACGTCGGACGTCGCACAGGCAGAGGAGTTGATCGAACTCGCAGAAAAGAAAGGCCTCGTGATCATGGTCGATCACACATTTCTCTTCACCGGCGCGGTCAAGAAGATGCGCCAGTTAATTGATGAGCAGGTTCTCGGAAAACTCTATTACTACGATTCAACTCGAGTGAACCTGGGCCTTTTTCAGCATGACGTCAACGTTATCTGGGATCTCGCGCCTCACGACCTATCGATCATGGACCACTTGATTACTGAGAAGGCAGAGGCGGTCTCAGCTACCGGGCAGACCCATCTTAACGGGCATGAAGATATAGCGTTTTTGACAGTGTATTTTTCAGGCAAGGTGATTGCCCATATCAATGTAAATTGGCTGTCGCCGGTAAAAGTAAGAACCACGCTGATTGGCGGCGAAAAAAAGATGCTGGTGTGGAACGATCTGGAAGCAGACGAGAAGATCAAGATTTATGACAAAGGCGTGGACATAAAGAATCGCGAAGGCGTGTATCAGATGCTTGTCAGTTATCGTTCCGGCGACATGTGGGCACCGCAAGTACCGCAAAAGGAGGCTTTAAAAGCCGAATTGGATTACTTTGTCAATTGCATTTCAAATAAGGAAACGCCAATCAATGACGGCGAAGCGGGCTGCCGAGTGGTCAAGATGCTGGAAGCAGCGAATAAGTCGATTTCCAAGCGAGGAGAACTTGTCTATCTATGAACGAGTTTGTATGTATCGCGCAAGACGTCAAGCTCGGGAAAGACGTACGCCTTTCGAATTTCATCAATCTCTACGGTTGCGAAGTCGGTGATGAAACGAAAATTGGAGCGTTCGTCGAGATCCAAAAGAATGCAAGGATAGGCCGACGCTGCAAGATTGGCAGCCACTCGTTCATTTGTGAAGGCGTGACAATTGAAGATGAGGTCTTTGTAGGTCATGGAGTGATATTCATCAACGATTCCTATCCTCGCTCCACAATTGACGGTCAACTTCAGACCGAGAAGGACTGGAGTGTCGAAAAGACTCTAATAAAAAAGGGCGCGTCGATCGGTTCTGGGGCCACGATTCTTTCTAAAGTAACCATCGGGGAGAATGCGATCGTCGGCGCGGGAAGTGTGGTTACAAAAGACGTGCCGGCAAACTGCATCGTTAAGGGTAATCCCGCAACGGTGCACAGGCGAATTGTTTCATCAACTACTGCAGAGGAGGCAACGACAGCAGATGTCAGTTTCTAGTATTCCTTTCTTAGATCTTATTAGTCCTCATAGAGAGCTCGAGCAGGAACTTGTCTCGACGTTCGTCTCGGTGATCCGGAGCGCCAGCTTTATCGGTGGTCCGCTGGTAGAGAACTTTGAGAGCTCTTTCGCAAGCTTCTGTGAAGTGAGTCAGTGCGTTGGGGTGAACAGCGGAACGGATGCGTTGCGCTTCGCCTTGATCGCGGCAGGTGTGAAGTCCGGCGATGTTGTGGTTACGGTGCCAAACACCTTTATCGCTACCACTGAAGCGATCTCCCAGGCTGGCGCTGAACCGAAGTTTGTTGATATAGACGAACACACTTACAACATCGACGTCGCGAAACTTAGCGAGTTCTTTGAGACTCAGTGTGCGGTTGATAGGTCGTCCGGAAGGCTTCTCACACTGGAAGGGCGCCCGGTGTCGGCGATTGTGCCTGTCCATCTCTACGGACAAATGGCAGACATGGATGCCATTCTCGAACTGGCGGAACGGTATCGCTTGATCGTGATAGAAGATGCTTGCCAAGCTCATGGCGCCGAGTACTTTTCGAGAAAGCAGAACGCCTGGAAGCGGGCGGGTTCCATGGGCCACGCGGCCGCCTTCAGCTTTTATCCTGGCAAGAACCTGGGTGCGTGCGGCGAGGGCGGGGCAGCAACAACCAATGACCCTGCCATTGCCAAAACGATGCGGATGCTTCGAGATCACGGTCAAGCCAAGAAGTACTACCACGATTTGGAGGGATACAACGGCAGACTCGATTCCCTTCAGGCCGGGCTTCTCAGCGCAAAGTTATTGCACCTCGACAAGTGGAACGCGCTGCGCCGATCGCATGCTCAGCTCTACAACGAGCTTTTTGCAGGCAATGCCAATGTTGTGACGCCATTCGAGCCTGCTTGGTCCAAGGCGGTGTACCACTTGTACGTAATTCAAGTCGAGGACCGCGAGAAAGTTCAAACCGAACTGGCAAGTGCGGGAATCGGAACTGGAATTCACTATCCCATTCCGCTCCATCTTCAGAAAGCGTATGCCCATAGGGGATACGCGGTCGGCGATTTCCCGGTCAGCGAAACGTTGGCGCCTAAGATTCTCTCGCTGCCGATGTTTCCAGGTCTAACTCAGAGCCAATTGAAACAGGTGGCGGAACAATTGGAAGTCATCTCCGCTGTCAAGTTGAGCAGAGCGGCAGCCGCGTCGGTGTAGTTGTCAGGTTTCTGATGAACTGAAAGTTCGAACAGTTTCTATGTGTGGAATAACGGGTTTTTGGAACTTTAATGATAAGCCGGTCGATGCCGATGTTATCGGAGCGATGACTGAAACTCTTGTTTATCGCGGACCGGATGGGTCGGGTACGTACATAGATGGACCCCTGGCCCTCGGTCATCGCCGGCTTAGCATTATCGATCTCGAGGGCGGTCAGCAGCCCATGAGTTTCGATCGAGGTTCTTTGTGGATCACTTTCAATGGTGAAATCTTCAACTATCTTGAACTTCGGAAGGATTTAGCGAAGAAGGGATACAACTTCGCCACGCGCTCCGACACGGAGGTGATTCTTGCAGCCTACCGTGAGTACGGCGTGGAATGTGTCAAACGGATGAACGGCCAATGGGCGTTCGCCATCTGGGATGCGAGAGAGAAGACACTCTTCCTTTCGCGCGACCGGCTTGGTGTGCGGCCACTCTTCTATACAGTCATGGACCAGACATTCGTTTTCGCGTCCGAGATCAAGGCTCTTTTTGCCCATCCAGAGGTGACGCGGGAACTAGATCCCGATGCTCTTCGGCAGGTTTTTACCTATTGGTTTCCATTGCCACCAAAAACCGTCTTCAAGGGCATTCATGAACTTCCTCCTGGACATTCTCTTGTCGTAAAGCATAGGAAACTCGACGTCACTCGATATTGGCAAATTGATTTTTCCCAAACGCCAACCGCTGTAGGTGAAAACGATGAGGAGCGCTTTACCGAGGAGCTTTGCCATCTGCTGCTTGATTCGACACGAATTCGCCTGCGTGCGGACGTTCCTGTCGGAGCTTATCTGAGCGGCGGATTGGACTCGTCAGTCACAACAGCGTTGGCGCAGCAATTTGTAGGTTCTTCACTTCGTACTTTTTCGATAGGCTTCGAAGACGCCACTCTGGACGAGACCAGTTATCAGTCGGAAGTAGTGCAGCGCCTTGGAACAAAACACCAGGCTATCAGGTGTTCGTCATGGGAGATCGGAAGCGCGTTTCAAGATGTTATCTGGCATGCGGAACGCCCAGTACTTCGAACTGCGCCTGTTCCTATGTTTCTTTTATCTCGCTTGGTGCGGGACAGCGGTTTTAAAGTTGTTTTGACCGGCGAGGGATCTGACGAATTCCTTGGTGGCTACGACATATACAAGGAAGCTAAGGTAAGGGCTTTCTGGGCTGCGCAGATCGGATCGAGCCGAAGACCTCAGCTTCTCCGCAAGCTATATCCATATATGCAGGGATTGCAAAAACAGTCGCCGGCATATCTGCAGTCATTCTTTCACGTTGAGGAAAACGCCTCGTCCAATCCGTTCTTTTCACATGTGCCCCGTTGGGACCTTACCAGTCGTACGCACGTTTTCTTTTCCCCTGAGCTCCAGTCAACATGGACTGAAAACCAATACTCCGACATCCGGCAATTATTACCGGATAATTTCCAGAGTTGGGATTACTTCTCCAGGGCTCAATATCTTGAATCAGCTTTTCTGCTTCCGAATTATCTGTTGTCTTCGCAGGGCGACCGCGTGGCGATGGCAAACTCGGTTGAAGGCCGATATCCGTTCCTGGACTACAGAATTGCCGAACTGTCGTTCAGAATCCCTCCCAAGTTGAAAATGAAGGTGCTCAGCGAGAAGTACCTTCTCAAGCGCGCTTTCGGTGACTTAGTGCCCGATGCGGTGAAACGAAGGCCCAAGCAGCCATATCGCGCACCGGACGCGGCCAGCTTCTTCGATTCCAATGGCAAGGCTCGGCACGATTACGTTTCCGACCTCCTTGCTCCCGAGCGTCTTCGCGCCAACGGCATCTTCGAGCCCGGTGCCGTCACTAAGCTCGTGGAGAAGGTCAGGAATGGCAGAGCAACGGGCTTTTTTGAAAATGCCTCCCTCGTGGGAATTCTTTCTACACAAATTTTGTACGAGAAGTTCATTACCAATCTGAAGGAGAACCTGTTTCATGCAGCAGATCGAGCAAGAAGTGCGACAGTTTGTCATTGAGAACTTTGTGTTCGGCAACGATTCCAATCATTTCTCTAATGACGACTCATTTCTCGAAAAAGGCCTCGTTGACTCGATGGGTATTTTGACCTTGGTCGAATTCGTCAGCGAAAAATTCGCGATCTCAGTTCCGGATGAGGATCTCATTCCTGAACACTGGGATTCGGTTGCGAGGATCGGCGCGTATGTTCAAAGTCGAATCGGAAAAGCGCAAACCTCCAATCAACTTACCACCGCGGCTTCAGTGACGCTGTAACCGAGCGAGTAAAACAAGGAGGTCAAATCGTGCAAGCTACATTATCCAGATTTTCCGCAGAAGTACTTGAACTCGATGTTGCGAAGGTTGCCGCGGAGCTTGAAGAAGCCATTCGCGAAGTAATTCTCCAGCGCCTACGACGAAAAGGCGCAGTGATTGGTTTGTCCGGCGGCATCGACAGCAGCGTGACCGCTGCACTCTGTGCCAGAGCGCTTGGTCAGGAGCGGGTCTTCGGAGTCATGATGCCGGAAAGCGATTCGTCAGATGACAGTCTGGACCTGGCGAGCCAGCTGGCCCTCACCTTTGGTATTCCTACCATTGTGGAGAACATTGCTCCGACTCTCGAAGCCATCGGTTGCTACAAGCGAAGAGACGATGCAATTCGCACTGTGATCCCGGAATATGGTGCCGGTTGGAAAAGCAAGATCGTGTTGCCAAATCTCCTCGACGAGTCGCACTACGCTTTGTTCTCTCTCGTCGCCCAATCTCCGACGGGAGAAATGCGACGCGTTCGTCTCACCTCCGAAGCATACTTGGGAGTGGTCGCTGCCACTAATTTCAAACAGCGGATTCGTAAGACCCTAGAGTACTACCATGCAGATCGATTGTGGTATGCCGTGGCAGGCACACCAAATCGGCTGGAATATGCACAGGGCTTCTTCGTAAAGAATGGTGATGGATCTGCCGACTTCAAGCCTATTGCTCATCTTTATAAGACTCAGGTGTATCAGTTGGCGCGTTACTTGGGTGTCCCGGAGGAAATTCTTCGGCGCCCTCCTACCACGGATACGTATTCCCTCGAACAATCCCAGGAAGAGTTTTTCTTCGCCATGCCGCTGGAGATGCTGGATCTTTGCTTGTATGTAGAACCCAATAGTAAGTACGCTGGCAAGTACTCTGGGCGGTCTTTAAGCCCATTCTCTGCGTTTAAAACAGCGTCACGCACCCGATGTTCGCTCCAGTAGATTCTGGCAAGCTGCATGTGTGCTACCTGAGCATCCGGCTTGTGACGCAGAGCGTCTTCAAACGCTCTCTCAGCATGGTCCATGTCTCCTTGCTGCATATAGCTCTCACCCAACAACTCATAAAAGTTGGTTTGCATGGGCGCTCGATCGATCTGCTGGCGTATTCTTGCACTCGCCTGGTCTGGCCGGTGCTGCAGGTTGGCGACCTCGATCAAGCCGATCAGTGCGGGGACGTAGTCAGGTTGGACCTGAAGACTCTCTTCGAAGTTTTCTTGCGCCTTTGCGTAATGTTGCTCGCGGATCTCGAGAGTACCTTTGCGTTCAAGAACCGTGGCATTTCCAGGCATACTTCTCGATAAGGCTGTGAGTTGTGAACCTGCCGCAGCATATTCCCCAAGTTGCAGCAGAGCATTGACTCTCAACAGCTGGGCTGGCAAATAATTTGGATTGCGATCAAGCGCTTTCTGGGCGAATGCTAATCCAAGCTTCGCATCCGCGTGGCCTTCATACAGTTCGCCAAGCTTCACATATGCCGGAAGAAAGTCGGGGTTGCGCTTCAAACTATCATTCAGTGTGGATATCGCACGAGTAGCCTGTCCTTGATCGGAATAGGCAAGACCTAGATAATAATGCGCCAGTTCCATCTCGGGAACATCATGAACAAGGTGCTCCAAAATCGAGATTGATTTGCTCTTCGCTCCACGAATGAATTGCAGACGGGCCTGCGCCAAACGTGCTTCAGGATCCCGTGAATCCAGCTTCAGCAGTTCCCCGTTCAGCTTTTCGGCCTCATCCCACTCCTGCCGCGCAAGTTCTACCTCGATGAGGCGACGGCGCACAGGTCCGTTCCTGGGATCCTTTTCAAGCGCCGTTTCTAATGCGTCCTTTGACCGCTGGGTGTCGCCGAGCCGCGAATAAAACTCGCCTATGGCCAGAAGCGAAGAAGAAGAATCGCCAGTCGCCGATCGCAATTGCGAAAAAAGTGGTTCTAGTTTCTCTTGTGATCCCTGCCGAACATAAGCGCCGGCAGCCAGCGTGTAGGCTGCAATGGCTTGGGGATTCTCGTGGATAGCATCCAACAGTGTATTCAATTCCGAAGTCGCATCAGATTGAGCCCGATAGACTTGAGCGAGGTTCAAGTATGCAAGTACGTACTTCTTATTTGTCGTAATGGCACGCTTGAAGCTTTCGACAGCTTGCGGAAATTGCTTAGAGGCAGCGTAAGCAATCCCCATTTCGGTGAAGGGCCGGGGGTCGTCGGGAGCCAACAGCTCAGATTCCTGAAATTCTTCCAATGCTTCCGGATATTGCTGTTGCTTTAACGAAATGCCTCCCAGGATTAAATGGGCCTCGACATTCTTCGAATCTACCGACAGCGCAGCTTGGACCAGCTTTCTCGCCTCGTCGAACTGATTTGCGGCTGCATTAATCGTGGCAAGCTCAAGCCGTGCTTGCACGTGGTTCGGATCCAACGCCACTGCACGCGTTAAGGAGCGATAGGCCTCTTGCAAGCGCTGCAATCTCAGAGAGAGCGAACCCAGACGGTAATAGCCTTCTGCGAACTGCGGATCGGCTTGCACCGCTCGTCGATATTCGATTCTGGCAGCATCGTACTTTCCCGTCTTTTCATACGCCTGGCCGCTCTCGAGAAAATGGCGGCTCCTCACCTTGGGATCGCGCGAACATGCGGTGGACATGAGGAAAACGGCGAAGAACAGAATTATGAGATGTGGTCGGTATCTGGACATCAGAGCTCTGGCTAATTGATGGCTGATCAAAAGAGAATGGAGTTAAAACGCTGCTGAAGTGAGATCTACTTGTAGTACCCGCGATAGTGTCGTTCTTCCACCTTTGCGGTGGTCTCATTCATAACAAGGGCAAAAATCTTAGACTTATCAAGCGATTCCAAGGCTTTATCGAGGAGTCGCCTAGGCGTGAACTGTTCGCGCACCACCAGGATGTGCGCGTCTGACATGCTGCCCCAAATGCTCGCGTCTGCCACAGGAATCAAAGGAGGTGAATCGATAATAATCCAGGTAAACGACTCTTCGAGTTGCTGCATCATTTGCGACATCTGCTTTGTCTGCAGAATGGTTTGCGGCTCTTCTTCGGTTACTCCCGCGGGTAGCAGCCACAAGGGCAAGCTTTCTACTTTTTGCAAATATGCTGCAGGATGTCCACCTTCACGCCACCAGTTGCAAAGTCCCCGAGATGCCTTGGCGCCCAACATCCACGGCAGCTTTGACTGATAGAGGTCTCCATCGATGAGCAGTGTTTTTGCTCCTTGACGGGCAAAAGTAATCGCGAGATTCGAACTCAGAAAACTCTTGCCATCGCCTCGTACCGAGCTAGTCACAAGTACGCGCACGAGCTGTTTCCGCTGCTGCGCAAACCTCAAACGCGCGGCCAGCACTCGCAGCTTTTCCGAGCCCAGGCTCTGAGGTTCAGTGGATGCGATCAATCGAGCCTCTGGTGGCGGGGACAGCTCGAAAGTGGAGACTCCATCCAGATTGGGATGCTTTGGCATCAATTGTGCCAACCCCGCCGGCAGTTCGGATTCCAGATTCGATGGTCCTGCAGCGGCGTTCATCTCCGCGTTTGAACGCTGCAGGGCGTCAAAGATCCGGCTCATCTTGCACCGCCGTTGAGCAGCGCCTCAGGCTGTTTTAGGGCTTCGCAATTGAGCTTGCGCACCTCGGTTGTCTCAAGGGAATCGGACAGGCAAAAATCGGATGCTACTTCTTCGACGATACTTGGAGGAATGCTTGTCATCCTGTGGGCAAAACCCGCGATGAGGCAGTTTTCGGAAATTGTGTTCACCAATCGGGGAATTCCTCTGGAAAACCGGTGAATCAGGCCAACGGTGTCGGCCGGCAGAATTGTCTCGCTCTTTGCATTGGCGCCAGCCCGAAACAACCGGGCACGGATATAGTTGCGGGTTTCCGCTTCTGTCATGGGCTCGAGCCGACAACGTAGCGCGACTCGTTGCTTGAGTTGCCTGAGATCGACGGAATCGAGTCTCTCTTCAAGTTCCGGTTGGCCAAACAGTACGATTTGCAAGAGCTTCTGTCTGGCAGTTTCCAGATTCGTTAGTAACCGGATTTCTTCTAGAAGTTCCCAGCTTAGCAGGTGAGCCTCATCCACGATCAGTGCCGCAGTTGAGTTCTGCTGGTGCTTGGAGATGAGGAATTTGTTCAAATCGCTCAACACCTCACCTTTACCCTTGCTGGCTACCGGAAGACCTAAATCTGCGATCGCGTTTACCAGGAAATCCTGCACCGTCAGCAAGGGATTGAAAATATACGAGAACGAAATTTGCTGGGCTTGCAGCGACAGAAACAAACATCGGGACAAGAGCGTCTTTCCAGTGCCGACTTCGCCACTTACGACAATGAACCCCTTCCGACGCTCTATGCCGTAGTACAGACTCGCGAGCGCCTCATTATGCCCTGGAGTCCCAAAAAAGAACCTCGGGTCTGGCGTGATGTCGAACGGGCATTGCGATAGTCCGTAGAATTTCTCGTACATACTTAGCCCTTGTAGTAGATCAGCAAAGACACTAGGGGCATGACTGTGAAAATGATGGCAACCGCTACGGCTTCGAGAACTCGGTGGAGCTTCCGCCTTCGCAGTTCGGCCGCGCCCGGCAGAGCAGGAAGGGTTATCAGCACCGGAACAGCCATTAGCTCCCGCAGCTCCTCTTCCCGGTAAATTCTCGGGTTGGCAATCTCCAGCACACCTACGAGGGCCAGACCTAAACCGATTCCAAACGCCAAGCCGCTAAGGCAAACCAGCACCCGATTAGGCCAATAGGGTTTTTGCGGTAAGCTCGGAGGATCAATCATGCGAAACTGCTCGCCCTGCTGCCGCTTCTCAAGATTGGTCGCGATCTCCGATTGATTGCGCCGTGCTAGCAGCGATTGGTAATCAGAGAGTGATTGCTCGTGATCGCGAGTTATTCCAGCCAACTCTTGCTCGCGCTCTGGAGTCAGGTTCAATCGCTGCTGGTAGGCTTCAATTTGGCCGTCTAGTTTTTGTATCTCGCTCTTACGGTTGGCGATTTCCAACTCGTTGGCGCGCAGTTGACTTTGGACTTGCGCCATCGCTGATGTTGTCTGAGGATCTCCCGAAACTGACACTTGAGTCTGGCCCGCAGGGTTCTTCTTTTTTTGCTCTCTCAATAATTCATCAAGGTGGGCCTTCTCGCGCTCTGTTTCGGCGATCTGTTCTTTGATCCTCACTACATCAGGATGAAGCTGGGTGTAATGCCCGCTCATTTCGGCCAACTGTGCCCGCAATGTCTCAAGCTTGCGATCCAGATCAACTGGAGGAATCTCGGACGCAGACTTCCCGTCGGTTAGATTCACTGATGCAGGACGTACGGCTTGATATTGAGTGAGCAAAGACTGCAAATACAACCGTTGCTGGTCCGCCTGATTGAGAGCCTCATTTGCGGCCTGTCGCTGGTTTTGTAATCCCGCTAATATTTGTAGATTAGGTCCCATCTGCTCTGGGAGCTGTCCCAAATACTTGCTCTTGAAATCTTTCAGACGTTGCTCTTGCTCGGACAGACTCTTGCGAGCGAGATCAAGTTGGCTGTCAAGAAATGCAGTGGTGTCTTCGGACAACTGCTCGCGATCGCGCAAATCCTCCTGGATGAAAAGAGAGGTCAACTCCGAAGTTACTTGCTGCGCGACAACCGCGCTGCCCGAAGAGTAAGAGAGCTTAAATGCCGAGAGTTCATTTCGGCGGACGCCATCGCCTTTGATCGTATCGATGGTGATGTCTTTGCGCATCTGTTCCACCAGGCTGTCGGAGTCGAGCCGGTGCCGGTCTTTGTCGTATAGCTGGAACTTGTCAATGATGCCCAGTAGCCGTGTGCGACTCAGAATCTGTTCGCTCATGCTCTGCAGGCGTTGCTGCAGGTCTGAACTCACGTTCGGTTCCACTAGATGCTCCGGGACCTTTTGCTGCTCAATCAGGATTACAGTCTCAGATCGGTATTTTGCCGGAAGTAGCCATCCTAAAGCCGAGCCCACCGTCCATCCAACGAGAGCGCAACTTATTACCCACCACCGCCGACGCCAGAACCGGGGAACGAAATAACCGACGGAGAACGGAGACTTCTCTGAAATTTCGTCCATAACTATCTCCCGAGCGGTCTTGTGAAGTTATAGGACAAAGCCACCGACCCAATATTTTGGTTCTGGAAGCTACTTAAGACTGGATTCTGAGAGCCGTTGATAAGCGAATTACCGCCAGTGATTCGCTGGCCGAGATAAGAAAAAGACAGGTCCAGGTGGGGAGTCAGATTTTTCGTATAAGTGGCTCCATAGTTAAAGTAGTTGGCTGCTCCCAAAGTACTGATTGCGCCAAACCCGCTGTTCGCAACATAAGTTGCCAGTACGCCGATGCTGGTGCGTTGACTCAGCTGACGCCTCAAGTGAATATCCAGTGATTGCATCTGGACGGTGCCGCCGGAAGTCCCCCCATCGTTCACCTCGCGAATGAAACTACCGGTCAGAGAAGTAGATTTGCGGGTAATAACAACTGAAGCCCCTTCCGGTACGTCCGGACGGGAAGATTACTCTTCCATTGGTCGGAGAGATTCAAGCGAGTGGTTTGACACCGAATAAGTTGCAGGCCAGCATCGTCGACGGTCTACGCGCGTATGTGTCTAATCCCGATGTGACTGTGATTGTCCAGGAAGTGAAGAGCTTGAAGTTCAATATCGTGGGTGAGATTGCAAAGCCTGGGTCGTATCCTCTAAGTAAGCCAATGACAGTACTGGATGCGATCGCTGTGGGCGGCGGCTTGCGCGATTTCGCAAAAGGAAATCGAATCTACGTGCTGAGGGTGGCAGGAAACGGTACCAGAACTCGCCTGCCTTTCGAATACAAGCAGGTCATCAAGGGAAACAAGCTTGCCGAGAATGTGGAACTACAGTCTGGTGACACCATCGTCATTCCATAGGGGCGCATAGACATGAAATGTAAGTCTCTTTTATTTTCGGCGCTCTGTTTTGGAACCGCATGGTCTCAGCAGGGTCCTGCCGGTCCCGCAGCGAACACCGAATCGTTCGGCGAAGGTGCTGCGGCCCGAGGGAACTTCATGAGCTATGGTGTCTCAAGCTCCTCTTCGTTCAATGACAATGCACTCACCGGGTCTTCGAGCCAGCGTAATTTCACGACGGCCATCTATCCTCAGCTCGGCCTTCAATACACTAGCGCGCGCCTGGAGTCGGATCTTTTTTTTGGGCCCGGCTGGGTCTATAGCAGTGACGTCTCGATGTATAACAGTGTCTCCCAAAGCCTCCGGACAAGGACACAATTGAGACTAACGAAACGGTTCTCATTGGTCGTTCGTGAGTCTTTCAACCAGACCCGGAACCCAATCGATTTGCTGCAGAACCAGTCCACCAGTTCCGTTTTTAATCTTCTGGATCGACCGAATCCTTCCGTGGCTGCAGGAAATATCCAAGCCCGGACCGAACAGTCTGGCTTGGATGCAAATTATCGGGTTTCAGCTCATACCAACGTGGCAGTCGGTGGAACCTTCGAGCAG
>Ga0207101_1124_pt1 | contig 14417 bp, 12 predicted proteins | sample Alteio_BWMinHeat_83_FD_153581 | JGI IMG/M metagenome (GOLD analysis project Ga0207101, IMG submission 153581) | Enriched cells from forest soil in Barre Woods Harvard Forest LTER site, Petersham, Massachusetts, United States -... | ecosystem: Environmental > Terrestrial > Soil > Temperate forest >...
TCTGCGCCATGCCGGTTTCCGCGGCCCGATAGCCCGCGAAAATTACCCGCATCAAGCTGAGCGATTCTTCCGTTGTCATAAACGCCGGACCGTTCCCAAAAGCGTTTCCGACCGCCTCCGACATCATCGTGTCATAGTCCCCATCGGAACCGGGATTTGGAGAGGATTGCGGTCCCTTTGGAGCCTCGGGGTGGGTGGAGTACCACTGCAGTGGTCCGAATGGGTCAAAGCGGATCCAGCCTTTTTCGCCCCAGAGATGGATGGAGTTGTCATAGTCGCGATCGAGATAGTAGCCGGTGTTTAGTGTGCCTAACATACCCCCGCGAAAGGCTAGTGAGAGCACCGCTGCATCTTCGGTCTCGATCGGCTGCCCCCCCACATTGCGGCAGAAACCGGAAACCCGCTCGACGCGATCACCCGTCATGAATTGGACCAGGTCGAGGTAGTGAATACCATGGAATGCCAGCGTTCCTCCGCCTGCTTTTTCCTTCGAGGCCAACCAGGAGTTGCGAGCCTGAGGGCTCTTCCAACGGGTCTGATCCGCGATCCAGGTCATGGTCACGCCATACAGCTTTCCGAGCCATCCGCGCTGAATCAATTCGCGGGCTTTGCGCGCTCCCACATTGGCTCGCGTGGCCATGGCCATGGTGAGTTGTAAGTTCCGGGACTTGGCCAGAGCTGCGAGTGTTTCAAACTGTTCCAGCCGGATGCAAGGTGGCTTCTCCGACATCACATGTGAGCCGGCCTGGAGGGCCGCCTGAACCGCTTCCGGATTGTGATGCGACTCTAAACTAATCACCGTTAATTGGGGCCTAATCTGTTGCAGCATCTCGTGGTAATTCGTGAACGTGCGCAATCCCGCTCGGTAAGACCCGAGCAGCGTGCGCGCACCTTCGAAGGTGCCGGACGTGGCGTCGGCGATGCCGATTGCCGAGATTCCCGAACATTTTCCGACTCCCTTTAGCAACAGATCCCGATGCGTACCCGTGGGTTCATAGATGAAGGCGATCGATTGGGTGCCGCTGGCGGCGCGAACAGGTCCTTGGGCGGCACTCGCGATCACGCCTGAGATCAGCCTCAATACACTTCTGCGGCTCGTTCGCATATTTACCATCCACCGCGACTTGATTCGGTGTTGTTTCGCGCTTCTCTGTTCATGTAACTAATGTAGTAAACGTAAATTGACACCCTCCGGGCATTATGTCACAGTACCACAACGGGAGCGCGAGGTGAAAGCAGAGAATGAAAACATGCCACATCGCCGCGATTTTCTGAAGGAAGCGTCCATTTTGGCCGGATCGCTTCTCGGCAATTCGGATCTCTGGGCCGGAGCGAACGACCGGCTGCGTGTAGCGCTGATTGGCGGCGGCGGGCGCGGCAGAGCGCTGATAGAAGAAATGCTCGTCACACCCGGAGTGGAGATTGCCGGCGTTTGCGACGTGGACCAAAACCGACTGCGCCAACGGGCTTCCGAAGTTGAACAGAAAACGGGGCGGCGTCCCCGCATGGAAACGGACATGCGAAGGCTCCTGGAGGATCCGTCGATTGACGCCGTAACCATTGCCACCTGTGATCATTGGCACGCCTTGACCACGATCTGGGCGTGCCAGCACGGCAAACATGTGTACGTTGAAAAGCCGGTCTGCGAAAATGTTTTTGAGGGACAGCGCATGGTGGAGGCGGCGCGAAAATACCGCCGTGTGGTGCAGGGTGGAACGCAACGGCGTTCTTGGGGACGCTTCCGGCGGACGCACGAAATTTTGAATAGTGGCTTGATCGGCGATGTTTACATGTCCCGGACGCTGCTTACCGGGTACCGCGCGCCCATCGGTTTCAAACCGACTGAGCATCCTCCTTCGTGGCTGGATTGGGATCTCTGGCTCGGCCCGGCTCCCAAACAGCCATACCACGCAAATTTGGTACATTATAATTGGCATTGGTTCTGGGACTTCGGCAACGGGGAAATGGGGAACAACGGCAGCCATTATATTGATATATCGCGCTGGTTCATGAAGAAGGAGCTGCCGACTCGCATCTACTCCGCGGGAAAGCGCGCTGGTCCTGCGGATCAGGGACAGACTCCTAATGCCCACAACGCCACCTTCATCTATGAAGACGGTTCAATCCTGGAATGCGAAATTCGCAACACTTATACCGCAGAAGCTTCGGAGTGGCACTTCTACGGGACAAAAGGTTACTTGCACTTTCAAGAAAATATCATGGTGAGACCGCGCGTATTCAACGTTGAGGTCTACCTGGAAGGGAGCAAGGAGCCGATACCGGACATCGGAACCTATGACGACATCGACCACTTCGGAATATTCGCGCAAGCGGTTCGCGAAAATAAGCCGGAAATGTTAACTTGTGACGTGGAAAAGGCTCGAATTTCCGCAACCCATTGTCACCTTGCAAATCTATCTTACCTTCTGAAGCGCGACCTCAAGTTTAATCCTCAAACTGAGAGATTCATCGGAGACGACGAAGCAAACGCCCTGCTGACGCGTGAATACCGACAGCCGTTCGTTGTCCCAGAAAGAGTCTAACCAGACCGTGGCGGATCTGCTGAAACTGGCACTCATTACTGAACTCGGCGCCCCGCATCTGGAGATCTACCTGGACTGTATTGCGACTGCGAGTGGGATTGGAACGGTCGCGGTTGCGGACTCGAGCGGCGCGGTGTTCGACCCCGCCAAAGAGCGGCTTTCGGGCCGCTTTGGATCTATCCCAGGCTATTCGGACTACCGCGAGCTGCTGCAAGCTCAAAAACCGGATCTTGCCATCATTTCATTTCCGCCCAACGACGCTCCCGTGGCCATTGCAACAGCTCTCAACGCCAACTGTCATGTCCTCTCCGAAAAGCCGGGGTGCGTGCGGCTGGTGGAATTCGAGCGCCTCTGTACGATTGCCCACGCACATCGCCGGAATCTGATGCTCGCGTTTGCCACGCGCGTCAATCCGATTGTTGTAAAGGCGAAAGATCTGGTGCGTGGAGGCACTTTAGGCAAGCTGTATGGCGCGAGTATGTTTTTCCTCGCCGATCAAGCCCGATTGCGGGGACCTGAGTACCACAAGTCCTGGGCGGCGTCGAAGCATCGAGCCGGTGGCGGCCACCTGATCTGGCTGGGTATCCACTACGTGGATGCTGTGCAGTTCATTTGCGGGCAGCAAATAGTGGAGGTGTGCGGATTCACGGCAAACGTTGGCGGCCAGCCGCTCGACGTTGAAGATTCCGCCGCTGTAACCATGAAGTTTGAAGGCGGAATGCTGGGTACTCTGCAATCTGGCTATTACCTTGACAGCGGTTATCAGAGCCTTATTCAGATATGGGGTTCCGATGGCTGGCTGCGAATGGGTCTTGTGTCCGGGGCCCCACTGGAATGGCACTCGAATCGCCAGAGCGGCGTAGAGACTTTCTCTGCCCCAGCAGATACGCAGCAAAATGTATATCCGCTCTTCGTTCAAGCGGCGATTGACTCCGTCCGACGGGGCTCGCCTCCCCCGGTCGAGGCAAGCGAGTCATTGCAGGTGCTAAAGGTTGTATTCGGTTTGTACGGAGCAGCATCAGGAGGCGGAACGCAGCGCATTTGACAGTCTCCATTTGCTGCGACTCTCTGCCGACCGAAACCGGCCCGTTCGACGCAAGGCCTGTCGGGCGGAATTTTTTATTTAATCTGCATTGCGACGTGACAAAGGCTCTGCCGCGGTCTTAAGCCTTGGGCGGGGTCGGTGCGCCTTCTGCCTGACGAAGTTATCGGTTGGTGTCAATGACTCAGATGGTACTGAACACGACACGTAGCACGTCCGTCGGCTACAAATGGCTTTTGGTCGCGATTCTGTTCACCATCTCCGCTATCAACTACGGAGATCGCAGCGCGATCTCCTCGGTCTTTCCCCTGCTCCAAAAAGAATTCCATTTGACCGATGTGCAACTCGGGCTGCTGGGAACAGCGTTCCTGTGGAGCTACGCCGTGGTAGCTCCGTTCGGGGGCTTTCTGTCTGACCGCTTTTCCCGCAGCAGAATTATAACCCTGAGTCTTGCTGGATGGAGCGGTGCTACCTTGCTGACCGGTATGTGCCATCAGTTTTACCAATTGGTTGGCTGCCGGACACTGCTCGGCTTGACCGAATCTTTTTATGTTCCTGCGGCGGCGGCTTTGATTGCGGATTATCATTTGCCGCGCACACGCGGCACGGCCATGGCTCTAAATACCTCAGGTATGAGCTTCGGATTGATCGCTTCCGCTTCACTAAGCGGCTGGATCGCGGAAACTTATGGATGGAGATTGCCATTCCTGATTCACGGCGCAGCCGGAGTTCTGATATCTGTCGTTGCGTTTTTCTGCGTCAAGGACGCCGAAATGCGAGCGGCGCCGGTCGAAGTTGAAATGGCGGAGCAGCAAGGGTTGAGTAAGAAGCTGGCGCACCTGTTTGCGAATCGTACGTTCTTATTGCTGTTAGGGGAGGTGATGCTTACCTCCTCCGGTGTGTGGATGTTTTGGACATGGCTTCCACTCTACTATCACGAGGCATTTCATCTGAATCTGGGTGCTTCGGGATTTTCGGGCACGCTCATGCTGCAAGCCGCCGCCATGATGGCGATAATTGTCGGCGGATATTTTTCCGATCGAGTCGGCGCTACGCTTCCACGCCGGCGCATGCTGACGCTTGTTCTCTTCTATTTTGCTTCTATTCCCTTCCTGGCCGTATTTCGCGGGCAGGCCTCTTATGTCGAGGTCAGCTCGTGCATCTTCCTTTTTTCCTTCGTGCGCACCCTCGGACAAGCAAATGAAGATCCGATCGTGTGCGAACTGCTTTCGCCGCGGCTTCGCGCGACGGGATACGGTGTCCTCCTGACTTCCGCTGTGGGCGGCGGCGGCTGCGCCGTCCTTATGGCGGGATATATCAAGCAACATTACAGCCTGAACCTGGCATTTCTGTGTGTTTCCGTTATGGTATTTGTCGCGGCGATCCTATCGCTGATCGCCTATCTCTTCTATTTCGATGACGACCTGGCGCGTGCGCCGCACCGCGCTCCTCAGGCGTGAAAACGGCGGCATCTGCGATTCAAAAACCAATGTCGGAGGTAGACCCTGAAGCCGCACCCGAAGGTCGTTGTCGTCGATTATGCATTTTCACAAGAAGCGGGCTATTATCCTTTCATCCAGTCAAGGATTGAAGGGGCTGGTGGCCAGTTCGTTCTCTCCTCGGCAAGTACAGAAGAAGAGGTCATTGCCGCCTGCTGCGACTCAACCATGATTCTGGTTGAGCAAGAAACGCCGATCACGGCGCGCGTGCTGGCGCACCTTCCGCAGTGTCAAGGAATCATGAAGTGCAGTGTTGGCGTTAACGGCGTCGATATCGATGCTGCAACCAACCACGGTATTCTGGTTTGCAACGCCGCGGGGTTTTGCGCCGAGGACGTGTCCGACCATGCCATCGCCCTACTGCTGGTCTGCCTCCGTAGCATCCACCATATGGATAGGAATATCCGCAACGGCGGCTGGTTCGATTTTCCTTTAACCGGACCGATCCGAAGAGTCCAAAACCTCACGCTCGGTGTAGTCGGGTACGGAAACATTGGGCGTGCCGTCGTGCGGAAAATGTCCGCCTTCCGAAATCGCATTCTGGTAAATGATCCGTACGTTGAGCGGGAACCCGGCATCGAGTTTGTCACACTGCAGAGATTGCTAAGCGAATCCGACATCGTTTCGCTGCACGTTCCGCTTACGATGGAAACTCGCGACCTGTTGGGGACCGCCCAATTTGCGGCTATGAAGCCTACGGCGATTCTGGTCAACACCAGCCGCGGTGCAGTAGTTGATGAGAAGGCGCTGGTCCAAGCACTCCAGGAGCGCCGCATCGCCGCCGCAGCTCTCGACGTAATGGCGGAGGAGCCTCTGCCACCATCGAGTCCTCTTCTCCAGCTTGATAATGTTGTGCTTACGCCTCATTACGCTGGACATTCCGCAGAATCGATGGCGGCGCTGCGGAATTTGGTCGCGGATTCAGCCGAAGCTATTCTCACTGGGTATCATCCGCCGTTTCCGGTAAACCCAGCCGTGCGACCACGCGTTCCTTTGAAACCCTGGAAATCTTTTGCGGAATACCGGCATGCGAGGAAAAGGGTATGACGACCATTCGAATTGGCATTATCGGATCGGGCTTCATGGGAGTCACTCACGCGAAGGCTGTCACCGAGATTGCAAGCACGCAATTGGTGGCCGTTGCGGGAGGTACCCGTGCTGCCAAACTGGCAAGCGATTTTCATGCCGTTCTCGAACCCAGCCCAGAAACGTTGATTGCCCGCGACGACATCGACGCCGTCATTCTGGCCACTCCGCATTTCGTGCACGCTGCACATGGCCTTCTCGCTTTGCGTAGCGGGAAACACGTGCTTGTCGAGAAACCGTTGGCGACCACGGTGGAGGACTGCGAAGCGCTGTTAGACGCCGCCAAGCACGCGAACCGCGTCCTGGCGGTCGGCTTTCACCAGCGTTTCCGCAGCAACAATAAACTGGCTCGATCCTATATCCAAAGCGGCGTCTTCGGCGAGCTACAGGCAGCGCAAGTATCGATGATCTCGTCGAGTGATCCGCTCATGGCCGATGCCGGTTTCGGCGGGAATTGGGCTTGGTGGCTCGATCCGAGAAGCGTCGGCGACGTCCTGAACACCGGCCCCCATGCGATCGACATGCTTCGCTGGTTGACAGGTAGCGAAGTGCTGTCAATTGCTGCGATGTGCCGTACATTTCGGCAAGCCTCTCCCGTGGAGGACACCACTGTGTCCCTTATGGCCCTTACAAACGGCGCGGTGTGCAGCTTCATTTCCTCCTCGATCGTGCCAGCTCCTGGAATCCCGGGGGAAGAATTTCGCCTTCGGCTCTTTGGCTCCAAGGCAGTCATGGACTTGGATCCTTACGGAGAGGTGCGAATGTCAGCTAATGGCGAACTCACGACTGTGGCTGTTCAGTCCGCCATCGGACAACAGTCAACTACGCTGCTTAACGACGCGCGCATGGCGGCATTCTGTGAACAGGTAGAAGATTTTGTGGCTGCGATCGAAGGAAAGCCATCGGCGATTGGGAGGGGTGAAGACGGACGCATAACGGTGCAATTGTGCCTGGCTATGATTGAAGCATCGCGCTCGCAGAGAGTTCTTACCTTTTGAAGCGGAAGGGGAGGGATAGTTCAAATGACTCAGCAGCGGGTAGCCGCGCTTTATTTCTATTGTGTGTTCCTTTTGCCCTGCACGATCTGGGCGGCGGACAGTTCCAGGAGCAAGTTTGCCATGATCAGCTACGGCGACGTGTTGCAGGCAGGTCCGCAACTTTCTACGAGACAAGCGACCGAGAAGGCTTTCCAACTCCTTCGTGATCGAGGGTTCACAACCATCTGTTGGCGCTTGTTCGCTGAGGGGCACCCTCCGGACAGCTACATCTGGTACAGCGCGGAGCAGCAGGTGGAGGAGTATTTCCGGGCGAAGAGGGATTCTGAGAACACTCCGTACGCGTGGGACCCGCACGAAATTCGCTGGCCGGTTGAAGTTGCGCACCGGCTGGGATTGAAATTCTACGCCTGGGTTGTCCCTTATAACGAGGGTGCCCCGCCGGGATCATGGGCTGAGCACTGCTATGATTACGGACTTCCCAATTCTGTCAGTGATAAGACCCGCAGTGCCATGATGCTGGGGTGCCCCTCTATGCCCAACATCTTCACGTGGGGAACGATCCAGAGAACCGAGTTTGGCTATCAGTCAAAGTTCGTGCACGACCACCCGGAATACCAACTCGTGGACCGCGAAGGAAAACACTATCATTACGGAAACTTGGAGTGGGCATACCCGGAAGCGCGCGAGTATTGGTTGAATGATGTGAAACTCATTCTCGACAAGTACGACGTCGACGGGATCTATATGGATACTCGCACAGAGTGCATGAGTCCCGAACACGCTGATAAATATGGCTTTAACGAGCCGATTGTCAAGGAATTCCAGAAGCGTTACGGCGTAAACATTTTGGAAGAGGATTTTGATGTCGAGAAGTGGCGAGCGTTGCGCGGGGAGTATTTCACCGTGTTTTTGACGGAGGTGTCCAAAGCCATCCATGCCAAGGGCAAGACATTCTGCTTGGGGACTTCACGCGGAAACTACATCGGCTTTCCCCTCGGCAATATGAAACTGGAATGGAGAACATGGATCAGCGAAAAGATTATTGATGGGTTGGAACTGGAAGCGCACGGATGGGGCTGGGGAAAACAGGGATACGGCTATCTTACGGACTTCGCCACCGGCCGCGGACTGAAGCCCTTGGAAGTTTCCGTGCGAGAAGATTACGGGCCCCTTTGCGAGAAGTATGGTGTGAAACTGTATTTCGCCAAAGGTCAGAATTGCTTCAACCGAAGACGGCCTCTTTACATGGAGTCCGCCATTGGTCGGGCTGCCCCGGACGGGATGGTAATCGCACCCGGCTGGTGTGAAAAAACGGCCGCCATGCCGGAATTCAGCGGCACCACGGAAGGCGCCCACTTGCAATGAGGGGATGCTGAGTCGAACGCATGCGAAATGCCTTTACGGTTACTGACTGGCTCATTGTCGGCGGATACATCTTGCTAGTGACCGTCATGGGGAGCCGGTTTTATCAACGCGGGGCGTCTGCCGCACAGTACTTCCTCGGCGGCCGAACGATGCGCGCCATTCCAGTAGCTATTTCACTCGTGGCTGCGGACATGAGTGCCGTCAGTTATATGGGCGTCCCGGCATGGAGCTACGGGCACAATTACGAATTATTCCTAATAACGTTCGCTACGCTGCTGGCGTGTCCAATTGTGATGTATCTCTTCCTGCCCTTTTATTCGCGCTTCAATTTTTTCACGGCGTATGAGTATTTGGAACGTCGGTTTGACCTCAAGACCCGGCTGGTCGGCAGCGCTATATTTCTGTTGATTCGCGGATCCCATGCAGCCATCGTACTTTACGCCCCGGCGATCATCCTGTCGGTGGTCACGGGATTGCACCTCTTCACAAGCGTCCTGATTATAGGAGTTTTCACGACCTTCTACACGACATTGGGTGGAATGAAAGCGGTGATCTGGACCGACGTCCTGCAGTTTTCAATATTGGTCAGCGGCATGATCACTGTTTTCTGTGTCTGTCTAGCCCGGATTCCTGGTGGTGCTTCGACCGCGTATCATTTTGCCGCCGGGGCGGGGCGGCTAAAGCTTTTCAACTTCTCGCTGGATCCGGGGTCACTAACCTCGTTTTGGGCCACGATCATCGGCGGCGGCGTGCTGGTACTGTCGGTTTTGGCTACTGACCAGGCATACTTGCAGCGTTATTTTACTACTCGGTCCCTCAGTGAAGGTCGTAAAGCGCTGCTCCTGGATGGGCTCATCATCGTCCCTATCAATTTAGTCTTGTATTTAATGGGAACCGCGCTGTACAGCTATTACCATTTCCGTCCGGACCGCCTACGCGATCTGCCGATGGTAGACGCCCTCCTCCCGTACTTTGTGCTGCACGATGTGGGCGGGGTGTTGGCAGGATTGGTGATTGCTTCAATTTTCGCAGCGTCGATGGCAGTGATGAGTGCCAGCATCAACGCACTAACAACCGCCACAACGGTGGACTTCTATCGTCGGCTCTTCCAGCCCAACCGGTCGGAGTCCCACTACGTCCTGTTCGGCCGCCTCGGCACCGTGGGATGGGGAGCCGTCGCGACCTTTGCCGCTCTGTTCGCGAATCGATTGGGGCCCATCGTGAATGCCTTTAACATTATTAACAGTTATCTCGCGGGTCCGATCTTAGGCATCTTTCTACTGGGAATGCTGACGCGGAAAGCAAACGGAACGGGAGCGGTTATCGGTGGGGCTTTAGGGTTTATCGCCGTTTCCCTTACCGGTTGGCTACTGAACGTCTCCTTCTTCTATTATGCTCTCATTGGCACCGGCATAACCTACGCAAGTGGCTATCTGCTAAGTTTCATTGGGCCGCACCGCGAGCTGGCAGAGTTATACGGACTCGTGCACGGCTTGGACCGTCCCACTCCCTAAGGCCGAAAGCGAATCGAGTAAAGGTCGGCGTCGGTCATAACGAACCTCAGGCGAACCGGCTTGCCGGCGAGCGGGTTAACGTCGCTCCCGCCCTTCCATGACACGATTCGCTCGAGGTTATCGCCGAAGATCTCGGGACAATCTTTCAATCCGTAGCCCGGAATGGGTTTGCCGTCGGCGTCCTGGATTTCGACGCGCACGCTGCCGGCGACGGACGTGGAAAAGTTCATTTCCAATTGTTTACCAATAAAGGTCAGCGGCCGGGTGGTAAATTCTCCCCCCTTGGCGGGCGCATTTACCGAGACGAAGCCGTCCACTCGCAGCGTGAACCGGCGCAAGTTCGAGTACGCTCCTCTCCAATGGTGCTCGGTCACATAGATCGAGAGATCGTCCGGCCCGCCCGGCAAGTCCGACTTCGTCTCGATGAGACCCCAGTTTTGGTAGTTGTCGCCGTACACCCAATTGTCGCTGTACCGGAGACCAGGGCGGATGAAGGCCTCCGGCCACCGATGGAACACGCTGCCGTCGCGGCTGGACATCAAGAGCCCGTCGGTCAGGGCGGTGCCGTAGCGACGCGAGACGTTGGAGCGCGCTTCGCGGTCGGCCAATTCCGGCAGTGCTCGCATGGCATCGGACCAGCCGCGGTCAAGGTATCGCGTGGGGAACCCAAGGTAGAGCTGTGGAGCGCGGTAGTAAGGAATCACGTTGTTGGTGTAGAGCTGCTCTGTTGCCGCGCCGGGATATTCGAGCCAAACGCCGGGGGTCCAATGGATAAAGTCCTGCGACGTTGCCGTCTTGATATCTCGGAGACCGTTGCGGAGATCCCGATAATAAGCTCGGTAAACACCGCGTTCGGCATTCCAGAAGGCTAGATTCAGACTATCAAATGCACCGTCGGTCAGTACCGGCTTATCGCTAAGGTGTGACCAGTGGATACCGTCGCTCGACTTAACCGCCATTAAGCCCTTCTCCACATTGTGAAAACCTTTGTAGCGTGCCTCCGGCGACGCCGCCGGATTGGGATCTTTGAAGCAACTCCAGTTGTCGAGCTTGGGGCTTGCCCAGATGATGTTGTTCTTCTTCGAGCCGTTGAACTCAAACTGTTCGAGGTCGGGGCGCACCCAGTGCACGCCGTCCTGACTCTCGGCGTAAGCGATGAAAACATCGTGGGCTGGCAAGGTCGAGGGTTCGTTGGTCGTGGCAGTGTAGTACATGCGAATGATGGGCCCATCTCGGAAAATCGTGTAGAAGATGCAGTCGTTGCCTTCCCACGGTTTGTCGTGGTGCATCACCATCTCTTTTGGCATGGGGTGGTGAAGTTGTAGCTCAACTCCGGAGGTGGTTTCGATCAGGTAGCGATCGACGAACAACTCCCGCTGCGAACCCAGACTTAGCGGCGGTCCCTGTGGGGCTGCACCGCACCACGCAAGCAGCATGAGCGCCAGTACGGCAGCCGAGGACCAAAGTCCGAAGTGCCGGTGGAGAGGACTGTACTTCATGATGTTTTTCTCCGATCAGTTTTGTATTGCCCCCGGGGAACCAGTGGAGTTGGGCTCAGTATTGAGGAGTGTTCTCAAGAAGTTAAAGAACCGTTCCGGCTTCAACTCCGTCAGGCCTGAAAACCTTCTGGGCCCACGTGCGAAAACGGGAAGTGACTTCGAGATAGCTTCGCGAGACCTCAAGTTGTCATGACTTCCGGCCAGGCGTCCGGCATTTGTAGCGCGGCCAAAGCATTGTCAAGATGGGCGGTCGTCCTGGCTCCGACGAGCACGGAAGTAACTTCCGGATTTCGTAGCACCCAATTCATCGCCAGCCGGGTCATTGGAATTCCAGAACGATCAGCCTTTTGACGAAGGTGCTCGACGAGCTCGAAGTTCGTTTCGCTGAAATACTCATCAGCATGGTCGGGCATAACGTCGAAGCGCGTACCCTTAGGAAACAAGTTTCGGTCAGGCGAGTATTTTCCAGAAAGGAAACCGGCGCCAAGCGGACTATACGTCACAGCTGCAATTTGCTCCTTACGGCAAAACGGAAGAAGGTCATTCTCGATCTCAGGGTAGGCCAGATTATAGATTGGTTGGATCACTTCCAGTCGCGCCAGGCCTCGATTCTGACTTATTTCCAGTGCCTCTCGGAGCTGTGCGAGTGAAAAATTACTGCAGCCTGCTACACGCACTTTCCCGGCCTTCACTACGAAATCCATTGCCTCCAAGCTTTCTTCCAGGGAGACGGCCGGATCGTAGGAGTGAAAAAGATAGACATCGATCACGTCCGTTTGCAACCGCTCCAAACTTGCATTTAGAGCCTCGACAAGATGGGTTTTGGTGAAATTCCTCGAGATCTTGGTCTGGAGGATTGTCTGCTTACGGAGCCCGGTATTCTTCAGCCAGCGACCGATGATTTTCTCAGACGAATGGTTCTCACCCGTAGTCTCGCGAATATCATCGATTCCGAAAACCCTTTTTCGATAAGCTCTGGCTTGGCCCCCGCCATAGCTTTCTGCCGTATCAAAAAGAGTGATCCCCTTTTCCAGCGCATACTCCATGATCTCGCGTGAACATTTCTCATCAATCTCCCTGCCGAATGTGGCGCATCCCAACGCCAGCCTGCTGATCTCGATTCCGGATTTACCCAGCGTTCTTTTCTCCATGGGGATTAACTGCATCTCCTCTCCTCTCCCTCGGACAGTCCAATTCTCGTCTGCCCCAATTACCGAGTGTTCGATCCGTACGGCCGTCCCACGCTCTCACCGACGTTGCTCATAACAGCTTGCTGACGGTTCTAAAGAAGATCCAGCAATTACCGCATTGCCGACGACGCCGAAGTCAGTACGGGTCTGATCTGCTCAGGATGGGAAAGTCTGCCGTCATCATCCTGAGTGTGAGTGATGCGCAAGGCTCATTTTCCCGAAAACCGCCAGCACTTCGGCAAGTTGTTGAGCTAAATTGGCGCCCCTGCTGCGGAATTGCTACGGGTGCGCGACATAGAAGTTGACACTTTGTAGAACTAGCGGGCAAGTTGTAGCGTGTCTCCACCCGCGCGTGCTATCGCGTTCGCGTTCAAGTTATCCCGCGGGTGGGGACACCCGCGCTACAACTTCTGTGTCGCACACCCATTGCTACCGGCCACTTGCATTTTTTAGAGATTCTTCTGAAGTATGTGAATAACCGTCCGCCAGATCAAGCGAAATCTATCGGAGAACGGGAATTCACGCATCCCTCGCTGCCGCCCGATACAGGAAGCTTCCTCTCCTTCCATGTTGATGGAGATTCGAACGGGAAGCGCGGTCGCGAAGCATAGGCTTCGCTAACTGCAACAATATTTAGGTCAGGCGTTAGAACAAGGTACACGCCGGGTGCGGACTCGAAGATAGCGCGAAAATCGGATACCAAGATTCGGGCGCTAACTGGTGTCATAATCCTCCTGGCCACTGCCAAGCATCAATGGATTCCAGCCCACCTATTCGGCCCGCCGAGTAGTCAAGTTCCCCAAATTGTCAACTACGCGGAATTGGAGATAGAACTGAGGGTTTCACAGCGTATACATAAACATAAAGTCATCAATAACAGGTGTCATAACTGATAAGTTCCAGACCGCGGGCCGACGCCTGTCAGAACATGGGGCGTTCTCTCGCTTGCTCTTCCTGCGGTGTTCTTACGTTTAGGGCAAAGCGCTCCGAGAGGGCGATAGGATTCTTCTGATCGATGGCCACGGGTATTGGGCGAAGCCAAACGATGACGGCGCGGGAAGTTGTAATCGCCATCGGCGACTCACCTGGCCTACTAGATTTCTATATCTGGATAGCGTGGAAGAATTGGATGCTCAAGTTACCAAGAACTTGAGTTTCTCTCCTCTGGCCCGGTGGCCTCAAGGAACAATTGGGCTGCCAGATACATGCAGAGGGCCGATTTCTTCGTCGCAAGATCCATCGCTGGTTGCGCGTGATCCGCGGCCATTGCCCTCGGTGGCCCGCCGAAATCTCCGCCGAAGGCCACTCGCTCGTTCTTTCATCGTCGAGGCATTCGCCTGCTCTCCATCCTGTTCTAATAATTCCGAGACTGTAACCTTTGCCTTGATGATCAGCAGCAAATCAGAATCCATAAAACTGGCAATGCAGTCTATTACCGGCGTGCAAAAGGAACACACCGCATTGACAACATGTCCGTTGTCAAATAATTTGTTGTTATTGACAAAGAATGACGAAAGGAAAGTGCCATTAACGCGAAGTACCCCACCAAGACAGCAACGTACAGCAACCGAGACAACCAGTTTCCGTTCCCACCACAGCGCGAAAACAGCCAGCCATCACGGAGGAAGCGGTAAGGCTTCGAAAGCCGGAGAACGTGCGGAGGCTAAGAGCCTTCGTGCTG
>Ga0207101_1126_pt1 | contig 14372 bp, 13 predicted proteins | sample Alteio_BWMinHeat_83_FD_153581 | JGI IMG/M metagenome (GOLD analysis project Ga0207101, IMG submission 153581) | Enriched cells from forest soil in Barre Woods Harvard Forest LTER site, Petersham, Massachusetts, United States -... | ecosystem: Environmental > Terrestrial > Soil > Temperate forest >...
GGCACCGTCGGCAGAAATTCGGATTTCCGAACAATGATTGGAGCCGAGTGCTGCTTCCGGCACGGTCGGGACTGAGGCGATGGTGGTGAACGTGGCCTGGTCGGCGTCGAAGGAAAAGGATGTCACCGTTGAGTTCAGTTCGTTGACGACATAGGCAAAATGCAAGCGCGGGTGGAACACGAAATGGCGTGGCCCGGCGCCTGGCTCGAGCGAGGTCGCGCCCGAGCGTGCGATCGCGCCAGTCTGGCTGTCAAAGCGGTAGGCCACCAGAAGATCGAGCCCGAGATCCGCCACAACTATGTAGTGATTGTCGGGAGTAGCGAGCACCGAATGTGGGTGGGGGCGCTCCTGGCGATCGGGAACCTGACCAGTGCCGGAATGTGTCGCGTCGCCGACGGCGCCGCCGAGACCACCGTCCTCGCGGATCGGCAGCACCACGACAGCCTTGTTGGGCAGTTCGCTTTCAGGTTCAAGGCTGTAATTGGCAACCAGCAGGAAATTGCCGGTGCGGTCGCGACTGTTCTGAGCGGTAATGCTGCCGAGCGTGGGCTGCTTGTTGATGTAGCTGAGTTTGCCCGTGCCTGGATCGATCGCATAGGCCGACACCGTGCCCTCGTTCCAGCCAAAGACTTCGCTGTTAGCATGGAGCGCACTATGCTTGGGGTCGATGCCGAGATATGTTGGATTATCGATGCCTTCAGTCAAGCCGATGGGAGTGAGTGCGCCGGTTTCGTCATCAAATACGAAGGCAGCAATACCCTTGCCATTGTGTGTGGGATAGTAGGGTGTTGGGCGGTTGCAGCAGCCCACATACAGATAAGTTCTTTGTCCCGGCATAACGTCCTCAAATCGTGGTGCGGATATGCGACTCGCGCCCATAGAGTGAAACCAGGGCTATGATAACAGCCCCGAGGGCGGCTTGAACCATGGAAGGCTGCAAACCAAGGCCGATCAGCAGCGTATTGATTTCTACCAGGACCAGTGACCCTGCAATCGTACCGATATAGGATCCACGGCCTCCGACCAAGGCCGTGCCGCCGATGACCACGGCTGCGATGGTCTGGAACAGGTAGGGCTGGCCGACGTCGCCATATGCCGAGCCGGTGAAGCCGAGGAGTAGGATGCCCGCCATCGCCGCGAAGAAGGCGCTGAGGGCGAAGGTGGCGATCCACATGCCCGCCGGGCTTATCAGTGCATAGCGCGCGGCACTGGGATTGCCGCCGATAGCATAGAGCCGGCGGCCATAGGCGGTGCTCGACAGCATGAGAGCGACGGCCACCGCCACGATGATGACGGCGGGAATCAGGCCGGGCAATGGTATGGGGCCAAGTGAAGCGCCGATCGACACGAACTCCGAAACCGCGTCGGGGGCACTGCCGGTTGGAAACCCACCCGTCCACCACAGCACGCTACCTTGCACCATGGTGCCGATGCCGAGTGTGATGATTAGCGGATGGATCTTCAAGATCGATGACAAGGCGCCGTTCACGGCACCGATAAGGAGAGCAAGAACCCCGACCAGCAGGCAGATCAGGGTGAAATCCACGCCCTGTCCGTAAAGCTGGGCCGCGACGACATTGGCAAAACCCATGACGAAAGGAATGGAAAGGTCGATGCCGCCCAGGATGATCACCAGCGTCTGCCCGATAGAGGCGATGGCGAGGAAGGCGGAGATGACCAGAAGGGGGCGAAGCGACGTCGAGATGTCGTAACCATCGATCAGCCAAGCGCTCAGCACCTGTAGGACGATGGCGATGACGATGGCGCCGAGGACGCGGTTGCCGGCGAGCGTCTGCCAGTTCATGGGGTCCTCCCGCGCTGGAGCCATTGCTCCTGGATCGCCATGACTGCCACTGCCAGTACGAGCACCGCTCCATAGATAATCTCAAGTACGAAAGTCGAGGCATTGAAATAGGTTATGGCAGTCTGCAGAAGAAAGATGTCAGCGGCGCCAATCGCCGCATTGATAAGCCCGCCTCGCCCCCCGGCCAGACTGACGCCCCCCAGAGCGACGGCGGAAATGGCGAGCAGGGTATAAGTCGGCCCGATGCTTGGATCGGCCGATCCGATCAGCGCGGTCAGCGACAGGCTGGCGATGCCCGCGAAGGCGCCCGTGAGGACATAAGCAAGCCATCGCACCAGGACGACATTGACGCCCGCCGTATAGGCTGCCCGATCATCGCTGCCGGTCGCCATAAGGAGGCCGTGGTAGGGGGTTAGACGGAGCAGGCCCCACACAAGGGCGATGCCGGCGAGCGGCACGATCGACAGCGTTTGCGAAAACAGCCGCAGCCAATCGGGGATCGTTCCGGTTGGAGCGGGGACCAGCGTCAGCGTCAGGCCGGTGAGCACGAGATAGGTCCCGAGCGTGGCGACGATTGGCTGGATGCGGACGAAAGTCGCCAGACCTCCATTGATCGCACCAATCGTGGCGCCAATCACGACAGCTGCCGGAATCACGATCCAGGGTGAAGCAAGGTCGAATTGGCCGATAAGGACGGTGACGAGAATGGCATTGACGAAGCCCATCACCGGCCCGACGGAGATATCGATGCCGCCGCGCCCGCCCAGAATCGCCGGCGTCGATGCGAGAGCGGCAGCCGTCAAAGGTGCGGCGAGACCGAACAAGGTTCCGAGGGCCCGAGGGGCGAAGCGCACTGGATTGAGCCAGATATTGACGATCAGGAGCACGACTAGCAGGACGGCGCCGAAGCCGAGGCCGCTCATAATCCTCTTGATCCTGGGCGGCGGCATCATGCGGCTCGCCCGAACATGGCGCCGATCACCCGGTCGAAACGCATGCCCTCGCCAGCGAATTCCGCCGACAATTCGTGGGAGCGGAACACCAGAACGCGATGACACAAAAAGGTTATTTCCTCGATCTCGCTCGACAGGATGACCAGGGCCATGCCATTGGCCGCGAGCTGGCGGAAGACGTCATAGAGCACGCGCCTGGTTGCGACGTCGACACCGCGAGTGGGATCGTTGAGGATCAAGATGCCGGGTTCAAGGGCAAGCAGGCGTGCGATCAGGATCTTCTGCTGGTTGCCGCCGGACAGGGCGGTGATCGGTGCCCGTGGATCTTTCGCAACCACCGACAGCAGATCGCGGAACTTCGCATAGCGGGCAAAGCGGGCCTTGCGGCTGATCAGCAGTCCTCTGATGTCACGGGCGATGGTGGCAATCGCGAAGTTGTCGAGCACCGAAAGAGTCGGGAAAATGCCGGTGGAGCGGCGATCGCGCGGCAGATAGGCGATTCCCGACCGCACAGCCTGGCGATAGGTGGCAATCGACGTGCCATCAGTGCCGTTGCCAAGCCGTACCGAGCCGCTGGCGGGGCGCCGAAGACCTGCGAGGATTTCGAGGAAAGCATCCTGCCCGTGGCCCTCCAGACCCGCGAGGCCAACGATTTCGCCCGGTGCTATCACCGTGTCGAAGGCCTGCCGGCCCGGCAGCAAGGCGAGTCTTTCCACGCGGAGGCTTTGCCTTTCCTCAGCCATCGACACCCCCATGAATCTTTTCGGGCGCCATCAGTCTCAGGAGTTCGTCCGGCCTTGCATCCCCGCGCTCGAACGTGCGGACCAGACTTCCGCCTCGAAGGACGGAAATGTGGTCGGAAAGCCGCATGACCTCGTCCATGCGGTGGGAGATGAAGAGGATGGCACAGCCATTGGCTGCGAGCTTTTCCATGTGACCGAACACGGCCTCGCGATCGGCATGGTCGAGTGCCGCGGTGGCCTCGTCGAGAATTAGGATCGCTGGTTCCCTTGCGAGGGCACGGGCAATCACCACCAATTGTTGCAGGGCGAGCGGCAGGTCTCCCGCGCGTGCGTCGAGCGGGACCGAGCTGCGCGCGATCGGTGCCAGGGCAGCTGCTGCCGCCGCGGAACGCTGGCCACGCGGGATATGACGGCGCCAGATCGTGTCGAGACCCAGCAATACATTGTCGGTGACCGTGCGGTCGGGGGCGACCAGCACCTCTTGAAAGACGGTCGCAAAGCCACTTCTCTTGAAATCGGCGGGCGAGCCGCCAGCGAACGGTCGGCCGTCCAGCCTGATCGTTCCTCTATCGGGCGGGACGATCCCGGAGAGGATCTTGACCAGCGTGCTTTTGCCGGAGCCGTTCTCGCCCAGCACGGTGTGAATGGCGCCTTTCGAGAATGTCGCGCTGATATTCTCGAGCGCGATCGTCTCACCATAGCGTTTGGCCAGACCGTCGATGGAAAGCATTGACTTGCCGCTTTTAGGGGCCGATCTCCCAATCGGCCGTTTGATTGAAGTGTGCCGATCGATGGACCGGCACACCGAAACTGCGGTTCGTTACTTCGGACAGGCGCCGGGCACCTTGCTGTAATCCCAACCCGGCGACGGCGCCGGGTTGACAAAATAACCATCTAGCACCGCCTCGGGCACCGGATCGGCTGGAGGCACGGGGAAGATTGAGACCGAGTCCGGCGCCATGCAAGACTGGTACCATTTGCCGAGATCGGCGGACGCGACGGCAGGAATCGGGATCAGCAGCGTGTTGAGTTTAGGATGCTGCCCCTCGAGGATGCGGGCGCTGACCCGAAACAACGTCTGTGCTGTCCAGCCTGGCAGCACGGCGTGGCCGGTGAAGCGGTACCGGTCGGGGTGCGCCTTCCAATAACCCAAGGCGTCGCCAGTGATCGAGCCTGTGATCAACGGAGCCGGGCGGCCGGCCTGCGCGAAGGCCTCGGCGATGACGCGACTTTCGCTGCCCGTCGTCCACACGGCATCGATCTTGGCAGGGTTGGTGGCGAGCGCCTGCAGCACGACGGTCTTGGTGACATTCGCTGTCCAGTTACCGTTGACGTTACGCGAAATCTTGAGACCCGCGTCTTCCTTGAGCGCCCGGTCGGCGCCAGCGCGTTCCTGCACCACGATCGGATGGCCGGCGATGCCTTCCACCATCAGCACATTGGCCTTGCCGCCCGTCAGCTTGGCGATGGCCTTGATCATGTCGTAGCCCCAGGCCGCATAATTGGAATCGACATTGATGGCATCGGGGCTGGTGACCGATCCCGCCGCCGTGACGAAAGGAATGCCGGCCTTGTAGGCGGCTTCGACTGCATCATTCAGGGCGGTGGCCGAACCTGGGATCGAGGTGATGATGCTGCACTTCTTGTCGATGAAGGCACGGATCTGGCTGATCTGCTGGCCGACGTCATTGTTTGAGTCGGAGATTTCAAAGGTGGCGTCGACACCGGAGGCCTTCAGACCCTCGACAAGTCGACGCAGTTCGTTCGTCACCGAAACGCGCCAGGGATTGCCCTGGTAGGATTCGGAGTGGCACCACTTCCAGGGTTTCGCCACGGGCTTGAAGTCGCTGTAGGCTGACGGGTTCAGCGTGTTGGTTGCACCGATATAGAGCGCCTTGAGATCTGTCGGCAGATTGGCCGTTAGGTCGTCGGCTGCGAAGGCGGTGGTCGCAACGGCGCAGCAGGCAGCGATGGCCGCCGCCGAGACACTGTATTTCAACAAGGTCTTCATCGGTTTTCCTCCCGAAAACAGGTTGAATTGAAGCCCGGACTGGCAGCTCTTGTTGTTGTCTCCCTTCCGTCCTGCCAATTGCGAAAGGGGTGGAATGGCAGCAATTATTCGAATCAGCCGTCCAACGCGAACTCTTGCCGCAGCCTCGCATTGTGCTCGCCGATGCGAGGCGCCGCGACCGCCATGTGTCGCCGCATGCCATCGACGCGAATGGGCGAACTCGTGGTGCGGATCGATACGCCGTCTTCACGTTTCACCGTCTGCAGCATGTCGAGAAGCTTGAAGCCGTCACTCTCGTAAAGCGTGGGCCAGTTCAGCACCTCGGCGCACCAGATATCGGCCGGTTCGAGAATGGCCAGCCAATGTGCGATGGGTCGGGTTGCCAAACGTTCGGCAATGATGCGCTTGATGCCGTCGCGATCGGTGAAGGCTGCCTCAGGCGGTAGGCCACCGATCTCCGGCAGGCCGAGCAGGGGGCTTAGCCTGTCAAGCGGCGTCATGGCGAGGGCGAGCCAGGAATCGGCTGTCTTGTAGACGCCATAGGGCGCCGACAGATAGGCGTGGGCGTTGCGGAACGAGGACCGCACCGGCAGCCTGCCGCCATCGTTCATATGGGTTGTGAGCACTTCGAACTGGAAATCAAGCAAGGCTTCGAGCAGGCTGGTCTCGACATGCGCGCCGATCCCCGTGCGGCCTTTGCGCACGAGGGCGGCGAGAATGCCCTGAACGACCGCATTGCCGGCCAGAAGGTCGGCGATGGCCAGACCGAAGGGTACGGGGCCCTGGTCATCATCGCCATTGAGCCACATCACGCCCGAGCGTGCCTGGGCCAGCAGATCCTGCCCGGGACGTAACTTCCAGGGGCCCTCATCGCCGTAGCCGGTGATCGACGCATAGACGATGCCCGGATTGATCGCCGCCGCCGAGGGGAAATCGAGGCCGAGGCGCTCGATCACACCAGGCCGGAAATTCTGGATGATGACATCAGCCTGGGCGATCAGTCTGCGCACCGCCTCGACATCGGCGGGATTCTTGAAATCTGCGGCGAAACTTTCCTTACCGCGGTTAATGGCATGGAACAGGGTCGAATCGCCGCCGATCTCGGTATCGGAGAGATAGAGCCGACGGCAGAGATCGCCGCCATCGGGGCGCTCGATCTTGATAACTCGTGCGCCCAGATCGGACAGGCGCAGTGCCGAAAACGGCCCCGATAGAAACTGGCTCATATCGAGCACGAGGACGCCGTCGAGCAGCTTGGCGTCGGTGGTTCCAAAGGATGCGGCCGGGCTCATTTCGCCTCCTCCACAAGATGGGCGAATGCCTCGGCGTCCCGATATTTCACGGTCTGGATGTGTTCGCAGTAGAGGACGAGTTCGCCTTCCCCCTTGTAGACCTGGTAGGAGGCCCGGATCAGGCCGAGTTCCTTGTATTTGGGACGTTTTTCCATGTTGGTGCGGATTGTATAGATGGTGTCGCCGATGAAGGCCGGCTTGATGAAGCGCAGCTTGTCGTAGCCATAGGAGAAGGCGTTGATGCAATTGGTCGCCACCAGCCCGAGGCCAGCGGAGAACACGAAAGCGCCTGCCACGAGGCGCTTGCCGAACAGCCCCTCACTGCGGGCGAAGATCTCGTCGGCGACATAGGGGTGCATATCGGTGACCAGAGCATTGAACTGCATTGACTCGCCCTCGGAGATGGTACGGCGCAGCGAGCGGATCTTGTGACCGACCTCGAAGTCCTCATAGAACCAGTTTTCGGCATTCCACACCGGCAAGGCCGCGTGATCCTCCGGCATGGTCCTAGGAAAGGTGCTGGCGACGCCGACGGTGGGAGCAAATCTCGACATGGAGGACCTTGGAAGTGGGAGGAGGGTCTTCACACCCGCCCTTTTGATAGGTGAGGCAGGTCAATAAGAAGCGGGTCAGAAGACCCGCTCCCCGTCTAAAGGCGCCAGATGCGCCGGGCATTGCCGCAGAGGAGGCGCTCGGTCTCGTCCCTGCTGCAGCCGGCAAGGAGCGCATGGGTCGCGGCGACCCATGTCGAGAGCGAGGCCGTAAGGGTGCAGACTGGCCAGTCGCTGCCCCAGACCACGCGATCCCAGCCAAAGCTTTCGATTGCGTGTTCGACAAAGGGTTTAAGGTCGGCGGGGGTCCAACTCTCGCCGTCCGCATAGGCGACGACGCCCGATATTTTCACCGCGACATTGGGACGCTTCGACAATTGCGTGATTTTCTTGCGCCAGGGATGCTCGGCGCGGTCCTTGACAGCGGGCACACCGCAATGGTCGAGCACGAATTGCACGCCTGGGGCGAGATCCGCCAACGCGATCGCCTTGTCGAGCTGGTGGGGTAGGACGCACAGATCGAAGGGCAGGTTCGCCGGTCCGAGCTTGGCAATATTGGCACGGAAAAGAGCGCTTTCACTCATTTCGTCCGGCTGGGTATGCAGAACGCGCCGATATCCCTTGATGAACGTGTTGCTGGACTGGCGATCGAGAAAGGCAGGGAAGTCGGCGCTTTCGGGGCGGCAGGCGCTTATGGCACCCCGCAGCAGTGTGGCCTTTTGCTGTGCGATCCGCTCGATATAGGCATTTTCGCTCTCGATCGCTTCAGCTGCGACGTCGACCTCCATGTGAAGCACATCGCTAACACCGCAGCGTATCGCCTCGCGTGCGTAGATCTCGTAACCGAAGTCCCGGCGCAGGGGCTCGAATTCGTCGAGCCAGGGATAGCGCAGGGCGTTGAGGTCAATGATGTGCAGATGAGTGTCGATGATGGTCACGCCGGTTCCCCCGGATTTTGTGCCGCCCTTGGATTCCCATCAATAGATCATTAATGAAGTGATCATTCAAATAAAAATGTTTGCAGGCTCGTGTGGCGGGCTCCAAGGCCTATTCCGGGTGGCCGCCAATCAGGTGTGAGAGGGCCGACGCCGTCTCAACGATCATTGCGATGGCCTCGGCGATGTCGGGCGCCTTGTTGCGGCCAAGCGGCGTGATGTAGGGGCAGGTGAGGGCGGCGATGGCCTGTCCGTCCGCTCCCAGGACCGGCGCCGAGAGGTTGTAGACGCCGGCCGTCTGCATGCTCGGCATGACCTCATAGCCGCGCAGGCGGGCCTGGACGAGGCGCTCCTCGAGATCGGCCGGGGGCTCGTCATCACTGGGGCTGGCGTTCTCGGCAATCATCAAGGCACGCTCCTCGGCGGAGCGAAAGGCAAGCAGTATGTGGCCTGAACCGGTGTTGTAGAGACTGACTTTGGCGCCGACACGGATAGCCATGCCCCAATAGCCGGGAGCATCGATCTGGGCGATTACAATAACGTCCGCGCGGTCATAGACGGCCAGATGATTGGATTGCATGGTTCTGATCGCGAGATCGCGCATCAGCGGCGTTGCTTGCGACACGAGACGTCGGATCGGGCGGTGCAGATGCGCCAGACCGAAGAGGCGCAAGGTCAGTTCATAGCGGTCGGCCTCGTTGCGGGAGACGTAGCCGCGCCGGACCAGGCGTTCCAGCATTCGATAATTCTCGTTGGGCGTGCGACCGAGCGCCTTGGCGATCTCGGCTTGGGTAAGGCCACCATCGACCGAGGCGAGCAACTCGAGAATATCCAGTCCTTTGTCGAGTGCGGGGGCGCGATATCTGTCGGCGTCATACATTTCGTTCATGGATGAGTACCCGCGGCTCGGCTGTTTTCATGATTCGGTCTTCTTTTCCGGCCGTATCAGGATACTAGCGCATTTCGGTCGTTTTTTGTCCATCGATTGACAGAGGACAGTCCATATGATTTGCTAGTAAATGTCGCATCCAAATTTGGATAACGCAAGCAGCTTCAGCACCGGTCGTACCGGGCGGTCCCATGGGAGCAGTCTCGTGAGAAAAGCCGCGGCAAGGGAGAGGAATATGAGACAGACGATGCTTTGGGCTTCGGCGCTCGCGCTTGCGGCCGCCGTTCATGGTCCGGCGGGAGCGGCGGATCTGCCGGGTTCGTTTCCGGGAGTCACGGTCGATGCCAAGCTGATCGGCGGACAGCAATATGAGCCGCTCTACACCCGCATCTCCGAATGGGAGAAGCTGACCGGCGCCAAGGTCAACGTCATCTCTAAGAAGAACCATTTCGAGCTCGACAAGGAGTTCAAGTCGGATATCGCTTCGGGCACGATTTCCTGGTGCGTCGGTTCGAACCACACCTCCTTCGCCCCGCAATATCCCGATCTTTACACCGATCTCACCCCGCTCCTTCCCAAAGACGAGCTCGACAAGTTCGTGCCGGCCAACATCAAGGCCTCGACCATCGGCGGCAAGCTGGTAATGCTGCCGCGGGCCCAGTTCGACGTATCAGCGCTCTATTATCAGAAGACCCTTTATACCGATGATGCCAAGAAGAAGACTTTCAAGGACAAATATGGCTATGACCTCGCGCCGCCCAAGACCTTCAAGGAATTCGGCGATCAGGCGATCTTCTTCTCCAACCCGCCCAATTTCTTCGGAACCGAATATGCCGGCAAGGAGGAGGCCATCAATGGCCGCTTCTATGAGCTGCTGATTGCAGAGGGGGGAGAGTATATCGACGCCAGCGGCAAGCCCGCCTTCAATTCGGATGCCGGTGTTCGGGCGCTCGACTGGTTTGTCAATCTCTACAAGACAAAAGCCGTTCCGGTCGGCACCACCAACTATCTGTGGGATGATCTCGGTCAGGGCTTTGCATCCGGCACGGTGGCGCTCGACCTCGATTGGCCAGGCTGGGCTACCTTCTTCAACGATCCTCAAAAGTCGAAGATCGCCGGCAATGTCGGTGTTGTCGTGCAGCCCACCGGTTCATCGGGCAAGCACTCCGGCTGGTCGGGCTCGCATGGTTTTTCTGTTACGGAAGCGTGCACGCACAAGGATGCAGCCGCCTCGCTGGTGTGGTGGCTGACCAATGAGGACAGCCAGAAGATCGAGGCGGCCAATGGCTCGCTGCCGACGCGCACCGCCGTATGGGAGTGGGATATCAAACAGGCCGAGAGCGATCCTTACAAGAAGGAAGTGCTGACCGCCTTCCAGGAGGCGGCGAAATACGCTTTCCCGGTGCCCCCGCTCGCGGAATGGATCGAAATCTCCAACGCCGTCTATCCCCAGCTGCAGGCCGCTATCCTCGGCGACAAGACGTCCAAGCAGGCGCTTGACGATGCCCAGGCCAAGGCAACCAAGATCCTGCAGGATGCCGGGAAGCTGTGAATGGAGCCCGGGCGCGCGGACGTCCGTCCATGAGTGCTACGATAAGAGAAAATGGCGCGGCTTTCCTTCTCGCCTCGAGGTACCCCCGGATTTCAGTTGGAAATCCGGGGGTACCAAGAAGGCACAGACGAGGGGTGTTGGCCGTGTATCCTATTGTTGGCTGTATTGCGGGGGACTGGTCTGGCGGCGAGATGACACCCCTCATCCCCTTGCCGGGACCTTCTCCCGCAAGAGGAGAAGGGGTCTTTTCTTGCCTTTTCCTCGCGCCTCTGGACGGGGGGGCGGCGCGCCCGGGACCAACAACCCCGCTCGGCGTTTCGCGCCACTCTCCGGACCAGGAGAGGGTAATCCCACCCAATCTGAAATCGAGGCGATGAAATCACTTCGTGTCAGCACACCCATTCTGCTTTTGCTGCCGGCAATATTAATCCTCGCCGCGGTGGTTGTGATCCCGCTCGTGCTCTCGTTTTATTCTAGCTTCACCGCCTATCAGTTGACGCGGCCGAGCACGCTGTGGACTCTCATTGGGCTGCGCAACTACCAGAATGCGCTCTCCGATCCTGACTTCTGGTGGGCGTTCGGGCGCACGGTGTTACTCCTCACCATCGCGCTCAATCTGGAGATGCTGCTGGGCCTTGGCCTGGCGCTGCTGGTGGACAAGGCGACACACGGTCAGCGCATCCTGCGCACGCTCGTGATGTTCCCGATGATGTTCTCGCCGATCCTGGTCGGCTTCCAGTTCAAGTTCATGTTCAACGACAATGTCGGGCTAATCAACAACGCCCTGCAGTCCCTCGGCATCACCGAGACGCCTATCCCCTGGCTGATCAATGGCACGCTCGCCTTCATTTCGATCCTGGTTGCCGAAGTATGGTCCTCCACACCCGTCTTCGCCATCCTGATCCTGGCGGGATTGCTGGCGATGCCGCGTGAGCCGATGGAGGCCGCCCGCGTCGACGGCTGCACGGCGTGGCAGGCGTTCCGCTATGTGACCTGGCCCTTCATCATGCCCTTCGCCTATATCGCGATGACCATCCGCTCGCTCGACGTTGCGCGGGCCTATGACATCGTGAAGATCATGACGGATGGCGGACCGGCCGGGCGCACGGAATTGCTCTGGACCATGATCGGGCGCGTCGCCTTCGGCAATTCGCGCATGGGATACGCCAATGCCATGGCTTATGTCTCGATCGTGCTATCGATCCTCTTCACCTATTATTTCTATCGCAAGCTGGCGGCCGCCCGCACGCAGATCGCAGCGGAGTGGTGATCGTGGCGGCTGATCGCAACCAGTCTTCGCGCAACATGCGCCGGCTCGCTAAGGCCGGGAATGGGATCACTCTGTGCCTGGCCATGCTGTTCATCTGCATGCCGGGCGCCTGGATCGTTCTGAATGCCCTGCGGCCGACTGTGGAGATCATGGCCAAGCCGCCGGTCTGGATCCCACAGAGGCTGTCGCTAGAGGCCTTCACCGCCATGTTCGGCGCGGTCGGGCATGGCGGCGTGCCGGTATGGGACTATTTCCGCAATTCGCTGATCGTCTCGATCACCTCGACGGTGATCGCCATCGCCGTGGGCATGGCCGGCGGCTATGCCTTCGCGCGCTACCGCTTCAAGGGCAAGTCCGGTCTCTTCCTTGCCTTCATGCTCACGCGTACTGTGCCGGGTATCGCCTTGTCGCTGCCGCTTTTTATCGTCTATGCGCGACTGCAAATCCTCGATACCCATTTTGCGCTGATCCTGACCTATGTCGCGCTTAACGTGCCGTTCACCATCTGGCTGATCGACGGCTTCTTCCGCCAGGTGCCCCGGGATCTGGCCGAGGCTGCCCAAATCGATGGCTGCACGCGCTGGCAGGCCTTCTGGCAGGTCGAGTTTCCGCTGGCGGGGCCGGGTATCGCCTCTTCCGGCATCTTCGCCTTCCTGACATCGTGGAACGAGTTCGCGCTCGCTTCGCAATTGACGCGCTCGGTCGCATCGCGGACGCTGCCGGTCGGCTTGCTCGATTACACCTCGGAGTTCACTATCGACTGGCGCGGCATGTGTGCTCTGGCGGTGATCATGATCCTGCCGGCGCTGGCGCTGACCTTCATCATCCAGAAACACCTCGTTTCCGGCCTCACCTCCGGCGCAGTCAAAGGCTAGGCCCTGATCATGGCGACTGTTTCCCTCGAAAAACTGGTCAAGCGCTATGGCAATGTCGAGATCGTGCATGGCATAGACCTCGATATTGCCGACCGCGAGTTCATTGCGCTGGTCGGCCCGTCGGGCTGCGGCAAGTCGACGACCCTGCGCATGATCGCGGGACTCGAGGATGTTTCGGATGGATTGGTCAAGATTGGCGGCGAGACCGTAAACGACCTGCCCCCTCGCGCCCGCAACATCTCGATGGTCTTCCAGTCCTACGCCCTCTATCCGCATATGACGGTGCGTGAGAATATGGGTTTCTCCCTAAAGATCGCCAAGCGCCCGAAGGATGAGATCGATCGCCGCGTGGCCGAGGCGGCGGACATTCTACATCTCGAACCCTTGTTGGAGCGCCGCCCCTCGCAATTGTCCGGCGGCCAGCGCCAGCGCGTGGCCATGGGCCGTGCGATCGTTCGCCAGCCGGAAGTCTTCTTGTTCGACGAGCCGCTGTCCAATCTCGACGCCAAGCTGCGTAACGAGATGCGTACCGAGATCAAGAAGCTGCACGCCAAGGTGCAGGCGACGGTGGTCTATGTAACGCATGACCAGGTCGAGGCGATGACGCTGGCAGACCGCATCGTCATCATGCGCGACGGCTATATCGAGCAGATCGGCACGCCCGACCAAGTGTTCTCGCGCCCGGCGACCAAATTCGTCGCCGGCTTCATCGGCTCGCCGCCGATGAACCTTGCCGATGCCACCATCGCTCAGGGCTGCATAGTGTTCGGCAACGGCGATTGGCTGCCGATACCCACACAATATGCACCCGCTGTCGTGGTCGGGCAGAAGGTCACCGTCGGTTTGCGTCCGGACGATCTTTATCCGACCGGCCACGGGCTGCATTCCGGCGATGCCGGCGACGTCCATCAGCACGATCTCAAGGTTGCCATCAACGAACCGCTCGGCAACGAGACCCTGGTTTTCGTGGAGTTCGCCGGGCGCGAATGGGTCTCGCGCATGCTCAATCCGCGCCCGCTGGTCATCGGTTCGGCGATTCCCATGAGCTTCGATCTGTCGAATGCCCATCTGTTCGCGGCGGATACCGGCCGCGCCATCGAAAGAACGGGAGGCTGAACCATGGCACGCATCGAGAAGGTCGAATTGTGCATGGTCGACCTGCCGCCCAAGGTGAAACGCACGGATGCGATCCAGAGCTTCGTGTCGCAGGAGACGCCTATCCTCACCATCACGGATGCCGATGGTGCGGTGGGCACCGGCTATTCCTATACGATTGGCACCGGCGGATCCTCGGTGATGCGCCTTCTCGCCGACCATTTGGTTCCCCGTCTCATCGGCGCCGATGCCGATCGCATCGAAGCGATCTGGCATGATCTGGAGTTTGCCACCCACGCCACCACAATCGGCGCGATCTCGGCCATCGCCCTCGCAGCCATCGATACGGCCCTGTGGGATCTCAGGGCCAAGCGCCAGATGCTGCCGCTGTGGATGCTCGCT
>Ga0207101_1127_pt1 | contig 14337 bp, 12 predicted proteins | sample Alteio_BWMinHeat_83_FD_153581 | JGI IMG/M metagenome (GOLD analysis project Ga0207101, IMG submission 153581) | Enriched cells from forest soil in Barre Woods Harvard Forest LTER site, Petersham, Massachusetts, United States -... | ecosystem: Environmental > Terrestrial > Soil > Temperate forest >...
CCGAGGCATGCTCGTCGACAGCTTAATTCGACGAAAGAGCCGAATTCTCAAATCGGCTTGGATATGGGCGTTCGAAAGAAGCAATATCGCCGGCGCAGCTGCGATCCACGCAACGAGCCAAGCGGAACGGCGTGATATCGAGAAACTCGGTTTTGATGTGCGTTCCTATGCCGTCGTTCCCAACGGCATTGACGCAATTCCTGCGGGGGCCGGTATGCCTGCCGTGCTCCCTTCGCGCCCTTATGTGCTTTGTCTAGGGCGGATCAATTGGAAGAAAGGAATCGAGCGCCTGATCGCCGCCATGTCCCATGTACCGCGTGCCAACTTAGTCATCGCTGGTAATGATGAAGACGGCGAGGCAGCCCGGCTGATGGCAATGGTCCACGAACTCGGGCTGGAAGATCGCGTTCGCCTCATCGGCCCCGTCTACGGCGATGAAAAATGGGCACTCATTCGCAACTGTACGACATTCGCCCTTGCGTCCCATTCGGAGAATTTTGGCAATGTGGTGCTGGAGGCGATGGCTTGCAGCCGCCCGGTTGTGGTCACAACCGAGGTTGGTCTGGCCGATATCGTGGCACAGTCCGGTTCGGGTCTGGTGGTTGATGGGTCGCCAACAGCAATCAGCAATGCGATATCTGCCCTGATTGCAGATCCCGCTTACGCAAAAAGGCTCGGTGACGTCGCCGCCAAAACCGCTCGGGATTTGTTCTCCTGGCCAGCGGTGGCATCTATGATGTGCGGCGTATACGAAACTGTGGTCACCGCTTCGGGCAAGGAGGTCGGCGATGCCTGATCTCATCGCGCCCCAAACCACAGTCCTGGTCATCACCCTGAACGAGGCGCCGAACCTCGTGCGCTGCCTCGACCGTCTTGACTGGGCCCGTCGGATCCTCGTCATCGACAGCGGCAGCACAGACCAAACCCTGCAGATCGCGCACCGATACAACAATGTCGAGGTCGTACACCGGCCATTTGACAGCTTTGCCGATCAATGCAACTTCGGCTTGAGCCTGATCGATACGCCCTGGGCCCTTTCGCTCGATGCTGACTACGAGCTGAGCTCCACGCTCGTTTCAGAAATTCATTCGCTGCGGGAGAGCTCCGTTCAGGGATACTCGGCCGCCTTTATCTATCGTATCCATGGCCGGGTCCTGCGCGGCTCACTCTATCCGCCCCGCACGGTCTTATATCGCGTTCGTGCCGCCCGTTACCGCAATGAGGGGCATGGTCATCGGGTGGTTGTGGACGGACCAATCGCACGCCTATCCGCCCCAATCTATCACGACGATCGCAAGCCGTTGCAAACCTGGATGGACTCGCAAAAGCGTTATGCCAATGCTGAGGCCGATCATTTGCTTGCCGCCGATCCAAGCACTTTGAGCGGCGTCGATCGTTTGCGGTTGCTGGCGTGGCCCGCTCCACTTTTGGTATTTCTTTATACGCTGGTGATAAAGCGTGGCCTACTCGACGGGTGGGCTGGCTGGTATTACGCCTTGCAGCGCACGATCGCCGAAGCACTCCTGGCCGTGAACCTGATTGATCGACGTCTCGCGCCCACATCGTTCTCGCCAGACCACGCCGCACGCGACACGCCGACACCCGGCTCCGCCCTCGACAATGAGACCTAGCGATCGGCGCGTGTACGTATCTTCAGCGTCGGCTCAGCGGCTGTTGCCGCGCCGATTTGCGAGCCTCGTATTTGCAAGACTCGTATTTGCAAGACTCGTATTTGCAAGCCTCGAACTTCTTCTTCCGACACCGCGGCGATGTTCGTGGCGGCTGAGCGTGGATGGCGAGCGAGAGCGGCGTCTCACGGTCCCGCGAATGGGCGAAGTCATATCAGGAACGGCGCTTTGATCATTGTTGGATTGAATGCCTTCCACGGCGATGCGGCAGCCTGCCTCGTCAGGGACGGTATTCTAGTGGCCGCCGCCGAAGAAGAGCGGTTTCGCCGCATCAAACATTGGGCAGGTTTTCCCAGCCAAGCGATGCTCTATTGCCTAAAGGAAGCGGGAATCGGGCTCGCCGATGTCGACCATATTGCTGTCAACAGTGATCCCAGGGCAAACCGGTTCCAGCGCCTAGCCTACGTAGCGCTCCATCGGCCCAATTTGCGATTGGTGCTCGACCGCCTCAAAAACCAACGCAAGCGATCCTCCCTCGACCACGAGCTGGCCCTCGCCTTTCCAAATGAACGATTCAAGGGCCGCATCCATCGCGTGGAACATCATCTAGCCCACCTCGCTTCGGCCTTTCTTCCATCGCCCTTCGAAGAAGCTGCGATCGTCTCGATCGACGGCTTCGGCGATTTTTCGTCTGCTGCCTGGGGTGTCGGGCGTCACAACGATATGACAATCGACAAGCGGGTATTGTTTCCGCACTCTCTTGGCGTGTTCTATCAGGCGCTCACCCAATATCTTGGGTTTCCGCATTACGGCGACGAATATAAAGTAATGGGTCTCGCCCCCTACGGGAGGCCAACATATCTTGAAGCCATGCGACGGATCATTCGCCTTGAAGCGGATGGCGGATTTGCGCTCGATCTGACCTATTTCCGGCATCACCGGGAAAATATCGGCTATCAGTGGAACGGCGGTTCGCCCTGTGTCGGCACGCTCTATTCTGCGGCGCTGGAAAGCTTGCTTGGCCGGCCCAGAGCTTCCAACCAGCCATTGACAGCCCGGCACCACGATATCGCCTGTTCGGCCCAGGCCATGTACGAGGAGGCGTTCTTCAATGTACTGAATTCTGTCTGGAACAAACATGGCCTTCCTCGTGTCGCCATTTCGGGAGGTTGTGCAATGAATTGCGTCGCCAACGGCCGAATTCGACACGCAACACCCATTCGTCAAATCTATGTTCAGGCGGCAGCCGGTGATGCGGGCGGCGCAATTGGCGCCGCACTCGTGCTCTGGCACCGGCATGGCGGCGCACGCAACTTCGTCATGAATGATGCCTATTGGGGGCCTCGAGCCGATCTATGCGAGATCGACCAGCTCCTCAATTCCAAAGCCGAAAGCCTGAAGCGGCTCCGTTGCACGGTTCGCCGATTTGTCGACAACGCCGATTTGTACCGAACAACGGCGGCGGCTATTGCCCGAGGCGAAGTGATCGGCTGGTTCGCAGGGCGCATGGAATGGGGTCCCCGGGCGCTGGGCAATCGTTCGATCATTTGCGACCCCCGCCGCGACGACACCAAGCAGATCCTCAACGCTAAGATAAAAAGGCGTGAATCCTTCCGGCCCTTTGCGCCCTCGGTCCTCGCCGAGGAAGCTTCCGCCTGGTTTGAGGAAGACGACGACGTTCCATTCATGACCCAGGTGATTCAGGTCAAACCAACCAAACGCGCCCTTATTCCGGCCGTTACCCACGTCGATGGGTCCGGACGGCTGCAGACGGTGCGCCAAGATGCCAATCCGCACTATCATGCGCTCATCTCGGCTTTCTTTGAGCTTACTGGCGTGCCGATGGTGCTCAACACATCCTTCAACGAAAACGAACCCATAGTGTGCACCCCAAAGGAGGCGCTGGATTGTTTCCTGCGTACGAATATGGATGTGCTGGTACTGGAGACTATGATGATCGAACGGGAAGGGAGCGAAAACGAACGCTCCCTTGAGCCAGATCAGGTACCCCAATGAATGCCCTCGATGCGAATACAGATTGATGCCCATAAACGACACTAGATCGTATTTGGTTGGCGGCGTCAGCAGCCTGATCGTATTTGGCTGGTTCCTGGTCTTTGTCGACTTTGAATGGTTTCGCTATAAATTAGGACAGCATACCGTAGTCGGTCTTTCCGATCTTCCAAATCTGATATCCGTTCTGGAAATCATCCAGATCGCCATGATCCTCCGGCTCGTTGAGCGCCGCCGCATAGACGCACCATTTTATCTATTAGACGCCTCGCTCGCGCTTGGGACAGTGGCGCTTTGCATCCTCGTCCTCCATCGTGAGCCGCTTCTGGCCGCGTTAATTCTCTCGGCCTTCACCATGTGGCGCTTCAGAACGCACGCGTCATGCCGGTCATCATCACTTGCTCAATTCGCCTTCATAGGCCAATTCGTCCTTCTGGGTTGGCCGTTTTTGGTGCTTCATAATCTCGTCGGATGGCTTGACGCGGCTATCGTGCGCGCTGTGTTGCGTGTCATAGGCCAAGACGTTAGCGGGTACGGTACCTATATCATCCGTACCTCGCAGAATGCTGGCTTTGATGTCATGTGGGGATGCGCGACATCGACCACCCTTGTCCAAAACATTGTTGCCTTCGGTATCATCGCCGGTGGCATTCGCGGCTACCTGCGAGGCTCCGATATCGGTTGCTTTTTCTTCGTCATTGCCGGCACTTTTGCGCTCAACTGGCTGCGTCTTGTGCTGATTTGCTCGGCAAAGGACGGCTATCTGTTTTGGCATGAGGGACAAGGTGCCGCGCTGTTCGCGGCGGCTTACGCCATCCTTATCGTCGCTCTGGCCTATCGCGTGACGCGCCCCGCCCCGGCATGACGCGGATCTATCACACTCTCGCCGCCCTGCTCTTGGCCCTTGCCTTATTCCTTGCATTGGACGATGGGCCGCCCGGTGGCCTACCCGATCCGAACAAACAGATCATCATGGGCTTTAAGAGAGCAGGCTTCAGCTTGTTGACAATCCGTCGAACGGCTCTCGGCCAGGATTTCGTCTTTGAGAGGCCGGATTGCGCTGTTCCGGCTAACGTCCTGTTGCTTGAGACGGTCCATCGCGATGCGACACAAGCTATTGCCGCCATACCCCATGATGATGCCGAACCGATATTTGTCTATGGCGGAAGCATCGTGACCGGCCTGGGATGGGCCGACATTGGTCGTCTATGGCTCGGCCGGAAACTCCGGGTTGCACTGGGTCTGGCGGCATCAAGCCCCTGGGACTCGACGGCACTAGCGGTATTTGTTCCCCGCAGCTGCCCAGCAGCCGCAGTCGATTGGAATTCTTTCGACGCGCCTTTTTGACGATTGGTTCGCGTGGTTTTTAATTCAGGTCCAATTAAAATTGTGAAGCGCCCGCCGAGTGTCTTCCTCATAGCGGTCTTCCCAAACCCGCGTGAGGAATATGACCAGCGAAAACTCCGACATGAATAGGATGAAGGCCATGAAGCCCCAAATAAACGGGGCAGCTGCTAGTCTCAGCATTCGCAGATCAGGGTAGAGGCCGAGTGCAAGGTTTAGACCTTCTACAACCAAGCTAATCAGAAGGCTTATGCTGATGATGATTACGAGAATGGCGACGGGTTCGCGCAGAGCCGTCCGTATCGATGTATATATCGGACGGCGTTCATCAAGAGAAGCGGCCGGCCCCACCACGGCTAGCGCGGCAGTCGCCACGAACCCGAGCCCATAGCAAAACAGGACCATAGCTTGAAAAGCCCGCTCATGCGGAACAGGCGGTAGTGGCAGCGGTGGGTGCTTTAGCAGACCGATCACGGCCCAGCATAGGATAACATAAAGTGCCATCCGCCGTGGGAATCGGCCCCTGGGTAGCAGCGGTACCCACTCGTCATGAATCAGGCCCCTATGCAATCGGAAGGCGATATGGGCCAGCAAGTAGGTAGCGATGGCCTGGAACAGAACCAGGGCGGCAACTTGGGCAAACCCGGATGACCACGACACAAGGAATGTTGCGCGGGGCATCATTTCCTGGCCAGCAAAAATCAGCCACGCAAAGAAAAAGAGCCACGGCTTATATCGAGTGGTGGCCAGAGCCTGCCGCCAGCTTTCTGCCAGGATGTTATATGGCCGAGACGAAGAAAAGAACCCTCCAATGGCGATCCCTATGAGCACCACGAAAAAGATCAGCGCGATTTCGATCGGTGGGGATGTCATTTTGTGGTCATACCATCGGCAACCGGATCAAAGCATGCAATTCCCAAACCTGGGTGCAGCGGGCAACCTTCGTAGAATTCACCTATCGTGACCTAAATACACACTCTTGAGACGCAAGAATATGTTCCGCAAACGTTTGCGGCCCAACAGCAAGCCGAACAGGATCACAACCAAATATGACAACATGCCTATTCCCGGCACCGGACCAGGTATTTGCGTCAGCGAGACATCGTCGAGACGCAGCGGGGCCGTGAGCGTTCCGGGCAGATTGGTAAAGACCAAATTGGTAAGGCCGGCTGACAAGGTTGCGGTCACAGTATAGAGATTGTATCCACCTAGCCCAACTACAGTAACGGCGTATGTCAGATTGGTGGTAACGCCCCCAATCGTAACGCTAAAATTCAACGTTCCTAGCGAAAGGGAAACGGCCGGGGCCAAAAAAAACTGCAATTGGTATGTGCCGGCAGTTGGGATGTTTACCGCCTGTGTTATAGTTCCTCCGCCATTCGCAAGCGTTGCATAGAAGTTGCCGCTGTGCGCCGGAGTTAAAATATTTCCGGCCGTCACTGCGGAGCCCCCGGTGAACGACCAGCCGGTCGAACCCGATTCAAAGCCGCCATTGGTAATAATCTGAGCGCGTGCGCCCGGCATCACGCCAGGCAAAAAAATGAGCGCGATGACCATTAGCACCAGGCACCAGGCCCTGAGCGAAAATCTCATGCCACCCCTCATGCTGAATATCCGCTTGCGGCGGGCACTTCTTCTTGAACTAAAGGAAAGGTACAGATGAAATATTAAATTGGATCCTTATTAGCATAAAATCACCCTGCTACCGACGGCAATTATGGCGGCCAGGGCGCCGTTAGGCAATGTCCTCTTATTTTCACAGTAAGGCCGTTTGCGCATAGTTGTCACGTTTTGCGACATTTGGACGTTGCACTACCAGCCCGGCAGGTTCGCCCATAGGCCTCATGCCAAAAGGAAGGAGTTCTGACTTACCTTCTGCAAGCCATTGCCTTCTGCAAGCCATTGCCTTCTGCAAGCCATTGGGCATTCAACTGGGCCTGTCATAGGCCGGTAGAGCTACTTCTCCGCCCGACTTCAAAAGATAGTCGAAAAAGTCGATGCTCTTGATGAGGCCAGCCTGCAAGGCAATTGCCGGCGTCCATCCTAGAATCTCGCGGGCCTTCGAAATGTCCGGCTGGCGCTGGCGAGGATCATCCACCGGCAATGGCCGAAACACCAATCTGGAGGTCGAGCCCGTGAGTTCGATTATGAGCTCTGCCAACCCCCGGATTGTGATCTCAATGGGGTTTCCAATATTGATCGGGCCCGTCACATCGGCTGGCGTTGCCATCATGCGCAACAGTGCGTTTGTTAAATCGTCGACATAGCAAAAGGACCTGGTCTGTCCGCCATCCCCATAAAGAGTGATGTCCTCGTTTCGCAGTGCCTGCACGATGAAATTCGACACGACGCGCCCATCGTTGGGCAGCATGCGCGGTCCATATGTATTGAATATCCGCACGACCTTGGCCGGCACATTGTGTTGGCGGATATAGTCGAAGAAGAGGGTCTCAGCGCAGCGCTTTCCTTCGTCGTAACATGAGCGAATACCGATGGGATTGACATGCCCCCAATAGGCCTCCGTCTGCGGGTGGACCTGCGGATCGCCATAGACTTCGGATGTCGATGCCTGCAAAACCTTGATGTTAAGCCGTTTGGCAAGGCCGAGCATATTGATTGCCCCGATGACGCTTGTCTTTGTCGTCTGAACCGGGTCGAACTGGTAGTGCTTTGGCGAGGCAGGACAAGCCAGATTATATATCTCGTCTACTTCAACATAAAGCGGCAGGGTAACGTCGTGGCGAAGCAGCTTAAATGAATTGTTGTCGAGAAGATGTTCGATGTTACGGTGCATTCCAGTAAGGAAGTTGTCCAGGCAGAGGACCTCGTTGCCATCTTTGAGCAAGCGGTCGCATAAATGGGATCCAAGAAATCCGGCGCCGCCCGTTACCAAAACACAATTCGCCACCGCATCCTCACCAAACTCTGTCGCGATCTATTTTTGGCGATATTGGACATTCGTCGCTGGAAAGCAAAGCTGGAACTGCGGGGCTGGACCACTCCAGATGATACGGCCCAACGATTGCGCGAACCAGGAACCTGTGCGCTCCTTATGGGATATTCGTCGATGATGGTGCTGAAGCGGTCCGTTGGATCGGCCATCAAACTGGCTTCTTGGTCGATGTTCAGCAGGCGGACTGGCATGTGAAGGTCATGAATTTCATCCGATCGCGGATTTCAAACCTGACCAAGCAAACCTTGGCGCGCCGCGGCATCGTTTTGCTCAGGCCAAAATCCAAATTCGGTCACGACCCATGGATCGATATTCAACGTCTCGCCGACGCTTGGAACTATTCGATTACCTCTTTCTTTGACGTCGGGGCAAATGATGGCGAAACGGCCCTCAGCGCACTTCGGCAGTTTCCAAGAGCGCGAGTAACCAGCTTTGAACCGCATCCCGACACATTCTCCAGGCTCATCGACAGGCTAGGCAGCGAGATCCGATTTACGGGCGTCAATGCCGCCTTGGGTACCGAGATCGGTGAAGTCGAGATGTTTGAATATCACTCATCAAAGATCAATAGTCTGACTGCCTGTGCACCGTACGCGGTGCGCCACCGGGCCAAGAGCGAACGCATACTCGTTCAGTGCCAAACCTTGGATGCGTATTGCGAGTATAACCATATCGATCAGGTCGACATCTTGAAGCTGGACACAGAGGGCTACGATTTGATGGTCCTGCAAGGGGGCCGCGCGATGCTTCGACAGCAAGCCTTCAAATTTATTTATGTTGAGTTCAATGACTTGCGGCCCAAGGAGGGAGCATTTGGAGGAGGGCTAACACCGATAGACGATCTCCTGCGGCCAAGGGGATACCGCTTCGTCGCTTCGTATACAGACTATATCGTTACACAAGGAGAGTTGTTTGCGGTATCGAATGCTTTGTTTGCTTTGCCGCCCCCTCCCGTGTGAACTCCACCGGGTTTGCCGGAGGCCGTTTGTTGTGCCGGCATTGGACCTTGCAACTGCGCTGGAAGCAGGCTTTGGGATCAATTAGACCCCAATCTCGTCGTAAGCTTCGTCTTTCTCGCGATGGCGCCTCCTATGGTGGTGTTCCACACGGCATCTCTCGTGCTCTTTCCAGCAATGATCCCTTTCGTCTCGTCACCCCATAGGGGGTCAGCAAGAGGGCGGCTGCTCTCTTGTGACGTTTGGAGTTCGGCTCGAATACGCGGCGTCATGCGGGCGCTGCCGTCAAGAACGCTTTCGACAGAGCATCATGTTCCTGACGGCTCAGGATCGATCACTCACCATAGCCGTCATTCTGAATCGCATTTCATGTTCGCGAGAAGCCCGCTCCATTGACGTGCGGCCATGATGATCGCGCGGCGCAATCAGCGGCGCCGGGCGATTACCGCTTGATTGCAACCGTTGCATCGAGACTAGCATGGCGGGGACATTAGGTGAGAGACGCAAACGACTTGCGACCATTGCGGAAGGCAGGCTGGCTTCGCCCAACAATACAAAGGCCGACGAGACGCGCGCCAATAAGCTCAGCTTGCCCGGCGCCGGCACGATGCAGGCGATCGACACCGCTCGGGCTCAGGTCGCGGTTTTGATGGCCGTGATTGCCGGCGATCAGGCGGCGATCGACGCCGCCAAGCTCAATCTCGAATTCACCACCGTCAAGGCTCCCATCGCCGGACGCACCGGTCTGCGTCAGATCAAGCCATGACAGTGCCGAGCGCGCACGATGAAAGGAGACAGGAGCGGCATGTTAACGCTCTATAAGGAAGAATTGCGAGCCGTTATGCGCGGACGTTTCGCGTGGATGGGAGCGGCCGTTGTCCTGCTGGGTCTAGGCGGTCTTGCTGCTGTCGCGACACAGGACAGCTGGCTCGACGGCTATGGCGTCATCGGCTATTTCCTGGCGCCTGTTTGCTTTTTGCCATTGGCAGCCGGCACGATCGCGAGCCCTCGCGCCAATCGCTTCGTCGAGAGCGTTTTTACCGCGCCGGTGGACCGGCGCGCCTGGTTCCTTGCAAAGGTTCTCGTCGTGTTGACCCTGGCGGTCACTTACTATCTTGCCATCGCCCCTTTGGCAGCTGTCTACGTGGCCAACGTCGGCATGCCTTTCCTGCTGGCGAGGTTTTTGATTTGGACACCTGGGATCCTGCTAGTCTGCGTGTCGGTCGGCACCCTCATTGGCGTCCTTTTCATTGGGCGAAGCGTTGCTCCGCCGGTTGCAACGGGCGTGGGCGTCATGCTTGTCTATGCCGTCTTGGTGCCGCTACAAGAATTGCTGGTCACGCGGGGCTACGGCGCGACCGCCACTGGCCATGTCGCGCTGATCAGCCCGCTCGTGCTTCTCAAGAACGGATTGGGGTTCACCCTCGCCACCAGTGCCGTTCCCGCCTCGACGGCCGTGACGTGGATCTGCCTGTGTCTGATCGTGGTAGGCTCATTCATCCTGGCTGCATGGATATTCCTGCGTGCACAAGGCGTTGAATCCTGGGAGGCCTCTCGGGCTCAACGCACAATTATCGCATTTGGGCTGGCCGCACTCGTGTTGGTTCCCGCGGTTTTTGCCGATACCAACTATGAAAAGGACGCTCCGGCCCAAAACAATGCCCCGTCCATACCGGGTCTGTTCCTGCGAGGAGGCGGTACCCTCGCGCTCGTCGACCCGCATGAACGCGCTCCGGCAACTTGCTGCGACACCCTTCTCAACCGTGACAAATGGCCTTCGCTCCCGGCCGACCAGGCTACCACCCAGGACCTCCTGCTTTTCCTTCCAGTCGACAGCAAGCAGCGACTGGCCCGGTTGGACATCCATGTCACCGGTCAGAGCGGTCTTGATGTCCAGGTTTCGCCCGGGGCTTCGACAGAAATCTTGCATAACCTTGAGACCCGAACCTATCCGCCGGGCATCGGGCCGGCCGATGCCGACGGCCATCGCGTCGAGACAGGATGGGTGGCGCGCATTCCCGTCACGCTGATCCCGAACAAGCCATGGGACATAGGTGGGGTGCGCTACCCAATCGACCTTAACGCGACCTACGCGATCGAGGGCAGTTCGCAAGTAAACACATTGAACGCCCGCGCGGCGGTCGAAGCGCATGTGCCGAACGCCCTGGCCGAGATGGCTGGTGTAGGGGCGATCCTCCCGCTTTTCTGCTTCATTGCTCTCCTTGCGCGCTGGAGACGAACACGATGACCGAACTTGCCCTCGAAACGATAGGTCTCACGCGCAACTTCGGCTCCCTCGTCGCGGTTGACGGGGTCAGTCTCAAGGTGGCGAAGGGGCAGCTCTACGGCTTTCTGGGTCTCAACGGCGCCGGCAAGACAACCACAATCCGAATGCTCACCACCCTGCTCCCACCGACGAGAGGCACCGCCAAACTATGGGGTCACGATATCGCCAAGGAGCCTCTCGCCGTCCGCAGCCTCATCGGGCTCGTCAGTGACGAGACGAGTGAAAGCCAGTCGGATTGGACGGCTCGTGAATACCTGGCCTATTTCGCCCGCATCCGCGGTATCCCAAACGTCCGTGACACTGTTGAGCGCTGCTTGACCAATGTGGGTTTAGCGGAGCAGTTCCGCGGCAAGCTGATCGGAACCTATAGCACCGGCATGAAGCGGCGGGTCGAGATCGCACGCGCCCTTCTGGGGAGTCCGAAAGTGTTGTTCTTGGACGAACCAACACGAGGCCTGGATTTGCCTGCCAAACGAGAGACCTGGAAGCTGCTGCGGGACCTGGCATCCAGCCAAGCCGTCACAACCTTCCTCAGCAGTCACGATGCCCAGGAAATCCGAACCTTGTGCACTCAGATCAGTGTCATCGCGACGGGAAGGCTCGTGTTCACTGGCCCCACTCAGGATCTGGGCACCGACCTTGACACATTTGAAGACAGGTTGATCGAATTGCTGACCTTGCGGGATGGAATTGGCGCACAGCCCGCAACGGACCGAATTGACCAGGATCGAGGCCGCAGCGGTGATGATCCGATGCCCGTTCCCTCTCCCGGGTGGTGAGGCAGGACACAACCGGCCCCTGGGGCTGGCCCTGGGCCTCATCATCCCCTAATAGTTCCATGCCACCACTGGCCAAAGCCCCTGCCCGGATTCCGAAGGGCTTTGATTTTATGGCCGGCGCCTTTAGGAAGAAGGCAACCTCGATCGTGCAATGATCCTCAATGGACCGCCTTGTCAGTAGCTTGAGAATTCGTATGACGCCAGAGTTCAAGAAGATCGGCCTATCGCTGGCTCTTTCATTGATCGCGAATAGTGCCATCGGCGCCGCGCAGGCGCAGGATCGGCCGGCGACGTCCGGCGTGACCACACTCAATTTCGGGAGTTCGCCAGATCCAGAGCCTGATTGGATTGTAACCTTGGGGGTCGGCACCGAATACGGGCCGAGCTATGAAGGGGCAAAGCGGACGGGTTTTTCCTTCATGCCCTCCGATCTTAGCATCCGCCGTGCTGGCGAACCCGATGGGTTCAGCGCGCCGGATGACGGGTTCGACATCACACTCTTTGAATGGGGCAACTTCTCCTTTGGGCCAGTGGGGAATTATCGCTCGGGCCGCTACCTCACGGATGATCATCGGCTGACAGGGTTGCACTCTATCGTGTCCACGGTTGACGCCGGCGGCTTTGCTGAATACTGGATCCTTGCCGATCGCTTGCGCACCCGTGTCGAAGTGCGCCAGGCGCTGCGCGCTCGCGAAGGCCTGGTTGCCGATCTATCGGCGGATTGGGTCCAGCCCTATGGCGCGTTCACCGCATCGCTCGGTCCGCGCGTGTCGGTTGGAACCGGGACCTACATGCGATCGTGGTTTGGGGTGACCAGCCAGGAGGCCGCGGCCAGCCCCTTCGTAGAGGCGTTCCACGCCTCAGCCGGTGTGAAGTCCTTCGGGGCAATGGCTGCGCTGCGCTACACATTCTCGCCATCCTGGAGTGGGACGGTCTATGACGGCTTCCAGCGTCTGGTCGGAGACGCCGCCTCAAGCCCGATCACCTCCAGGATCGGTTCGCGCAACCAGAACACCGTGGGCCTGAGTTTGACCTACTCCTTCGGCGTGAAATTCCACTGAAGCGCCGTGCCGAAACGTGGCGGCGGCTTTTCGGCAAGAAGACAACGCGATAATAAAAGGCTGCGGTATCCTGGCTCTCAGAATGAATTGACGATGTCGCCGCCCGAGCGCATCTGTTGGATCATCAGATGTGCGTGATAGTGCATGGCGCATTTGATGGCATAAATCTGCAGCACCACGGGCGAACGCCGCCGCAACAGCAGCTTCCACAGACGCTGGCGATAAACGCGGCGCAGGTCGGCCTCCTGCACGCGGCGCATCAATCTGGCGAAAATCCCCGCGGCCTCTAAGGTCCAGCCGAGATTGAGCAAAGCCAGGCGCACAGGGTGACGGCGCAGGTGGCGCAAGCGCGTACGCTCCGGCTCGATGCGTGCATCGAGATAGAGGGCATCGAGCCTGTCAAAATAGGCGGCCGGCTGATGGAGATCGTCCATCACCGCAAGGTAGCCGTCGCGCAGGCTCTCGCGAGTTAGTTGCAGGGGGATAACATTGGTGCCGAAGGCGGGGGGATCGTCATGGTCGAGCCGCCCTTCCTTCTCCAGGCGGCTATAGAGCGGTGTCTTGGGGATGGCGGCCAGCATGCCGATCATCGCGTTGACGATCCTCGAGTCCTTGATGAAGACGCGCTGCGCCTCGAAGATCGAGGCATCGTCGCTGTCAAAGCCCAGGATCATGCCGCACCACACTTCAATCCCGCTCTGCTGAATGCTATGCACCTTCTCCAGCATCGTCGCCCCCTTGCGCACGTTCTGGAGTTTCTTGGTTTCCCGCAGCGCCGCCTCGTTCGGTGTTTCGATGCCAATGAAGACAACGCGGATATTGGCGTCCACCATCAGCTGCATGAGTTCGGCATCGTCGGCCAGATCAATCGATGCTTCAGTCACAAATGTCATGGGGTAGTTATGGCGCTCCTGCCAGGCCACAACCTCGCGAAGAACCTCCTTGATCGCCTTCTTGTTGCCGATGAGATTGTCGTCGACGATAAAGGCTGTGTCCATTCCGGCTGCGAGCAGAGCCTCGATCTCGGCGAGGACCTGCGGGCTGGTCTTGATCCGCGGCTTTCGCCCGAACACGACGATAATATCGCAAAACTCGCAGGTGAACGGACAACCTCGGGAAAATTGGATGCTGCCTACCGCATAATCGTCCATCTTCAGAAGATCGAACCGCGGCACCGGCACCTTGCTCATATCCGTCTTGTCGGCCTGCTCGTAGCGGACGGCGTGACGGCCCTCGGCCCATTCGACTAGGAAGCGGGGCCAGGTCTCCTCGGCCTCCCCGATGAAGGCGACGTCGGCGAGCGCGCCAAAATAGTC
>Ga0207101_1129_pt1 | contig 14145 bp, 12 predicted proteins | sample Alteio_BWMinHeat_83_FD_153581 | JGI IMG/M metagenome (GOLD analysis project Ga0207101, IMG submission 153581) | Enriched cells from forest soil in Barre Woods Harvard Forest LTER site, Petersham, Massachusetts, United States -... | ecosystem: Environmental > Terrestrial > Soil > Temperate forest >...
AAGTGGACTTCCGGGAACAGGGTGGTCAGCCAGATCATTGGTGGTTGGCAGATCGGTGGGATCACCCGCCTTCACTCCGGCGACCCGCTTCGAATTTGGGCGCTGAATTCCTTGCTGAACAATACTCAGGGGAATGTGGCGAACATCGTGCCTGGATGCAAACCGGCGGTAATTGGCTTGCCCGGCGACTGGATGGCTAGCAATTGCTTTACCGATCCACCACTGTACACGTGGGGCGACAGCGGGGTTGGACATCTAAGAGGTCCTGGCACAAACATGTGGGACCTCGAGGCAGGGAAGCAAACCAGCCTTCACGGTGAGAAGGTGAAGCTGAAAATTACCGTTGATTTCTTTAACCTTCCCAATCACCCATCATTCTCAGATCCCAATACGACTCTCGGCCCCGGCTTTGGCACGATCACCGGTCTCAACTTGAACCCGCGCTACATACAGATCGGCGCGCATTTGACGTTCTAATTTGCTGGGTACGAAGTTGGATGTAATCAACTTTCAAATTGTTGCTGAGCCACGCTGCGAACGGAAGTTGCGTGATGGCTTCGGCTCGGGCTGTGCGGCTCGAACGCCTTCGCAGCGTCCCGCTGGGGGCGACTGGTACATGAAAACGCTCGCTATTGTTCAAGTCCCGTTGTTCCCAAGTCCCCGTAATTGGCGCTCGTGAGCAACGCCACGAAAGCGATGACGTCATCCGGGGTGGACCTCAAAGCAGTGTTACAATAAATCGGACTTTTCGTCCGACATGGGACGACCCGAGCAACATACTACGGAAGTACCAATAAACTCAATGAGATGGGTTATGGGTTCGACGGAGACATTCGTGTTGCGGTATGGACTGGCACTCGTTTCGGTCACCGCGGCTTTGGGGATAGAGATTCTCTTGTTTTCCTCTCTCCCCCTGTGCGCGGCCGGTGAGCAGTCCACTCCCCTGAGTGTGCCGCAAGCGAAGATAAATCCTCAGCCGATCAGTCTGCCTATTGTCGACGCGACCGACATCCGCTTCACCCGCTTGTCCACCACTGAAGGAATCATGCAATCGAAAGCTGGCCACATGGTCCAGGACAACCAGGGGTTTCTCTGGTTTGCCACACCATACGGGCTGAGCCGATTCGACGGCTACAGCTTCAAATCCTTCACTCACGATCCGAGGAACCCCAGGAGCCTAAGCGGGGAATTCATTACGGCCCTCTTCAAGGATCGCCACGGCGGGCTGTGGGTCGGGTGCCCCGAATTCTTTCACAAATTCGACCCGGCTACTGAAACGTTCACACGATTCCCCGTCCCATTCGTCACGCGCGTGAGTCAGGACTCTGGCGGAATGTTGTGGTTAGCGACTCGAAGCGGCTTGTATGAGTTGGATTCGGAGACCGGGCGAATTCACCGCTACTCTCACGATCCGAACGATCCATCAAGCCTCAGCAGCAACGATGTTAGATCGAGCGGTGAAGACAACGAGGGAGCTTTCTGGGTTGCAGATACGGAGGGCCTGGAAGAGTTTGACCGCTCGACCGGGAAGGTAACTTTTCGCATTCCCATATACGAGCCTTCGAATGGAATCGCATTCTGCGAAGATCGCTTTGGGGTGCTTTGGATTTTCCATGTTTCTGGACACCCGCTGGCCATGTTTGATCGCAAGACCAGAACGCTAAGGCAATTTTCGTTCACCGTGCAGGCGAATCCGCCCACGGGTGTAACTTCCATGCTTGAGGACGGGAACGGCACGCTGTGGCTTGGGACAAAGGGCTCTGGTTTGCTCAATTTTGACCGTGATCATCAAAGATTCGTCCGTTACCGAAATAATCCCACCGACCCTGACAGCCTCCCGGAGAATTCTGTACAAGACCTGGTCGCCGACAAGGAAGGAAACATCTGGGCGGAAATGGGCAGCGCGGGACTCGTCCACTTTGCTTCGATGCCTCTTCCGTTCACGACACCCCTTCGTAATCCCAGTCCCTCGAATAACATAAGCGATCCCTTTGTGGGCGCTATATTCGAGGACCATGACGGGATCCTGTGGATTGGCACTACCGACGCACTTATCCGTATCGACCGCAAGGTTGAGCACTACACAGCCTATCGCCGTGCGGCCGGCCCAGCGGGGCGTACCGATGTGATCACAATTGCTGAAGACCATTCAGGCAAACTCTGGGCAGGCACTTACGGTCATGGGCTCCTTCGTTTCGATCGGCGGACGGGCCAATTCAAAACTTACCGGCACGATCCGGCTGATCCGTACAGTTTAAGCGATGACTTTGTGTCACGGCTGCTCGTCGACCATACCGGAACGCTCTGGGCTGCCAGCTCGGAGGCCCTCAACCGTTTCGACGCTGCGACTGGGCGTTTCACCTCGTATAAGATTGCCCCCCAGGCGAAGCCGTTTTACCTCGAATTGCTCCAGGACCGTCTGGGGGCGCTCTGGCTCGGCACCGACTCCCTGGGGCTGCAACGCTTCGATCCAGCGACAGGAAAGTTCACAGTATATCAGCACGATTTGGATCGTCCGGGGACCCTGAGCAGCGACCGGGTGAACTCAGTGCACTTTGATCGGTCTGGTTCCATGTGGGTAGGTACCCAAAACGGGCTCGACCGATTTGACAAGAACACGGGTACTTTCAGCGTCTTCACGCAGCAGGATGGCCTCCCTGGAAACGCCGTAAGCTGCGTTCTTGAAGATCGTCATGGCGATCTTTGGATGAGCACTAACAATGGTGTATCGAGACTCAATCCCGCGACCAGCACTTTCAGTAATTACTCGACTGCTGACGGACTGCCGGGACCGGATTTGACCGGCTGGGGCGCATGCTTCGAGAGTCCCCGTGGCGAGATGTTCTTTGGGGGGTATAGCGGGGCCACAGCCTTCTTTCCGGATAAAGTTGAGGAGACTTCTTACACTCCCCCGATTGTTCTCACCGATTTCCGGTTGTACGGGAACCCGCTGAAGGTTGGAAGCCAGTCGCCCCTTCACAAGTCCATTTCGTATGCTAGTGATCTGATTCTGTCGCACGACCAAAACCTCTTTTCCCTCAGCTTTGCGGCGCTCAGCTACGCCAGTCCCGCAACCAACCGCTATCGCTACATGCTGGAAGGGTTGGATCACGGATGGAACGAAGTTGGCAGCGACCGCAGGCAAGCCACCTACACTACCCTGCCTCCAGCAACATATGTTTTCCGGGTCCAGGGGGCAACCGGCAGTGGAACCTGGAGCGATCCCGGCGTCGCGGTGCGCATCGTGATTCTGCCCCCATGGTGGGGCACGTGGTGGTTCAGAATAGCATCTGCAGGGTTCGTTCTGCTTTGCGTATGGCTGTTATACAAATTGCGCATCAGGCACATCGAAGAGCGCGAGCGTAGGTTCCGCAAGTTGGCCGAGAACGCTCCCGATGTCGTAATGCGGTTTGATCACAAACTGCGGTACAGCTACGTCAATCCGATAGTTGAGGGCTACACCGGCCTGCGACCCAACGAGATGTTGGGGAGGACCAACCAGGAACTCGGATTGTTCGCCAATAATGGCCAGTCCTGGGAAGCGGCTCTCCAAGAAGTATTCAAGACGGGCCAGGCGACAACGAAAGAGTTCAATTTTGGCACGCCAATGGGAGAGCGCCACCTCGAATCTCGTCTCGTGCCGGAGGCCGGGGCCGAAGGATCTCCTAAATCGGTGCTGGCCATCACCCGCGACATCACCGAGCGCAAGCGGGCGGAGGACGAGCGCGACAGGCTGCGCGAGGCTCAGGCAGTTCTCGCGCATGTCAATCGCGTGACCACGATGGGCGAGCTGACGGCATCCCTGGCGCACGAATTGAATCAGCCGATCGGGGCCGCCGTGAACGACGCGAATGCCTGCGTGCGCTGGCTCGCGCGCGATACCCCTGATGTCGAAGAAGCTCGTGGCGCGGCAGGGAGAATCGTGAAAGACGCACGGCGCGCGGCTGAAATCATCAGCCGGATTCGGCTGCTCTTCAAGAAGGGGACTCCACAGCGGGAGGTGGTGGATGTCAACGAAATCATTCGCGAGATAATCGTTCTCCTCCAAAGCGAGGCAGGGCAGTACAGCATATCCATCCGGACGGAACTGGCGGCGGATCTTCCCCGGATCATGGGAGATCACGTGCAATTGCAACAGGTCATCATGAACCTCACGATGAACAGCATCGAAGCCACGAAGGATGTGGAGGGGGCGCGGGAGATCGCCATCAGGTCGCAGCATGAAGGACAAGACCAGGTTCTGGTGTGCGTCAGCGATACCGGCGTGGGCGTCCCCCCACAGCAGGCCGACCAGATCTTCCAGGCGTTCTTCACGACCAAGCCCCAGGGAACCGGCATGGGGCTTTCCATCTGCCGGTCCATCGTGGAGTCGCATGGTGGCCGCGTTTGGGCCGGCGGCAACACTCCGCGCGGCGCACGTTTTTACTTCACCCTGCCCAGCGAAGAAGAGGCGCAGCTATGACGCCCTCCGCCTCTCCCACTGTGTTTGTTATTGATGACGATGCCGATACGCGTGAGTCCATCAAGGGGCTGCTGAAGTCGATGGGCTTGCGGTCCGAGAGCTTCGGAACGACAGAGGAATTCTTGCGGCGAGTGCGGCCGGACGAGCCAGGTTGCCTGGTATTGGATGTGTGCCTTCCCAAAGTCAGCGGCCTGGATTTCCAGCGCCAGTTGGCGGACGCGGGCCTCCAAATCCCCATAGTTTTCATCACCGGTCATGGAGATATTCCGATGTCGGTGAAGGCCATGAAATCCGGTGCAGTGGAGTTCCTGACCAAGCCCTTTCTGGACAATGACTTATTGAATGCGATCCACCAGGCGTTGGACCGAGACCGGGTAGCGCGCCAAAGGCAAAGTAAGCTAGGTGAGTTGCGGAAACGCTACGAGACACTCACCGTCCGCGAACGCGAAGTCATGGCCTTGGTGGTATCGGGTATGCTCAATAAGCAGATAGCTGCTGAGCTTGGAAATAGCGAAGAAACGGTGAAGATCCAACGCGGTCGCGCGATGAGGAAGATGAAAGCCGAGTCACTCGCGGAATTGGTTAAAATCGCGGGGAAATTGGAGCTTCCGCCTCGGAGGAAGTAACATAATGCTACCGTCGTCATGTTGGACTACTTGACGGTTTGCTGCCCCTTCCTTAGCTAGTGCTTATGCAAGCCTCTAATGCGTCTAGCGTTCCTCTACTCAAGGCGCTTTTCGACCTGATACCACCAAGGTGTGATTGCGCCGCTTTTGGGGACGCTGTAGGTTCAAATCACAGTACTTCGAGAAAGGACCGGGCTTGTGGCGATGATCAATAATGCCGAGTTAATGCCCAGCTCATGGGAGGTCCTGCCAAAAATGCCCATTCGCAGAAAGACCAACCTTGTGGCGATTATCGACGATGATGATTTGATGCGCAGCTCCTTGGAGGGCTTGCTCAAAGCGGCCGGCCTTTCGGCGCGAGCGTTTGCGTCCGCCGAGGACTTCCTGACCTCCGGCCAGCAACACCATGTCGCGTGTCTGATCACGGATATTCGTATGCCGGGAATGTCCGGTCTGGAATTGCAGGCGAGGCTGAACGCGGAGGGTTGCAAGATCCCCATCATTTTCATCACGGCTCATGGCGACGCAAGAATGCGGACCCAGGCGCTGAGAGCGGGCGCAGTGGAGTTTCTAGCCAAACCCTTCGATGACGAAGATCTGATCGACAGTGTTAGAGCGGCTCTAGAGAGTTGAGCCCGGTAATGGACGCGTCCATCCGGATGCACCAGGAGGCACTCTATGGGAGCTAACGAAAAGTACGGGCACAAAGGCCCGGACCGCAACCAGCATAAATTCGAGCAGGTGATTGGCCGGAGCCGTGCCCTGGAAGTGGTCTTCGAAAATGTTGAACGCGTCGCGCCCACCAATTCAACCGTTCTTATCCAGGGGGAAACAGGCACCGGGAAGGAGCTGATCGCGCGAGCGATTCACAAGATCAGCTCGAGGTGCGGACGACCGTTCATAAAGCTGAATTGCGCTGCCATCCCGTTCGATCTACTGGAAAGCGAGCTTTTTGGGCATGAGAAAGGCGCTTTTACCGGAGCGATTGCGCAAAAGGTCGGCCGCTTCGAAATGGCCGACAACGGGACGCTTTTCCTGGACGAAGTGGGAGATATTCCGTTGGCACTGCAGTCGAAGCTGTTGCGTGTCCTGCAGGAGCAGGAGTTCGAGCGCTTGGGCGGCACTCGGACCCACCATGTGGATGTTCGGCTCGTGGCTGCGACCAACCGTGATTTGACGCATATGGTCAACCGGAGCGAATTTCGCAGCGACCTCTATTACCGGCTAAATGTCTTCCCGATTTCCATTCCTCCCCTTCGCGACCGGCGTGACGATATTCCCCTCTTGGCCTGGCACTTCGTCGAGAAATACTCGCAGCAAATGAACAAAGCCATCAAGAGAATCCCAGAGGAGACAATTCAGGCTCTAATTCGCTGTCCTTGGACCGGCAATATTCGTGAACTTCAAAACGTAATGGAAAGGGCCGTGATTTTGACAGAAGGGGACACGTTGCGTATCCCGTTGGAAATGCTGGAGAAGACGCCAGCTCTTCATGCATCGAACCTTGGCCTGACGCTGGAAGAAAACGAACGGGCGCACATCTTGAAAACGCTCGACGAAACGGAATGGGTGATCGGGGGTACCCGCGGCGCGGCGATGAGGCTCGGCATTCCGCGCACGAGCCTCATTTATCGGATGCAGAAGCTTGGGATTCCGGGGCGTCGGGATTTGTGCATCGCCTTAGCGCAATCACCGGAAACCACCCGGCTGGGGGCGAGGAAGCGAACTACATCCCCAATGTCCTTTGTCACAAATCCAGCTACCACAGGGGCATAGAAGGTTGCGATCGCCAAGTTGCGGCTGCTCGGAGGCTGGCTTGCAAGAGATGGCACCCCCGGTCCTTTCATCTTGTTAATAACCGTCGTTTCTCTCTAGCCCGCAGCTCCACTACCATCCCCAGAACGCTGAAATGCCCGTCCGACTCCTGCAATGAGCCCTCACTAGCGCTTCCTGATCTCGCCAAAACCTTGTCGGTCATCGGCGACGCTGTCGAGAATCCGACGTTAGACAGCTGCCGTCATTTTAGTTGATTGAAAGATCATTGGGTAGACTTGGGACTCTACGTATACGCCACGTACCTTGCGAGTTTGTTACAAAACTGCACAACGCAAAACGGGCAAGATAGGATTTTTCGGCACTAACGCACAAATATAACACTACCAGCATCGCCGGCAAACGCTCGGATGAAGACCTCTTGATCGATGGTGCCACACTCTCTATTCGCCGCGTCGAATGTGACTTTGGAAGGGAAATCAAAGCAGTCGACCAGTCTGGGCTCCCTCGCGCTGATTGGATCGCAAAAACCCTTCTGGCCGCCCCGCCGCAGATGCTATAGCTTATACTCAAACGACATGCTAAACCGGGGCTATGCCTACACCACAATCATCGGCACCAAAGACGATGGACAAACCCTGCTCTCCCACTTGGCAACCCTTTACCCCCACTCAACCCCGCAAGCTTGGCAACAAAAACTGAGCAACGGCGAAATCACCCTCAACGGCGTCACCGCCACCGGAAGTGAATCGGTCACCTTAGGCCAAAACCTTGTCTGGAACCGTCCACCCTGGATCGAACCAGACTCCCCTCAGCACTTCGAAGTCATGTTTGAAGACCCCCACCTGTTGGCAGTCAACAAACCCAGCGGGCTGCCCACTCTCCCCGCCGGCGGCTTCATGGAAAACACCCTCCTGCGCTTGGTGCAAAAGCAAACCCCCAACGCAAACCCTGTCCATCGGCTGGGCCGAGGCACCAGCGGCATCGTCCTGTTCGCCAAAACACCGCAAGCGGCCTCTAATCTATCCGCAAACTGGAACACATCCAAAATTCAGAAAATCTACCGGGCGCTGGCTCAAAACATTGCACAGCACGACGCCTACGAAATCCTCACACCCATCGGCCTCGTACCGCACCCGCGCGTCGGTTCCGTGTGGGCCGCCAACCCAAGTGGCAAACCGTCAAAGTCATTGGCAAAGGTGATCTCACGCACCACCAACACCACAACATTTGAGGTCAGCTTGAATTCGGGCCGCCCTCATCAAATCAGAATCCATCTGGCATCCATCGGCCATCCCCTGGTGGGCGATCCTCTGTACGGCTTAACCGGGCAGCCTCTTGAATATCTCCCCGGCCTCCCCGGCGATGGAGGATATTTCCTGCACGCCCAATTTCTGAAATTCCACAACCCCATCACCGGAGAACAAATCAATCTTGAGGCACCTTTGCCGTCCGGATTCTCATTGCATCTGTAGTTTCACACCGGGAATCAAATCAGGGTGGCCGTTGAAACCTGCGCGATCCCGCCATTCCGAATCCTAACGAAGCGAGATTTATTACACGCCGAATAAGTATATTATCGACTGACAATGGCCTCACTTTGGCCGCCCTGCTGATAGCCAGTGGAGCCTCCCGGTTTGTCAACACGGCCAATAGCCCTGATGGTCGGCTCGGGTCGATCATGGACCTGCCGGGCGATTCAGTTCGGACCAACCCACTTCCGAAGAATCTGTAGAGTCGGTTGTAGAGTTTTTACAGCGTCCCCGCCGACGAGGCCGTCGAAGGTCGGTTCCCTGAACGGTGATGGTTTCGGCGCCCTTTTAGGCTGATGCTGACAGTCTCCCAAACGCCCCTCGCGATCACTGTGGAAAAGCCTGTGAACAGACTGGTCCGGGCGGAATAATTCAAGTTATTTTGGGTCCGCTCGCCGCGTGTGCTTTTTCAGTCATTTGCCTCGTAGCACGACGTTATTTTAGGTCCGCCGCTACGTTATTTTGGGTCCGCCAGAGCGTTATTTTGGGTCCGCGATTGGCCGTTAAATCATTTTAAATCAGTATGGTAATCGACCGGCTTGTAGAACCCTTGTAAGGCTCACTTTGTATCCGGAGACAAGTAGTAGGAACGTTGAATCTGTGGAAACTCCGAAGCAAAAGCCACAGCGGGAGAGAGATGAGAAGCTGCTCCTACGGTGTCAGGAAAACCTCAGCGGCGCTGTTCACCCAAGAAGGGCTCTGAAGTACTTGAAAGGAAAGCTTGGTGCGAAAGGGGGACTGGAACCCTCAACCCCTTGCGGGACCAGATCCTAAGTTTAGATCCTGCCACTGAATCTGAACCACTTCAACAAGTTACATCGGCAAATTCCGAACAAGTCCGGCAAAATCCGCAACCCAGCCGCAAGCCTCATTCATCTCTAGATCCCGCGTCTGACAGCAAAGGTAGCGAAGGCGGTGATAAGTGACCGCACCATCACCGCAGCTCCCCTGCTTTGCGCCATACGTCTCCCCCGCCCAGCCTTCAGAGCGCGCCCGGCTGCCGCCTGGCCATCCCGGACAGCATTCGTTGCCGAGCCATGGTTTTGCACCAGTCAATTCAATCCTGCCACGGATTGGCATCACCAAGCAAACCGTCAAGAAGCTTGAGGCTATTCAGATGGTTCGTGAGCAACGGGAGAATAGGAAACAAGAGTTGGCATACCATGCTCGCCCATTCGTGCTCTGTGGTCTTCCCTTGCGCCGCCCGCCGGCCGGAGAATTGGTTCATCGTCGTCAGAACGGAAAGTTTTTTCTGGAGGTTGTCGCCCATCCCCGTTATGGTTTGCCCTTCGGTCAGGACAGATTGATCCCCATCTGGGTCGCGACCCTCGCAGTGAAGCAGAAGAGCCGTACCGTCCACTTCCAAAGAGCCGCTCAATTGCTTGAGTTCCTGCAACTTCCAAAGGACGGCATTCACTACCGCCGCCTCATTCAGGGATTCGAGCGCATCTTTGCTGCCACCATGTTCTTCGGCACCGATGAAGAAAGGGTGTGCGGACAAATCTTCGACTGCCAGAGGTTCCATTTCTTTGATGGGATGCGGCTCTGGTTCAACCGCGGAGATCAGCCGGAATCTCCAGAGCATGACGAGGCCGACAACGTCATTACACTGAGCGAGAGTTTCTACCAGGAGGTCAACCAGCACCCGATTCCAGTGGAGCGGCAAGTTGTGGCCAGCCTCGCGAACGCGCCTGGTTTGCTCGACTTCTATGTCTGGATCGTATGGAAAAGCTGGACCGTGAAAGCAGTTCCCACGCGGATACCCCTCTTTGGTCTGCAGGGCCTGCAGGCCCAACTCGGCGCCGCGACCTACTCCAGGAACAAGCGTTTCCGGCAGACGCTTCGACACTGGTTGGAGAGGATCAAGCTGTTTTGGCCTGAGTGCCCCGCAGCGCCCTCCCCTGACGGAAAATCCCTCATGGTCCACTCTTCGCGTCGATCTCCAGCCATACATCATGCGAGCTCTTGACGTTCTCAAGTCCGACCAAGCTTCGTTGAGATCTAAGGGAGATGGTTCCGTGTATCCCAGGGCGTTTTGTCATACACCCGTAATCCTCTTGAACTATAATCCTGTGGCCATGAGTTCTACGAGTTTTCCTACCGATTTAGACTTGGCAAAACTGCACATGCTGGAAGCGCGGAGGGCGCTCGACGAGTATGAAGGCACGCACGGTTATGGTGGATCCGTCGAGCATCAACGGCTGGAAAAGGAATTTTCCAAGGCTACCGAAGCTTACCTACGACTACTGGAAGAAGCGCGCTGAGAGAAAATCCAGCAACTCGGCAATATGACCCCACCGTGCGACGTAACATTCACCAGCTTCGACGCTTCGTAAATTCAAGCGCGATTGCGGCGTAGGTTCTTTGTGGGACCCGTTCTCTGCTTCTCTTTACGGCGGGCTCTACTTGGGATTTCTATATTGACTATTGATTTCTCCCATCGTTGGCGAAATGTCAGCACCGGCTTAAAAGCGTGCGCCGACGCGCCGCCTGTTCAAAGTTCTTGGATGATCGCAACTGCTCTTTGTCTCATCGCGACTTTGCGTTACCTTGCGGTGCCGTACTGGGCAGTCGCGCAAGGGTGTGGTGCGCACGGCATTGCGGTCCAAGTCCTGGGTTCGGGCGGACCCGAGTTGCAAGATAAGCGCGCTTCCAGCAGCTACCTGGTTTGGGAACAGGGCCGCGCGATTCGGCGCATCCGGCACCGCAATGATCAGGGACATGACAACAGATCGTCATTCCATATCAGTCCGGAAGATAGGCAAGCGCCGCTACGCCATCTTCAAGCCCGGGCTTTGGCCAAGGCAGGTCCAGAGCCTTCCAGCTCCGTCCCGCATCATCTGATCTGAACAGTCCGTGGTTGTTGGCGGCGTAAATGACGCCTGGTTCCCCAGCGTGAGTGGCAAATTGGCTCACCGTCGTTCCCTTCGCCTGCGGCAGGCCGCTCATCGCCTGCTCCCATGGCTTGAGCCCAGTCTTCCGATAGACATACACCTCGGCTCGCCGCGGCGAATAGGCCGACCAGGGGCCGTCCGTTGCGGACACGACCACAGTATCCGGATCCGCCGGATCCACGGCAACGCCCACGAGGTAGTGTAACGCGCCGCAATATTCTCCCCTGTAGGAAGTCTTTTTTCTCACATTAAGTCCTGCCTGAGTGGAAGCGACCGTGCCACGGTGCCGGAGCCAAACGTGAGGTGCCGATGAATGGCACGAGGCCGCTTCTCGATCCCGTCAATATGCCTGCGATTGAGCGCTTGGCGGTAGGATTTGGGGAAGGTCGGAGGGCTCTATCAGTTTATACCCTGGAGCCCTCCGTTCCGTAGACCCACCCGGGAGTCTTGCCACTCCCAGGGAGGCTCCTGTGCAAATCCTACACCCGTTCTCCGGCTCTCTCCAGCAGTATGAGGAAGCGCTGGCTGATCCGGGTCGGGGCCGGCCCGACCATTGCCCGCAGTGCGATGCTCAGCATCCTCTGCGCGCCCACGGCTTTTACCGCCGCACCTTCGTGGAAGCAGGTTTTGACGGCGTTATCCGTGTGCGCCGCTATCTCTGCCGGTGCTGTCAGCGCACCGTCTCGCTGTTGCCGGAGTTTGCCTTGCCCTATCTTCGCTTCAGTGTGGCGGTGATCGCCCGGTTCCTGATCGCTCGCCTTCTGGAAGGCCGCACTCTCGTCGAGGCCGCGGTAGTCGCCTCGCAGCCCCACATGCCTTACCAGCGCGGCCAGTTCTGGGCGCGCCGCTTTCGCCGGCAAGCCGAAGCCTTGTGCGCGGCCTTGACGGCGTTGGCCGCGCCGCCGCCCGCCCGGCATTTCCTCAGCCGGGCTTTGCTCATGTTGCAGGCGGCCGGTGGGATCGCCGCCCACCCGTTCTTGTTTTCCCAACTGCGGGTGCATCTCTTGGGCTGGCCCGCTTTTCTCGCTCCCCAGGGTCGTCGCGCCACGCTCGGCTCGGCGGGGTCGCCCGAGAAATCGAAAACACACAGCACTTGTCTAGTCCCCCGACCTCTTCCCGCGTAGATTCGCCCGTGGTCGGAGTAGGAATCATGGTTGCCCATAACCCCCTCCACGGATCCGGACGAGCGGCTTTCCCGCATCCGGCTCTTGCCTTAGGTGATAACGCCCATGCGGCGCAAGGGATAAGGATGATAGACGCGAACAGCAGGGAGCCAGCGGTTGATCAGCCGCCGCATGCGGTCCCAGAGGATGCGGCCGTTCTGACTGCGCCGCGAAAGCGCGCGATGCCAGAGGCAGCCGATCTGAAGCCGAAAGATGTGCAGCGCCGGAGCGTTCATCGGCACTCCAAAGTAGCGGAAGTGCCCACTGACGACCGAGCGCAGCCATTGCCCCACTTCCGGGACGGGATGGTGCAAGCGTCGCCGGAGCTCGGTTTTCACCTCACTCAGCTTGGCCTGCAGCCGCTTGCGTATCGTTTGCCGCACCACCGTAAACATTCCGTTGCTCCTCTTCTTCCCACAGATGTGCGTGAAGCCGAGGAAGTTGAATGTCTCAGGCTTCCCTTCTCCGCGCCGCTTCCGGTTCGCCACCGCGAACGGTCCGAATTCCAGAAGGCGCGTCTTCTCGGGATGCAGCTCGAGCGCGAACTTCCCAAACCGCTTCGTCAGTTCCGCCCAGAACTGTTCGGCATCCGACTTCACCTGGAATCCCAGCACGATGTCATCTGCGAACCGCACAACGATCACATCGCCGTGCGCTCGCTTCCGACGCCACGCCTGGACCCACAGATCGAACACGTAATGAAGGTAGATGTTCGCCAGCAGCGGCGAAGCACTGCCGCCCTGCGGCGTCCCCTCCTCCATCCGTGTCCGTTTCCCATCCTCCAGCACGCCCGCGTTCAACCATTTCTGGATGAGCCGCACGACGCGCCGGTCTGCGATTCGATGCTCGACGAGCTTAACCAGCCAGGGGTGGGAAATCCCATCGAAAAATCCCTTGATGTCAAGATCGAGCACCCAGTTCACCTTTCTCGTCAGCAATCCCGTGTAGAGCGCATCCAGCGCGTGATGCGGGCTGCGCCCTGGCCGGAACCCGTACGAGAAACCGAGAAAGTCGGTTTGGTAGATGGCGTTCAACACCTCGACCGCCGCGCGCTGGACAATCTTGTCTTCCAGCGACGTCACGCCGAGCGGCCGCTGCCGCCCGTCGGCCTTGGGAATGTACACCCTCCGCACCGGCTTGGCCCGGTACGCTCCTCGCTGCAGCCGCGCGGAAAGGTCCCGGAGGTTCTTCTCCAGTTCCTCCCCGTAGTGCCGCCACGTCTCCCCGTCCACGCCCGGCGCGGCTTCCCTCTTCAAACTGAGGTAGGCCCCGCGCAGCGTATCCAGGTTATAGATGTGGTGCAGGAGCGCGGTGAACCGCAACTTCTTATCACCTTTCGCTGCTTGACGTACCCGCTCCAGCGCGCTGGGCGCGTCGTTCCGGCTCGGTGTCCGGGACGCGTTTTGCGGGGGCAGGTTCCCTTTGGCCAGACCTCTTCCCTCCATCCCCTCCGCCCCCGGTTGCCCGGCGTTGTTCGAAGACTTCTCAGGTACTTCAGGTCTGTCCGACTTCCCTTGTCCGTTCATCATCGGCGTGTGTCCTTAGACTTCCCGACGCGTCCCGAAGCACTGGCTGCTCCGGGCGGACAGGGGATCTCCCGGTTCCCAGGCGAGGTGTTTCCGTACGTGCACGGGGTCTTTGACCGCGCGGGACTCCGGAGCACCTCGCGATATCGGTGCACCGGGTGCGGCCTTC
>Ga0207101_1100_pt2 | contig 14122 bp, 13 predicted proteins | sample Alteio_BWMinHeat_83_FD_153581 | JGI IMG/M metagenome (GOLD analysis project Ga0207101, IMG submission 153581) | Enriched cells from forest soil in Barre Woods Harvard Forest LTER site, Petersham, Massachusetts, United States -... | ecosystem: Environmental > Terrestrial > Soil > Temperate forest >...
TGCGGCGGACAAATCGGATATCAAACCTGGCGCCAATGTCTTCCTGGCGGCGCAAAAACAAGCGGATGGAAGCCTGGTCGCGACGCGCGTGGCCGTCGGCAAGAACGGTCTTGTTCCACCCATGTAAGGGACCGTGCCGCTACCAGAGCAGCGGGCGATTGTTCAATCGTTGTCGCGCTGCTTTTGAATGACGCATTGCAGCAATGTTGGGCATGGCGCCCGCCAGGTCCGGCATTGCTGAGATTTGAACCAACGGGGATTTCTCGATGATCGATGGGCCATTCGAAAGCCAACAAGCCGTCAAAAGGCCGTTGATCTATCGCCAATTTTTGTGGACCCGCCTCACGCATTGGGTGTGGGCGGTCGCGATCTTCTTCCTGCTTCTGTCCGGGCTGCAGATATTCAACGCTCACCCGACCCTTTATCTCGGCAAGCAGTCCGGTTTTGGCTTCTCCAATGAAGTCTTGGCGATGGGCGCTGAGGATGGACCGGCTGGACCAGTGGGATACACCCGGATCCTGGGAATGCACTTCAACACGACGGGCGTGCTTGGCTTGTCGGTTGTCGATGACACGCCGACGAACCGAGGTTTTCCGGCCTGGGCGACGATACCCTCCTACCAGGATCTTGGCACCGGCCGCGTCGTACACTTCTTCTTTGCATGGGTTTTGGTGATAACTCTCGCGGGCTGGCTTGTCGGCAGCCTGTTTAACGGACATTTGCGGCGCGATCTTGCGCCTCGCGGCGCCGATTTGCGGGCTCTTCCAGGCGATATCGTCAACCATCTCAAATTCAGGTTTCACCATACGCGCGACTACAACACCCTGCAAAAGCTCGCTTACGGCGGCATCCTGTTTGTGGTCCTGCCGCTCCTCATCCTAACCGGGCTGGCCATGTCCCCCACGATGGACGCTGTGGTCCCATTCCTCGTGGATGCATTGGGTGGCCGACAGACTGCGCGGACAATCCATTTTTGTATGATGCTGCTGATCGTGGGCTTCTTCCTTGTGCACATGGTGATGATCCTCGCCGCCGGCCCTCTGAACGAACTGCGCTCCATAATTACAGGTTGGTATCGCCTCGATCCCTCCTTCGGGTCGCATGACGCCGAAAAGGCGGAGAAATAACATGTCGAAATTCACACTCTCGCGCCGAACATTGCTCACAAGCGCCGTGCTCGGCGGCTCGGGCTTGCTGCTTGGGAGTTGCAACGTATTGGATGGTTTAGATCGTGACAGCAGCGTTCGCGACGTGCTGGAGAGTGCCAACAATCTGACCTATCGCGTGCAACGAGCCCTTGCCGGCCCCAATGCATTGGCCGAGGAATTCACGGAGGCTGATATTCGCCAGCCACAGCGGCCGAACGGCATCACCAATCCGGATGACGAAGACTACAAGGCTTTTCTAGCCAACAATTTCGCCGACTGGCGCCTGGAGGTCAGCGGCCTTGTCGCGAAGCCGTTGTCGTACTCGCTCGCCCAATTGCAAGCGATGCCGTCACGCACTCAAATCACCCGGCATGACTGTGTCGAGGGATGGAGTTGCATCGCCAAATGGATCGGCGTGCCGCTGTCGCTCGTTTTGGACGAGGCCGCCCCCAAGCCCTCTGCGCGTTATGTGGTGTTCTACTGCATGGACACGATCGAGCAAGATTTGTCGGGAAGTTTCAAGTATTACGGGTCCATCGATTTGATTGATGCGCGCCACCCGCAGACCATTTTGGCCTATGGCATGAACGGCCGTCCGCTCCCTGTCGAGAATGGAGCGCCTCTACGTGTCAGGGTCGAGAGACAGCTGGGCTACAAGATGCCGAAATATCTACGCAAGATCGAGCTCGTCGACAGCTTGGCCGCGATAGGTATGGGGCATGGCGGCTATTGGGAAGACAACGGATATGAATGGTACGGCGGAATTTGAAAACCTGGCGATGCTATTGACGCGAAATGATGCATAGAAGGAAAGGATGATAGGGCGCTCGCGCCCAGGATGGTGACGATACCGCTCATATCGTGGAGCAGCTTGCTCCTCCCGCCGAAGCCACACGGGTATTCATCCCTGCTCAGTCTACAATTGTGGGTTTGAGCTTGCCAGATCTCGGCGCCTGTTTATCGCCGTCGCCCGGCCAAGGTCGGCAGTTGGCCGGCGCCTCGAGCCAGTTCGATTGCAAGCAATTTCAAGACAACAGGTATTCAAAAATCGGCGCTGGCCATGACGTACCGTACGCCGATTCTGCTCGATTAATCAGGTACCGTTAGGGCACGCTGGTTATAGAGGATCTTACGGATACGATCCTGTTCTTCGGGGGAAAGCTTGCTCACGTCGCTGGTGAGCTCTACACCGACGGCAAGACCGCGCTGCACACCCGGCCGTGCGCCAACTTCCTCGAACCACCGCTTGAAATGCTTGAACTCGTTTATGTCCTGGCCCTGGCCCTCCCAGTTGACCGTCCATGGATAGCTTACGACGTCGGCGATGGTGAATTCCTCACCCGTGAGATAGCGTCGGTCGCGCAGCCGCATGTTGAGGACACCATAAAGACGATTGGCTTCATCGGTGAAGCGACGGACCGCATAGGATTGATCGCCTTCGCGATCGCCCAGCCGGCGGAAATGCCCTGCCTCGCCAAGCTTTGGCCCCTGGTTCGCCATCTGCCAGATCACCCATTGGGTGACTTCGTTTTTGGCGCGCAATTCCTGTGGCCAGAGTTTACCGGTCTTCTCGGCGAGATAGAACAGGATCGCGCCTGACTCGAACACGCTGATCGGAGCGCCGCCGTCGTTTGGGGCGTGGTCAACAATGACCGGCATGCGGTGGTTGGGGTTGAGCTTCAGGAATTCCGGCGTGAACTGGTCGCCGCGCCCGATATTGACGGGCACCAGCCGATAGGGCGTCTGCGTTTCTTCGAGGAAGATCGAGATCTTCTTTCCGTTCGGCGTGGGCCAGTAATGCAAATCAATCATGTGGGATCCGTCCATTCGGTTGGTAGGAGCTGATTACACCCCGGATTGCGTTTCGCTCACCCCGCTCCTGGAGCGATGCGGCGCCCGCTGTCGGCGGCTTCCTCAATGGCGGCGATGAGGCGGTGCACTCGAACCGCGTCGTCAAAGCTGGGGGCGGTGTGGGTGCCCTCGCGCAGGTCCGCCGCCATCCGGGCATAAACCCGCGCCACGTTTCCTGGAACAACGTTGTCAGGAAAGCCCGCGCGGTACGATGGTGGGACTTCAAGCGGTCGTAGTTCCCGTTCCTCGCCGCGGGCGCCTTCGAGTGACAGCTGCACCATTTGGGCGTGCCCAGAGGGGCCGGTGACACGGATGTCGCCTTCCGTGCCGTTGATTTCCCAGACCAGGCCGATGCCTCGGGCCTCCCCGCCGCGATAGTGGATGGAGACCGGCGCGCCGCTTGCGAGCAGCCCGCTCACCAGCACCTGGTCGGGAGCAGTCATCGACAGTGTTTCGCCTGTATCGAGCGCACGCACTGAATGGCGCCTATTGGCGAGGACCGCCGATAGCTCGGCGATATCTCCAAGCACGTCGCAAAATGCAGCCAGCGTATGGCCCAGTGGGATGGTCAACATTGTAGCGCCGTTGGCACGGTCGAGCAGATAAGCGCCAGTCGCCTTGTAGTCGATTGTAGCACCCCAGCCGCGGCCTCTTGCCGTCAGTGTCGTCGAAAGCACCTCGCCGACATAGCCCTCGGCGATCAGTTTTCGCAGATACTCAATCTCTGGTGCCACGCGGGCCTGCGTGCCGATCACGCCGAGCACGCCATTGTGCGATGCGAGTGCGGCCATCTCCTCGGCCTCGGCGAGGCCGTTGCCGAGCGGCCACTCGCAATAGACATGTTTGCCCGCTGTGATCGCCGCCATCACGATCGCCCGATGGTGCGGCACTTTCACCGTGACAGCGACGATGTCGACCTCTGGAGAGGCGACGAGCTCGGCTATGTCTGAAAAGGCGCGGGGCAGGGCGCACGCCATGGCAGCCGCCTCCGCGCTGGCGCGGCTGGTGTTGGCGACGCCGGCGATCTCGTATTGATTGGAGAGGGCGCGCAGCGCTGGTATATGGGCGCGGGCCGCCCAGCTCCTCCCGGGCTGCAAGCCGACGATGCCCACTCGCAAGTGCCGTTCAGTCATTGATGCACTCTCGTCTGAATTGTCGGAACCTCGTCCGGGTCGGCTGCGAGATAGCCATGGGCAAGCACCTTCTCCAGTGCCTGACGCGTCGTGCCGCAGGCCTCAGCACGGTTCAGCACCCAGGCGATGCCAAGCACGCTGAGGAACAGCTCGCTGGCCGTCACCGAAGCGCGGGCATGCCCGTCCTGCTGCGCTCGGTTGAGAAATTCACCCGTCAGCGACACCAGGGAATTGCAGGAGAGGCAGAGCGGGGAAGCCTGTTCTTTCACGGCGGCCAGCACTGGTGCCGGCAAGCCGTTAAAGGTCCGCAGATAGTCCTGCAGGGCCTTAAGCCAAATACTGAGCGCAGCGTCCGGGTCTGGGATCTCGCGCGCGCGCCGCGAGCGCGCCAGCAATTCATTCTGTTGGTCTTGCAAAGTCGCGGCGAGCAGGGCCTCCCGCGAGGGGAAATGGCGGTAGAGCGTGCCGGCCCCAACCCCCGCTTCCCGGGCGATCTCATCCAGGGATGTGTTGATGCCGCGCGAGGAAAAATGCCGCATGGCGGTGCGCAGGATGCGATCACGGTTGCGCCGCGCATCAGCGCGAAGCTGGGACCCTTCGCCACTCACAGCGTCAGTTGTCATGTGGTTCCTGCACCCGGATCCGATTGAGTTAATATGGAGACAGTCTCCATATCGCGTCAAGGGAAATGGAGAAGGTCTCCGCTTCCTAACGGCATTGAAGCGCTACGGTGCGGGCTCGTCCGATTTCGGTTCGTTGGGAGCAATCCATAACGGCACTATCCATTCTCGAACGCACCGGCATCACCAAAAAGACCAATGCGCGCGTCGCAGTCGACAACGCTCGTAACCTCGCCGCACGCGTCGAGAAGAGGAGCTAGAACCGCATCTGGCTGGCCAAACGTCACAATACGCCGGCATTGCCAGAGCCGCGACCTCGGTACTGCTTGCCCGTATCGCCGCCGGCAGCACGGGCATCCGTGTCGGCGGCATCACGCCGCCCAACCAATTACCTAATGTCGTCGGCGAGCAATTTGCCGCGCTGGAGTGGCTCGTCCTGGGGCGCTTCAACCCTGGGCTGGCCCCTGCGCCGGGCACCGGTCGGCTCACCCTTTGAGCCTTGCGCCGTGCCGACGAATTCGCCGATGATTTCCCACAAAACATCTTCAAATTGCGAACGTTTCTCGCCCCGGCCGGCCAGAACCAGCACATTCACACGGTGCAGGAAGCTGGGACGAAGGTTGCGCTGTAGGTCCTCGGATCGCTTCAGGTGAGCATAAAAAAGTTGGGGTGCCTGGTCTCCATTGGTGTCCTTGTTTGGCGCGTCGAGGCTCCTGAAGGATTGCAGACGGCCATAATAGGATCGGAGGCCATAGGCCCTACGCCCAACCCTTCGTTCCCGGTCCCAATCTCATTGTGCCCCCTTCAGTCACGGCCACACGCCAAAGATGTTCACGTCGAATACGTCAGCATTGTTGAGGCCATCCGATGGATGGGTTCGCCATTCAGTCACAAATATTTACATTAGGCGCAAAGAGCAAAAACATTCCGGTGGTTTATTACTGTCCCGATCTCAATTCATACCGATAGCAGGTTGTGCGTTCGAAGAGACGAAACCATAGGTGGGAATGACGACATCAATGCAAGGCAGCGTGAACACCAAGCGTTTTCTATACCTATAGGGCAAGTGAACTGGGACATCGCATGCCAAATTGCGGCTTGGGCTTTCTTCGGTAGAGCCGGCTGTTGAATCCAGTAGGCGGGTTTTGAGACCCCTCCTATCGGCGCAACCGCAGCTTTATTGCCCTCATTTTATCCCTATCCAGCAGGTCTTGCCTCGACGAATTGAACGATGAACTGAAGGCTCACAGCTCGACCGGGCGATTGTCTCAAATTTCCCGACGCGAATAATATTTAGCGGGGCATAGATGAAATATATTTACAACATATAAGTATGTAATATCTGTATATTGACGAAAGCCAATATTTATGTTTGCGATGAAAACATCTATCCTACAAAATTTCAAAAGAGCATTGCGAAACTACGATAAGGGAAATCTTAGAAAAGCTAAATCTATTTGCAAGGATGTCCTTTCCGCCGATCCAAAGCACGTGGGGTGCCTGCACATGCTCGGGGCAATCCACTATCAGCAAGACCAAATGCTTGAGGCTCTCCATTTCGCAATGGAGGCATTGAATGTGCAACCTACCAACCTTTCGATCTTGTCGGGTCTTGGACTCATTCACGCAAAACTGGGCCAATACGCTGAAGCATTAGTCTATTACGACAAGGTGCTGGATGTCTGGCCCAACCACAGTGAGACCCTAAATAACCGCGGCAATGCGCTCATGGGCCTTAGGCGCACCGCCGAGGCCTTGGCGAGCTACGACAAGGCAATTGCTCTTTGCGCGGATTATCCAAGCGCCCACTATAACAAGGGGAATGCTTTAAGCGAGATTGGTCAGTTCGATGCTGCGAGCCAGGCCTTGGAGACTGCGATCAAGCTCGCCCCAAGAACAGCCCGCTTCTATCGTGCTCTGCTGGAAGGCAGACGAGCAACACCCGGCGATCCATACCTCCAGGCTTTGGAGGACTTATTGCAGGGCGCCGCCTCGCTTGACCCCGACGAACAGATTGATCTGCATTTCGGGCTGGCCAAAGCCTATGCGGATCTGGGAGATCATGAGCGCTCGTTCCGGCGCTTAATGGATGGCAACGCCTTGAAACGAAAACACGTGGTGTATGATGAAAAAGCCAATTTCGAGATCTTCGAGCAAACACGTGCCGCGTTCACCCATGAGCTGATGGGTATGAACAAGGGTCTGAGCGAGTCTTCTGCCAATCCTATATTCATCGTTGGTATGCCGCGCTCGGGGTCGAGCTTAATAGAGCAAATTCTGGCAAGCCATCCACAAGTCTTCGGTGCCGGCGAGATTGATGACTTCGGCAAAGCTATCATATCTGTGACCGGCTTCGCGGAGGCCATAGATTCTCCTGCGTATCTTTCGCGCTTACCTCGTGAGAAATTGCTTCAAATCGGTGCAAATTACCTCGACCGCACTCGATCCTTGGCGCCAGATGCAGGACGAATTACAGACAAGATGCTGTTGAACTTTCGTTTCGTTGGCCTCATTCATATGGCATTGCCGAATGCGCGGATCATCCATACGGTCCGTGACCCGATGGACACCTGCCTGTCCTGCTTCTCCAATCTATTCGCCGGGAAAAGCCAGCCATACGCATACGATCTTTCTGAGCTTGGTCGTTATTATCGTGCCTATGAGTCCATGATGACGCACTGGCGCACCGTATTGCCATCAAACGTTATGCTTGATGTGCAATACGAGGGGGTCATCGCTGATTTTGAAGGTCAGGTACGCCGACTCATTGCCTATTGCGGCTTGGATTGGGAGCCGCGCTGTCTCGACTTTCACAAAACACAACGACAAGTGCGCACGGCAAGTCGGGAGCAAGTGCGTCAACCTCTCTACCAGCGTTCTGTCGGACGCTGGCGACCATTTGAACCATTCCTCGGACCTTTGCTGGCGGCGCTCCAAACCGAGCGTCATTGCAGTGACAACAAGGGGCACAATGGAGACAAAGCATTAGCCCTATCTACCTCGAATGGAAGGACGACCGTCTCTCATCGCGCCTGTGGGCTGAGCCAAGCAAACATGCGTTTGCGGTAGCACGATTGGGCCCGAGTGGTCAGAGATGCACTGGAGCCGGTCCCACCACGAACTGCAAATCGATAGGATGCACCGTTTCGGCTGAAGCGGGTGCGGTTCGGTCTATACTTGTTGCGTTAGTTGACTTTTTTCATGGCCTCGATGATGTCCGCCATCAGTGCAAGGTCCCGACGGGAGTCCAGCAGGTCGGTGAGCGGCTTGGTTCCATTCAAAATATGTCCGTGGAAGATGGTCAGTTCGTTTGAGAACGCGTCGACATAAAGCGGTCCGGCCACGCGAGTTGCCGGACCGCCATCGCTACGTTCCGTCACTTCCAGCCGTGTCGGCAAGCTGCGAATATAGGGCGTGTCATAGATGATACGCACGCGCTTTGTGTTCGATCTTACCTCGATCATCGCGTCGAAAAGGCCAATTTCGTCGACCACGGCGTCGTAATTCGCTGCAAAGTGGCCATAGTCGAACACGATGCTGGTATTGGCCCCACCATTGGTGCGGTGGGCCGACACAACACGCTGAGGTTCCCCGAGCAAACCGCGCATAGCGGAAATATGATGCGAACTGAGCGCCGTTAGGCCACGATAGGCCCGTACGAGATCAGCGGGCGCATCGGCGCCCACCACTTCGCGGATAAGTTCCTCGCGCTCCCGCGCGCCTCGCGACAACAGCGCCGGATCAACGTCGGTTGGATAGAAGATTGCCTGGCTCTTTTGGAGAAAATGCCGCCCCTCGGATATCAGATCAAAGATTCGGACGTGCGTGATGTCGCGCAATGGCGGCAGCTCCGCCTGCGCCGCAAGATAAGCCGGTGCGTAGCGACGCATATAGCCAACGAAAATCGTCTTGGCGTAGTCCTTGGTAAGGGCCAACAGTTCATCGATCTCACGCAGCGTTAAGCAAGCGGGCTTTTCAAGCAGAATGTGCTTTTCAGCTTCGACTGCGGCACGGACGAATCGGCTGTGCGTGTCGTCGGACGAGAGTACGAAGACTGCATCGATATTTGGCGAAGTAATCAACGCTTCTGCCGAGACAAATGCGACAGCCGTGGGGTAGCGTGACCGGCACAGTGCCATCAGGCTCGGCGAAACGTCATAGACGCCGGAGATCTCCCATCGATCACGCTGGTCGCTCAGGACCGGCAGGTGGATCGATTGGGCAACCTCGCCCAGCCCCAAGAGGCCGACGCGGATCACGGGCATTGCAAACTCCTTGTGGTCAAGATCGCTGCCATGGCATTTGGCAAGACGATGGGCGGGCTACGAAAGAATGCCGTTACTGGTCTATGCCGCGCCGGTGACGAGTGCGACGAGTTCGTTGCCCGTGGTTTGCCTGGCGCGAACGCTGGCCACCATCCGCCCCGCCCGCATTACCCATATTTGGTCGGATAGGCGGCGCACCTGATCGAAATTATGGCTGACCAAGATCACACTCACGGCCTGCTCATGCAGCCGACGGATCAGCGCCTCGACGTTGGCAGTCTCCTGCACGCCAAGTGCCGCCGTTGGCTCGTCCATCACCACGAGTTTAGCACCAGCGCCAACAGCACGGCAGATCGAGATTGCCTGTCGTTGACCCCCTGAAAGGCGCCGAACGCGCTGGGTGACCGAGGGCATGTTGATCGACAAGCGCGACAGCATCTGCTGCGCCTGTTTTTTCATGGCCGGTCGATCGAGTAAGGTGAGGGGACCAAATCGGCGCACAATTTCACGATTGAGAAACAGATTCTGCGCCACGGTAAGTTCGTCGATAAGCGCCAGATTCTGGTGAACCGTTTCGATTCCCGCCCTGCGGGCTTCGTCCGGGTTGGTGAACGGCTCGGCCCGCCCATCAAAAAAGACTTGCCCGCTATCGTGTCTGTGGACGCCGACAAGGCAGCGGATGAGTGTTGATTTGCCGGCGCCGTTGTCCCCGATGACGGCGGTGACCTCACCGCGTCGAGCCGCAAAGTCGACGTCCGAAAAAGCGCGAATGCCGCCGAATGACTTGCTCAAGTCCTTGCATGAAATGATGATGTCGGATGAATCAAACGCGGATGGGACTTCGGTCATCGTTGATACCGCATGATCAAGGCTGCGAGGACCACGATGATGCCCACCGCCAAAGGCTGGTAGAAGGCCGAAACGCTGAGCAGCGTCAGTCCATTGACGAGCGCCGTAAGCATCAAGGCCCCCACTGCCGGGCCCAAAATGCTCGCGCGTCCACCAAAAAGACTGACGCCGCCCAGGACCACAGCAGCCACAGAATTTAACAGGAGGCTCGTATTTATGGCCGGCTCAGCCGATCCGATGCGCGCCACCAGAAGGATCGCGGCAATACCGGCGCAGAATCCGGAAATCGTATAGGCAGCGATCTTGATCCGGTTGGTTCGAATGCCGAGCGATCGAGCGCTCTCGACTTGGCCACCGACCGCTAAAAGATGGACACCAAAGCGCGTATGATAAAGCGCGATATGCGCCACGATCGCGGTCACGATGGCGACCCAAACCGGATAGCCGAAAGGTCCAAAGGACCCCGATGCCAGTCGCAAGAGGAAAGGGCTGGACACCATCGTCGGCTCGCCGCCCGAGAGAATGAGGCCCAGACCCGTAATCGCAGAAAGCGTGCCCAGCGTCACCACGAAATCGGGAATGCGCCCAAGGGTGATGATAACACCGTTAAAAAATCCGACCAGGCTCGTGACGGCGATGGCAAGAACACAGGCGGCGAGGATGCCCCAGCCTGCCGAATAGACACAGCCAAGCACAATGGCCCCGAACATAATCGTCGCTGCCAGCGACAAGTCGATTCCAGAGGTCGCCACAACGAAGGTCTGACCTATTGCGATCACCACCAGGATCGCGGCCGCCAGCAATAAGGCTTGAAGGTTGGCTGTACTGAGAAAGATCGGCTGGGTGATACCGAACACAACCACAAGGCCCGCGAGCCCCACGACGGATGCCCAGTCAGCCCAGAAAGAAACGTCCAGCAGAACCGCCGCCCAAGGGCGGCGGCTCTGTGCTGGAGGAGGGGCATCGTGTGCGGGCGAAATCAGCGGTGGCTCGCTCACTGCTTGAGCATCTCTCTGAAGGGGTCGGGATAATCACCGCCGGGCCGAGGAAAGTTTTTCAGCGACGCTTGCGCATTGTCCTTTGTGATCAACAACACAGGCGCAGGCACGTTGGCCGGCAGGGTTTTGCCCTTAGCCGCCGCCACACAGGCCTCCACTCCCATCGCACCGACCACATACGGATACTGCGCCACTGTGGCAGCCAGTCCCCCGTCGGCAACGGATTTCAAGGCGTCTTCAACGCCGTCAAGCCCGATTACCTTGACCTTGCCTTGCAGTCCGGCGGTATCCACAGCGCGTTGTACACCGAGCGCCATGACATCGTTCGCCGAAAAGAAACCCGCAAGATCGGGGTGCGCGCGCAGGATATCGGTGGCGGCCGTCAGCGCCTTCTCCCTGTCCCAATCGGCACTTACCATGACCACCACCTCGAGCTTTCCTTCCACAGCCTGTTTGAAGCCCTTAATACGAGCGTTGCTGCCAACGTCGCCGACGATGCCCGCGATGAGGGCAACTTTCCCGCCATTGGGCACCAATTTCAGCATTTCCTGGCCCGCCAGCATGCCGGCCGCGACATTGTCGGTGCCGATATAGGTACTCACCGCAAAGCCTGCGGTCTTCGCCTGCGTGGCATCGATCGTACTGTCAATGTTGACGATGGGCTTTTGCTTTTGTGCAACGGGTACAAGCGCCTGGACCAGATTGCTGACGCTAATCGGATTGACCAGATAGCAAGCATAATCTTGCATTGCCATGGCCGTCAGCTTGTCGGCCTGTCCAGTGGCATCGCCCATATTGGCCGCTGCTTGGATCGAGACATTCACGCTCAAGGTTTTGGCCTGGTCATCGATGCCTTGACGCATGTATTGGAAGAAAGGATTGTCCAATCCCTTTATCACGGCCGCAACGTTGGTCGCATCAACCGCATATGCCGTAGACGCCATGAGCAAACCAACACTAATTCCGCCAAATATCGCTAGGCGCATCGTATGTTCCTCCCTTTTTTCGATTTGTACTTTGATATTTTTAATAGTCACTCTTCGTGAGTGGCTTTTTATGCCTTGGAGAAACGATAATTTAGGCTCGTTTCTCTGGAGTCGAGCAACACTACACCTGATAACGGGCGCAGGCGCTCCATCCGGTTTGCATTGCATTTGGATAGCAGCAAGCCATTCGTGCAACAGAAAGCACGGTCCGTCAATCTTCGGATGCGCTTATATGCGATATTGTGCATCATCTTTTGCAAAATGGCGCATTTTGACGCATAGTCCTATCCGGTATCCCAACCAGCACACTACCGGATTTTCCCGAAAATATAATATTTTTCCGGGCTTAATTATTGCCTTCGTTGGCATCTATCGATCTCTCCTGGAGTCGGCTAGAGCATCCGAACGAGCACTTATGGTATCAAATTATTCCAAAATCTTCAAACTGAGATCAAAAACCGAGCGAGAAGGCCCACGCCCTTCGCAATTTCAACGGGCAAGCGCTAAAATCTGCGCCGTTTGCAAAACAAGGCAGCGCGCACCTAGACATTGCTGCAGGATCAACACTCTAGGCCGGCTTTACGGTGTGAGAATTGATATCGACAGCCCCCAGCGCCTCGGTCGCCGACGGGCGATGGCGCGCAACCGGCCCGACATCGCCACGGCCTTAGCGCAGGCGGGGCGTTGATTTTGCACCACAAACGGCGCAGATGTGCCTTCAAAACGAAAGACAGCGCAACATCGCGCAGACTGTGCGCCTTGCGATAGAAACGGGTCGGCATGGACAACACCGATATCTCAAGCAACCCAGCCCCCGAGACGGAAATCGGCGCCGGTGCCCTACCAGCCTTGCGCCAGAGGCGGCTGATCGCCTTGTTGCATGAACGTGGTCAGGCAACTGTTGCCGAACTCGTCGCGCTTTTCGATGTTTCACGCGATACCATCCGTCGCGATCTTGATCTTCTAGAAAAGCAAGGTCTGTTGGTACGCACACATGGTGGCGCCATAGGCAACAACCATCTTGTGCAAGTAGATACGACGATTGGCTCGCGTATGGACGCTCACGTTGAGGCCAAGCGCCGCATTGGACAAGGGGCGGCGAGGTTGGTGCGCGATAGCGAGACGCTCATCCTCAATGGTGGCTCGACCACCTGCTATTTCGCCGCAGCTCTGGGCGAGCGGCGAAACCTTACTGTTGTTACCAACAATCTGCGCTTGCCCCCGATCATGCCGGAAGCCTGCGTGCGCGCAATCCATATCCTGGGAGGTCTTTATTGGGGCACTTCGCAGGTGACCATCGGGACGATTGGCTTTCCTTCTGTGTCCAACATCAGCGTCGACACGGCCGTGATCGGTGCAACGGGTCTATCGTCTACCGGCATCTCGGTGGGACGACTGGAAGAGGCCGCCGAAACCGCAAACATGATGAACGTTGCCAAACGAACGATCGTCCTGATCGACAGCAGCAAGTTCAATGTCAGTGCATTTGCCACCGTTGCGCCGTTTGACCGTATTCATCACCTCGTCACTGATCAGAAGCCACCCTATGATATCAGTGCCGCGTTGGATCGGGCCGGTGTGCAGGTTCTGATCTGTCCAGTAGGGCAGCCTTGGGAATAGTAGCGCCCCGAGCGGCTGTTTTTCTGATCTTGATGCCATCTGTCTCGTTGCGGCCGGTTTTCATCGCTACGCCCGGTTGCGTTCAGTGATTGTGTAAGTGGACTGGCTGCGTGTGAGCGCGAAGGCGATGCGCGCGAGTTTGTTGGCGAGCGCGACGGCAACGAGCTTGAAGGGCTTGGTCTGCATCAGCTTGCAGGTCCAGAGCCTGAGCGCATCGCTACGGGCTTTGCGATGATACAGTACGGCATGCGCGCCGACGACGAGCAGCTTACGCACGTAGCCATTGCCCATCTTCGACACCCGTCCCAGCCGTTCCTTTCCTAGTGATGCCTCCCTCCCTCAAGGAAGGAGCTTCCCGGTCACATCAGACCGAGCGTCTCGCACACCAATCCGAGCAATTTGGGAAGCATACCCGGCATTGGCCCCGTGATGGCCTGGGCCATCGCTGCCAGTGTCCAGGTATTGCCGACTTCTCGGGTCCGTGCGAGTTCGCGGCCTGGCTCGGTTTGACGCCGCGCCAGAGCTCCTTAGCGCTTCCCGCGAAATCCCTCTCTCTTCAGATCCCATGGGGAGGTGGATAGCGGCCTGATCTCTGGCAGAGTTCGGTTGCTAACACATCACTCTGGAGCCGACCATGCCGATTGCATCTGAC
>Ga0207101_1112_pt2 | contig 13910 bp, 8 predicted proteins | sample Alteio_BWMinHeat_83_FD_153581 | JGI IMG/M metagenome (GOLD analysis project Ga0207101, IMG submission 153581) | Enriched cells from forest soil in Barre Woods Harvard Forest LTER site, Petersham, Massachusetts, United States -... | ecosystem: Environmental > Terrestrial > Soil > Temperate forest >...
CTGTGCCCCTCCGCTGCCCTTCTCCGGGTTTGGTCTTGGTAGTGAAGAACGGATCGTAAATGCGGTGGATGTGTTCGGGCGCGATGCCCGATCCGGTGTCGGAGATCATCACTCGGACGCCGTCTCCATTGGCGGTGCTCACTCGCAGCGTGCCGCCGCCGGGCATGGCGTCTTTAGCGTTCAAGAAAAGATTCAGGAATACCTGCTGGAGCTTTCCGCTGTTGCCCATGATGTCGGGCAGCTCGCTGAGAAGTTCGCTTTCAACGCGCACGCGGCCGGTCTTAAGTTGGTGCTCGAGCAGGGTGAGTGTATCCCGCACGACTTTGTTCAAGTTCACGCTCTGGAACTCGCTGCCGCTGGTGCGAGAGAAATTCAAAAGGCTGTTGACGATCTCGGAAGCACGGAAGGTTTGCTGCGCGATCTTTTCAAGGATCGCGGAACGCTTGTCGTCGCCTTGAAGCTGCTTCGCCAGCAACTGAGCATAGGACGAGATGACAGCCAATGGAGTATTGACCTCGTGCGCCACGCCGGCAGCCAGCAGGCCAATCGACGACATCTTTTCCGCCTGAGAGAGCTGCGACTCCAACTCCAGACGTTCGCTGATGTCATCCACGATGATGATGCGCCCCACGACTTCGAAGTGCCGCGTCACCAGAGGAGCGATGGCAATGTTGGCGATGCGGCTTTCGCCGGCGGGCGTGCTCAGGCGGAACTTATAAAAGTTGTGAATCCCCGGCGACTGGCGGACGCGGTAATACTCTTCAATAAAGGCCGGAGGGAAAATGCCGCTCAGCGAGCGTCCCAGCGCCTGCGCGCGCGGCGTCGCATACATGACCTCCATCTGCGAGTTCCAGGACTCGACACGATCAGCTAAGTCCACAGCCAGCACGCCTACGCTAATCGACTCGACGATATTTTCGTTGAACTCCTTGAGTCGCTCGTAAGCAGCAATGCGCTGTTGCAAGGACGAGTAGAGGCGCGCGTTCTGGATAGCAATGCCGATGTAGCCGGAGAGCGTTTCCAGCAATTCGACGTCTTCGCTGGAAAGATAGTCGCTCTCCACCGTCTTCCCCAGACCCAGCACAGCGATAGTACGGTTTTGGACACGGCAAGGGATGTAGTAATTCAGTTCCAGTTGGGCGATGGTCGCCTGCTCGACAGGCGTGGCGTTCAGGACCTGATGAGTGTTCTCAAAGAACAGGTGTCCGGGAGACTGCTGGCCGGAGAGCCGTTCGAGAAACTCCAAATGAAGATTTCCGGCGGAGGCGATCCCGAATGATTTCGCCAAGAAAAACTTTTCAGTGTCCTCTGCGTTCTCGCTGGCGAGAAAGACGCCCAACCGGTCCACCAGGAGAGTATGCGAGAGGCGATCTACCACAGCCGACAGCATGGCGCGCAGATCGGTCTCGGAGTTCAGGTCGCGGGCGAATTCAACCAGGGTGCGGCGATAGTCGTAGCGCTTGCGATAGAAAACGCGATCAAGCCGCTTCTGGATCGCCCGTTTGATGGGATCGAACAGCAGCGCAGTAATCACTACCGCCACGATCAGTCCCCATTCGCCCGCGTTAGGCAGCGTGGTGTGAACCTTCTCCGCAACCAATCCGATCACCAGCAGGTTCAGCAGCGTGACAATCGCAGTCGCCAGGGTGTAGGTCATGCCGCGCTTGAAAATGAGATCCACATCCATCAGGCGGTAGCGAATGATGGCGTAGCCAAACGTCAGCGGCAGGAACACCAGTGAGAGCACCGAGACCTTCATCATGGTGCTCGGCGACTCACCCAGAAGATAGGGAATGACGGAGAACAGCGTGTATGGAGCAATCGCCAGAACGGTTCCGCGCGTGACCCACTTCATCTGCTGGCGCAGCAGAGGAGTTGTGGTCTTGCGATACGCATCTACCAGAACCAGCGCCGCCAGGACGAAGCTCACAGTGGAGCAAATCACGTCCAGCCGGTCCAGATTCCATTGCAGCCGGCCGCTGGGAGCGAACCACAGCACGGCCGCCGTGTAAGCCGCAATTACTAAAGCTCCGGGCAGGTAAAGAGCAGGTATGAGCCAGCGGCGCCGGCGAATCCAATCTTTGGTCTCTGGGAAAGTAAGCGCAAAATGCAGAAATAATGCCGGCTGCAACGCACTGGCGACGACGCTCGACCAGTAAATGATCAGATCGAAGGTGTTCAACTTGCCGGTGTAGTGGAAGGCATAGAACACGAACGATGCCAGGCAGAAAACAAAAAAGTGCGTCGATTTCGGGGCCGACCAGCGCCTTAGCAGCACGTAGATGCCGATCCCGAGATAAATCAGCGCAATGAGTCGAAGTCCAGCGTTTAACGACTTGTCTGCAGGAACCAGGATCACGGGCGCTTCAAGACGCACCCCGTTGCGGATTACTCCGTAAGTCGCGCGGGCGTAGGTGCCAGTCTGAAAAAGGTCCCGCTCCAGTGAGGCGGTGCTGTGGACGGGCTGGCCATTGATCTCGGCCAGTTGATCGCCCGCCTTGAGTCCCGCTCGATCACCAGGACCCTGCGGATCCACGCGTTCGGCAGTGAGCTGGGCAGAGCTTTCCAGCCACCAGACGCCGTCGTTCGGAACCACATATTCCTGTTCTTTTTGAAAGTTGATTGCAGCAAAGACGACGACCGCAATCGTGCATAGGGCCAGTACAACGGCTGCAGCTCGCAGTTGGGATTCCCTGGTCATGCGCTGGTCCAGAGGGCGCAGAGCGCCCGTAGATAAGGCTCTTTCTTCTGCGTCGAGAAATAGCAACTCTGGTGCCAACCGGAAAACCCGCGGGAATTACGTAAGCCACAGCAAACTAGAGACTTGCGCCAATTATATTCCGCGAACTGTAGTCTCGCCTATGTTTTTCCGGGACTTGGATATGAAAAAGCGTAACTAGCCTAGACTGCCGATTCAGATGGAATCGCACAGAAACGGACGGATTTCTGAGGGTGGGACTCACGATTTCGAGGTTGCAAACGAGGGTTTCCAAGCACACTTCGTCTGCTACGACGGATTCTTAAGACAAATCAAGCGGATTCTCGGCTGGCTCGGCGAGTCCTTAATATAAAGACGTAAACACAACAATATAAAGACGTAAACACAACGCCCCGACTGCAGAGGCTGCGGAAAAGCTCTTGTGGAAATTGAATGGAGGCGAAACCTGCTCATTTAAGAGTCACCGCACGGTAAGGTCCCGGATTCCCTGTTATTTCGCTGCCAGCGGCATTCAGACTCGAGGGAAAGTACTTGTAACTCTAATCTTGCCGGAGAGTTAGCGCGAAATTCCCTGGAATCCCTGACACGTTCCCTGGGTGCGGAGCTAATTTCGCGGATTTTGGGCACAATTTGAGATTTTCAGGCTTCATGCGCGAAAAATTCGCTGCTAAATTCGCTGAAGCAGGGAATTTGAAGCTACAGGATGTTTCACAATTTCCCACGTCGTCACTACGCAGCGGCCGTCCTATTGCTTGTTGCCTATTGCCCATCGCCTTTGGCCTATTGCGACCCAAAAACAATCACGGCCTGCATCCTTCCGGACACAGGCCGTGATGATTTGGTGAGATGTCCTAACGAGCTGGCCAATCCTGTCGCCAGAACCGGCTGCTCACGTTCATTCCGGTGAATTTGTCATCCGTCGCGCCCCCTTCCGTTACCGGAAGCTTTACGCCCGACGTCATCTTGCGATGCCGTCGTTCGAGTGCCCGAAGGATGAAGCCTACTGCCTGAAATTAGCAGGCCGTCCACCGATTTGCCGCTCTTTGTTATCCCTCACCCTCTCGGGTTTGAGATAGGGCCACGGACAATCCGTAAGACTTGCGCCTTCCAGCGTTTCCGCAGTCTCTAGGCCGACATTGCCTATTCCGCAGCTTTCGCCACAGTTCGACTGCCGGTCTTTCAGGCCATCTGGATTGCAGCCCTGAACTTTCGCTCAGAGAGCATCGCAGTTGGTCTTTTGCCGATCTTCCGTCGTGACTTACGCCACGCTGTTCAGGTTAACCGGACTCTTGCCTTCATGATCTCCGCAATTGACTGATGCCAATTGGTTCGTCATGCCAGGACTTCTCGAGAGCTCCGTCCCTGAATTCCCGTTCCGAACAAAGTCCGGATCGGGCTCTGGCGGAGCCATCATCATCAGCCGCGCTCTCTTCCCGATCTCCGGGAGGATTGCGCCACACTGACAACCACAAAACCCGCTTTGGCTTACGCCATGCGCTGGGTTGCGGGTTAGTCGCCGTGACCGGCAGAACGCTCTCGCAGTCTGCCCGAGCAGCTCATTCTTTCGAATTGCCGCTCGCGTAATCCATTGCTGGATCACCCTGCCGCCAACAGTCACTGTTTCTAGCGTGACTGCGGCTTGTCTATGGCTTGCGCCATCGACTCCGGCAACCTGGCTGTGAGTCGAAATTATCGGCCTCGCTTACGCGCTGCCAATTTTCGTCCACAGTGCTGATTTCTTTTGCATGCAGAATCTTTGAAAGCGCTCTGGTTTCCCGTCGCGTTTTCGTGTAAGACGTAGCTTTCGCCTTTCCCACACTCGCAAGCCGACGAACTCACCCGCTTTCGCTGGCTTGTTCCCACAGGAAGAAGCCGTGAAGCCTCACGCCGTGCTCGACTCGCCGGGTTCTTCAGATATCGACAGCTTGCGCCACCGACTTTCCTAGCGCTTTGCTCGCGACCTTTTGGATCGCGCCTCCAGCGCAGACCCGCTGGCTTCCGAAAACAAGCGGTTATTTGCCGCTTGATCCTTGCACCCGTTCAGCAACCGAGGTTGCCGCCGTTTGCTCGCCCGTCTGCATCTTCGATTTCAGCAACCAATCTCAAGTCAACTTTCGTTGCCTGCGACCGGCCCTTGCTCGACTGGAACTCTCGGCTTAACCGCGCGTCAGAATCGATCTTGCAACCGTTTCCTTTTCGGCGAAGCTGCGGATTCCAATCGAATGTTTCAGGCATCAATCTCCTTCCGAAGATCAATCCCGTGAAACTCAGGCTCGAGCGATTCAGGGCATCTCACGCTCGCGTGGGAGTGAATTTACTCTTTTCCGTAATCTGCGCAAGCAAAATGCGCGACGTAATTGTGAGTTTTCTGTTCAAAACCAGTCCCGTTTGTGGAGGCGCGTGGAAAAGCAGTTGAACACATATTTTTTGCACTGCAAGTTGTGCGAGATCTCAACTCCGAACGCTTAGTTCATGGTGCAGATAACGGCAAGAAAATCGTAAGCAGACCTTTGGAATGAGAGTCGCTATTGTCTTCGCTTTGTACGTTTTTTGGAACAAAACTAAGCCAAGCGTTCTAACTCGCGCGAGAGGCCGCATGATACTCGGCTAAGCAAAATCTATCTGCATTTGCAGAGAGGATTGGACGGGCGAAGATATTGGAGCGCAAGGCTGAGCTATTGCTAGCCGATCTTGATGAAAGCACTCACATGCAGTGCACTCGAATTGCGAAGAGCCTGGACTGCAAGATTCTGGTGGCTATAGATCAAGACACCGCGCTAGCTATTCTCAAGCGCGAAGAAATCGGCGTCCTACTGCTCGATGCGCGTACCGTCTCCGAGTACCTGGATGTAACAGATCGAATCAAGAAGAAGTCAGCTCGAATCGAGGTCTTGATTGCCGATGAACGAGCGACCATCCCCAAAGCAATTACCGCAATCAAAGCTGGAGCCACCGACTATCTTGAAAAGCCGCTGAGCGAAGATGTACTGGAGAACGCTATATCAGAGGCGCTGCATAGATATCGCAACTTCCAGGCTTCCGTTGTGCCCCTGGCCGAATTGGAGAAGCACGCGATTGAAGAAGCGGTCGCACAGGTAAATGGCGACAAGGTAAAGGCTGCGCATCTTCTATCCATCGGTAAGACCACGTTATATCGCAAGCTGAGGCAGTATAGTGGGCGCACTCGGGCACGCCTTCCCCGCAGTGGACCAGATGAGGGTTCGATCTCTCCGTAGAACACGGTCCTGGTAGAGACGCAGCATGGCTGCGTCTCCCACACTCGACTTGCCGGATGGGGAGACGCAGCGTGAGCGTCTCTCAAAAACAGGACAGCGTCCTTTATTAAAAGTGACGCGTGTAACTGGCGATGATTGTGTAATCGGCAAAAGCAGCGTCGCCATGCGTGTGATTCAGAATGTCGGACGTGCTGATTTTCCGATTCCGCTCCATGGCCCACGGCGCACTGATGTTCAGGGTGTTGTTGTGATACGAGTATGCGAGCCCGGGTTCGATGGAAATCACATAGCCTGGACGCCGGAATCCGTCACTGGCGCCAAAGGCATCGCGCACCGGAACGCCCTCCATGCGGCCTCCCACACTCAAAGCAAGATTGCGAACTTTAGGCACGCCATGTGAAAGACCTCCACGCCAGAGGTATTGATCGGTAGCCGACATGACGTCTTCATGCGGAGCGCTGCGGAAGGTGAGCACTCCAGTGGTATCGCGCGGATTGAAAAGCCACGATCCGGTGAAGTAGAGCATGGTGCGGAAATAAGTCTGGCGGTAGGCTTGAGTTCCGAGCGTGAATCCCCAGCTTCCATCGCCAGGCTGGATCGATTGATCGAAGGGGCGAGTCTGGTTCGTTCCATTAGCCAGGATTGTCGTTCCTTGGGCGTCGTTGATGCCGGTGGGCAGCTTCACCGCCAGGGAGAACGCGATGTTTCCATGGCTCTCCGTCGGTGGACGGAAGACCCATGCCTGAACTCCGGCGGTGATATCGCCAATTCCGCCGTCGCGATAGACATTTACATTTCCTTGCTGACGGCGAGTGGCGGTAAGGCCGGGAATGTCGCCGATGATGCTCCAGCGCGGCGATAGCTGATAATTGAACGACACATCGTACAGATCCACGTGATTCTGCACTTCGTTGTGCAGTGCCGCGCGCTGTGCTTGATACACCGTGCCTACATAGTGCGCGTAAGAGCTGTATGTGCGAAAACCTACCGTCACCGTCAGATTGTGCAGCTTGTCTTCCCATCCGCCGCCGTGATGGCTGTACTGCTTCTGGTAATTAGGATCGAGGCCTGCAATCAGCGGCTGCTCGGTGTGTGCCGCAACGCACCCCTGCGCAACACCCATGATCGACAGTCCGCAAATCACAGCTAAGCCCGTAAGAATTCTGAGCAACCAAGTAGTCGTGACATTGGAGTTCATGTGAAAGCTCCTGGAAGGGAAGTCGGGCCGGAACGGCGATGCAGCAGTAAATCGTAAGTAGCTGGACGCAACAATAGTGCAAATGCATTATTGGCCCTCCATGTACATTGGGGAGCATGCGAAGTCTGCGCCGCCGATCTTCAGCGATGGTTCTGCTGTTTGCCGCGCTCTGCTCCATTTCTTCGGTGGCGGCTGCAAGAAATGTCCGGAAGCTGGCACTACACGACCTCGATGGCAACAAGACCCGTCTCAGCGACTATCAGGGACGGATCGTAGTCGTGAACTTCTGGGCTACATGGTGTGGCCCCTGCAAAGAGGAACTTCCGCGATTGGGAGAGATGGCGCAGCAGTATGCCGGGCAGAACGTCGCCTTCATACTGATTTCCATCGACGAGCAGAAAAAACTCGCGTCCGTCCGCGACTATATCGCGCAGCAGAAGGTGAGACTGCCGGTATGGATAGGCGCGTCCATCGATATGCTGGAGCAGTTTTCAGGAACCAACATTGTGCCCGCCACGCTCATTGTTGATGAGAAGGGCGAAATCGTGTGCTCGATCAACGGCGAAGCGCAGGAAGGGGACGTAAAGCAGGCGTTGGACTGGCTGCTAGGTGGAAGAAAAGGCCCTCCTCTCGCTGATCACGTGAAGAGATACTAGGTCACGATATGGTTCTATCTGGTCCGGTTTCCTTACTGCTTTGTGCCAACAAAAAAATACCCGCCGCAAACGGCGGGCTCGATAGGGTGGCACTACTCTAGCGAGGGGTCATCCTGCCGCGCCATAATCTTTTTGTAGTATCGTGCTGGTAATTCAAAACGATTACATACATCTGACCCGGAGAATCGGCCTTAAGTCCCGTCGATTAGACGCAACTTTCACGAGGTGAACATGAAACACTGGCTACGCATTCCGCTATGCGCTTTGCTGCTGATTACAGCCGTTGCGGGTCAAACGGCCAACAACGGCGTCACCGTGGTCTCGGAAGAACGTCTGAAGCAGCTTCTGCCGGCTACGGTCTTTCTTGACGGCGAGAACGTGCCCACCCAGGAGCGCAATGCCGCGCTAGCCCAGATGCCCAACGGCAAGCTTCTGCTGGCCAGCCTGATCGATACGGCCGGTTACAGCTCTGCATACCAGGAAAAGTACAGCGGAGTATTGCTGTCGCAGACCGGATTCACAATCGGCGGCAAGAGCCTCGACGCCGGCGCTTACGCCATGGGTCGCAAGAAGAACGGTGACGCCATTACCCTCAACATCTATAACCTCGGCGGAGAGCAAGTGGCGGAGATCGCTACCCAGAAACAGGACAATCTTCGCCCGATAAAGCCATTGCAGATCGTCACCGGCAATGACGGCTCAGCGCGCCTCTATCTGGGACCGTACTACGTTTCCCTTGCAGGGCGGTAATGTCTCAATCTGCTGTACCGTCGGGATCTAGCGAGCCACCTCGCGCGTCGGAGCTTGCTCCGCGCGGAGGACAGGCCGTGCATTCGGCGACGGCCGGCTTGTTGCTTGGCTTGGCGGTTACGCTGGCAGTCATCGTCGCCTACTCCTGGTATGTCACGCGGCAGATTTCGGGGTTGCGCGAAGTGCAAACATCCATTACGGAGCGCAACCGCAAGGACTCTCTGCAGTTGTTACGAATTCAGAACAACTTGAATGAAATCGGCCTCGGCATGCGCGACATGCTCGACAATGTTGAACCCTATCCCTTGACGGCTTTTCAGCCTCAATTTCAACGTATGCGCGTAGATCTCGACGACGCCATGCGTCGCGAGCAAGAACTCGCCGTCGCCGCCCGCACGCCCGAGCAGCGGGAATATCTCGAGAGGTCGGTTTCCCAATTCTGGAATGCGCTCGATCGCATCTTCGATCTTGCCCGTCAGGGCCGTGATGACGAAGCTCGCGTGCAGATTCGTCTTTCCCTTCAATCGCGGCAGGCGGCGTTGAGCACCGCGGTCGCGCGATTGCTCGTCGAGAACAACGAGAGCGAGCAGCAGGCAGCATCGCGCGTGACGGCAATCTACGATCGCGTGCAGCGCCAGGCTTATGTGTTTCTGGTCGCGACTCTAGCTGCCATTGTTCTCACCAGCGTGCTGTTGATTCGGTCGAATCGCGAACTCTTCCGCCAGCTCGCAACCCTGTCGGAACAGCGCAGCGACTTGGCGCAGAAGTTAATCTCAACGCAGGAGTCCACGCTGAGTTACGTCTCTCGCGAATTGCACGACGAGTTCGGTCAGATCCTCACGGCCATCGGCGCCATGCTGACGCGCATGGCTCGCCGCAGCAAGGACTCCGAGTTCCACGAAAGCCTCCTCGAAATTCGCGACGCGGCGCAGTCGGCGCTCGACAAAGTGCGCACGCTCTCTCAGGCGCTGCACCCCGTGATGCTCGATGAGGCAGGCTTGGAACAGAGTCTCGATTGGTACCTTCCGACCGTCGAGCGGCAGACGGCGATCAACATTTCCTATGAAAAATCCGGGACGGCGTTCGAGGTATCGCGCAGCGCGGGCGTGCATATTTATCGCGTGATTCAAGAGGCGCTGAACAACGTCAAGCGCCACTCCGGGGCGCAGCGCGCGTGGGTGCGATTGCGCTTCCTCCCGGATGCGCTGGAAGTCGAGGTAGAAGACCACGGGCGCGGATTCGCGACACCCAATGGCTCGCGCGGTATCGGACTCGTCGGGATGCGCGAGCGTGCTCTTTTGATCGGAGCGGAGTTGAATCTGACACAGCCCGCCGAGGGTGGAACGCTGGTGCGCCTGCGGGTACCGCGCACAGTTGAGGCAGAAGCTCGCGGCCAACCAGAGCGAGTGGGTTAAGAAATTATGCAAAGCCTAGGAAGTTTGGTGTTCCTTATTCCAAGAATTGAAGTCATGGTGATGGAGCCCGGACGTTGCATTTGAGTCTGATACATTCCGGGGGATCCTTCGCCCAAAAGAAGGGCTCAGGATGACAGTTTCTATAGCTGAGTTGAATCTCAAAGTCGCCAAGCACTGTCATCCCGAAGCGGTCTTCCCGCGAGGGATCTTCCGCGATGGCTCAGTCTTGAATGAACCGTCCTGGCTCTTCTACGAGAATCGTTCTTCCGGACTTTCAAATTTCGTGCCCGTCTCTGAAGCAGTGCCTGCCAAGGCGCCCGGCGACATTCGTCCCTGACCCTTAACTTCACAATGACCAAACAAAAAATCTCGGTTTTGCTGGTGGACGATCATAGTCTGGTGCGCCGAGGCTTTCGCCGCATGCTCGAAGACGAGAACGATATGGACGTGGTGGGCGAAGCCAGCAGCGGTACCGAGGCTGAGCAACTCGCTCGCAAACTGAAGCCGCAAGTAATCCTTATGGATTGTGCTCTTCCCGGAGAGAATGGCATCACCGTCGCACGAAAAATTCTCCAATTGCTGCCGGAAACCGCGGTGCTGATGCTCAGCATGCACTCCGAGGAGACGCTGGTTCGCCAGGCACTCGAAGCCGGCGCGCGCGGATACATCCTCAAGAACGCTTCCGATCTCGATCTCGCTGCGGCTATTCGCAGCGTTCTTGAAGGCGGGATTGTGCTCGATCCGCAGGTAGAGCGGGTCGAGTCTCTCAAAGGCGAGCGCACCGCCGGACTCACCACCCGCGAGCTCGAAGTCCTGCAACTGATCGCGATGGGCAAATCCAACAAAGAAATCGCCAGCGATCTCGACCTCAGCGTAAACACCGTCGCCGTGCATCGCGCCAACATCATGAACGCCCTGGGTCTGCATAAGACCGCCGAACTGGTTGTGTACGCCATCCGCAATGGTCTGGTAAATCTTCCGTGAATCGCCGCGACTTCCTCGCTGGCATTTTCAGCACGGCGGTGGCGGCGTCTTTATCGGCGCAATCGCACGACCCTTCTCCGGATTTCCGCCTCATCGATGTGACCAGCGCCGCAGGAATCGGCTTCAAACACGACAGCGGCGCCTTCGGCGGCAAGTTCCTGCCGGAAACGCTCGGCTCGGGATGCGCGTTTCTCGATTATGACGCCGACGGCTGGCCAGACATTCTGCTCGTAAATGGAATGGATTGGCCAGGGCACAAACAGGAACGCAGCACTCTTAAGCTCTATCGCAACAATCGCAACGGCACGTTTACCGACGTTACGCGCGCTGCGGGACTCGATGTCGAGATGTACGGCATGGGTGTGGCGGTGGGCGACTACAACAACGACGGCTTTCCCGATCTGCTCATCACCTGCGTTGGCCAGAATCGCCTGTTTCGCAATACCGGCAAAGGCACATTTGTGGAAGCGACGCGCAGCTCGGGTCTGTTGGGACGTCAGGCGTTCAGCACATCGGCCTTGTGGTTCGACTACAACCGCGACGGATGGCTCGATCTGTTTGTCTGCAATTATGTGAAGTGGTCGCCGGAGCACGACGTCTTCTGCAGCAGCGATGGCAAGCGAAAATCGTACTGCACCCCAGAGGCCTATCACGGCGAGACGTGTTGGCTCTTCCGCAATCGAGGTGACGGGACCTTCGAGGACGTCACCGCCACCAGCGGCATCTTCGACGCCACTTCAAAATCATTGGGCGTCGCCATGCTCGATTACGACTACGATGGCTGGCCCGATCTGCTCGTCGCCAATGACACGCAACCCAATAAGCTCTATCGCAACCTGCGCAATGGGACGTTCAAAGATGTTGCCCTTGAAGCAGGAGTGGCGTTCAGCGCCGAGGGTAAGGCTCGTGCGGGGATGGGAGTCGATGTTGGAGACGTTCAGAACAACGGCGGACAGAACATCGCTGTCACGAATTTCGACAACGAGATGATCGGCCTTTATAGGGCAATGTCACCCGGTGTCTACAACGACATCGCCCTGCAAACAGGAATTGGCGAAGTTTCTCGAGCAACGCTCGGCTTTGGTTGCGCCTTTGCCGACATGAATCTCGACGGCGCTCTCGACCTGCTGGTCGTTAACGGACACATCGATGAGACCGTGCGCAACATCCGCTACGGCGTCGGTTATGCTCAGCCCCCGCATCTGTTTCTAAACGACGGCTCTGGCCGTTTTCATGACGTGGCCGCCACCGTCGGGACAGAGTTCGCAAGTCCCAAAGTAGGACGGGGCTTGGCTTATGCTGATTTCGACCGTGACGGCGACCTCGACGTGCTGATTACCACCAACAATGGGCCGGCGTTTCTCTACCGCAACGATCAACTTTCCGGGACTCGCAGTATTCGGCTGTACCTGGTAGGGACCAAGTCCAACCGCGATGCTATCGGCGCAAGAGTCCGCTTAACTGCCAGCGGAGTGACGCAGTCGCGAATGGTCAAAAGCGGATCGAGCTACCTGTCACAATCGGAGTTCGCGCTTACCTTCGGTTTGGGGAAGCAGGACAAGGCGGAGCGCCTGGTGATCGACTGGCCTAACGGTAGAACTGAGGAATTCAAGAATTTATCTGCAGGCCGGAGTTATCGGTGCGTAGAAGAAAAAGGGATTTCGCCCTTGCAGGGCTTGTGAGCAGCCGCAATGTAGAGACGCAGCATTGCTGCCTCTCCCGGTGGCAACGACCAAATCCTTTCAGTATGCATTGTGGGAGACGCAGAATGCTGCGTCTCTACCTCTGCTTTCCACAGCTTCCACAACCCAAACCGGATTTTTCCTAACCATCCGAAGCCGAAACCCGCGACAATCAATCCATGTCCACCGCAGCCACGTTCTCCCAGGATCTAAAGCAGCAGGCGGACATCGTTCGCATTATTGGCGAATACATCCAGCTTAAAAAGGCCGGCGGGCAAAACTTTGTTGGGCTGTGTCCTTTCCACAAGGAAAAGTCACCGTCGTTCTCGGTACATGCTGTTCGGCAGTTTTATCACTGCTTCGGTTGCAGCGCCTCCGGCGATGTCTTCAGCTTTGTGCAGAAGATCGAAAACCTCACCTTTCCCGAGGCAGTGCGGCGCGTGGCCGAGAAGATGGGTGTACCGGTTCCACGTTACGGCTACTCCGGAGAGGGCGAGGCACAGGAAGCGAAACAGCGCGGGCTGCTCCTCGACCTCCACGAGAAGACATGCAATTTTTTCGAAGATCAATTGCGGCGGCCCGAAGGAGCGCGGGCCCGCGAATATTTAGCCGGACGCGGACTGAACGAAGAGACGCTTCGCACCTTCCGTATCGGCTATGCTCCCGATTCGGGATTCTTGCTGCGCGACCGACTGCGCGGCGTGGCAGACGAAGAGATCTTGAAGACGTCGGGACTGATGTCATGGAAGCAAGAAGAATCGGGAGATCGGGTCATTGGGTCATCGGGCGAAGTCAACAGCAACACCCGGCCGGGGGCGGCCGGTTCCACGTCGGCTTTGTATTCGAAATTCCGCAATCGGGTGATGTTTCCTATTTGCAACGAGCAGGGCAAGGTGATTGCCTTCACTGGCCGAACGCTCGATGCCAGCGAGAAGTCTGGTCCGAAGTATCTGAACTCGCCGGAGACTCCCATCTATTCCAAGGGGCGGGTGCTCTTCAACCTGGACAAAGCCAAGGAAGCAATTCGCCACCTCGGGTATGCGATTCTAGTAGAGGGGAACGTCGATTCCATTTCGGTATTCATGGCTGGATTTAAGAATGTGATCGCCACCTCGGGCACGGCTTTCTCTGAGCCTCAGGTGCGACTGCTGGGGCGCTTCACCAAACAGGTGGTCGTGAACTTCGATCCGGATACGGCGGGAGCGGCAGCAACCGAGCGTTCGTTGGCCATGCTGGTGGAAGAAGACTTTCGCATCAAGGTGCTGACGCT
>Ga0207101_1070_pt1 | contig 13891 bp, 15 predicted proteins | sample Alteio_BWMinHeat_83_FD_153581 | JGI IMG/M metagenome (GOLD analysis project Ga0207101, IMG submission 153581) | Enriched cells from forest soil in Barre Woods Harvard Forest LTER site, Petersham, Massachusetts, United States -... | ecosystem: Environmental > Terrestrial > Soil > Temperate forest >...
CGCCGGCGAATTCGCTGGCCGGCTGATCGGACGAAAGCACGAGTCGCCCCTGAACCACTACGACTTCGCGCGGCGGTTCGGGTTTATCCTGTACATGGCTGGTCCGACCTCCGGCTTGTCGCTCAATCGCAACCTGGCCGATCGCCTGTTTCCGATACCGGAAGACGGTATCCGGACCTCGGCTGACGATTTCATCGTCAAAGGGGCGTCATTGATCGGTGATCTTCATCTGCTCGATCTGCCGTTAGGGTCTTATCGAATTCACGGGAACAATGCTTGGTTTTCAAGCACCGGGCGGAAATCGCAGGCCTTCAACGACACCCTCGATCGGTATCTCAATAAGATATTGGTAGAGAACGGGCGGCGGCCCGTCATGTCATTCGGCAAGTCGATGAGCTGCTGGACCGATCTGGCGCTCGAGCGGCGTTGGTTCACGCTCCTGGGGCAGATCGTCAAGCTCTCCCTCTTGCAGCACAATCTGTTCACGGCGCGGTATGCCTATCGGGCGCTGCGGCTGGCGATCAAAGGGCCGGCGAATTTCGACCAGGGCAACGCGGGCTTGATACGCTGATTTCCATCATGCCGAAGAACCGCTAGTGATCTCGTATAGTCGCACTCGGGTTGTTCCGTTCATCGTGCGGCCCGGTCCGTAGTACCGAATTGGAGCGGTCATGAATATTATTGTCACGGGTGGCGCAGGATTCATCGGTAGCCACGCGTGCAAAGCGCTGGCGCAGGCCGGATTTCTGCCGGTAACCTATGACAACCTTTCCCGCGGCCATCGTGAAGCCGTAAAGTGGGGCCCGTTGGAAATCGGTGACATTGCCGACACCGCCCGCTTGAAGGCTCTTCTCGATCGCTACCAGCCGGCAGCCGTCATGCACTTCGCCGCCTATGCCTACGTCGAGGAGTCCGTCGACTCTCCGCTGCTCTACTACCGCAACAATGTTGCAGGCAGCATGATGCTGCTGCAAGCGCTGATCGACTTCAGGGCGCTGTCGATGGCAGCGGGTAAGAACGTGGCATAGTTGTAGTTATTGATGGCGATGGTGACGAGAGGATTCATAGTCGTGTTTCCGGTCGAATCAGACGTTCGGGTTGGAGTCAGGGATGGTTCACTCGGCCCGAACGCTCCGCAATCGAGCAAAACGGATACCGCGATCAATGTCGTGAGTGGGCGGACGTTTCAGTTGTGTAGCATTGGCTCGATGCCGCCGGACCGGGTCCGGCCAATAGAGGTCTGGGCGGTCCGGTTCGGACGGCGTTCCATGGCATCGCCGCGATCCGCTCGCCTGGCGCGGTGGCCGCAAGAGCCTCTGTCGGTTGCTGTTGGAGAGCGCCGCACCTCTACGGTTGTCCGCGCCATGAAAGGTCCCTCCGGACGAAGAGCAATTCAACGCAAAAACACACAGCAAGAACTTGAAATATAATGGCATTCTGTGAACGTTTCCCGACAAAAGATAAGCTTGCCACGCCCAGGTCTTGAACGTAGGTTAGCCGAACGCGTGCACTGCAGCAAAAGATCTTTCATGAGTATGCCAGAGACCATTATTCTTGAGGCTGGCCGCCAGGAACGCCACTACTGGCTGGATCTGTGGCGCTACCGCGAGTTGTTCCAGGTGCTCGCCTGGCGCGATCTGTCCGTACGTTACAAGCAAACGGTGTTCGGCGTGCTGTGGGCCGTCATCCGTCCATTCCTCACCATGTTGGTGTTCACCACCATCTTCGGCCGCCTGGCGAAATTGCCTTCGGACGGCACGGCGCCCTATGCGCTCATGGTCTTTGCCGGGATGCTGCCATGGACGCTCTTTGCAACCGGATTGGCTGAGGCGTCCAACAGCTTGATCAACAATTCAAATCTCATCAGCAAGGTCTACTTTCCGAGAATGATCGTCCCCGTCGCCGCCGTGGTCGTGTCATTCGCCGATTTCCTCATCAGCTTCGTCATCCTGGTTTTGCTGATGGTGTGGTACGGCTTCATGCCGGGCTGGCAGATGGTGTGCCTGCCGCTGTTCGCGGTGCTGGCTTTTCTGACGAGCATCGGACCGTCCTTGTGGATCACCGCCCTCAACGTCAAGTACCGCGACTTCCGCTACATCATTCCGTTCATCGTGCAATTTGGCCTGTACGTCTCGCCGGTGGGCTTTTCCTCGAACGTCGTGCCGGAGCAGTGGCGTTTGCTTTATTCTCTTAACCCGATCGTGGGTGTCATTGACGGCTTCCGTTGGTGCATTTTGGGCGCCCAAAGTCCCCTCTATTTACCCGGGCTGGCGCTCGGCCTTGCGGTCACCGCCTTTTTCCTTTGGCTCGGCATTCATCGGTTCAGAAAATTCGAGAAAACATTCGCGGACCTGATCTGATGTCCGAGCCTGCCATCGCTGTCGAAAGGCTCTCGAAGCGCTATCTGGTAGGGCATCAGTCCGCCCGCTCGGCGCACCCCCTCACCTTTCGCGAAATGATGACGCAGGGGGTCAGAAATTTCGCGCGGAAGGCGGCAGACGTTGTCCAAGGGCGCCAAGTCGTTCAGGGCGACGAAATCGAGGAATTCTGGGCTCTCAAAGATGTGAGCTTCGAAATTCAACAAGGCGAGGCGGTCGGCATCATCGGCCGCAACGGCGCCGGAAAGAGTACGCTTCTAAAAATCTTGAGTCGCATCACGGAGCCCACTGGCGGTCGGGTGACAATTCGGGGGCGTGTTGCAAGCCTTCTGGAAGTGGGAACAGGGTTTCATCCTGAGCTTACAGGTCGTGAGAATATCTTCCTTAATGGCGCGATCTTGGGAATGAAAAAATGGGAAATTCGTAAGAGATTTGACGAAATCGTGGCGTTCGCCGATGTCGACAAATTTCTCGATACGCCCGTGAAGCGCTATTCGTCTGGCATGTATGTGCGGCTTGCCTTTGCTGTGGCTGCACATCTAAGTCCAGAAATTCTTATCATCGACGAGGTGTTGGCCGTGGGGGATGCAAAGTTTCAGGCGAAGTGCCTCGGAAAGATGCGAGACGAGGCCGCCAGCGGTCGAACGGTGTTGTTTGTCAGCCACAACATGAGCGCCATATTGCAGCTTACGAAACGTGCCATTCTTCTAGCGGATGGAGTCACAGAGTTTGTTGGGCCGCCGGAATTGGCCGTAGAGCGCTATCTCTATGGCCAGCGTATCGACCGCGCGGTGGAATTTAATGTGCACAACACGAAACGCCTCTACGAGGGAACAGGCGACGTGCGAATCATTTCCCTGCGCTTCGATCGCGCGTTAGCTCATTTTGCATTTGTAGAATCGATTGAGTATATTGTCCGAGTGCGTGCCGAACGCGCCGTGGATCGGATTAGAATCGGCATGACTCTTTTTGCGCGGGACGGCTCTCCAGTTGGAAGCGGGTTCGGTTCCGAGATCGTGGGCTTGATGCGCGGCGAAGAGCGCGAGCTCGTTGTGTCATTGCCCCCCCCTCAGATTGGCGCCCGGTTCCTACTTCTGCGCAGTGTCGATCGGAAGCGGCAATCACCTTACCACCATGGTGGATTATGATGTGGTGCACGAAACGCTGTTTTTCGATGTGATGCCGGAAGAGACTGGCTCGGGCACTCTTACGACGTGGCAACCGGGATGGGGTTCAATTTCCCTTCCCGACTTAACCAACGAGTGGAGAAAAATTGATGTATGACGAACTTTCGGCGCGCCATGCGAACTACCTTAGCGCTGGAAAGAGCATGGTTGGTCGACCGGAGCTTGCAGTCCGTCGATTGTTCGGTAAGCAAGGGGTCGGAATGCTCGACCAGCTCTAAAGCGTGATCCGGGATCGGAAGCGTTGCTCGGCTCGTCTCTCGGCTCCGAGCAGCTTCACCGTCTGCTATCGTGTATGCTGATCAAAATTCATCGAGGGTTGTCAGATGAATCTTCTTGCGAGTGCTAAAAACGTCTATTCCCAAAGTGGGGAGGACGGAATTATCGATGCGATCCTTTCTAAGGTTCCAAAGCTCGATCGCTGGTGTGTCGAATTTGGCGCTTGGGATGGAATATATCTGAGCAATACGCGCAATCTTATCGAGAACCGGGCATATCAGGGAGTCCTTATCGAACCCAATGTAGAGTCGTTCGCTAAACTTAGGGCAAATACAAAGAGGTTTGCGGGCGTCACGTTGTTGCAGGAGTTTGTGGGCTTTTCAGCGCGAGATGGACTAGACTCTCTACTCTCGAAGACCGACTGCCCACGCGATTTCGATTTTCTATCGATCGACGTTGATGGGAATGATATCCATATCTGGCGGGCCATCGATCAATACCGACCCAAGCTGGTCTGCATCGAGTTTAATCCTACCATCCCTACGGAAGTACTTTTCGCGCAGCCTGCCGATCCGAAGATTAACTGGGGGGCAAGTCTTGCTGCTCTCGTGCGATTGGGTAAGGAAAAATCTTACGAATTGGTCTGCGTGAATAATTTAAATGCATTTTTTGTGACCTCAGACTTATTTCCACTTTTTTGTTTGAGTGATAACTCGCCGGCGGCGCTACGCCCGGCGGATGCCCCACGTGTTATGGTGTTTTCAGGATATGACGGAACCCTGTTTCTGACGGAGGACATTTCGTTCCTATGGCATGGATTCACCTCCTCAGCAGAGGATATTCAGGTTCTTCCGGCATTTCTGCGGAAATATCCACTGAATTACAATGCGGTCGAGCGCGGCTGCGCAAGAGCCTATCAGCTTTTTCGCCGGGCTCGAAAAGCTTTGAGATCATCAAAACGGAGAAGCGGACCATCACCTTCGAATTGACCGACCCTGCTAAGCCAATGCGTCACGCAAACTGGAAACGAACGCGGGCGGTCGAAGCGAGAGTCGCATCCTGGAACTCTGACTTGAGAACCTGTCAACATATTAGGCTCGCAGCATTGAGGAGGTCAAAAAAATGGCTTGGCCGAAAATATCGATAGGCCGCCGGGAAGGACATCAACTGAAGAATGCTCTTCCGCCAAGGAACGGAAGCGCGCCAGGCGAGCTGTCTTAACCGCTGGAGAGAACATGGTTGATCGACTTAAGGCTGCAGTCCGTAGATTAGTGGGTGAGCAGGGGCTGGGAGCGCTTGAGTACTTCCGGCGGCCGGACCTCGGTTCCGAGTGGGGCGGTCCATTCAATGGCCAGCCGTTTCGGCGTGCTCTCTTTTTGTCCATTGTCGAGCAGCTCAAACCCGTAGTCATCGTGGAAACCGGGACCTACCGCGGGGTGACCACTCATTTCATGGCTCAGACAAATCTTCCAATTTTTACGGTCGAGGGCAATCCGCGCAATCACGGGTTCTCTCGTGCCAAGCTTTGGCGTCAGCGCAATGTGACGCTACTGCTCCAGGACAGTCGATCCGCGCTGCGTAAATTGTTTGACGGACCCCTGAGCGGCCTCTTGTCTCAACGCATGTTCTTCTATCTTGATGCGCACTGGTACGAAGATCTTCCACTCGCCGATGAACTTCAGATCATCTTGCCTCGTTGTGCTTCGCCGGTGATTATGATCGACGATTTTCAAGTGCCTGATGACGCCGGATATAAGTATGACGACTACGGTCCTGGGAAGGCGCTGACCCCGGATTATATCGCACCGGCGGTCAAGGTCCACGGTTTGCGGGTCTTCTATCCGGCCACACGATCTTCGGATGAGGGTGGCATGCGACGCGGGTGTGTCGTGCTCACTAAGGATGTGGCGGAAGCTCAGACGCTGACGTCGATGCCTTTGGTGCGCACCGCCGGTTGCTAAACCGTATCGCCTCCCGCGCGGTGCCTCTGGCCATGATATGTCAATGATCAAGATGTGTTATATTGATGCGGCGATCGTAAACAACGCCGGTCATCACGCAAATGCCTGCAGGCACTTTATCGGCGAATTCCGCCGAAGAGGTTTTGCCGTCCACGCGTTCGGAAACCGAGTGTTGGACCACGGCGTCGGTCGAGAGCTGCGGGTCGAGCCGCTCTTTCGGCATTACTCTTATGACAAGCTGAGGGGCCGGCCTTACGCTGCATATCTACTCGCACGCAGCAGCTTTTTGTTTGATCTCAGGGCGGCGTGGCGGCGCGGGCCATTTGACCTCGTTTTCCTTCACTCAGTTATGGCGACGCAATTGGCGGCGATCGCACTCTGGGTGCGAGACTTTCGACCCGAGGAAATGCCGTTTGTGGTGATCGGATTTGACCTGCCGAGCGGCAACAAATTGAGCGGCTACTGGAATACTCATACTCACGTTTTCCGAAGGGCGGGGAGGTTGTTCGACCCGCGCTATCTGCCCCGTACACTATTTTTCACCTTCGATCAGGCCATCACCGACGACTATGCGGAATTGCTGGGTCTGCCTGTTCGGACGATGCCGACGGTGCACGTCGGTCTGCGTGAGCCTCGGCTGCGTCGGCGGGATTCGAATGGCCTTATCAGCGTCGCGTTTCTCGGTTATCAACGTCCCGAAAAAGGCTATGGCCTTTTGCCTGAAATCGTGCGGCTGTCGCTGGATCGGCGGCTGCCCATAAAGCTGCTGTTGCACAACAGCGCTCCCGGGGACAACCCGATCAACCAGGAACTGCGCGCGCTGGCCCAGGCGAACGCGAATGTCGAATTTGTCGCGGATTCGGGTGACCAGCTCTACTGGCAGGGGCTCCTCGATATATCGGATCTGATGGTTCTTCCCTATGAGCCGGATCGTTATCGCGAAAGCGGTTCTGGAGTGGCAACGGAAGCGGTGAGTGATGGCATCCCCATGGTTGTTCCTTCGGGCACGACCATGGAGACCTTGGCAGTCAGCTGTCAGGGAGGGGCGACCAGCTTCGCCAATTGGCGCGCCGCGGAGATCACAGACGCTATCGAGCGGGCAGTGGCAGGGTTCGAGACGTTGGCGGAAAAGGCCGAAAGCGGCGCGTGGGAATGGCGGCGCAACAACGGGGCAAAGCTGTTTGTCGATGAGTTGCTAGCAACGGCAAGGCTGAACGATACTGCCGGGAGCACGGGGCCGCGGCGCGAGTCGGTGCGCGATGTTCTCTTAGGGCGGATATTGGATGGCCTGGTGTCCCGCCTCGTTATGAAGTAGTCGTCGGCTCGATTGGCCCGGATGGGCCCCAGCGGCAGGGAGACTCCGGCAACGTCACCGCTCGCGCACGGTGCTCTGCAACATGTCGGCGTATGCCATCTTCAGGCCTTCGCGAAGAGAGACTTTGGGCGTCCACCCGAACGCCGAAAGCCTCGATACATCAAGTAGCTTGCGCGGCGTGCCGTCCGGCTTAGACGGGTCGAATATGATCTTGCCGCGATAGCCGACCACGTCGGCGACGATATTGGCAAATTCGGCGATGCTGGTATCTTTGCCGGTTCCAATATTTATGAATTCAGATCCGGAGTAGTTCTTCAGCAGATATACGCAGGCGTCGGCAAAATCATCGACGTGCAGAAACTCGCGACGTGGCGCGCCAGTGCCCCAAGCCGTAACTGTCGGGCTATTCGCGGCTTTCGCTTCATGAAAGCGGCGGATCAAGGCGGCGACGACATGGCTGTTCTCCGGGTGATAGTTGTCGCCCGGGCCGTAAAGGTTTGTCGGCATCACCGAAAAGAAATCGCTGCCGTATTGCCGACGATAGGCCTCGCACAACTTGATTCCGGCTATCTTGGCAACGGCGTACCATTCATTGGTCGGCTCGAGCTCTCCCGTGAGCAATTGGTCCTCGCTCATGGGCTGCTTGGCATATTTCGGATAGATGCAGGAGGAGCCGAGGAATAGCAGTCTCTCGACGCCGGCCGCGTAGCTTGCACGAATGAGATTGAGCTGAATCGCAAGATTGTCGGCCAGGAAATCGACGGGATATTTGCTGTTGGCCAAAATGCCGCCGACCCGCGCGGCGGCCACGACGACGACGTCTGGCCGGGCGGCCGAGAGCCAGCGTTCGGTCGGCTCTTGTCGCGTGAGGTCGAGCTCCCGGTGGCCGGCCGTCAGAATCTCGCATTGCTCACCGGCGAGCCGCCGCACAATTGCCGACCCCGCCATGCCGGTGTGCCCGGCCACGTAAACTCGTTTGCCCGCAAGCCCAAATGGAGGAGCTGATGTCATTGCACCACACGCAGCAAGCCGGATTGCGGGTGGGGATCGACGGCTCGGTCTCGTGCTTCGTGCCGCACCAGCCCGATATCTGCCTCAACCATCTCGGCGACCAGCGCATCAAATGAAACCTTGTGGTGCCAACCCAGCTTTTCTCGCGCCTTTGTCGAATTTCCGATCAGAAGATCGACCTCGGTCGGACGAAAATACCGTGGGTCGATCTCGACCAACGTCGCCGATGTTTTGGCGTCAACACCCTTTTCAGCCACCCCCGACCCGTGCCAAACGATTTCCCGACCCACGTGCGCAAATGCCTTCTCGACGAATTCGCGGACAGAGCGGGTTTCGCCGGTTGCAAGTACATAGTCGTCGGGTTCGGGCTGCTGCAGGATTCGCCACATTCCCTCCACGTAGTCCTTGGCGTGGCCCCAGTCTCGCTTGGCGTCGAGATTGCCGAGGAAGAGCGTCTCCTGAAGTCCAAGCTCGATCGCTGCCACGGCGCGCGTTATCTTGCGCGTGACGAAGGTTTCGCCGCGCGTGGGGCTCTCGTGGTTGAACAGGATGCCGTTCGAGGCGTGGATGCCGTATGCCTCCCGGTAGTTCACGACGATCCAGTACCCATAGAGCTTTGCGGCCGCGTAAGGTGAGCGTGGATAAAATGGCGTCGTTTCACTTTGCGGCACTTCCTGAACCTTGCCGTAGAGCTCAGATGTCGATGCCTGATAGAACCGCACGCGCCGTTCCATTTTGAGAATACGGATTGCCTCGAGAAGCCGCAGGACGCCAAGGCCGTCGGCATTGGCCGTGTACTCCGCGGTTTCAAAAGACACCTGCACGTGGCTTTGGGCGGCGAGATTGTAAATCTCGTCGGGCTGGGTTTCCTGAACGATGCGGATGAGGTTGGTGGCGTCCGTCATGTCGCCGTGGTGCATGGCAAAGCGGACGCCCGGCTCGTGGGGGTCCTGGTACAGATGCTCGACCCGCCCGGTATTGAACGACGACGAGCGGCGTTTGACACCATGCACGACATAGCCCTTGTTGAGCAGGAATTCGGCCAGGTAAGCGCCATCTTGTCCAGTAATGCCGGTAATCAACGCAACTCGCTTTGTCATCGGCTCCATCCCTGCCAATAGAGAATTTGATGCGGAGAGGCTGGGGAAGCCGTCCGCTACCGAAGGGGCGGTATTCCGGCAAACCGCAAGGGGAAACTGTGGTGAGCTTGGCCTGCGCCTGTCCGCCGTTCTGCACCGTCGGCCATTCTCCGGCTAGACTGCGTTCGTATAGGCCTGCCTCGAAAACAGCGTCATCAGGATGATCTTGACGTCGAGCATGAACGACCAATTGTCGATGTAGTAGAGGTCGCATTCGAAACGGAGCTGCATCTTCTCGAGCGTATCGGTCTCGCCCCGGTGGCCGTTGACCTGCGCCCAGCCGGTGATGCCCGGCTTCACATTGTGCCGGCGCGACAGCGGCGCGATCTGCTGCTGAAAGAGCTTGTTGAGCACGACCGGATGCGGCCGCGGTCCGACCAGCGACATTTGGCCGAGCAACACGTTGATGAGCTGCGGCAGCTCGTCGATATTGGTCCGCCGGATAACGCGGCCAAGGCGGGTCACGCGGGCATCGCCCTTCGTCACCTGCGTGCAGGCGTTGCCGTCCTCGGTCACCGTCATGGAGCGGAATTTGAACACCCGGATAGTGTCGTTGTTGTAGCCATTGCGGGTCTGCCGGAACAGCACGGGCCCGCTGGAATCGAGCTTGATCGCGATTGAGACAACGAGAAGCAGCGGCGAAAGCACGACCATCCCTAGCCCGGCGGCCACCACATCGAAACCCCGCTTCAGGCACCGCTCGAAGGCCGTGAGCGGCGGCCGCTGCAGCTGGATGGTCATCAGCGCGCCAAGCTCTCCGAGACGAGCCGAGCCCAGGAGCTCCCCAGCCTCCACCGGAACCACGTGCAGCGACACCGGAAGCTCGGAAAGGGCGTCGGCAAGGCGGGCCGAGCGCGCCAGATCGACGGCCGTCGCCAGGATGACGATGTCGTCGGGGACAAGCTTCCGGCAGGTGTCGATCATCTGGCGGACCATCTCGCCGTCGAGATCGGTCGCCCCGGCAAGCGAGGAGGATTGCGGCTTGGCGGGAAACGGCAGCGATCGGACCGTTTGCACGCCGGCTTCGCTCAGCCGATCCTCGATTTCGGCATAATAGACGCGATTACCGATCAGAATGGCGCGGCGGGCCTCGACCCGGCCCGCCCTGATGGCCGACCTGACCGCCGCATGGCCCATGGTGCGCACGCCCAGAACCGCGAGCGCCACCGCGACCAGCTGGGCGAAGAAAGTGCCACGAGAATAGTCGTCCGTGATCTTGAGCACGAACAGCGTGGAAAGGAAAAATGAGAATGCCAGCACCACAGCACCAGTGCCGGTCCACAAAAAGCGATGCAGCGGTTGAATTTGCAGCTTGTGGTAATGTCCGAAACCCAGCGACACGAGGAGAACAAGGCTGGCAATAAGAAGTGAGGACCAGATGTAGGCTTGGCCCGACGAGTCGCTCCGCAAAATGGCGAGATAGTAGACTTGGCTCGTTGCGTAAGCCGCTGCTGTTATGGCGAAGAACTCCGCCGCTGCAAGCTTTGCGAGCAGGGTGAAGAGGTTCTCAATGGAAGCTGCGGTCTGGTCGGGCTTAGTGCTCCGGAACGTGGCCGGGAGCGCAGGCGAGGTCGGTCTGGTTGCCGTGGCATCGCTTGACATGTGCCGAGCCTAATTTTTTGTATCTTGCGGTGCAACATAACATTCCACAGGACTCTGCTAACATCTGCGTGATGGCATGAAAAGCGGAACAGATGCGCAACCTGCTCTTTTAAGAGGCCCACCAGAGCGGGATCGAAATGAACATTATGATATTGGCTTATCTAAGGTTTCGTGGCGGTGCGTGAATACAGCTTGAAGGCATGGCGCGAAGTTGTGCATAACCTGTGCATAACAGAGAGATGTCCGACAACCTCGTAGCGTGCACTCGCATCCGGAGGTAGCCGGTTCGGGCGTGGAATGGATCGACATACCGATTTCGCGCGCACATTCGGGTGGAGACCCGTCTGCCGTGCGGTCCCTGACTGCGATTGTCGAGCCGCGCGATCCCCTCCTGCTCCCGCGAGCAGACAGGCCTCAGCATCACGCGGGCACAGGCTCGGTCTTCAACAGGCGCTCGAAATAGCTGATGGTCTTGACGAGTCCCTCGCGCACCGGCACCGAAGGCTTCCAGTCGAGCAGCTCGTTCGCTTTGCTGATGTCCGGCCGTCTTTGCCGCGGGTCGTCGGTCGGCAGCGGCATATGAACGATGCGGGACGACGCACCGACCAGATCGATTACCGCCTCGGCCAGCTCGCGGATGCTGAACTCGCCCGGATTTCCGAGGTTGACCGGCCCAGTTATTGCCTCGGGCGAGTTCATGAGGCGAATGAGACCGTCGAGATCATCCACGTAGCAGAAAGCCCGCGTCTGGCTGCCGTCGCCGTAGATCGTGATGTCGTGGTTCTGCAGCGCCTGGACGATGAAATTCGATACCACGCGGCCGTCGTTGGGCGCGGCCCATAGGTGTTGAAGGTCCGGGCGATCTTGATGGGCAGCTTGTGTCGGCGACGGTGGTCGAAGAGCAGCGTCTCGGCGTAGCGCTTGCCCTCATCGTAGCAGGAGCGCGGTCCGATCGGGTTGACGTTACCCTCGATCGAACGGATGATGGTGCGAGTGCGCCAACGCCGAACGTTCCACAACCAAGTGGCGGCAACTGTCGTCGCGGATCCAACCACAAGAGGCTATCTGCTTGAATCCCCGCTACTCCATAATCATCATTTCCTACAAACGCGATGACGTGTTGAAGGAGAATCTGGAGCACCTCTCGGCAATGGTAGGTCTTCGGGATGATTGCGAGCTCGTGTTGGTCGATAATAACGAAGATGCTCTTGATCGTTCTCAATTCCTCGGAACCTTCCGTCACGCGCAATATTACAAGCCCGGCGTCAATCGGGGGGTAAGCGGCGGCCGAAATGACGGTATCTCGCGAGCCAAGGGTGCCATTCTCATTTTCATCGATGACGACGCGTTTATTCATCCGCCTGACTTTCCAGACCGGATCGGGCGGGCATTTGCCGCTGACCAGCGGCTTGGCGCGATTGCGTTCAAGAGTGTAGATTATTTTTCAGGAAAGATCGAACCGGCGGAGTTCCCGCACACGGACAAGCGTCGAGATCCCGACAAGGGCTTTCTTACGTTCCGCTTTATTGGTGTGGGCCACGCAATCCGCAGTGCGGCACTAACCGAGGTCGGCCTTTACGCAGATGATTTCTTTTTTGCGGCCGAGGAGTTCGACATGTGCTGGCGCTTGATAAAGCACAAGTTTAGCATCCTATATTTGCCGGAAGTTTGGGTGCGGCACAAGCGGGATCCCAGTGGCCGGATGGCGGGCAAGGACGTGTTTGAGCATGTACTCTTGAACAAATTGCGAGTTGGTTATATGCACCTGCCGTTGCGCTACTTTGTGCTCAATGCTGTCCTATGGTGCGGTTTTGCCATCAAGCTGTCACGTGGACAAGCGAGCTTGTTTCGCGTTTGGCGGCGGTTTTTTGATTGGTGGCGAAACAACCGAGACAAACGAATTCCGATGGATAACGCGGCGATTGCCTACATCCGTCAATGCGGCGGCGTGATCTGGCGGTAATTTTTTAACCATGAGAGACGCGCCCTATGCGAAGCTTGAGTAAGTGGGCGCTCACAAACATTTTCATCAGGAAGGCACTGAATGAGTGTAGTTTCATCAGGAAGGCACTGAATGAGTGTAGATCGATGACTTGTTGTCGTCGCCAAAAATCATGCAGCAGCGAGAGGCGCCCAGGACGGCCATGACGATTTACAGCTTGAAGAACACACGGGCTTCGTGCGCTCTTGCCAATCTCGCTCAGGGCTAATCTCAAGCGACTTGTGGCAAACGAATTTTCAGGTCGAATCATCGCGGCGGTTTATCGTAATTGGGTTCCCTCCAGGGGCTCGCGCATCGTGATTGAGCGGCCGAGGATGCGGTTTCGGATTGCGGCTCAGCTGTTCTGGACATTTTACGAACGAATCGAAATGGACCAGATCGACGCTTACCTACTTCCGGACCTCGACGTTGTTGAGCTCGGCTCATCCCTTGGGGTTGGCACCGTGCTCGTCGCTCGGAGGTTGGCACGCGGCCGCGGCTGACCCTACGATTTGCGCGATAGCGACGAAGAACTACGCCCTGAACGGCGCTGCAGATCGAAATAATGCTGATTTCCGCGGCGGTCGGCCGGTTCCAATGTTGATGAATTCCGATCCGGAGTAGTTCTTGGGGAGATAGACCTAGGTGTCGGCAAAAATGAAAAGGAACAGATGGACAACTCACCTCCTCAGCAGGTTTTAAGACCCTGCGCCGAAATGAATCAAAGGTTATGCCGATCGGCTGACTGCACGAATTTCGGCCTCAGGTGACCGCAGGTCGTCAGCAGCTCCAGCGCCATGGATCACACCGTCACGGATTCTGCCTTCAGCAGTCTTTCGAAATAGCCGATGGTTTTGACGAGTCCCTCGCGCAGCGCGACCGTTGGTTTCCAGTCGAGCAATTCGTTCGCTTTGCTGATGTCCGGCCGTCTTTGCCGCGGGTCGTCGGTCGGCAGCGGCATGTGAACGATGCGGGACGACGCGCCGACCAGATCGATCACCGCCTCGGCCAGCTCGCGGATGCTGAACTCGCCCGGATTTCCGAGGTTGACCGGCCCAGTTATTGCCTCGGGCGAGTTCATGAGGCGAATGAGACCGTCGA
>Ga0207101_1130_pt1 | contig 13849 bp, 16 predicted proteins | sample Alteio_BWMinHeat_83_FD_153581 | JGI IMG/M metagenome (GOLD analysis project Ga0207101, IMG submission 153581) | Enriched cells from forest soil in Barre Woods Harvard Forest LTER site, Petersham, Massachusetts, United States -... | ecosystem: Environmental > Terrestrial > Soil > Temperate forest >...
GGTATGCAGCAAAGATAGGGATTGAAAACAAGAACAGGGCGGCAAGCAAAAAACAAAGAATGGAACCACCAAGCGTGAACCTTGACCAGCCCTTGTTTGGAGCGATTCGCCAGTACTCCGAATACAGCTTCAGGTCTTTGGGGAACCGACGCCAATACCCGACGTCGTAGCCCGCCGCGTCCATCCGATCCAGGACAAGACAAGCACGACTATTTGCGATGCCTCCGAAGAACATCGCCACTCCAAATAGGACAATCGCCCTTTGTCGCATGAACCACCAGAGGATCAAACAGACACACAAAAACCCGATACCAATAATTAAACTCAACACCGACAATCCGGAGAAATATCCAGAACTGGAACGAGTCTCCATGAAATGCGGATTATACGGTCCTGGCACTTCGATAGTTGTCGTAACCAGGCGTTTACACTCACAACGCGATTCCAGCCTAGGCGACGCGCCACCTGGAAGTAACGGAGGCTCGTGCAATTCGACTACTCCAGTGTTGCCAGCGTAATCTTGCGCCCATCCGCGCTCGTAAGAGTGCCCATAATGGGCAAGCTCAAATGCACCCGAGCCTAACAAGAGCGTCACGCGATAAATTGCCCTCTACGATAATCGGTGCTTTTGCGACTCTTCAATTCTGCACACCGCCTTCCCTCAGTTCGCGAAAGAACCGTTCAACGTCGAAGGGGAGACCTTCTCGCTCAGTGTGTCCGATCCATTCCATCGGAATGGCTGCCATCTTTCGAAAGACAGCATCCGAAATCTCCCCGTCCTCGACCCAAGAAGCCAATTGCTCTTGCGCGAATTGATTAAGTACCCAAATCATGCTTGAGCGATACCAGACCGCCTGTGCGTTCGCTCCCGGCTGGCAGACGGCTTTCATCGCTTCAAAACCGATACCAACGTTCTGGTCGGTATGTCTTGCCTGAAGGTCGCGTGCCATTTGCCAAATAGCCTTCAGGTCCTCTGGTTCGACCTCTGGCACAGGTTCTCCCGGACTTCCTCCGAATGAAGGCGTATTTTCCAGAGCATCACTCATCGATTACGACTCCTACCCGTGTCCGCGCATTATATCGGCTTCATTCAGATGGGTTTATGTAACCAGGCGTTATCACTCCCACTTCGGCGGTAAGTGAAATGGCGATATTTCAACAGTAATCTGCAAATTTATTCACAGCCGATCCCAGATCTCCACGTCTTCTCGGCAACCGAAACGGCGTCCTCCACCGAGATCACGTAAACACCGGCATGTTTCTTAGAGTAGGCTTCTCTCCATTCTTCGTATCCATTGCGATAATCAGGCAGCGATGCGGCTGTTGCAATCCGTTTTGTAACACTCACCTCAACTGCCTTTTGTGCGAACGGCATGTGGGGCACAGATTCCGGCACAGGGTTATTTTGACAGTCCTTCCATGTGAGATTGTCAACAGCAACGTGAACGATAATTCCCAACTCGGGAGATTTATCAACTCTCACGACGACGAGTCGTGAACCCTCTTCGCCAGGACGAGTTTTATATCCCCAAATATCGCCAACACGAAACTTTGAATCAATCGCCTGTTTCAGCCGCACGTTACCTTTCGGCAAGACTCCGACCTGCGCAAGTCCTGATACAGCCAAAACCGCGATGGTGGCAAACACTAAGATGAACGATGTGAGGCGTTTCATGCTGTCTCAGAGTCTATCCCCGGGCTGTGCCGTCCTCAAACGTTCTGGGATAGTTGACGGAGAATCAGGCATTTACACGTTTTGACCGCGCGGGTTGATTGTGTAATGGCGATGTTACAACACTGAATCACCTAGCCTTCAATCAGCACGATTAGACTGAGAGTTGTGTCTCGAAGCGGACGGCGCGAATGTTTTGCACGAATCGTTCCTGATGGCGAGCGTTATGGTCTTCCCCAAACGGTGTAGGTGCTATTTAGCCGAGTTGGTGTTCACAGGACTGCTGTGCCTGATGGTCACGTCTTCCTTTGCCATTTACAGTTGGGGTCAAACCACTGGGACCGTGATTCATCCTGTCCTGCGGCTGGAAAAACCCAAGTACCTCCTTGGAGAGTCGATACGATTTTGGGTTGGCGTTGAGGTCGAGCCTCCCGGCGTCATTCCACACGACGTGAGAAAAGCTTGTTCCCTTGAGATAACCAAGTCTGACGGAATCTCGGAGACCCAGTCCATCGGGTGGCCCCGTGACGGGAATCCTGACATGGGATGGCGAGGAGGCTGGGGATTCACCGCCGATGGCCCGGGCTCTTATTTGTTGGTGTTGGAGTGCGGGGGCAACCGTACGCAGCAATTGCCGCTGATTGTTGAGAAAGACGAAATCTTCAACCAAGTCAGTGCAGCATTCCGCTTCGAGAGTTCGGGTCTGATACAGGCTGGCACTTCTGTTCCTGTCGTCTTTAGCGTGACGAATAATTCGCCGTTTCCGATACGGTTTCCGAAACGCGGGGTCATGATGGAAGGGATATCTTTGAGCTTGAGCAGGGAGAAGCCTGCGTATCGTTCTGACTTTTTCTATCCGTGGGAAAAGCTCAGCCAATTCCCGCTTTCTCCAGACACCTATACATGGGAGGTCGCCGCGAAGCTTCCCTCCATCACTTTGGAGCCCGGAAAGCGTTTCGAGCAGCGCTTGTTACTGGAAGATGCATATCATTTTGACCAAGCGGGAGACTATAAGGTCACCTTTTCGACCGCAGTGTCGATTCTAGTGGGAGACCAAAACGGACCTTTTGCCGACCTGTGCCCAATTAGAATCATTGCTAAGAAGAGCGAGAACTTTTCCGTATCCGAGGATAAGCGATAGCTCCGTAATCTGGCGTAAGAGCTAACTGTTGCGAACAGGCGATTACACTCAACACCGGAGTTGCCGTCTTCGTTTCGGCCCGGGTTACGAGCAACTCTGAAGTTATGGGCTAGGACAGATTTCCCGACGAAGCGGGCCAGAAGTCCTGTTCTGGGAATGCGCTGCGGCGAGAGATCTCCTCGAAGCCCGTTTCTGGATAGCTTCCGTATAGCCGACCATACAGACGGAATACGACTGGAGTTGTCTTTGAGAGAACAAGAGCGATGCACGGAATGCAGCTCTAGCCTTCGCCGACCTTGGTCAGCGCAAGCAACCGCTGTACGGCACGGTCGCAGTTGCGACCGAGGACGTCCGAGTCGAACTGGTGATCGAAGCCTAGTGAGGGCGGATGGCCCAGGCATCTGCCTTTCTTTGGCTTTCTGATTGCGCTACCGCCTTATGCTAGCGTCTACGAACAAACAACCAACTGGCTGACCGGTCTCAAGCGTCATGAAGCGTTTCGCTTCGAGTCTTTTTCATCTCGTCCGCGGAACAGAAGAGGCGTGCTCAACTGCAACACGCGTTCACGCACTTCTTCGCTATCCCGAGTTGCCAGGCGAGCTTTGAGCAGGTCAGCGATCGAAATAATACCCAGAGCTTTCTCGGGGTGTTCGCGGCTGACGACGGGCAGCTTCGTAAACCCACTGCTGGCCATTCGCTGCACAACAGTGGTTAACCTTTCATCGTCGAAGGCAGTCACTGGATGCTCAATCACCAACGCCGCCAGCGATGGCCCCTTGCGTCCGGCTACAAACTCCTCCAGATCCCATCGAGGAACTACTCCAACCATGTTGCCGTGAGCATCTTGCACAGGAAAGAGCCGCTGTACGCCAAGCTTCTCGTCCACCTGCAGGGCATGGCGGATTTGATCGAGAGTCGCGTCCGGCAGGAGCCTCGCGATTTGGGTACGCATCACCTCTTCCACGGCGAAACTCTCCATGGGATCGACGATGTACTCGCGCGAAAGATGATAGCCACGCCGGCTGAGCTTTTCCGTAAGGATCGAGCGCGGAAGCGTGAGCACCACCAGCCCGTAGGAGGCCAAGGCTGAAATCAACAGCGGAAGCAGCACACCCGGGTCATGCGTTAACTCGAATGCGAAGACCACGGCAGTCAGAGGCGCACCGAGCGCGCCCGCCAGAACGGCGGCCATGCTCACCAGCGGCCAGAGACCGATTCCATAATTGGGAAGGAAGTGAGACTCGAGCCCGCCGAGCGCACCACCCATAATGAGTAATGGAGCAAGCACGCCGCCTGATGTTCCCGAACCGAGCGACACAGACCAGATAACGCCTTTGACAATGAAAATTCCAAGCAGCATCTTCCAGGCAAGATCGTGGGTGAGCATTGCCGCAATTACGTCGTACCCAACGCCGAGCGCCTGGGGGAAAAACAGGCCGCCGACTCCGACTGCGACCGCCCCAATGGCGGGCCACCACATCCAGTGAATCGGAAGATGAGCGAAACCATCCTCCACCACATAAATGGCGGAGCTCAGGAGCGCGGCCAACATGCCGGCCAACAATCCGACCAGCATGCAGGAAGCGAGTCCGACGGCATTCATCACCATCGCGTGTTCCGGAATGGGAAACAAAGGACCGGAGCCGAGTAGGTAGTGTCTGGCGGCCGCGGCGGTAGCGCTTGCCATTGCCACAGGAATCAAGCTGCGCGGCTTCCACTCGAACAGCAATAGCTCTACTGCAAGGAGTACGGCGGAGACTGGCGCCGCAAACGTCGCGGACATACCGGCCGCTGCTCCGGCAACCAGCAGTGTCTTGCGCTCCGCACTGCTCAAGTGGAAGAACTGCGCGATCAGCGAACCGACCGCGCCGCCCGTCATGATGATTGGCCCCTCGGCGCCAAATGGTCCGCCGGAGCCGATTGCTATCGCAGCAGAAACCGGCTTAAGAACGGCAACCCTGGGTTCAACCTTAGCGCCGCGAAGAAGGATGGCCTCAATCGCTTCGGGAATCCCGTGTCCGCGAATGCGTTCCGATCCGAATCGGGCCATGAGGCCCACGATGAGTCCTCCTATCACTGGGATAAGGACAACAGAGTATCCGAGGGTATTCAGCGCGGGCGACTTGTAGTCGAAACTCCAGTGATGAAAGAAGAAGAGATTGGTGAACAGGTAGATGAGTTTCAGGAGAATCAGCGCCAGAAATGCTCCGACGACCCCGATGACGATGCAAATAAGCGACAGCGGAATCACGCGCAAATCGGTGGTGAAGTCGGCTAAACGAGGAGTTTCAGCGGCAGTGCGACTGTCCATAGACCCGGAGACAGCGACGAACGCAGGTGAAAAGAATAAACTCCGCGACACTCGATGCTGCCTAACTCTCAAGTTTAGCGCACCAGACTGCAAAATTCAGGTCGCGTTCGCTACAAGGCCCGAAATGGGTCGGTGTTCCGTTTCCTAGAAATCCCGCGGCTAAAGCCCCCTGCCGCCACTATGCCTGTACTGCCGTTTTCGGTGCGCAGCAAGTGTGCACAACAGGCTGCTGACCGGCGGCGCGGCGGCGTAATGTGCAGTGGCGAAAACGTGACCTGTCAGACGGGTCCTCTGATCTGCACTTGTCTGACGGCAGATCGCAAGAAAGCTAACTTCCGTATTGCCGACACTCGCTAACAGCGGGCTCGATCCCAGGAATTGTAAGTTGACTTGGCGGAACTCCGCGCCCGTTGACTGGGGGAAAGTCGTTCACTATCGTTGCGCTATGGCAGAGCGCGAGGAATCACTCCAGTGTCGCTGAGCCTCTGGATCGGGCCAGATCACCATCTGCACGCGAAAGCCAAGAGGCCGAAGACGATTCGGTTGGGTCTCTGATGTTTTTTTGCAGCGACGATGACGCTTGCTAGGGTAAAGCCGGGGCTTGATTTTTCAGTCTTCCCGGCATTCGCTGGAGCCGTTCTGCTTGCGGTACGGAATGACTATCCGTTCAGCGGTCCGATAGTTCCAGAGTTACGGGCAACCCGGAAGTTATGGGCTACGACGGACTGTCGGCGACGAGGGCCAGAAGTCGGCTTGTAGGAAGTTTCGCCAGATCGGTCCCGGAAAGGCGCTTGTCTCCACGAGTGGAGTAGATCCCCGGTTGGTAGGCTACTCGGGGAACGCCTTCGCGCAATAACCTTTACTGATTGCACTACGACGGCAGCCTCCACATCAGAACGGTTTCTAAACAAGGACATGATGGTTCTCAATCGCCCATTTCGTGTAGCTCGCGGTATGGCGAATGCCTGGTTCCCGCAGCGATGCATCGCGTACGCACAGCACGCGAAATTCCGTTGGCATGCGATTCACATAGACGCAGATCCGATCGAAGTTGGTGTCGGACGCGCATCGCGCAAGCGCCGAGGCGACCGCGTATTGCGCTGCCGCATTTTCCGGTACTGGTTCTTTCTGCGGGTTGAGCAGAATGGCGTCAATGTTGGGCAAATCCCGGAACATCCCTAGAAACGCTGAAAACTCTGTCGCGGCGCCGGTCCCCACTGCCCCCGCAAACAACTCATACTCGGTTGATTCATCTGGCTTCGCATCCAAGATGCGGGAGACAAATTCCCAGGATCGCGGCGACGGAAATGCGTTCGCATCCCGATCAAAGGCACTCAGCAATTCCGGTCGAAATCGCAGAAAGGCGATGACTTCAGGGCGGATACCAGCTTGAAGGGCCCACTCCGACCACTCCTGTAAATCCACTTCAAATTCGAGGTGTACAAACCGGTTCCGCAACGGAGTCGGCATGCGCGTCGTGACTGCGCGATCAGAATCGCGGTTGCCCGCAGCAACAATGGCCCATCCGTCCGGCAAGGTGTACTCGCCCAGCTTGCGATCAAGCACAAGTTGATAACAACTGGCTTGCACCATGGCAGGCGCAGCATTGAGTTCGTCGAGAAAGAGAATTCCTGATCCCTCTTTTGGCAGGAATTCCGGTGTTGCCCACTTCGAACGGCCATCATTTCCCAGAAAGGGCAACCCACGCAGATCAACGGGATCGAGCAACAAGGCTCGTACATCTTGCAATGGCATTTTGAGGACCTCGGCAAGCTGACGGACGACAGCCGACTTGCCAATGCCGGGACCGCCCCAGACAAATACCGGTTGGCGAGCCGCAATGAGACTACGTAAGGCACTCAATATGGAGGAGGCTTTCATCGGAAAATTCCTTTTTTGGCGCTAAGAGAGTCAGTCAAGGAAGAAGAGAACACGGATTAGGCGAGCCATACTCCGTAATCCGGTTTTCGGGGTCGATTGGAGGTGTCCGGATTCTGGCGGAATTTCCCGGTCGATCTGGGCTCGGGTGAGCTTGGACTTCTTGGCGCGCTTGGCTTCCGCGCGGATTGCCGCAAGCACTTCGGATTCGGGAGCAATAGTCCTGAGGAAGTCTTTCACTCCCATGATTACGACTTGCGGTTCGCCCCGCTTGTCCACCACAAAGCGTTCCTCTTGCAGCCGAGCGCGGCGCATGATCTGTCCGAATTGCGTCCGCGCGGTCAAGGCAGATACCACTTTAGGCACATTTACGCTTCCCCTGTCGGACTGCCTGCTCATCTCATCGAACTCTCCATGGCTTTTTCGATGCTCTCCGCTTCCAGGCTGCTTCCGGACATAATCGCAAGCTCCCAGTTTTAGAGCCGACGCGGTTGGGTTCAGCGCATTGCAAGTGTGATTTTGAGCGCTTCTTCGATCTTGGTCACACTGCCGGCATCCAGTTTTCCATAGTATTCGGAAAATCGCGTTGTTTGTATCGCGCGTATCTGTTCCGTTTTGACAATGCTGTCCTTCTTTAACCCGCCCTGACCTTTTGGCAGAAACACATGCATCGGATAGGTTTTTCTCACATGTTCGGCGTCCGTTACAGGCACGATCACCACGACGGGGCTGTTTGCATTGATCGAATCTCGCGTCACGACGACAACCGGCCGCGAGCCAGCCTGTTCGCTACCCTCGGTTGGATCCAGCCTTGCTTTGAAGACATCACCTCTGATTGGCTTTGGCAGCGGCCGCGCCTCTGTGGACGTTGCGTCGTTGGCTCTTTGCTTCTCGTGCTTCTCTGAATGCATCCCAATCACTCCGTTCGAATTCCTGGGCCATTTGGACAGCGCTACGTTGATAATCTGGGTCGTTCGCTATTTCGGCGATAGCTGCGTCAATTTCCTGCTCTCGGAGAGAACGCAATCGTTCGTTGACAGCTTGAACTACGAAGTCGTTAAAACTGTGGGTGTCGGCCTGCCCAGTGTTAATCGCCCGCTTTGCTCTCTCATAAACAGGCTTTGGCAGACGGACAGTGGTGACGAAAAACCTCTCCTTCTTGGCGGTCAGGGACATACAGGCCTCTCTATCTTTATTACTACCAAATGTAATACCAAGTATAATAGCACAAATGGTGGATACATCTCTGCCAGCCAGACCCCAGGCGATTTCGCGCGAACCGCCTCAAAACCGGCGCACGTTAATTTGTCGCTCTACCCTGCGGGAGCAACGACGATCTTGCCCTGAATTCATCGATTGTTCCTCATTTAGGCAGACTTGAAGACGATCATGGAGTCTTTTCCTGGGTCGCAACGTCGGAGGTCACACTCCAAGACTATTTTGGGACAAAATCTCGTCGGCCCTGGTTAATATGCACGTCGAAGCTGCAATTGCCCTCGCGAGCAACGGTCACAGTCTTCAATCGTTCCCAGCGCATCACCAACGGCTGGAATGCCTGTCCACCCGCATATACGGAGAAGATCGTTCCGTTCGATTCATATAAGGCCCGTGGAACGGGAGCTGGAGGAGCAGTTGAACTCACTGGGGGACTGGTCACGGAATCTTCGTCGCTCATAATCAGACTCCTCCTTTCCGCAAGTCGGTGGCAAAAACAACAACGGCGCACGACACTGCGGCTGAATCCCGGGAAGAGGTGCGCGGTCCGTCCTCGAAGGCTCTCCGCCGCACACCTTTGCTTGTGCTGCGCTACCGGTTAGTCAACGCAGCCGGCCTACTGCGAATCGGCAGACTGGAACCGTCCTCTGCCGGTGTCCACCCTTCCCGAGTCACGCTTTATTCATTACTGAATTCTGTGAAGGATGGTGTTGGACGAAGAAGGCCAAAGGACCAGCTAGGATCATCACAGCAAAAAAGCTAGTGGCAGCGGGCTTTTCACACCCAGATGTGGCTAAGCGGCTCGACCCAGTCTCGGAGTTAACCTTCTGGCAGGTCTGTCACTACGGCGCCTAGGTTTCTTCCTCATAATATGAGCACGTTGGCACCGCGTGACTTCAGCGCCCCATCGAAGGTGACAAGTCTCAAACCGGCCACTGAAGCGAAGGCGAGAAGATAGGCATCGCCCCACACTTTAGGAGACTGGCTGGATAACTTCGAAAGTGATCGAAACTCTTGCTCGATGCTGTCGGGTTCAGGAAGGAACCCAATGCGGTCATCAGCCCAAACGCGGTCCCACAAACCCCAAGCGGCAAACATCGTTTTGGTGTCCTTCCCCATCACTTTTTCCGTTGTCAGGAGTCTCAGCACTGCGATCTGCGTGAAACGACAGAAAAGAAACTGCTGTTCTCCGGAGTGGTTGAACCAAGACGTGGCTCTTTCGCAATGCGCGTGCCGGTTCCACAAGAGCGCCAACCAGACGTTCGCATCAAGGAAATTCAATGTGTTCATAGATCTGTCGGTTGGTCAGATTGACCTTCGGACCGTCGGAAACGATGAGCGGAAATTTCACACGTTTGGAAGGCGGACGCTGTGGTTGTAGGAGAACACTTCTCACTCCGGCAAGAACTAACTCACGGATGGATTGGCCTCCCGCAGCAGCTTGTTCTTTGAGCCGTCGATACAGTGGTGCCGGAATATCTACCGTTGTCCGCACTGATTCCTGTTTCATAGGGCGATTCTTTCACAGTTGCCATAAATATGGAAGATGCCATTGCCTACGCCTCTCGTGCAGTTTTGGAGACGCCGTCTTCGCGATTCAGGGTGCTGGCTAACCAGCTCGACGAATCTCGAACGGATCAGTTACCGTTTGACGGCCTGGCTCGGCCAGCATTTGCAATTCGTCATACCGGTTAATTTTCCGCTCACGCATCACCGCTTCGATCTCAGGACGACGCGTGTCGGGAATCCGCTCCACAAAACAAGCCCACAGCTGCTTGCTCCAGTACTCTTCTTTCGATTCCGGCAAGCCGGGGAGAGGCGCCAGCTTGGCGAGTTTGAATGCAGGCAAATACCGAAGTAGAAGAACTGCTCGTCCCCCATTTTCATTTTCTTCAGTTCAGCCACAGGCTTTCCCTGGTAGATCAAATGCCACGTAGGAGGCGGAGACTTCCACCACGACGACCATTTCTTAGATGCGGCCAAATCCCTTCCTCCTTGTCAATCAGACCTCACCAGGCGCTTTCGGGCCTATTCACTTTTATCTGAACTCATGATTCAGACTCCGCCGTCCCGCCTTCAAACGATATCGGTTCACCCGAACAGGGGATAACGGATTCTCGCAACGCCCTACGCTCGGGCGGATGTTGTGCGCAGCTCGAATCGGATGCCTTCGTTACGTATGAGATACGCAACGATCTCAAAGAAATTCCGCGCTTGCGGATTTCCCCGGGGTCCCAACATGCGCATTAAGCTCTTGGGCGAGCGATGTACAACTTCGGCCAGATCGTTGAATCCGACTGTTGCATTGATGTAATCACGCAGCACACTCTTGCCTGTGTCCACGTCGCCGGTAAGCATGCATTCAATGCCTTCACGGAGAAGCTCTCGGCGAAAGGCTGCGTCGCGCTGCGCGCGCACCTGGATCGTCGCTTTAAAGTCTCGCGTCAGAGCCATTATTCGGTCGCATCGATGTACTCGTGAACAGAAATCTTCGTTGATGGTAACATATATGATACCTTGGTCAAGACTTCGAATTTTAGGCATGCTCACGATTCGCGCCTGCCCTTGCCTCCAGCGCAACGACAATGTCATGTAGGGTTGCGAGGTCGTTGACTCGATCGATCGATTTGAGATCCAAAGAGCGCAGGATCAAACGCAAGGACTCCGGGCCAGTGTGTTCCAAAGCCGCCCTCAATCGGCATAAACCTCGTTCCGCCGATTGCATGTATCTCAACACTTTCTGGAGCACCGCCACGTCCTGAATTTCGCTAGGATTCCAGACCAGCGCGACACTCTTCAATAGGCCGCGATAAAGGCCTTTTCCCAAGAGATCGGCCATCGCTTCGATTTGGCGAACGAGTTCTGCATGAATAGCGGGAGAAGCATTGCTGATCTTGCCATTCTGCCTCGGAGGTTCCGATTTCGTTGTGGCAGCCAATCCTGAGGAATGCCGTTCAACCGCTTGCTCCGGCCGCAGCCCTTGTCGCCATCCTTCAGGCGTTGCCCATCCGACCAGCGCAGGTTTGTTCTTCGGTCGCTTGCGATCGTCTAAGTCCATCCATGTTCCGGAGAAGTAATACAGGTAGCGACCGAGCCCAAAGCAGGAACATGCCCGTTTGAATGCCTGGGCTTCGCCGAAAGCTCTCTGTTGCGCAAATCCTTCGACTGCTCTTAACAGCCCAGAGCACATCAGCGCGGCGAAGCCTGACCATGAGAGATGTGCATATAACTGGCCCTTGCTGAAGTGATAGATAGCCGCTGCAAAGAACAGTCCAGCCAGAGTCGGCATGATTACGTTGCCTGTCCAGTTGGTCAGGTTCAGCAGCCCGTTCTCAAACATCTGGATCACCTCCGATCTGTGTGTTACCTGACCATCGCCTGGACAAGCTTCCATAAAGCCGTAACGCTCAGAAATGCGAGCGACGAGAACACCAGCGGCATAAACGACTTCTTTCGCGAATAGTTGATGACGGCGCCGACAATAGCCAATCCTGCCGCTTCGGGCAAAATTGTCCCAGCGAGGTAGTTCCAAATCGAAACGAGCATGTCGCTAGTGGCAAACTCTGTGCCACTGTTCCAGCTTTGCATCAGCCGAACGCTGCCGGAGACACTCAGGAGGAAGATCGCAGACACAACGGAGCCGAGCGGGCTGAGTCCTTGGGAAGCATCCAACGCCGCCTTCATCACAAAAAAAGCGGCGAGGACCGGCACAAGTTTCGCCACAACGACTTCGGTGACAAAGCTCGCGATACTCGTCTCCAGGGCCTTGAACCAGCCTCCAATGACTCCAGTATTCTGTGGAGGCATGGTGATGCCCTGCGCGGCAAACCAGGACAGAAACTGTGGAAGCGTCAAGAGGATGACGGACCAAAGCATCCATCTCTGGAAGCGTCCTCCCATTTCGAAATTCACGCCGCTCTCCTGCCGCAACGCCAAACCGGCAAGCACCATCGTGCACGTCGCCGCAGGAACTGCCATGTCAAACAGCAGTTGGAGGAAATCGGCGAGTAGCTGCGGTATCGTCATTCTCGTTTCCTGTGACCTGTTCTTCGGCTTTTTGTGTCTCTGGCAGCGTGTTCGTTTTCTTATCCAACGAACGCTGTGCTAATCTGGTATTGCCTTTCCTATCCCCTGGGCCCGTAACCTGTTTCCCCTGGTTGACTATCGCTGACAAAATGCTTCTATATTTATCCAGAAACCCCCAGTTATTAGCTTTTGCTCTTAGCTAGTAGCCAGTAGCTAGCAGCCAGTAGCTTGTTCCTCATTGCACTCCCGCCTGACCTTGCTGAATCCAGAATTCAAGCAATCTTGTGAGGCCCGAGGTCATTAACAACCCACCGGCAGCAATCGCCCAACGTGCCACTCCGCGGCCATTTGTGTAGCTAATGATCGCCATCACCACGCACAGCGCGGCGCCAACTGGTGCAATCACGTTTCCGACCCAGTTCACAAGGTTGAGGAAGGCACCTTCAGGCTGCGCCGCAGTCTGTCCTTGTACGGCCTTGTTGGTTTGCGGAATAGCTCCGAGGTTTTGTGCATTCAGGAGCACTGGGGACATTTGAACAATCAGAACTAGCAATAAGAGAAGGAATGCTCGAACTCGCGCGCAGGATTTCTTGGATCCCGAAACCTTCATTCCGGCCTCTCTAACGATCGTGCTTAGTACGTCGTCCATCTCGCGGAGAACTTAAGGCCGATTTGAAAGTGACGCAAATTTGGACGAGGAAGTGATTGAGGCTACTTGTGCCGTGTTGTCGCGGGTTCGCAACGGCTAATCCTGCAAGAACGCAGGACGATGTTCGGGTAAAGCTGGACAAAGAGGCACTTAGAGGAGCACCGAGCAGTTCAACTTAAGACGAAAGTAGGCGTGATATGTTCACTGGCAGTGAATACGAAACTTTGTCCAGTAAGTGTGCGATTCACTCTTCAGAGGATGAAAGACCTACAGTTACGGAACTGAAGGATCCAGCAGCGTCATTGCGATTAGTAGTCCGTTCTTCTCGCTCTCAACGCCAGGACTGCTCCCGCATTGCGCGGCATGCGGCGCCCTTACATGCACAAGACGGTGATAGCGCTTGAAGATGACCGCAAAAGCATAAGTATTGCCGGCCTGCAGCTCCTGCACTCGTCGCTCAGCCCCTGCAGTTCCAAATAGGAAAGACGGCGCCTGTATTCGGAATTTGATTCTGGAGATGGTGGTTCTGGAACGACGCTGAAATGGCAGGAATACTCTCAAATAGAACGGCCACTTGTAGCTGGTTTCTGCTGGTCGCGAACAAAGAAATTACTGGCATTTTGTGTGAGATTTTGCCCTTGGGACCCGCCAAAGCCTCGTCACACAAACCGATGGCCGAGCGAAGGTCTTGGTTTGGTTACTGTTCGTCGAGCGATTCCCAAAAATAAACAAGAAATTATTGGCATGATGTTGGTCATTTTAGCCAGTGACTCCCAAACGTGGTCGGAGCGGAACTTAACCGCAGAAACAAAAATGACTCCATATCTACAAGCATTACATTCTGCGTTCGCTGCTCAATAAACCCCTTACTGGACGGCGGGATTCGTGTTGGCTGGTTCATTTAGCTCGCGCTGCAATCGCAGCAGTTGTCGCAACTCCTCAACGCTCGCCTGATTC
>Ga0207101_1131_pt1 | contig 13646 bp, 16 predicted proteins | sample Alteio_BWMinHeat_83_FD_153581 | JGI IMG/M metagenome (GOLD analysis project Ga0207101, IMG submission 153581) | Enriched cells from forest soil in Barre Woods Harvard Forest LTER site, Petersham, Massachusetts, United States -... | ecosystem: Environmental > Terrestrial > Soil > Temperate forest >...
ACCGGCACGCACATCGGTCATTTGTGGACGGTGTGGTTCGCCAAAACTCGATGAGCTGGAAAGGTATCCCTCAGATCATTTGGCTGCCGTTGGATTACGGACTGAGCGACAGCGTGACCGTCACAGTCTGCGGACTGTTCATGGCATTGGGATCGCTAATCGTGATCGTATCGCTGTAGGTTCCAGCGGCCAGTCCTTGGCTGTTGGCGGAAACGGTTACGGTGGTGGGGCCATTGCCCCCGGACGTGGGCGAGAAGCTGAGCCAGTTCTGCGTTTTGGTTCCCGTCCAACTTAACGTGCCTCCGCTGCTGTTGCTTACCATGAACGATTGATTGCTTGGATTCGATCCTCCCGTCACCGCGCTGAAACTCAGAGCGCTGGCGCTCACTGAAAGAGCGGGCGTCGGAGGGGTGCTGGCGGAACTAAACACCACGTCCACCCAATAGTTGCTTTGCTGGTAGGTGCTGACGGGAAATCCGATGGCCTGATAGTTGTAGACTCCGTTGGGTCCGTCCGTCCCATCGGCCAGGGCATGCAGCGGGGGGTTGTCGTGGGCTATCGTGAAATAAGCACTATCCAAGGACCAATGCCCGTTGGGTTCCCAATAGGAAGCAATATAGGTCGTGTTGGCGCTGATCGCGACCGGCGTTGATAGCGTTGCCTGCTGCCAGCCGGAAGCGCTTTCGTTGGTAAAAGTCACGCTGGCTAATTGAATTCCTGACGCCGTCCACAAATGGCCGATGTGCGTGCCAGTGTTGGCGGCGGCTTTGTAGAAGCGCAGGGCCGTAATGGAACCCGCAACATCGGAGCAGGATTTCGCCGCGGAAAAGTGGAGGTCGCCCGCAAGCGAGTTCGGAGGTCAGAGCCTTAATCCAGCGGATGGCGACGGCGAGCCCGTATTGGGGTGCGCCTCGCATTCACGGAGAACTCCTCAAGCTGGGAATGGAGATCTCCGAGCGCACGGTCTCCCGGCTGCTGTTCAAGCACCGTAAGCCACCGTCGCAGACTTGGAAGGCCTTCTTGAATAACCATGTCCAGGGTTTGGTTTCGGTTGACTTCTTCACGGTACCCACGGTTAGTTTTCGGGTGTTATTCGTTTTTGTGGTGCTGGCGCATCAGCCCCGACGCATAGTGCATTTCAACGTGACGGAGCATCCGACGGCAGCTTGGACCACTCAGCGGATCCGGGAAGCCTTCCCTGACGACACGGCGCCACGCTATTTGATCCGAGATCGGGACCAGATCTACGGCGAATGTTTCCGCTGTCGCCTCCGAGACATGGGCATTACCGGAGTCCTGACCGCACCGCAAAGCCCCTGGCAAAACCTGTTTGCGGAGAGGCTGATGGGCTCCATCTGACGCGAGTGTTTGGATCATATGATCGTGGCGGGAGAGAAGCATTTGCGACGAATCCTGAAAAGTTATTTTGCTTACTACCCGGGCTCAAGTACTCACCTTTCTTTAACCAAGGACGCTCCGACCCCTCGCGTCGTGCAGGGGCCAGAGGCGGGAGAGATCGTGGAGATCCCGCAGGTGGGTGGCCTGCACCATCGGTACGAACGGCGCGCTGCGTAAAACGATTGCAGCAGGGCCTGCCGGTTCCTTACCTGGAAGACTGGAACGTTCCTCACCCGAGGCGGGGGTTTGTCGGCTCAGAGGCGTGACCAGCCCGAGGACATCCCGAACCAGAGACCGAGGCCCGGAGCGACGAGCCGAGACTGGGGTCTTTGGGCGGCTGATTTACAGGGAAAAGGCGATGCAGGCAGCCCGGCGCCGTTGTATAGGTTGCACTTCGGGTTGTCAGCCCAACCGTAGCCCACGGCGGCCGGACGCGGAACTCGAGGGCTTCGTACAGTCACCGCGTTGCCATTGATCTCTGCCTCGGCCTCGACGAAATGCCGATCGTTTCCTGCGATCTCAAATCCCCTTAGCGGACCGCACTTGCCAACTAGCCCGCCGTCGGCACAATCAAGATTAAGGTGGACTTTGTCACCCGCGACCTTCATGGTTTGGAGATTCGGACCGGAATAGACCAAGTGCTGCCCGTACGCGACTGACCTTGCAGCCAATGCTAGCCGCTGCCCGACCGCCTGCTTATTTTTAGGATGGACATCGTCCGCGTCTCCGATATCAATGGTCACGGCCATCGCGGTTTTCGGCAGCGACAGCGCCAACGCCTGGGCCTCGCGCACCTCAGGCCAGGGATGCCCGTGACAGAATCCTTGAAAGGAGCCTGGGACTCGCCTTGGTACCAGATTACGCCTGCGACTTGGTAACGTGTTAGTGGAGCGATCTGGGCGTTGTATAGTCCAGCGGCACGCCACGAACTTGAGCGCGGGTCGCCAGGGATCGTCGGCCGAGGTCGGATGGGTATACCCTCCACCTGCTCCACGGAATGAAACCTGAATGTCGCTGGAGGCTACAGTCAGATTGGTTCCATTCGCGGTGAATGTCTGGCCATTCACTTGTAATGGGAGCAGCAGGAGAAGGAGGAAATACCCAGCGGCTGCAAGGAGCCGCAATCTCAAGCCCACTTTCATCAGATATTCAAGACGATCTACAGATTCCATTCTTGGTCCCTCCAAGACGAACTCACGAGGACTATGCCACGTCCGCTGGCATCGATAACGAGAGGGGTGAGATCCCGATCAGACCATTCCCGATGCGCCAAACTTCAGACCGACGTCATTCTTTTCGGTGTTGACGGTCAACATCGGGTGCCCATGATCATCTTGGAGCGACTCAGCGCCGTCCAGATCGCCCTGCGTTCTCCACCCCTTCCCCTGGCAAGGACTTCATGAAACGCTTCGCGACCATTCCCAAAAGGCTCAGGGCCCTCAGCGCCAGCACTCTTGGAGTGCCTCTCCGAGCCCGCAATACTCCTTCACTGCCCCTCCATCGCTTTCGATCGAGGTCCAACCACACTCCTATCACATCTTTCGCCTCGCTTCGCCACCCCTCGCACACGTCGTCCTCGGGCAGCGCCCTTCCGACCAACACAAAAAACCCAATTCAAATCCCATAGGATCGCGACGTGGCCTCGTTCAAACGGCTTTATCGAAAGCGCGCCGTCTCTCCCGCGCACCCACCGACTTCTCGTCGGCGCGCTTCCGATAAAGCACTAGCGTTTTTCGTTCCGTATTCGGCTTAACTTGTGGTTTGGGCTTTCAACAGGTATTGGTAAACACTTGCCGACTAGGACGCGCGGAGGACGCTTCGCGTGTTCGGCACTCGGCCGATTTACTTTCCTTCCGCGGTTCAACTTGGGGCTTAATAGGTTGGCGTCGTGCCGCCCTACCTCATGCAAAGCATTATTCCAAACCAGCCCAAAATGAAGAAACGGCGAAAATGCCATTCAACCTTCATATATAAGGTTACAGGGGCCGCGTCCACCGCAAAAGCCGGCGGTTGCCTCCTAGCCTCCTCATCGGGAGTGCCTCGGCCCGTCACCATTCTGCTGTGGACAAAGTCTCCGCGCTCGGGCCGAGTCACTCCCGATCAAGGGTAGCGACTCTATATTCCGTTTCGTAAGGCGACCCCAGAAAGGGCGTGAGGTGTGCGAATGCCCACACCTCTGTAGGGCAGAGTTTTCGGTGAGGCTACCCGAAGTCCGGACTGTTAAATTGCCAAGCCACTTGGGCAGTTACTTGCACTGGCTCTCCGCGCCAGACTCTCATCCCGTCAAGCTTTATTTCCTGCATTTGGCTCGGGCGAAAAGACTAGAATTCATCTGCGCATCGTCGTGCGGGGTTGACCCTAACAGAAGGCTGAGCGCGATGGCTGAAAGGGCGCGCATCTATTAGTTGAATGATCCAACGTTTGCGGCTTATCTTTTTGTCGTTTCATAATCCTCTTCCAGTAAGCAGCTCGGCCTTCAGTCGCGAAGGCGAGTCTGCGAGAGGCCTTCTGAATCTCCTGGCGACCGAGGCTCAAGTCAAGCGGTCGCACCAAAGAGAGGAAGCCCAGGTCAGGCAGCTTCCGATGCGCTCGGCTTGACGCGTCCGCTGTAACTATCTTTGGTAATGAGCTCATGTTGGACATAGACAGCAGGAGGAACCGGCTGACCGTTGAGGGACTGGAGAATAATGGGCAACATCTGAGGCCCATATTTCTCTGGAAAGTAGGCTACTGAACCGATAAGGGGACTGTCAGGTTTCCGCAGCTCCTCCTCCAGGCTTTCATCAGGCCCCCAACCCTGCGCCATAATTGCGGTGGACGTATTGCGGTCGGCCTCCCGCACCGCCCGGATGGCGCCGCGCGCGCAATTATCATTCGCTGCCGCTATCAGCAAATGTTCCTGCCGTCCTAAAGACCTGAGCACCCGCCGGGTAACCGAGTAACCTCCTGGCTCCCCTCTTTTGCCATCGCGGTGAAGCACACATTGCTCATTCATCTTTGGCTGGGCACGCCGCATCCCCTCCAAGGTGCCAATTACCCGCGAATGCGGGACCGGTCCAGCCGCCGGTATTTCCAATAGTAGGATGCGGCTCGCCTTCTTCGGCCACTGCCGTTGGGCGAATCGTGCCAGGAATTCGCCGCCCATGATACCAGCGTCATAGTTATTGACGCCGAAGTAGATCGCGGCAGGCAAGGGGATATCGATCGCCAGGGTTGGTATCACCGCCTTGGAAAACATATGGCTGAGCACCGGTCCAATCCGCCGGTGGAACTCATATTCAATAATGAAATCGACTTTTTGCGATATCAGCCACGCCGCATTCTTTACGGCCTCCTCGGGGCTGTGGCGGTTGTCCGTAATGAACAGTTCGACACGCAATTGCTCCGCCGCCTCCATCAAACCCTGGGTCACCTTACGGGAAAAAGCCGGGTCGCTGGAAAGTTGGGAACAGCCGATTCGATAGGTTCGATAACCCAGGCAATGTTTAAACTTCTTCGTCTTCTTGTCGCGCAGGATGTAGCCAGGGCCTTCAAATGTGCGAAGCAGCCGGAAGGTGGTGCTGATATCAATGTTGGCTTTTCAGCGATGTCCGTCAGACGCAACAGACGGTTGAGGTCACGGGAAAGACCCCGGTAATTTCGACTGAGTCGGCAACCATAAGCTATACCAATCCTGAGGCTCATCACGACGGAAAAGCCCACTGTTTATGACCTGGTCCAAAACGGCTTTGACGAAGAACAATTGATTTGGAACCCTGGGTCTTCTGCAGGATACAGCATCTACCAATACGCTGGGACGCGAGGGGCGTTTCACCAGACCGATATTGAGGGCATCCAGCGCAACGATGTATCGATGCACACGGACGTCGACGCGATCAAGGAGGACCACGTGGTGGAGATGGCGCCGGCGGAGTACGCGCGTGCCACCACGGTCGAGGCCACGGTCAAGAGTGGCTCCAACCGGCTAAACGGATCAGTGTCGGCGTATTACATCAACCCGTGCGTCAATGCTACCAATTCTCCGTTTAGTACCTCGCCGCACGGTCGGTGCACATCCGGTTGGAAGAACTTCTACGACGTGGGCGGGCCCGTATATATCCCAAAGCTGTACGACGGAAGGAACAAGACCTTCTTCTTCTTTAGTATCAAATTGAGCCCCCTCGATAAGATCCTGGAGACGTCGAGGGTGTTTAACGTTCCGACAGTGGCTATGCAGGCAGGCGATTTCTCTAATTATCCGCCTACACGGGTCAGGAATACACGCAGTCCGACCTTTCGACACCTCTCTTGGGTAACGATGTGCTGAAACAGTGGGGAATTCAGGGGATCAATAATGCTCCCGCCTTAACCGGAATGCCCGGTATAAACATCGACAATTGGCAGGGCTGGGCGGGCGCAGCCTATTACACTTATGATACTCGTTATGTGGGGTATGACAATCTCACGTTCATTAAGGGCCGACACACTTTCAAAACCGGGGTCTCGGTCACGAAGTTGCTAAACGATGGCCCTGCAAGCGGTCCGTACTTCGGCTACTTTGACTTCAGCGGGAAATTTACGAACGAACCCTGGGCGGACTTCCTGCTCGGATTGCCTGATACATTTCAGAGTTTCACCTCCCGGCCGAACATTGCGGCGCGCCGCTGGGAAGACGCTGTCTTTATTCAGGATGACTTCCGCATCACCTCGAAGCTGACGCTGTCCTACGGTTTGCGTTGGGATAAGTTCACCGTCCCCTATGACTCTAACGGCTTGTACTACAACTTTAATCCCAGTACGGTGTCGGTTGTCGTGCCGAACCAGCGTGCCTTACAGAACGTCATCCCGGCCTGGCCGAGCGAAACGTTTCTCGTGGTACTGGCGAACCGGGCTGGTTACCCGAACAAACTGGAGTATGGCTCATCCAGTTGGCAGCCGCGGCTGGGCTTTGCGTATAGGCTTGGGAATCGGATGGTATTGCGCGGCGGGTACGGAGTCTACGGCGGGGTACTGTATTTCAACGATCTCCAAACCGGGGGACCTTTCGCCCTTACTGACACTTACATCAACTCCAGCAATCCCGCAGACCCGAGTGGCGCGGAGTATGCCTGGCCGAATGCTTACCCCACGGCCGTGTCAACAGCGAGTGTGCTTTCCGCGACGGGCGTTTCCAAGAACTACCACGATCCCTACACACAAAAACTTCCAGATTACCCTGGAGCGCCAACTGGCTCCCAACTGGGGCATGCGTGTTTCTTATCTGGGTGTGGCAGGCGTCCAGATGATCTGGGATCAGAACCTGAACCAAGAGGTGCCCAGCACTCAACCGTATAGCGCGTCGCGCCTTCCCAATCCGGGCTTGCAAAGCATCGGCTATATACAGAACGGCGGAAACAGCATTTATGAATCCTTCGTAGTGGAGCTGGACCACCATTGGACGAACGGCTTTTACACCACCATGGCTAATACCCGCGACCATAACAGGACGGACGACCACCCCCCGACTGTACTTGACTTTGACCAAAATCCCTACCAGCCGGAAAACAGTTACGATCGGCGGCGCGACTGGGGCAATGATGCCACGGATGTGCCGAATGACATTATCTTAAACTCCGTTTACGAGCTGCCCGTCGGCCGGGGAAAGCGCTTCGCCTCCAACTCGAACTGGCTGTTCAACGCAGTGATTGGCAACTGGACTCTCACGGACGTTTTCACCTAGCACTCTGGCAAGTGGTTTACCCCGGTCGTCAATGGGGATGACATCGGCAACGTTGGGGTCTCGACCAGTCGGCGTCCCAGCCTGGTTCCTGGTTGCGACGCGTCTGCGGGCGCCCATAATGTTCACGGGTTGTGGTTCAACCCTGCATGCTTTACCCTGCCAACAAACGGACAGTTGGGTAACGCGGGCGTAAACTCGTTGGAAGGACCGAACCAGTGGACCATCATTTTGGATCCCTACAAAGAGTTTCCTCTGAAGTATCGCGAAGGGGCTAAGATGCGAATCGGGGCACAGATGGGTGTACGCCATAAAAGTTGACTGAACTGGTGAGGGGGACGGGTTTGGTGTTATCCTAGTATTTAAGAAATACTAGGAGGACACATGACACCATCGCGTGCACGCCTTTGGCAGAAGATGATCGAGTTGTCGCCGTTATGTTCGGGTTCCCTGCATGAGCAGTACTTGCGTTGTGGCAAAGCAGCTTGCCGCTGCCATGCCAGCGAGCATGCGCAGGGGCATGGGCCGTATTATCTTTGGATACGGCGGAGCGGGGGCAAGCAGGTCAACCGGACCTTGCGGCCGGGCCCGGAATTGGAGCGGGTGAAAACCGGGATCAGGAATTACCATCAATTCCAGGAACTGTTGGGGGAACTCTTGGAGCACGAAGAGGCGACGGTGCTGGGCGGTGAGCGGGCCCTTACGGTTAAAAAAAACTCCACGCGGAGATGGAGGAGACGCTCGCGGCGGTGATGGGGGAGAGGGAGTTGGACGCCTTGGGCAGTGCGGGCAAGATCGACACGGGGGCGGAAGAGGAATGGTTCCGGCGGGAGGGACGGCAAGCGGCGGCCCGGGCCTTGGGCCGGCGCTGGGAGCAGGCCGATGGCGGGACGCCCGTCTGCGCGCAGGGTGGTGGGAAGTTAAAAAATCTGGGGGCGCGCGCCAAGACGGTGCAGACCGTGTGCGGTCCGGTGGCGGTGCGGCGGCGAGTGTTTTATTGCCGACGGTGCGGGCAGACGCGCGTTCCCCTGGACGAACGGCTGGGGGTGGAAGGGAGTGGCCTCACGCCGGGCCTGCGGCGGTTGCTCTGCCGCACGGCCTTGGAGCTGCCGTATGAGCAGTGCCAAGCCTTACTGAACGATACGTTGGGATTGACGCCGTGCTCGGCGCGGGAACTGGAAAGGGTGGCGCAGGGGCACGGAGCGCAGTTCGAGGCACGCAAGGAGCCGGGGAGTGTCGGCGCGCGGGGTGGTTCGGCGCGCGCCGTGAAACCCCGCTACGGTTTAGCGATCGACGGCACGATGATCCCGGGTTTGGTGAACGAAGAGCAGCACCGGGTGGAGTGGCACGAGGTGAAAATCGCCACGGTCTTCGATCTGCGGCAGATCGAGCCCAGCTTCTATGTGGCCGGTCGGGAAGACGCGGACCGGTTCGGAGAGCGGCTTTGGCGAAGCTTACAGGATCGCCAGCTCTCGCCGGAGAAATTGGGGTTGATTGTCGCCGACGGGGCTCCGTGGATCTGGAACTTAGTGGCCCTGCATTACCCGCAGGTGCCGCAACTGCTGGACTTCTACCATGCCGCCGAGCACTTGCACGCCACGGCGACGGCCCTCTGGAGTGGGGCGGCGGCCGAGACTTGGTGGCAGAAACGCTTGGATCAGCTGCGGGAAGGTCAGATGGAAAAATTCTTTGCTGCCCTGCGACGGCTGGCCCGAACCCGCCACTCCGCCGATCCTGAAACCAGCCCCCTGCGCTTGCTGCAGTACTTCCGCGATAACCGCCCACGGCTGCGCTACCGCTGGGCTCGCGACCAGCATTTCCCTATCGGCTCCGGCAGCGTGGAATCGGCCGCCCGCCATATCGTGCAGCAACGCTTAAAACAGTCAGGTATGCGCTGGTCGGATCCCGGAGCCCAAGCGGTCCTCAACCTCCGCACATGCCATCGCAACGGAGACTTTGAGCAGTACTGGGAAACCTACGCCGCCTCCGCGTGAGTAACTTCTATTTCGTGCGCCCGGCACAGATCTTTAACTTGACGAACACTCCGGCCTATGCGGTGCCGAACGCCGCCGTAAACTCGCCTACCGGCGGATTCATTTCCGGAGAGGACAATGTCCGCGGCATGTATTCGTCTTTGGGGGGTCAGCGAGAAATTGTATTGAACGCGAAAATCGTCTTCTGACCGCCGGTTTCCGTACTTATTTTCACGCCCCGAGGGGGGCCGTCAGGGTTGAACCTACGACCTTTCGGTTCCCCTGGGATTACCGCAACAGAAAAACCACGCCACACCCATCATCGCTGGAGAGTCCGTTATGAATCGGGTACATAGGTCAATTGCTTTCTTATTGGTTTTGATTTTTATACCCATCGCCCTCTCCATTCAGAAGAACGCAGAGAATTCCGGGGTGCAAACAACGAATGCCGGCAACGGCTGTCGCGAAGCGCAGACTGCACAAAATGAACAAGACCAGGTTGTGCAGATGTTGAATTGCGGTCCGAAGGGCGTCGACTTCGCGGCAGAAACCCTGAAGAACAACTCCCGGGCGCGCCTCCGAGAGGTCGCGGCATACATCATCGGAGAATATGGGAACCAGCAGTTGGCGGGCGTCGTGGCTGGCAGCCTGAACGACTCGTCTGAGCAAGTCCGGCGGGCAGCTCTCACGGCTCTCCAGAAGATTATCAATCCAGAAGCACTCAAACTGGGCCCAAGCGGAGACTCGCTGGTTCTCCCACCTACTGGTTCATTGTCGCCAAATGACGGGGAACTGTGCTCGGTTCTCCAACCGCTCTTCAAGGATCGCAGCCCGCTTGTCCGCGCTCCGGCGGCCGAGACCGATGGCTGGTTACGCGGCAGTTCCTCTATCCCCAGTTTGCAAGAACTATTACACGATCCCATCGAGAGTGTCCGCTTTCGCGCCTCCCATGCCCTTCAACTCTTGACGGGAACAACCCCAAATATCATCAATCTTGAGGACGTTGTCTGAGGCCGACCACCTCTCATGACCGTCGGGAAAGCCCTCGACAAAAACGAGGCTCAGCAAGCTGGTCCCTTCCTGCGTACCGCGTTTTTTGAAAAGCAGGGAAAGTTTTCGTACCGCGGTTGAATCCCTGCCCAATATCAGACCGTACTGCGCGTGTGGTGGACTGACGAGCAGCTTAAATTTGAAGCGGACTGTCAGGATGAGCAAGCTGGCAACGATGGCAGTGATAAGCTCACCTTTTTTCTCAGACCGCACGGGCGTTCGAGTCTGTATCAATTCGAAGTACGCCCAAGCCAGGGGCTTGTCAAACAGGTCGTGGTGAACGCGGAGGGAAGGGAAGAAAAAGCAGACTTGCATGCCCACGCTTCAACTGGGCGCAACGGCCTCGGGTGGAAAGCCCTTCTCGAAGTTGCATTCCGTGATTTCGGACTTCATAGTGCGCCGGCCGATGGAACGTGGGAAGCGAATATAGTAAGAGTTGAATCCCATCATGCTACCGGCTGGGGGCCGGAAATCAGTGGTTGGACTTACTTCGATCGTGATTTCCCAGGGCCTCCTCGCATGGGCAGTCTGCATTTCGCCGAACGCGCTCCTCGGTTAGGTTTTCGCCGTGCCCCGGAAAACGTTTACACATTCCCTTTTGACCTGAACTCGCTCCCGGAAGATCAAACGCGCCCGGTTCGGCCCGCCGAAGAGACTTTGTGGGGCGATATCGTTGCGCCCGATCATTCTGTGCACGGCACGAATACTTTCTTTATTTCTCACAAGCTCAGGAGCGCGGACCATCCCCCTTTGCAGTTGACTGTCGTGGCTTACGATTATGAAGACAGGAAGGTCATTACTTCTCAGGCTCTTCATGTTCCCGAAGCAGAGCGAGGCGCTACTCAGCGGTCCAGGTCAAAATCCCTGAAGCCGTCAATTCACGCGCGGTCGATCTGGAAGTAGTGGCTTCGGGGGGTGACTCCCAGCACGAACTGTTCCGCACCCGCTTCATTTGCGTGCCGGTCGTTTACCCCCCGGGGAGAGTGAGTGCCTATCACCTACCCAAGATCGAGGAGGAGAAGGGTTTGTGAAAGGCCACCTCGAGTAGGTCCGGCGATTGGCAGATTCACGATTATGGGCCCGTGCTGATGACCGAGTCCTATCCCATGGCCCTAATCGAGAGCCAGGGCGGAACGCTCTATGGCGGCACTTATCCTGGAGGCCGGCTGTTTAGTTTCAACCCCGGCACGGGCGTGGTTGAAGATCTTGGATCACCCAGTCCACCTGCCAACCATCTCTATACTTTGGCTGCCTCGCCCGAGAACCGGCTGTACGGCAGCCTCCATCGACCTCGAGGAAGAATTTTCTGCTTCGATCCCGAAACACGGACCTTCCTTGACCTCAAAGTTCCTGTCCTGGGCGCTTTCTCCGGCAAGTGTGGGAAAACGACTTGGGCCAACGGTAGGTTCTACGTGACCCAACGGGGTCATCTCGTCTTCTTTAACTCGGCTACGGGTCGCGTTGTGGACAAGGGAAGTCTCCTCCTCGAAGGGATTCGCTATCTGCCCATGGAAGTCGCCTCGGACACAAAGGGAAACCTCCTGGGATTTGCCGGCGGCCGCCTGTTTCGTTACATTCCTGACAGTGATGAGGTGCGTCTATCTGAGGTTGCGCTCGACGGTTGGCTTTTGCGCGGGCCACAGGGCAAGCTATATACCTTGTTTCTCGATGGCCGCTTGTTCATGTGGGAATCGGATAAAGACGAGTTGGTGGAAGTGGCACGCTATGCGCAAATTCCCCTGGAGTCTGGTCCTCTTTACACACGCTATCGATTTCGGGGTGATCTGTTGTGCCTCGCGGCAACCGGAGAACTGCTCGACGCCCGAAGTGGAATCGACGATCCCTCGCACACGGTCATCCAGGTGTATAGACCGGACGGATCTCCACCGATCAACCTAGACAACCCTGTCCCTAGATCTCTTTATCTGACATCCTTAACGGTCGCATCGGATGGCAAAATTTACGGGATGAGTGTGAAGACCGTCTATGGGCTGAATAGAACTCCGGTCCACATCTATTCACTAAGTCTGCAAGACGGGCGTGCCAAGTGATCTCCGCAGAAGAGCAGAACCTGAGGCAGAATCCCTTGCCCCCTTCCTCGAAGGAGGCGGCGCGGTGTAGCGCGTGGGGCGGGACAGGCGGTGGTGCGGGCCTGGTCCTGCCACTGCGGGGCAGCAGCGCCCGATGTTTGTCAGAACTTCGAGCGGTGGTGACGGCAGGCCGTCCCCGAAAATCGATGGTTCACGAAAGGCTGAAGGTTCCTACCCTCTGTCCCCTATTCCCCATCAAAACCCATGCGGATCACACCAAAATAAACCTTCGTGCAACACACGCATCACGACCCCAAAAGAGGAGATTGAATTGACGACGCTGAATCGACGTGAGTTTTTGGGCGCCGGTGTCGCATTGGCACTCACCTCCGGCGGCCCGGGCCAGGCTTTTTTCCTGTCCGTCCTGGTGGACTTCCTCGATGATGCCGACCGCGGCGTGTACACGCCCAAACGAATCGACGCAATGATGCGCGTTTTTCATGAGATGGGGATCCGCCGCGTCAATTGGATTCATTACGGTGACGCGAATACCGGCGGATTTTGGGGTCCTTTCGGTGGAGGTAGCGCCGGCCAGGGTCGAACCGCGGACATGAACAGGATGGGCACCATTCGCGCCCTGGGCCAGCCCATCCGCGTCGCCGTGGAGGCGGCTCGGCGGCATGGCCTGGAAATCTACGGGTACTTTAAGCCCTATGAGACGGGCCTCTCCATGGTCGTTCCGGAAGGGTCGCCGGAAGCCCGCGAATATGGCAAACTTCCCCATCTGGGCGGTTCGCTGACCTGCATGATCCGGATGATACAGGAGCACCCTGATTGGCGCATCCGGCGCCGCCGCGATGACTTGCCGCCGAATGTGGACCAGATTCCAGTCCATGAGATCCGGCTTTACGCTGTTTCGCCTGCCGCCACACGAATCGGCAAGGCGAACCTCCAGATCTGGACCAGTAACCACAATTACCGTTACCAGCGCCAGGCGGTGGAGTTTTCGTTTTCCAGTGGCGTGGAACCCGCGCCGAATAATTTCGTTGATCTTGAAGGGAAGAAGCTCGCCGGACGCGGCGACCCGGTTCGTGTTTTGAGGCTGGGTGGACTCCACCTTACGGACCGCTATATCCTGCTGACGACGGATTTCGATCACACCTTTCAACTCAATCTTCATCCGGCCCCGCGGCCCTTCCAACTCCACCACCGCGCTCGCCGCGCTACCGGACCGTGGCGTTATCAACCCCATAAATGTCGGCGCCGCAGTTGCCTCTGCGTGGCGTGGGATCGCCGACCGCACCTTTCTCACAACCTTCTTCTCTTGCCCCGTCGCTTCCGCCCGCTCTTTCAGCTTGCCGTATTTCAGATGCAGAGCTTTCGCCGTGGGGAAAACTCCATGCTCCCGAGCCAGTTCTGCCGCCGCCGTCCACAAACGCTCCGGGATCGGCAAGCGCCCGGTGTGTGCGTTCCGCCATCGCTCGTAACGCCGATAAAGCC
>Ga0207101_1135_pt1 | contig 13191 bp, 11 predicted proteins | sample Alteio_BWMinHeat_83_FD_153581 | JGI IMG/M metagenome (GOLD analysis project Ga0207101, IMG submission 153581) | Enriched cells from forest soil in Barre Woods Harvard Forest LTER site, Petersham, Massachusetts, United States -... | ecosystem: Environmental > Terrestrial > Soil > Temperate forest >...
CTTAAAATCATCAAAAATAATTTTAGCTAAATCCTGCTCCAAATTTATCGCCTTCTTGCAGAGGATCAAAATCTGAACTTTTTAATTTTAAATACAAAAAGGCCTCATTAACTAGTTGAATCGCCAAGTCTTCTTTTAGATTAAAGTGTGATTTTGCATAATCAGAATACTTTTTCAACGTCTGTGGGTTTTGTTCGTCAAGTGAAGTCTTGTCTGAGATTATTTGTGATGCTATCTTTTCTATTTGTGAATCGTAATCTGTGCCCATAAGAATAGGCGCCTTGGTTCCTTTTTAATACTTTGTAATCTTAGTTTGATGGGTTTATTCTCAAGATTCAAGTTTGTAATTAATAATACATACCCAGATTATTGTTAGAGAATACCCAAACACTAGTTATGAGTTGCTACCCTCTAAGGTTAAAAATTCATTTGACTGAGAAAGAAGAAACACCAGAGTCTGAAAACGTCTCATTGGAATAATAATTTCACTTGAGAGATGTATCTCAGAATCGTATGTACAAAAAAAATACATACTATACATTATAGGCATATAAGAGATCTTTCCATCTATGGCTATAAGCGTGCCAATAGGAACGGAACACTACATATGGCTAAAAGAGATTTCTGATAAGCTTGGCCTGAGCTTAAAGAAAACCATGGAGCATCTTGTATCCTTCTATTACAGTGAGATGATAAAAGATTCAGTTGAAGAAATGAGGGAAGAGGCTATGGTTCATTCTCCAAAAAGAGCCCATGATATAGAAATGACAGCCCCATCACTGAATTTCCAACAAAGTCCTGCTACAGTTCAAGTGCACCAGCAAAGAAATCTTTTTACAAATCCAACAATTAAAAATGAAACTCCAAAACCAACCAAGTTAATTATTCCACCATCAAAACCAGCATCGCCAAATTCGCCACCATGGGTGAACTATGCTAACTCGCTGGGTGAGAGTCATGAAACACCACACAAACCAGACACCTTTACCGTGCCACTATACAGTCCTAATACACAAGGATGCCCTTCTTGTGGAGCATCAAAAAATGCAGATGCCAAGTTTTGTCATAGCTGTGGTCATTCATTATAGAATAAAAGATCGCAGTTTTCCTTTTTAGAAGTAAAATCTTTTGATATTTTTTTACCTATATGGATTTGACCGATAGGGGTTAAAAATCAAGTAAAAATTTTTGTGAATAAGGCATCTATTGATTTTGTGAAAATATCAAATAAGATACCTTATCACAACTATTGCGTCTAATTTCAAGATTAAAGTTAATCTCTTTGTATGTTCGTTACTAATCTGTGCCTGAAAAAGAAAACAAGTATGAATTTGAGGAATTATGCGACAAAGTTTTCAAGATAGATTATAAGATCCGTTCTGCCAGGGTAATTAACAATAAGGGAAAGTTAGATGCAGGCGGTATGAGAGAAGGTCTGAGGGCACTTGAGGATTCCAAGAAAGACGAGATGTTATTCATGGAGCTCTCGCTCCGAGTGCGTATGCGTCACGAGTTCGATGAAGAATTTGGCCCAGTAGAATTTTCCCTTTCCTATCGTGGCAAGATAATTGTAATTAGTTTCCCCATGAAAGAGAACAGAGTTCTTTTGGTAACTACGGAAAGACAAGTCGATTTGGGAAAGGTACCGTTTGAGATTTTAAAATTGCTAGAATAAATTCAAAATTTTGTTGCAACTAACAAATCATTTTACCAGTGGTAATAAGATATGAATTTCAGTTCCCTTGCCTTTTCCTTCGGATTCTGCCCAAATTTTTCCGTTGTGCCCTTCCACTATCCCTTTGCAAACTGCCAAACCAATCCCTGTGCCACCGTGTTCTCGTGTAAGACTCGTGTCTACCTGATAGAATTTTACAAAAATTTTGCTAATACTTTCCTTAGCAATGCCGATGCCATTATCTTTGACTATGATTCTAGCGTGACCTTTTTCAGAATTTAATTTTATGTTTATTTTTCCATTTTGGCTTGGACAAAAATCCAAGCTGTTAGAGATCAAGTTTGAGATGACCTGCTCTAATCTTGAACTATCACATAAGAATGGTACAGGCTCTCGCAAATCGGCGGTAATTATAAGGCCTTTTTTATCCGCATCTGGTTTCATCTTGTTAACAGAATTTTTAATTATATCACCTAGATCATGGATATCCTTATTTAGTTTCAATTGTCCAAGCTCAATTTTTTGAGCATCCAACAGATCTGAAATTAGTTTTAAAAGTGAAGTTGTGCTTGAACGAATTATTTCAAGCCGCTTTTTTTGTTCTTCATTAATTGGTCCTATCATTTCTGACATCAAAATATCGCTATATCCTCTTATTGGAACAAGCGGTGTTTTTAGCTCATGTGTGATCATAGTCAAGAAATCGTCTTTGAGTGAGTTTAGTTTTTGTAGCTTCGTGAGACTCTCTTTTACCTGTTGTTCGCTTTCTTCAATCTTCCTTCTTGCTTCATAAATTTCCGTCAGATCTGTTAATGCAACGGTTCTACCTATCACATCTCCATTTTCATCATACAAGGTTCCTCCACTCAGAAGGCAGGGGAAGATAGTTCCGTCTTTTCTTTTCATCCAGATTTCTTTATGTGAAACTTCATGGGTTTTTTTCCATTCTTCAAGATTATCCTTCATTTCCTTGACGCTGTTTTCTGCAGTATGATCATAAATCGTCATTCCTATTGCTTCTTGTTTTGTGTAACCCAGAGTAGTTGCGTATGCCTCATTACAGTCTGTAAGAATTCCTTCGGTTGTAATGGTACGCAGTAAGACAGGTGTTTTTTCATAAAGAGTTCTGTATTGTTGCTCCGTTGAGGCAAGAAGTTCGTGTGCGGTCCTTAGCTCATCATACTGTAATCTAAGTCGAGTTTCCTTCTCTTCAAGCTCTTTTCTTGCTTGATGGATCTCAGTAATATCTCTGATTACCGTGTTGCTGCCAATTAATTTACCGTTTTCATCTACCAAATTATTAGCGCTCAGCAATATCGGAAAGGTAGTTCCATCCTTTCTTTTCAACCAGATCTCTTTGTTTGATACTTCACCTGAATTCTTCCATTGCTCAAAGGATTCTTTCATTGCCTCAATTGTACGATCAGAGGTGTGTTCAAAAATTGATTTCCCAATAACTTCTTCTTTTGTATACCCTAGTGATTTTGCATAAGATCTGTTGCAATTAAGAATTTTGCCATCTATGTCTATTGTACGCATTAAAACAGGCGAGTCTTCGTACAAATTCTTGTATTTTTTCTCCGTAATCGCTAGAAGATTGTGTGCATTTTGAAGTTCCCCAAATTGTTCTCTTAGGCGAGCTTCATCCTCATCTAGCCTTTTTCTTGTATCGTAAATTTCTGTCATGTCTGTTAATGCAACCGTTCTGCCGATGACCTGACCACGTTCGTCGTACAGGGTGGCGCCACTCATCAATGTGGGAAAAGTAGTTCCATCTTTTCTTTTCATCCAAATTTCTACGTATGAGACTTCATTGGTATTTCTCCAATTCTCAACATTGTTCTTCAATATTGATATGCTTCTTTCTGCAGTATGATCATAAATCGACATTCCTATCGCTTCTTGTTTTGTGTACCCAAGGGCCTTTGCATATGCATCATTGCAATCTGTAAGAATTCCTTCTGTTGTAATGCTGCGCAACAAACTAGGAGACTTTGCATATAGATTCCTGTATTTTTGCTCAGTTTGTGAAATAATGAGTGCAGATTTTTGAAGTGACTCTGTCATCATATTAAATGATTTTTGCAGATTTGAAAATTCATCTTTTCCTTTGATTTCTATTTTTGTGTCAAAGTTTCCTTTTGAGATCTCATTTGACGCGCTGATCAGTTTTTTAATTGACTTTGTGACACTGCTAGAGAATAATAATCCTAACACAATTGCCATAATTACCGCAGATATAATGGAAATAAAGAGAAATCTTGTTGAATCATCAACAAGATTTTGCATCTTAGTTGTTACGGCATTTATATTCTGGGTATCAGCAACTAGTGCTTGATCATATGCTGTTCCATGTCTTGCAGCGTAATCCTTGAGTCCTTGGGCGAATGTGTTTTCAAGATCAGCGTATTCTTTGCTTTCCATTATCTTAATTGCATCAGCAGTGCGGCCTTGGTCAGTAAGGTTTAAGGATTTTATTTCAAGTACTTGCGATGCAAGATTTGCTCTACTGATATCGGAGAAAAGAGTCTTGTCTTGATCATCGCCTTCATTTATTGCCTTTGTTATTATACTATTTAGTTCCGACATTGTTTGTTTGTATCTGTCTTCCCATGTCTTATCTTGTGTAAACGCATAATTTCTTGCAGATTGTGTTGTGACTTCATCGTAATACCTCATCAACTGTGCCAATCCATTTAGTTCTGATGTCTTTTCAATTGTAGATATTCCATTAGGGAGATCGTTTCTTAATGAATCATTAATTTGGTGAAATTGCGACACTGAAAGAATACCAATAATTCCAATTGATGCTATCGCAACCAGAATTAGCAGAATTATCTTTACCCTAATCTTCACAATAATTTATCCACTTTTAAGGACAATAGTGATTAAGGCGTATTATTATAATACAGACAGTAAAAATAAGTTTACTCTGCCTCATCTCAAGTTCTGTGCAATGTCTGAGTTGAAAAATCACGTTCATAGGAAAAGCAATTACTTTGATCCTAATAGCTTGGGCTTGTTTCTGCTTTACCTCAGATCTTGTCAAATTGCACATTAACAGATCGATTTTTTATAAGAAAGGTTTGAAATATAGCATATCACAAAATCAGATAATAAAATATTAAGCTGGTTTTCAAAACAAATCTACATTTGTCTAAATTACAGGCTGCAGAAAATTTTGCAAGAGAACGACATTCTGGCATGACAAGAAAAGATGCCACCACTACATACTTTGAGCACTTGTCAGGAGTTGTAACAAGGCTAAAAAATCTTGGAATTACCGATGAAGATGTCATGTGTGCAGCTTGGCTTCATGATACTATAGAAGATACCAAAACTACTTTTGATGAAATTGAACAAAGATTTGGCGACAAAGTTGCAGTTTTGGTTTTGTCATTATCAAAAGACCGGAGCTTGTCAAAAGCAAAACAAGAAGAACAATATGTAAAACAGCTAAAGGAGGCTTCGTTTAATGCAAAGCTAATCAAGCTTTGTGACATCTCCGCAAATCTCAAAGACATAAAGAACTCAACCTTATCTAAGACAAAAAAAGTAAAGACCGTGCGAAAGATAGTGCGTTATCTTAATGCTATAAAGCCCAGGCTTGTCAATAACAAAGATCAGATTCCTGGAATTACAAGCTTGATTAATGGAATCAACGAGGTGGTTGTTTCACACGGACAAAGACCAATTAAAGTATGAAAATAGGAGATTAAAACAGAAAAAAAATTTTCAAAATTAAGTTAAATTCAATTTTAATCAATGTCTATAAGCAAATACATTCATAGTAAATACACTCAAAATGAAAAACATCACAATATACATCATAATTGCATCGATTGCAGTTGCAGTAATTGGAACAGCTGCCTTTGTTCTAATCTCAAGTCATGCTCCAGTGCAAATTTCACCTGCAACTAAGACCAACATTCAAAGCAATATTACTATACAATCTCCTATTCAAAACGTAAAAAAGTTCAACTCTACTGATGATATGCAAAAATTTCTGTTAGATTCACAGGTACGAGCTTCCGCACAATATTATGGTGATCCTGTACACGGAGTATTAGAACAACAACTAGGACGTGCTCAGGCTGGGGCAACAGCCCCAGTACCTTCTATGGCAGTAGGTACACCAGCACCTGAAGCGCAACAAGGAACTGCAACTACGAAAAATACCGGAGTTCAATATTCCACTACAAATGTCCAAGTTGCAGGAATAGATGAGCCTGACTTTCTTAAAAACGACAACAAGTATGCATATGTTTTGTCACAAGACAAGCTTACCATAATTGATGCATATCCCGGGGAAACTGCAAAGATTGTCTCAAAGGTTGGTCTTGATGTAAAAGGAAACAACCTGCAGAATATGTTTCTAAACAAAGACCGACTTGTTATCTTTTACAACGATAACACTGAGCAGTATGCGATACCGCAATATGATTACCTTCCAAATCCTGTCTATACCCCAGTAACCCATGCCGTGATAATTGATGTCTCTGACAAGGAAAATCCAAAGATTGTGAAAAACTATGAAATGACTGGCTACTACACTGGGGCAAGAATGATTGGAAACTATGTCTATCTTATCTCAAACTCGTATGTTGATTATATCCATCCGATGCCTCCTATTTTGAGAGGAGCCTCTGGTGTAGCAATTACTCCAGATGTTTACTATTTTGACAATCCAGAATCAAGCTACAACTTTAACACCATTACGACATTTAACATATTTTCTGACGAGGTAAACTCAAAGACGTTTATGATGGGTGCAACAGGTACACTTTATGTTTCCAATGACGCGATTTATCTAGCATACCAAAAGTACCATCCGTATTATTACGATACGAGCTACAGCAAAGACAGATTCTTCAAAGTAATCTTGCCGCTTCTGCCAGACGATGTTCAAGCTCAGATAAAGTCAATTGACGCAAGCAGTCTTGATGAATCCCAAAAGTGGACGAAGATCTCTGATCTGATACAAAACACTTACAATAAGATGCCTGAAGGTGAGAAAAACAAACTCTTTGACAAAATCCAAAATGCAATTTCAGAATACGATATAGCCCAACAGCAGGATTACAGAAAGACGGTAATTCAAAAATTTGCAATCAATAATGGAACGGTAAGTTATGTAACTAAAGGCGAAGTTCCAGGATATTTGCTAAACCAGTATTCGATGGACGAGTTTGGAAAAAGGTTCAGAGTTGCAACAACCTCTGAATACTTTACCTCAAAAGGAGTTTCCACGACAAATAATGTATACGTTCTAGACGAATCCCTCAATATAGTAGGAAGTGTAGAAAAAGTTGCCCCAGAAGAGTCCATCTATGCTGCAAGATTCATGGGCGACAAGCTGTATTTGGTAACATATCAAAGAATTGATCCATTTTTTGTAATCGACCTTTCAACTGACACTCCCAAAGTCTTGGGCGCGCTAAAAATCCCTGGATACTCTAGCTACTTGCAGCCATATGATGATACTCATGTCATAGGAATAGGAAAGGAGACAACGCAGAACCAGTATGGTGGACTAGAACCACTAGGAGTTAAAATATCTCTATTTGATGTCTCAAATGTAACAAGTCCTGTCTCTGTAGATAATTATACAATTGGTGGACCTGGGACTGACTCTGAGGTCTTAAACGATCCAAAAGCATTGCTTTTTGATAAAGACAAAAATATTTTATCAATTCCTGTGTTCCAGCAATATTACGGCGTACCTATTCCACTTGAGGGAGGAGTGGGAAAAAGCAGTACAGGATCAACAGCAGGCGGAGTGACAGCAGGAGCGCCAGCAGACATTTTACCGCCACGTCCATTTCCCCCAAACAACTGGAAAGGCTTTTACGTATTTGGAGTCGATCCAGTCAAGGGCTTTAGCTTAAAAGGAATTGTAGAACACTACAATGGCACAAGCTATGACTATGGGTATGGAAGTAGATCATTTTACATAGATGATTCTTTATACACCGTAACATCTGGCTTTATGAAAATAAATGACTTGAAGAACATCAAAAACGAGATAAACACTATCAAGCTTGAAGATACTGGAAACATAATCAAATACCTGAATTAGGAATTATCCTAATCTAACTGTTCTAATCTTCTTCAAGCTCTTTATCGATCTTGTCTTTTAGAGACTTGTATTTTACGAATCTCTTGTTCCATTTGGAAAAGAAACGATATTCCTTTATGGCAATAAACAACAGTATTCCTGCAAATATAACCGAAATTATAATAAAAATACTAATTCCTAAAAATATGAATCCTGTCCCATGGGGATGTTGTGGAAAAGGCATTTCCCTTAAAACAGTGCCATTTTGTGAAACTAACTGAAGATGTGTTCCTTGCATTGTGGCATTTACAGGATTTTCTCCCATAGTTCCTTCTAGATGCCTAATGTTGTACATAGGATGCCCTAATAGTACTCCTCCTAATCCCAAGGCAACAGGTGCAAAAAAAAGCGCAGATCCAATAAATATCAAAAACAAACGCCTCGAACTATTCGTGTGAGAAAGAAGATCATCTAGAATTCTAAACAGGTTTTCTGATTTTTTCTTATCGTCATTGTTCTCTTTGATGTCTTTATCCTCTGGGTTTTTTTCTGGTTCTGACATTTTGATATCACTTGAAAAGATCCACTTAAAACACTTCGCTAACTTTGTTCCTTGTCTTTTCTTACTTTTCTTGGAAACATCTCCTCATATGGGTCCAACACTAGCTTGCAAAACTCTCTTCCCTTCTCAGTTACGGCATATTTTATCATCTTTTTGTTTCCCCACGGCAACTCTGTTCTTTTTATGAATTCTTTTTTTTCTAGGCTATCAAGTATGTCTTTATGCTTCATAAGATTCAAACCGCAGTAGCTTAGAAGAGATGTCTGATTCATCTCTCCATGTTCTGTTAATTTTAAAATAATGTCCTTTCTTATGTAAATTCTATCTCTGTATTCATGTGACAAGGATTCCGTTTTGTTGCGGTGTAAAACAAGTATTAAGCCTTTGTCCAAAATATTTTTTTTATAAGAAATAATTGAGACAGTAGAGTTCTGAACAATTATATCGGTAACTTTGTTCACTAACATTGTTTGGCAATCGTTTTATTCAAAATTGAATCTAAAGCATTCATGCAATCTGTTCACCTGAGACTATGTAATTCGTATAGTGATATTTTTTGTCAATCTCAGTCTGAACTTTATGATTTTTGGAGAGATTGAGACTTGAAAAATATAACAAACGCGGATCTAAAAGCAGGTAGAAGCTATCAAGAGGGTATTTTCGATAAGAATTCTCTTGCCCTAAGTGTAGAGAATCTATCCAAGATCTTTGAGTCTGCCGCAGGAAGAGTTGTTGCACTAGATAAGGTAAGTTTTTCAATAAAAAAAGGCGAGTTCGTATCTATAGTGGGACCATCTGGCAGCGGCAAATCCACACTACTTAATATGATTGGTGCACTTGACAGACCAACTGCCGGTAAAGTACGCATAGATGGCATTGATATCTTCTCACTCAACGATTCTCAGATTGCAACAATAAGAAATAGGCTTATTGGATTTATCTTCCAGTCATATAATCTCATAAACAGATCTACTGTTCAAAAAAATGTAAAGCTACCAGCAATCATTGCTAACATGTCAAATTATGATGCAAACTTTAGATCCATGAAAATCTTGCAAGCCTTAGGTATTGCAGACAAGGCAAAACAGAAACCAGCAAATCTAAGCGGTGGGCAGCAGCAAAGAGTTGCAATTGCACGTTCTTTAATAAATAATCCTTCAATAATTTTGGCTGACGAACCCACTGGTAACTTGGATACAAAAACAGGCGAGGATGTCTTTGACATGCTCAAGACGCTCTCACACAAATTCAAGCGCACCATAATCATGGTAACACATAATCCAGAACTTTCCGAGTCCACAGATAGATCAATTTTGTTAAGAGATGGGAGGATAGAAAAAGATGTCATCAACTAGGATTTCATTTACTCCACAATTTTTTGACAAAAGATTTGTGAAAATAGGAATTCCATTCTTGTTTGCAATAATTTTCTGTTCTCTGATAATGTCATCTTTTCATGCATTTGGGTTACAAGGAACGGCATGTTCTTCATCGCTTACTAACACTATCGATGCTAATTATCAGGGTCCTATAGTTGTAGATGCTTATTGGGTAGACCAAGGACAATCTGCTGTAAACGGAACTCAGAGTAATCCAAACAAAAAGGAGATAGGGCCTGGCGAGGGGCCTTCTGTTCTCGCTGTGGTTCTAGAAAACAGGGGATCCCAACAGGTAGGTTCGCTCACAGGATATCTGAATCTTCCTGGGGGATTTTCACCAACTGGTGAAAGTAGGATTCCCCAATTGCTTGCACAAAACAGTCCGGCAATTAGAAACAGCCCTACAGGTCAAGCTCAAAATAACCCTGCACTAGCAAGCTACTATGGTACTGTTGGTTCCGGAGGAACATTTACTTTATACTTTAATATCAATGTGCTCAAGAATGCCAAGGTAGGTACTTTCGGTGCTACCCTTGTTGCCAATTATTACATAATAAACCAAGTTGGACAGTGTGCCTCTGCGTTGCTTGATGTTCCGTTTGTTCTTCCCGGAAAGGTTATCTTGGATGCGACTTCAACACCTGAAGTTGCGCCTCAAAGGAATGATCCCTTAACAATAACTATCGAAAACAAGGGAAGTGCTGATGCAACAGGTGTTGTTGCAACAATTACAAATCTTGGAACTACAAAAGGTGGTACATCTGGGGGTAACAGCGGAGGATCTGTTGTCTTATCATCATCAACAACACAGATTGTCAATCTAGGACCTACCACTTTCAACTTGGGAACCATACCTGCAAACTCAAAAGTTCAGATACAGACAACAGTTTACCCAAGCAGTGCTGCAGGTGGCAGTACTCAAAATGTTGTGCTTCAAATTAATTATGAAAATGCCTGGGGAAAAGCTGCAAGCACAGTATTAAATACAGGACTAGTGGTTTCCCCAAATCCTCCAGAATCCCTTAGCCTATCATATCTTGGAAACACCACAACTCCAGTAATTACTGCTGGAAACTTGGATGATCTCAATTTTGCTGTTGCAAATAATAGTACTGACCCTATGACCGATGCAGTAATCTCACTTGTACCGCAGTCAACTTCTGTCTCAATAGTTGGACCGTCAACGTGGACAATACTGAACTTACAACCTGGAGATAGAGAGGTACTCTCAACGAAGGTATTTGCAGCAACTACACTCATCAACACACCTGCCTCCTTCACTTTAACTGCAAATTATGTCACAAAGGGTACATCGCAAACAAATTCTTTGACACTTGGCACTTTTGTTGTTGGCAACATCAAGCTCCAGTTGTATAGTCTTTCAGTAAACTCTGGAGGCACTCCAAGCCTTTCTGGGAGTTTGCTTAATCAAGGCAGTACAACTGGACTGTACACCACTATTGATCTTGCTCGTTCACCACTTTTGACTGCAATAAGAGAAGCAAGGCTTGCAAATTCGACAAATAATGAAACTGGTAACCAACTCTCGTCACAATCAGCACAGGCGGCTCCTGGTGGCTTTCAAGGACAGGGTGGACAAGGTGGCTTTCAAGGACAGGGTGGACAAGGTGGCTTTCAAGGACAGGGTGGACAAGGTGGCTTTCAAGGACAGGGTGGGCAAAGACAATCAAGGAATATGGCAACACAACAATTCATAGGAGATCTTACACCTGATTCACCAATCCCATTTACAATACCAGTCAATGGAATTGGCCTCCTCCAACCTGGGATGTACCAAGTAGCATTTAGGGTGACATACGCAGACGACTTGAAGAACTTTCACAATGTCATAATAAACGGCACAGTCAACGTTGGCCGAAGTCAGCAATCCGCTACTTCTGGAACCCAGTCTTCATCAATCTTTGACCAGATACCATTGCCAATGGTGTTAGGAGTTGGAATAGCAGTAGCAGCTGGCATAGCAGTTCTGATAAGGAAGAAAAAATCTGCAAATCAAAAATTAAAGATGATGACACAGAGCAGTACTGACATTGTCTCAATATTTGATGCTCCCCTGAAAAAAGAACATGAATCTTAGAGACATCACTTCATTATCATTTGAGGCACTAGCTGACAGAAAGATACGAACTGTACTTACTGTTTTGATGGTTGTACTAGGAAGTAGCCTTGTTGTCATACTAAATGGTCTAAGTGCTGGTCAAGCAGCATTCTTGGAAAAGCAGTTCAATACTCTGGCAGCCAACGTTCTTTTTGTAAGCAACGGACAACGTTCCTTTCGAGGTGACACGTCAACATCAATAATAATTAATGATGTTATTCTCAACAAGATAAAATCTCTTCCCTCTGTAGATGATGCCGTTCCACAGTACTCTGGCTCTGCGCAAATAACTTCTCAGGGAAATACCGCGCGCGCTTCAATTACTGCCATGGATCCTACTAAATTGACCGTAATGTTACCCAACCTTGAATATGTAGACGGTTCTACGGTAAAAGCAAATGACCGGTCTTCGGCCATAGTGGGAGATACAGTAGCAAATCCCCCAGGTGCAGCTAATGCCTTTGTCACTTTAGGTCAAACGATTCAAGCAAAATCTACTTATTCTGATGCAAGTGGCAGGACAGTAACGGTATCAAAGAATTTCGTAGTTACTGGAATAATGAAGCCGTCTGGCAATTCAAGAACAGACAACTCAATTGTCATCAATCTGGATGCAGGAAACCAATTATTGCACAAATTAAACAAGTATGACCAGATAACAGTTGCCGCATCAACTCCAAATGATGTTGATACAGTACAACAAGAGATTACAAGTCTGTTTGGAACAACACTTGGAGTAGTTACTCCCAAAGCAATAATGGCTGTAAGATTGCAAGCTGCAAATGGAACTGCGGCCTTTAATCTTATGATTGGCATTATAGCTCTTATTGTTGGCGCAGTTGGAATAGTTACAACTCTATACAACTCGGTAACAGAAAGAATCCGCGAGATAGGAACTATGAAAGCAATAGGAGCTCAAAACTCATTTATTCTTGCACTTTTCCTAGTTGAGGCAAGCTTAATTGGAATAATGGGCGCGTCACTTGGAGTAGTCATTGGTGTAGGCGGAGGTTATGTTCTGAGTACATTTACAACAAGTCAAGTTGGCGGCGGCTTTGGCGGTGCTGTTCATATACCGCCAATTTATAACATAACAGACTTGGTCAACGTCTGGTTACTTTCATTAACATTGAGTATTGTGGCTGGAATCTTTCCAGCGTGGAAAGCGTCAAGATTATCTCCAATGATAGCACTAAGAAGAGAGTAATCAAAAATGGTTGAAGCAACTTTTAGAACACATGTGTTACACGATCTTAGCCATTTTGGATTACGAATTGGTGCAGGTGTTCTGTTTATAGTTCACAGCATTTCAAAATTCGGTAGTGGATCCGGAGGATTTCTTTCAAGCATAGGCCTTCCTGCCGAGATGGGTCTGCTAATTGGAATATTGGAACTGCT
>Ga0207101_1136_pt1 | contig 13113 bp, 10 predicted proteins | sample Alteio_BWMinHeat_83_FD_153581 | JGI IMG/M metagenome (GOLD analysis project Ga0207101, IMG submission 153581) | Enriched cells from forest soil in Barre Woods Harvard Forest LTER site, Petersham, Massachusetts, United States -... | ecosystem: Environmental > Terrestrial > Soil > Temperate forest >...
CGACAGCCTTCAAATCGGCGGAAACCTGACCGGTCGCGAGGGCCGCGTTGCGCGCAAAATAGCTGCGGGTAATCTCATTGATTTTCGCGGGGAAGGAAAAGGACTGGAGCCGCGCGAGTGCTCCGGCAAGGTGATAAATGGCGTTATCGGGGCTTGGGACGGAGCTATGCCCGCCGGGATTCAGTGATTCGAATTGAAAGTCGACGTAAACTTTTTCGCTGGCTTGAATGCCCGCGAGCAAGCGCTTGCCCTTTTCCTTTTCGAATTCGCCGCCATCGAGATTGATGCAGTATTCCGCGTTGATCCAGTTGCGGTGCTCCTTCAGGAGCCAGTCTACGCCATTGAAATTGCCGCCCTCTTCGTCCGCGGTCAAGGCGACGATGAAGTCGCGGTCGGGGACGTAGCCTTCCTTTTTCATCCGGATAAAGTTGGTGACCAGGATGGCGTCGCCTTCCTTCATGTCTTCGGTGCCGCGGCCGTAGAAGTAGCCGTCTTTTTCGAGGAATTCGAACGGGTCGGTGGTCCAGTCAGCACGAAGCGCCTCCACGACGTCCAAATGTCCGATAAACAGGATGGGCTTGCGCTTTCCTGTGCCGCGAAAACGGGCGACGAGATTCTTCTTGCGGTCGTTAGGCCCGGCAACAATGACATCGTCGCCGGAGAAGCCAGCGTCGCGCAGACGCCTGGCCATGGCTTCGGCAGCAGTGGTCACGTTGCCCACGGAATCGGTGGTATTGATCTCGATGAGTTGCTTGAAGATCTCGCGCGCCAGTTGCATGGTTTGCTCCCGGCTCTGCGCTTTAAGGATGGGCGCGGCGATGGCGAACAAGCACAGCGGCAGTACCCAGCGTTTCCCTCCTAGCATTAGTTCTCCTCGAATTGAAACTTCACGAATGGCGTTTCTGACTCTCCACTGGACCAGCCTGTTCGAATCTCAATGAGTGTGCCTTGGCAGGGTAACGGCCTTGCCAGCCGCCCGTCAAACCCATTGCGGGAGAGACTGCATTTTCTTGCTGCCGCGAGTTGCTTCATCGCGCGCGGCTTGCATAAACTGGCGAGTCCGGATTGCGGGGGAAAAGATGAGTTCATTCGGGAAGCGAGCCACCCAGATTGCCCTGGGCGTGGCGATCTTTGCGGCAGGAATCGCGGCGGGATCGTTGCATGCGCGCAGCGCCGCGGTACAGAACCGCTTTGGGCAGCCGAAGACGGTGCTGCACGTGGTGGTGTACAAATTCAGGGATAATGTCTCGAACTACGACCGTGAGAGGGCCATCAACGGCATCAAGGACATGGCGGGAAAGATTCCCGGCGTCAAGAATGTCTGGCTGAAGACCGCGCGCAACCAGATCAAGGATTTCAGTGGCGTTTATGCCATCGAGTTCACCAGCGCAGAAGCCGCAGCGGACTATTCGGAAAGTCCGGTGCATGAGGCATGGTCCAAGACGTGGCAGGAGCAGCGCGAGAACAGCTTATCTTTCCAGGTGACGAATCCGTAGGAGCTTGGCAGGCTAGGCTTCGCGTGTGATTCCGTACCTTCGGCGAATCAAGGCGTCGGCCATGCTATCCGTCAGGAGCCACATGGCCCACTTGGCGAAGGTTGCTAGCGAGGTTACGCCGTAGCGCGCCTTGGGGCGCGGTGCTTCGATGGCTTGCAGCATGATGCGGGCGCAATCTTCGGGAGTGGTTTTGGCCTGTGCGCGTGTGCTGCTCGCGCTTCCCAAATAGGACGCATAGATTTTGGCGTAAGGGCCGTTCTTGAATTTCTCCCGGTAGGGCTCCGCAATGCTCATGGCGGTGCTCTGAATGTTGGTGACGATGTAGCCGGGCTGGATGAGAATCGTATGGATGCCGAAGGGATAAAGTTCGTGGCGCAAGGCGTTGCTGAGGGCTTCGATGGCGTGTTTCGAGGCGCTATAGGCACCTTGCGTCGGAGGGGTCACGAAGCCGGAGACAGAGCTCATCATCAAGATGCGTCCAGCGCGGCGTTCGCGCATTTTGGGAAGGACGGCCTGGGTGACGCGGATTACGCCAAAAAAGTTGGTTTCGAATTGCCGCCGCCAGTCTTCCAGGCGCAGATCCTCGACGGCGCCGACGTAGACCAGCCCAGCATTGTTGATCAGCACGTCGATCTGGCCGGCCTCTTGATAAATAGCGGACACGGCATTTTGGACGGAGGCGTCGTCGCACACATCCATTTCCAGAGTTTTGAGCGGGAGATTCTTTTGCTTCGCGAGCGCGTCGAGTTGCGCGCGCTTCTCCGCCGAGCGCCCTGCCGCGAACACGCGATAGCCGTGCTCCGCAAGCAGCAGCGCCGCGGCCTTTCCCAGTCCATCGGTTGCCCCCGTAATTAAGACCGTCTGAGATCCGCGTTTGGCGCTCATTCCTTCCCCCTTTTTGCGAGGAACATCCTATCGTGAATCGCAGCAAGCCGTGTCGCGTGTCCGCGGAAGCGGCGTCCCGCTTTCGGCACAGGGCGGGGATGCGTTTCCACCCGGCGCTCACAAGATTGCTAGACTAGAGGAATCTCCTACGCTCTAATCGCACCGCCAGGTGAGCGTCCATGCCGGCTGACGAAAACCTCTCCATTTCCGAACCCGTAAGAAACTGGCGCCTCGGCTTCTGGAGCCTGATTGCCACGCAGTTTCAGGGGGCGTTCAACGACAACGGCCTGAAGTTTTTTGTCATCTTTCTGATCCTGGGGACCAATCCTTCTGATTCACAGAAGGATCTCCTGGTCTTTGTCATTGGGAATCTCTTTGCCCTCCCTTTTCTTTTGTTTTCGATGGCAGGTGGATATCTGGCGGATCGCTATAGCAAGCGGAGCGTGGCGATCGGCACGAAGATCTTCGAAATCTGCGCAATGATCTTCGCCATGTATGCCTTTACGCGGGGCAACCCGCGAATGGCCTTCGCCGTAATTTTCCTAGCCAGCACGCAGGCCGCCTTCTTCGGCCCCGCAAAATACGGCCTGCTGCCAGAGCTTCTGCCGGCCAAACTGCTTTCCTGGGGCAATGGCATCCTTGAACTTACGACATTCCTCGCCATTATCGCGGGCGCGGTGATCGGCCCGGTGCTAGCTCAGGCTTTTCACGGGCGCGAAGCGATCGCCGGCCTGATTTTCGGGGCATGCTCGCTGATTGGCCTAACGGCGAGTTTTTTCATCTCTCGAGTGCCTCCCGCCGATCCCTCCAGGAAGTTCCGGATCAATATCTTTGCCGACCTGAAAAAACAGGTGCAGCTCGTGCGGCCCGACCGCGTCTTGCACCTCGCGATTGTCGGGAATACTTACTTCTGGTTTCTGGGGGCGCTTCTCCAGTTCGTGATCGTGTTTTATGGCCGTGAGGTCTTGCACCTCGACGAGACGCACGGCGGCTATCTACAAGCGGCGCTGGCCATTGGCATCGGGGTAGGAAGCTATGCGGCCGGGTTGCTTTCGGCGGGAAAAATCGAGTACGGGCTTATTCCTCTTGGCGCCATCGCCATGTTCCTGTTTTCATTTGCGATCACCATCCACGGATTGAGCTTCCTTCAAGTGCTGCTCCTGCTGGGAGCGCTGGGTTTTGCGGGCGGATTTTTCGTCGTTCCGATCAACGCGCTAATTCAACACCGCCCGGAAGAGCAGCACAAGGGCAGCGTCATAGCGTTCGCTAATTTTCTGTCTTTCGTCGGGGTAATCGTCGCATCGGGCATATATTCCGGCGCTACGCATTATCTTCATACCGGCCTGGCTTCCTTCTTCTTCTGGACGGCGGTGATGTCCCTGGCCGCCACAGTTTATACGGTCTACCTGTTGCCCGATTCCATGCTGCGGCTGCTGCTCTGGGTTGCCACGCACACGCTGTATCGCCTAGACGTCCAAGGCCGAGAAAATGTTCCGGCGCGCGGGGGAGTGCTGTTGACGCCGAATCATGTTTCGATGGCGGACGCCGTGTTCCTTATTGGGTCGATCGATCGGCCGATTCGCTTCATCATGTTCAAAGGCTCGTACGAGCATCCGCTGGTAAAACCGTTCGCAAAAATCATGGGTGTGATTCCCATCGCGTCGGATCAGGGGCCACGGGAGATGATCCACTCGTTGAGGCAGGCAACTGACGCGCTGAAAAACGGCGAAGTCGTGTGCATTTTTTCCGAAGGGCAAATGACGCGCATCGGGCAAATGCTGCCCTTTCGGCGCGGCATGGAACGCATCATCAAGGGCGTGGATGTGCCGATTGTTCCGGTGAATCTCGACGGCGTATGGGGGGTCGATTTTCAGTTTTGCGGGCGGGAAGTTTCTCTGGAAATTTCCGCGGCGCATCCACTATCCGGTGCGCGTAACCTTTGGAAAGCCTATGCCGGCGACTTCCACGTCACAGGAAGTTCGCCGGGCGGTGCAGGACCTGGGCGCGGAAGCGTTTGCGCGCCGCAAGAAGCGCATGCACGCGCTGTGGCAATCGTTCATTTATACGGCGCGGCGGCATCCCTTCCGCTTCGCGATGGCGGATGGGCAGAGGCCCAAGCTCAACTATTTTTCGGCGCTGGTGGGGGCGCTGGTTCTGGCGCGGCGTTTGCGAAAGCACTGGAAGGGACAGGAAATGGTGGGAATCCTGCTGCCGCCGTCGGTGCCGGGAGCGCTGGTGAATTTCGCGACGATGCTGATGGGCAAAGTTCCCGTAAACCTGAATTACACGGTTTCGAACGAGGCGCTGGCTTCGTGCACGCAGCAGTGCAGCCTGAAAACGATTGTTACCGCGCGAGTCTTCCTGGAGAAGGTCAAGATTCAGCCTCCCGGTGAAATCCTCTTTATCGAAGACGTAGCCAAGGATCCAGGAATCGGCGAACGTCTGTTTGCGGGGTTGGTGGCAAGTCTATTCCCATCCAAGTTGGTCGCAAAATACGCGGGCTGCGAGCGGCCGGCGACACTTGACGACATCGCGACGATTATTTTTTCCAGCGGGTCGACCGGCGATCCCAAGGGCGTGATCCTGACGCATTACAACATCGCTTCGAACGTCGCGCAGCTCAGCCAGGTTTTCATGCTGCATGCCGACGATCGCATCATGGGCATTTTGCCGTTCTTCCATTCCTTTGGTTTTACGGGCACCCTTTGCCTTCCCGCCGCGACGGGTATCGGAGTGGTCTTCCATCCCAATCCACTCGATTCGCGCGTCATCGGAGCACTGGTGAACAAATATTCCGTGACCATGCTGCTGGCGACGCCCACTTTCCTGAATGCGTACACGCGCCGTTGCACCTCCGAAGAATTCGGCAGCCTGCGCTTCGTTATGGCCGGGGCGGAGAAATTGCCGGATCGCATTTCTCAAGAGTTCGAAGATCATTTTGGCATCCGGCCCCACGAAGGCTACGGCTGCACGGAATGCTCGCCGGTCACAGTGAATACCATTGATTTTCGCGCGGCGTCCTTCCGCCAGGTGGGGGCGAAGCGCGGGAGCATCGGCCACCCGTTACCGGGAATCACGGTAAAGATCGTGGACCCGGACACGGGGCAGCCCGTCGGAGTCGATGAACCGGGGCTACTGCTGGTGCGCGGGCCCAACATCATGAAGGGTTATCTCAACAAGCCGGAGAAAACCGCCGAAGTTCTGCGCGACGGCTGGTACAACACCGGCGATATCGCACGGCTGGATGAAGATGGTTTTCTGCGCATCACCGACCGCTTGAGCCGCTTCAGCAAGATCGGCGGCGAGATGGTACCGCACATCAAGGTGGAAGACCTGCTTCAAGAGCTGGCGGGCGCAAGCGAGCAGACCTTTGTGGTCACCGCGATTCCGGATGAAAAAAAAAGGCGAGCGCCTTATCGTGCTGCACACACTCGGAGAACAGCAACTGGAAGAATGCCTGGAAAAACTCGGGAAGAGCGACTTGCCCGCGCTCTGGCGTCCGCGGCCCGACCAGTTTCTGCGCGTCGAGAAGCTTCCTTACCTCGGAACTGGCAAGCTGGATTTGCGGAAGTCTCGCGAACTGGCGCTGGAGTTGGCCAAGCGTCCGCTCCACGAATAGAGTCGAAACTGGAAGGCAGCTTGAAAGCTTTTGATGACGCAAACCGAAAGCTCGGGGCGTTCGCGCAGATGGTTGCTGCGGCTGGTGCTGACAGCGGCCGTCCTGGGCCTCTGGTTTTGGACGCAATCCCTGATTGGGGCGCGTACTCCTCCTGCGGCTGGGCTGGGAGACGCACTGCACAACCTGACCTCGGGATTGAATTCCTATTTTTCGCAAAACCTTGCGGCCGCTAACGCGCTTCTGATCGTCAGTTCCGCGTTCATCGATGGCTTGGGGCTCTTCCTTCTGGCGCGCTGGCTGTTCGGCGGCAGTATCCGGCCCTTTCTCGGTCTGTTTTTACTGATGGCGCTGCGCCAGTTGATGCAGGCCATCTGCTCGCTGCCCCCGCCTACAGGCATGATCTGGCATTACCCCGGGTTCCCGTCGCTGCTGGTGACCTATCACGTAGCCAATGACTTTTTCTTCTCCGGACATACCGCCATCGCGGTTTTTGGGGCGATTGAGATATCCCGCTTGCACCGCAATTGGCTGACGGCGGCCGCCGCGCTGCTGGTCGTCTTCGAGATTGCCACCGTGCTGATCCTGCGCGCGCATTACACGATGGATGTATTCACCGGAATCGTCGCCGCGCTCTGGATTGCCCGCCTCGTGGAGCGCGTCTCCCCGCGCCTGGATCAACTGCTTGGCGGCGGCTCCACTAAGCCCTTACTTATCTGAAACTTCAGCTCGACTTCATACGTCCTACGAACTGCTTGTAGAACCCCGACTTACCCATTGACGGAGACCACGGGTTGCGCGAGACTTTCTAGTATCCGCACGGTGGTGGTCCCCACGATTTACGGGTAGTCAGGGTCATCCATCCGCCTGACAATTAGGGACTCTGATTTTGTGGAGGATAGATGTACGGATTGCGCCCAGTCATACGTTCGGCCAAACATTTCTGTCTGCTCTTATTGCTTATTCCAGCCTGCGGATTCTCACAATCTGCCACCAGTGGACCCTCAACTCCTCCCGCGAAACCCGTGACGGATGAGGACAAGCCGGGCCTGTCGGTAATGGTTCGGACTTCGACCGGGGCGAATGTCGAATCTCTCGCGGTGATCACGCTATATGACGCCTCCGGTCAAACGATAACCTCGAAGACGACCTCCGATTCCCGAGCGAGCTTTACTCCTCTCGGTGCAGGGTCCTACATCGTCGATGTGGATGCGCCCGGATATGGGAAGTCCCGGCTCGAAGCGAAAATCACGACGGAGGATGGTGATCAATTGCTGATTGTGACGCTCCGGCCGGATACGGGGAGCGGCATCACTGCTGCCGTGACCAGCAACGTGGTTCTCCCGCTAAAACCGCAGAAAGAAGTGACCAAAGCCCTGGAAGCGCTGCACGCCGGAAAATTGGACGAGGCCATCAAACACCTGGAGGCTGCCCAGCGCATGGCGCCAAAGGAAGCGGAGATTCCCTCCTTGCTGGGAACTGCTTATGAAAAGAAGAGCGACATTGTGACTGCGCGCAAATACTGGGACCAGGCCATCCAGCTCGACCCGAAGCGTCTCGCTCCGCTGCTAGCCTACGGCGATTCCCTGCTTCGGGAAAAAGATCTGCCTGGGGCGCGGAAATACCTGGAGAAGGCGGTCGAAGCCGGCCCGAATTCCTGGCGCGCGCATAGCTTGCTCGCGGCGGTGCTGCTGCAGCAAAATTCTTACGTCGAAGCAGTCAGTCACGCGGAGCGCGCGATCGAAATCGGCAAGTCCGAGGCCAATTCGGCTCGGCTGACGCTGGGTCAGGCGCTGGCTTTCCAGCACAAGAATCCGGAGGCCATCAGCGTGCTTGAGGCCTACATTGCGGGCAAGCCTTCCCAGGCCATGGCAGATGCCGCGCAGAACATGATTGCGCGTTTGAAAAACGCGGGCAGTTCCTCTGCCGACGCGGGGGCTCCGGTTGTGGATCTCTCTGCGGCGAACTCCGGGAATAGGGGCGATGCCGCGGATGCACCGCTGACAGGCGCGGCTTTGGCTTGGCTCCCTCCTGATGTTGACTCGGCAACTCCGCCGGTTGAACCTGCGGTCGCCTGTTCCCTTGATGACGTCTTGAAGAAAACACAGGCGCGCGTTCACGAATTGCCGGAAGTCGTGGACCGTTATACGGCCACGGAAAACCTGCATCATGAAGATGTCAACAACGCGGGCTACGCCGAGAGCGTTGCGGACATGTCGTTCAATTACCTGGCGTCCGTCCGAGACATTAAGAGCGAAAAGTACGGCGAAGCGCTCGACGTGCAGGAATATCGCAACGGCAGCACTGGCACGGAGATGTTTCCGAATCACCATGCCAGCGTTGGCCTGCCTTCCATCGTGCTGATTTTTCATCCCCTGCTCATCGGCGATTTTGAAATGAAGTGTGAGGGCCTGAGCCGCGCCTACGGCAACTTTGCCTGGCAGGTGTACTTCCGCCAGCGGGCGGACAAGGAAAGCCGCATCCGCCGCTACCGCATCGCCGGCACTAGCTATCCCATTGCCCTGAAGGGACGCGCATGGATTGACGCCAACACCTTTCAGATCGTGCGGCTGGAGACCGACCTGCGCGAGGCGCATCCGGACTTGAGGCTCATTGCCGAACATCTGGTCATGGAGTACGGGCCGGTCACCTTCAAGAGCCGCAACGAGCAGCTATGGCTGCCCAGCAGCGCGGAATACTACGCCGTCCGACGGGGCAAACGTTTCCACCAGCGCCACAGTTTCACGAACTACATTCTGTTTTCCGTCGAGGACAAACAGAAGATCGGCGAACCTCCAAAACAAAAAGCCACGGCAGATAGCCCGCCCGAGAAAAAATCCTCCGATTGAGAGAATCACCGCCCAAGTCGCCAGCGGCGGGGATTTCTTTTCTTTCGCATTTCCCATCGCGGACAGCGCGCCGCTGATCTCAATCATATCCAATTGCACGCGCTTCCGCGCAGGTGTCGTTGTACCCGGCAGTTATGGGGTGCTATCTTTTCTACAACGTCTGTGGAGGCACCTCATGCATCTTTTCCCGGAGAGCCGGCTGAAACCTCTCCTCTTTGCCCTCATCCTCATTCTTTGCTCGAGCATGTTGCGCGCCCAGGATAAGCCGTTGCCGTCAACGATGGTGAAGATCGGTTTTCTGATGGACACTTTGAAGATTGAACGCTGGCAAACGGACCTCGACACGTTCCAAAAACGCGCAAAGGAATTGGGAGCTACGGTGCTCGTGGAAACCGCCGAGGGTGATGACGAGCTGCAGTTGCGGCAAGCCCAAAAGCTGCTGGATTCCGGGGCCCAAGTTCTCGTCCTGGTCTCTCACGACACGGAGAAAGCCGTGCGCATCGTCAAGGCCGCAAAGGCAAAGAAAGTACCCGTGCTGTGCTACGAGCGTTTGGTGCGCAACGCCGACGTCGACGCCTTTGTGGGAGTGGATGCCGCAGCGATTGGCTTTCTACAGGTGCTCTCCATTTATCAGCTTGCGCCCAAGGGCAACTACGTCCTCATCGCCGGCTCGCCTTCGGACATCAACGCAAAGATCTTGCACGATGCGCAGCTAAGGGCTTTGCAAGCAGCGGTCGATCGCGGCGATATCAAGATTGTGGCGGACGCGTGGGCCAAGGACTGGAATCCTTCAGAGGCCTATGCGCACATGGCCGCGGCCATTGAATCCACCAAGGGGAATATCACCGCGGTGATCGCTTCGAACGACGGCACGGCGGGAGGCGCCATTCAGGCGCTGGAAGAACATAAACTCGCGGGAAAAGTTTTTGTTTCAGGGCAGGACGCGGATCTGGCGGCCATCATTCGAATTCTCGACGGCACGCAAACCATGACGGTCTACAAGCCGCTTGGCCTGGAAGCGAAACAGGCCGCGGACGCGGCTGTGGCTTTGGCCACGGGGCAGCCGGTCAACACCACAGCATCCATTTCGAATGGAGTACGGAGCGTTCCAGCGATTCTCGTGAATCCCGTGGCGGTCACAAAGGCCAACGTCAAGCAAACCGTCATCAAGGACGGTTTTCAAAACCTGGCAACAATCCAGAAGAGTTTGCCGAAAGAGAAGTGGCCGCAATAAGTTCGAATCCGGCCTGGCGGTGTGCCGGTTATTTCAGGCCCCAGAAGGTCGCATCCGGCTTCACCAATTCGAATCCCGCGTCCCACGCTTCGTGGCTGCGCCAGACGACTTCGGCTTCCGCCTTGCGCCCCGTTTCCTGTTGGATCAAACGGACGCGTTTGTGTAACGGAAGGTCTGCTCCCACGACGGCCATGCAGCCGGAGTGGCTTACATCCACGGTCACGGCGTTGGCGCGTTCCTTGGCACCGGCGTTTTCCCACTCTACGAGGAGCTTCACGCGGGAGATGATGCGTTTGTGGCTGCGCAAGGTTTCCCAGCGCTCTTGCAAGGCAATTGTTGCGGGGTCTTTGCTAAGTTTGACGGTCATCGGCGGCCTCACTGCGGAAGAGTTCACGGGCCCGGAAGGTGGCAAGTCAAAAATAATCCTGCGAAATGCCAAGGTCAATAGTACTTTTTCTAATGACGCCTTCTGGTCACCGCATTCCCATTTTGGGAAGGCGGTAGGGCCTCACCCGCACTTCTTGCGCACGGCAGATTCGAGTGTTCCGTCGTTTTGCTGTTTCAATAGATCGTCCAGCGCCTTCAGTTTTGCGTCCGGTTTCTGCTGGAGGATCGCGCCGTAGACCTTCAGCACGCTTTGCACTGCGCTGAGATTCGTGGCGGCTGCGTCCGCGGCCTTATCCGGATTTTCAATTACGAATGCGCCGCTCGCGAGCATATATTGCCGTGTGATTTGGCCTGAATACTTGTTTTTCGTGGCATTCAGATCGCCAAACAACGCACCGCAGATCGCCACGTGGACGTCGTGCACCTCAATCAACCGTTTCAACGCTTTCTCGGCCTCTTTGTTCAGGGCTCCATCCAACGGATTGCTCTCGAGTTTGTGCGTGATATCGACCCAATGCGCACGCTCTTCTGGGGTGGATGTCGTCTGAGCCAGCGAAGCCGGAGAAATCCCGAGAACAAGCAGCACCAGAGGGAGAATGGAAACCATGGAACTCCTCTTCGTCATCGTGCCTCCGTTCTTTGCCGAAACGGCGCCTTGGGACGTTTAGGCATGGACTCCGAACGCCCAGCCCTTCTGTCCTAGTTATTTTCACTGAGAGTACATCAAGACTAGTGGGCATCATAGTGCAAAACCAGAGTTCTTCAAGCGGCATTAATACTTGCGGAAGACAGGGCTGAAAACAAAAAGGCCGCCCTGATTTATCGGGCGGCCTTTTGTAAATTAATCCCGGCGACGACCTACGTTCCCACACAGTTGCCCGTGCAGTATCATCGGCCCGGCGAGGCTTAACTACCGTGTTCGGGATGGGAACGGGTGTGACCCTCGCGGTATGATCACCAGGAAACTGGAACACTCGCGTACGGAATCGCTTGCTCATCCCGAGCAAAGGATCGCGAGTGCGACAACAGAAATCCGCGGCCGCAAGTGCGGCCGACAGAAGATGGCTGGCCTTACAAGTTCGACTTCAGGTCGAACAACACTGTGCAGAAATGGCGTTCTTTGTTTGCTGTGACTCTTGCGAGCCGCCTCTGCTCTTCCTCAAAGACGGTTTGAGAAAGTTTTATGATTAAGCCGAACGGGCGATTAGTACTGGTCAGCTTCACACATTGCTGTGCTTCCACCTCCAGCCTATCAAAGTCGTAGTCTTCGACTGCCCTTCTTATCCGCCCGAAGGCGGATTGGGAGAACTTATCTTAGGGCGAGCTTCTTGCTTAGATGCATTCAGCAATTATCTCTTCCAGACTTCGCTACCGAGCGATGCCCCTGGCGGGACAGCTCGTACACAAGAGGTCTGTTCATCCCGGTCCTCTCGTACTAGGGACAACTCCCTTCAATTCTCCTGCGCCCACACCAGATAGGGACCGAACTGTCTCGCGACGTTCTGAACCCAGCTCACGTACCGCTTTAATAGGCGAACAGCCTAACCCTTGGGACCTTCTACAGCCCCAGGATGCGATGAGCCGACATCGAGGTGCCAAACCTAAGCGTCGATGTGAACTCTTGGCTTAGATCAGCCTGTTATCCCCGGCGTACCTTTTATCCGTTGAGCGATGGCCCTTCCACGCGGGACCACCGGATCACTAGACCCGACTTTCGTCCCTGCTCGACTTGTAAGTCTCACAGTCAAACCGGCTTATGCTCTTGCACTCCACAGCGGGTTTCCAATCCGCTTGAGCCGATCTTTGGGCGCCTCCGTTACATTTTAGGAGGCGACCGCCCCAGTCAAACTACCCGTCTGGCCGTGTCTCCCCGCCCGTCACGGGCGGTAGGTTAGAACGACAGAACAATCAGGGCAGTATTTCACTGTTGCCTCCTCCCCAGCCGAGACCAGGGAATCACAGGCTCCTGCCTATGCTACGCAGATTGTTCCGTTACTCATGACCAGAGTGCAGTTAAGGTGCACGGGGTCTTTCCGTCTAGATGCGGGCATCCGGCGTCTTCACCGGAACCACAAATTCGCCGAGCCGTTCGCCAAGACAGTCGATCTATCATTCCACCATTCGTGCAGGTCGGAACTTACCCGACAAGGAATTTCGCTACCTTAGGACCGTTATAGTTACGGCCGCCGTTCACCGGGGCTTCAGTTCAAGCCTTCGCACCTTGCGGCGCTAAGCCCTTGCTTTAACCTTCCGGCACCGGGCAGGTGTCACCCCCTATACGTCGTATTCGACTTTGCAGAGAGCTGTGTTTTTGTTAAACAGTTGCAGATCGCGATTCGCTGCGACCGCTTCGGGCTATAAACCCTACAGCGGTACCCCTTCTCCCGAAGTTACGGGGTTAATGTGCCTAGTTCCTGAGCGAGCGTTCTCTCGAGCGCCTGTGGATATTCACCTCGTCTACCTGTGTCGGTTTGTGGTACGGGCACCTGGATGACTCCTTAGGGGATTTTCCTGACAGCGTGAAATCAGAGACTTTGCGGCCGTATGGCCTCGTCACCACTCTGACCGTTGAATGACCCCGGGGATTTGCCTCCGGGATCCGGCTTACAGTGGCCAATCGGGACGTCCATCACCCGACTCTCTTAT
>Ga0207101_1118_pt2 | contig 12982 bp, 8 predicted proteins | sample Alteio_BWMinHeat_83_FD_153581 | JGI IMG/M metagenome (GOLD analysis project Ga0207101, IMG submission 153581) | Enriched cells from forest soil in Barre Woods Harvard Forest LTER site, Petersham, Massachusetts, United States -... | ecosystem: Environmental > Terrestrial > Soil > Temperate forest >...
GGCTTTGCAGCAGCATTTCCCCCAGCCGTTTGGTTGCGCCCATTACGCTCGCCGGGGTTACCGCCTTGTCGCTCGAGATCATCACAATGCCATCCTTTGTGCCCACAACCATGATGTTGAGCTGACTTTCGCGCATTTCGGCGTAGCTCGGATTCACCACCATGTTGCCGTTCACCAAACCCACGCGAACAGCGCCAACCGGGCCGGCGAAGGGAACATCCGAGAGCGTTAACGCGCAGGACGCGGCATTGATGGCCGCTACATCGGGATCATTCTCAGTATCCGCCGATAGAACCAAAGCGATGACCTGGGTTTCGTTCTTGAAGTTCTCAGGAAACAGCGGACGGATCGGACGATCAATCTGGCGGGCGGTAAGAATCTCGCGTTCGCTGGGGCGGCCTTCGCGCTTGATGAATCCGCCGGGAATGCGTCCACCGGCGTAGGTATATTCGCGGTAGTCAACCGTGAGAGGGAAAAAGTCTTGCCCTTCGCGGGCTTCGGGGGCGGCTACGGCGGTGGCTAAGACCACGTTGTCACCGATTCTGACTACGGCCGAACCGGAGGCCTGCTTGGCCAGACGGCCAGTTTCAAATTCGAGTCGCTTGCCCCCTGCGAGTTCAACGGTTGCGTCTTGCTTCATGGATTCCTCATTTCATTTGAGCGCCGCCAGCCGGCAGCATCAGAGCGGCAAGTGGTCCGGCCTTCGTTAGAGCAGAATCGAGACGAGTAGTACGAGGCTGACAGCAATGCGGGTCTCGACCGAAGGTCGGCATTCATGCGTGCGCTCGGGAGGAGAGCAGCCGATTCTGCGCGGTATGGCTACAGCTTGGCCGGATTCGAGATCGCTCGATTGCGGCCAAAATCGCGGAGAATGGCCGCCCCAGGTCCTGTTACTTGCGAATGCCGAGTTTCTGGATTACGTCCTTATATCGCTCGGAATCGTAGTTCTTGAGGTAGTCCAGCAGGCGACGACGCTTGCTAACCATCATCAGGAGACCGCGGCGGGAGGCGTGATCCTTCTTGTGCGTCTTAAAATGGTCCGTCAATTCACCGATCCGTTCGCTGAGCACAGCAATCTGCACTTCCGGACTGCCGGTATCGCTATCGTGGGTGCGGAACCGGGTAATGACGTCTTGTTTTCGCTCTCTAGCTAACACTGAAGCTGATGACACTCCTATATTTTTTCGAGTCGTTTAAGTCTCTCCAGCAGAGTAACATAGGCACGTTCTTTTGGACAAACGCCCGCCTTCAAGAAGCGACGCGGAACGCGAGAACAAAATAACAGGGAGAAAAACAGCGGGTTTTTGCGCGATGAGAGCGCAACCTGTTGTAAGTAAAGGACGCTGACATGGAGGGCAGGGAATTCATGCTCCCTGATCCATGAAGAACAGGGAACCTAAATTCCCTGATAAGGAAATTAACAGGGAACGGCGCGCGGAGCAGCTTCCAAAATCGCTGGAGAGCCTCGATGATTTCCGGCATTCACGCCATCATCTATAGCAAGCAAGCCGATCGTCTGCGCGAGTTCTTTCGCGACGTTCTGAAACTGCCGTCGGTCGATGCCGGGCACGGATGGCTTATCTTCGCGGCGCCTCCCACGGAACTGGCCGTGCACCCCGACCAAAACAGCTATCACGAGCTCTATCTCATGTGCGATGACATTCAGGCAACCAGTGCCGACTTAAGAGCCAAGGGCGTTGAGCTTACGACACCAATTGCGGACCGCGGTTGGGGATTAGTTACGAGGCTCAAGTTGCCCAGCGGGGACCAAGTCGGACTGTACCAGCCAAAGCATCCGACCGCCATTGGCCTAAACAACGTGCCGCGTAAAGAACCGCCTCGGCCACGAGAGAAGCAGCGCTCTGCGACGAAAAAACGACCGACCGACAAGAGATAACGCAGATCACGAAGCCGCGATTATTCCTGATTCTCTGGTTCGAAGCCGTTGCGCATCGGGACGTGTCCTGGGTACGTTCGGCCAACCAACAACGGCATTAACAAATTTATACAGCATTTAAGCCAACCTCGCATTTAGAATTGCCGCCGCACTTTTTGCATTCCAAGACATTCCTTGCGAATTTCGCACACACATTCGGTGGCGGGCGCGGCAGTCCATTTCTCGGCGGAGTCGATCGCGCGACGGCGACAGCTGCCTCGTCTTGTGCGCTGGTTTCTGCTGGCCTCTGGCCGGGCGATGGAAATTTTTCCCAGCAGCATCAAGAAACGGCGCACGCAAATTTTCATCGATTGCTGCATTTCCGCGATTTCGGTGGTGCTGGCGTATCAACTGCGTTTCGACTTCGACATACCGCCGAACTACGCTCACACAATGTGGTTTTGGATCGTTGGGATGGCCGCATTGCGTCCCGTTTCGCTCAGGGTCTTCACCGGCTATCGCAGCATTTGGCGATACCTCCGAGTGCAAGACGTGGCGAGCCTCATCTACGCCAGCGTCCCGCCTTCCGCGCTCCTTCTCGGTCTGCGCCTCGGCGCGCATCGATCTACGTGGGTCGCAGATGTTCCTTTAGGTGTTGTAGTCCTGGAGTTCGCGATGTTCACCAGCATGGCTGCCGGCGCACGCGGACTTCGGCGCGCCGCCTATGAAGAAATGCGCCCGTCGGTTCCCGATCGAAGGCAGGCGCTGGTGATGGGCACAGAGGAAACGCTGTCGGCGGCACTGGGTCAGCTCAGGACGTATCCCGAATTGGACGTTATCGGACTGGTCGCCCCCGGCGAGCACTTGCAGGGATATGAGATTGGCCAGGTACCTGTAATCGCGGAACCTTCCGGACTTGGCTTTCTGCTCGCCCTGACGAAAATTGATGTGATTTTCATCGCCGATGCCAGTCTTGACTGGATCGCAGACACGGTTTCCCTGGCATCCCAATTCGGGACCGACATCCGGCTGTTGCCCTCCGCAGCCAACATCATGCGCGGCGAAGTCCGCGTGGCGGCGCCGGTCAATGCCGAGCGAGCCTTCGGCGAACGCCGAATCCTGCCTCCGCCCGCGCCGGAGGTTCTCCAGGCTTATTGTGATCGCGTGGTTCTGGTTACGGGCGCCGGCGGATCTATCGGATCTGAACTGAGCCGCCAGCTATCTGCGTTGAGCGTTTCGCGTTTGATTCTTTTGGATAACGCGGAAAATTCGATTTTCGAGATTGAGGGCGAGTTGAGGAACAGCGCCCCGGATTCCTTGATCGTTCCGGTCGTGGGAGATGTTCGCGATCGCCGTCTGCTTGAGCATCTCTTCTCGGAGCACCGGCCCCAGGTTGTGCTTCACTCGGCGGCGTACAAGCACGTGCCGGTGATGGAAGCCAATCCCAGCGAAGCCTTTCTCAACAATGTGATCGGCACGCGGCAGGTGCTCGACTTTGCGCTGGAATATGGCAGCGAACGCTTTGTGATGATCTCGAGCGACAAGGCGGTAACCCCGGCGAGCGTAATGGGCGCAACCAAACGGCTGGGGGAAATGCTGCTGCAAAGCCGTGCCGGCAATTCGCGAGATACGCGTCTGGCCTGTGTCCGTTTTGGGAATGTCGTGGGTAGTCGAGGCAGTGTGATCCCCATTTTTCTAAAGCAGATTGCCGAAGGAAAGGCCATTACTCTCACCGACGAACGCATGAGCCGCTATTTCATGACTGTGAAGGAGGCGGTGCAACTCGTCCTGCAGGCCTCAACCTTGGATTCTCGAGGTGAAATCTACATGCTGGATATGGGCGATCCGGTGGTGATTGGAGCGCTGGCGCGCAAGCTGATCGAGATGTCCGGGCTTCGTCCTGAAACAGATGTTCCAATTAAGATCGTCGGTGTCCGCCCCGGCGAGAAGATTCATGAGACGCTCTGGTGCGACGGATCGCAGGTATCGCCAACCAGTTTCCCGCGAGTTCAAGCCGTAGATGCGGGCGGCATTCCCTCAGATTTGGAAGCTCGCATCAGGGAGATGGAGGAACTCGCGTTGGCACGCTGCGACAGAGAGTTAAAAGAGAAGCTGCAAGCCATGCCAATCGCGTACAGACGAGAATCGCAAACTACTCACCACTAGAACCTAATCTTGCAAATGCTTCGTCGGCGGGAGAAGACGGCTGAAGCATTCATCAGAATGCCAAGAGTGCCATAATTTCTGGAGGGCACTGTGCGAGTGGCGGCCTAAGGCTTATGCGCTGAGTCTGCAAATTATGACTACAAAACGATGTACCTGGGTCAGCGTGAACGATCCGCTAATGCTCCAGTATCACGATCGCGAATGGGGTGTGCCGGTACACGATGACCGCAAACATTTTGAATTCCTTGTGCTTGAAGCGGCGCAGGCCGGACTCAGTTGGTCGATCGTGCTCAAGAAGCGGGAAGGGTATCGCCGCGCGTTCAGCGAGTTCGATCCTGAAAAAGTGGCGCGCTATACCGAGAAACGAATTCAGAAGCTCACATTGGATCCGGCGATCATTCGGAACCGCATGAAAATTGAAGCTGCGGTCCGCAACGCGCGGGCGGTTCTCGCAATTCAGGAAGAGTTCGGAAGTTTTGATGCCTATTGTTGGCGGTTCGTCGGTGGACGCCCCAAAGTCAACCGTTGGAAGGCAATGCGGGGGATTCCGGCGACCTCACGTGAGTCGGATGCGTTTAGCAGGGATCTGAAACGCCGAGGATTCAGCTTCGTTGGTTCGACCGTCGTTTACGCGCACATGCAGGCGGTCGGTATGGTGAACGATCACCTCGTGGACTGTTTTCGATATCGAGAGATTCGCCGTTCGGTCATAGATTCAGCCGGCTTGCCGGCACGGCAAAGCAAACGGATAACGCCGAGCTGACCAGTGCCAACACGACCCGATGACTCGATTATCCGGTTGCTAGCTTCCCACAAACCTTGCGTACAGACTGCGTGCAACAGCCGGGTCGGTTGTCCCTTTGATAATCGCGCGTCCGTCGCGGAAAAGAGTCATCTCATAAGTCTCGCGCCAGAACTTCAAGACCATATCGTTGTACCGAACCTGCCCATGAGGCGATAGGCGTGAGGTTATCTCCTCAAAGTCCACTGGCCGCTCGCGTTCGTGAATCTGCACGGAGTTACGCCCGCACAAGGTAATTTGCGGACGTCTTTGGCCGTTGAGATATTCGAATTCTCTCTTGCCGCACACAACGCATCCGGCGCGAGGAGCTGCGGCGCTAATTTCCGAGTGCTCGCTGTTCCAGAGATCCAGCGAAAGAAGAGTACGGCGCAGTGAGCCGCGAGCTCCCACGAGAAGCTTCAATGCCTCGGCTGTCTGAATCGACGCGACCAGCGTCGCCGCCGAGTTCAGGATGCCTGCGGTCTCACAGGTAGCAAAAGTTCCGACGGGGGACTGCGGAAACATGCAAGCCAGGCACGATGTCTCACCGGGCAGCACGTTCATGGTCACAAGGTATGAGCCCACGGCTGCGGCGTAGATCCAGGGAATGCCGTGCATCACCGCAAAGTCGTTCATCAGATAGCGAGTCTCAAAGTTGTCGGTGCAATCGAGCAGCAGATCCGCGCCCTCGAGCAGCGAGATCGTCTGCGGAGTCAGGTCTTTGACGTGAGCTTCGCAGTTGATTTCGGAGTTAATCGCGGCGATTTTACGCGTCGCGGCTAATGCTTTTGGCAAGCTTTCGCGAGCGTCGTCTTCATCGAAGAGGAGTTGGCGTTGCAAATTGCTGGTTTCGACATAGTCGCGGTCGATAATCCGCAGCGTACCGACGCCGGCGCGCGCGAGCAGCGTGCAAGTAGAGGCGCCAATCGCGCCGCACCCCACCACCGCGACTTTTGCTCGCCGAATGCGTTCCTGTCCTTCAGGACCGATGGGAGCGAAGAGGATCTGACGGGAATAGCGTTCCGAGGTGCGGGAACGAGGGTTGGACTCTGGGTTCATTTCACTGCTGCGCAGCTCACGATTAGCCTGAACTTTGAGAAAACACCATTATTATAGGCGTATGTACCCGGAAGTCTCCGAGCGGGAGACATGCGCCGATGGGGGAAATGGCCATTAGGGAGAAGGTCTAACTCGTTTGCGATTCGCATCGCAGAGGATAGCTGCGCGCACCCGCCCATTCGAACCGGGATTCTTGCCCCCTCCTTCTTGTCCGCCGGACCGGGCTTCGAGGTCTATGGCATTCCGGGCAGCAATCACGTTGGGGCTTTCGCTTGCCTGTTTTGCTCCCTGCTTAAATGCACATTCGGGCCAATCTGCCAAATCCCCAAGCAGAAATCAGACTGACACTAGCTCATCTTCCCAGGAGCAATCGGTTGTAAACCAGGCGGGCAATGCTTTCGCGCGTTATTCCGGATATCGCATACGCACCGTGAGCTTCAAAAGCGCACAGCGCGCTGGGCAGGACGATCTGCTGAAGACACTTTCGGTGCAACCGGGACAACTGCTGGATCGCGATCACGTACATACCAGCATTCAGCAGTTGTTCGCGACTGGACGGTTCCGAACGATTTCTGCCGAAGTTGTGCCATATCCCGATCGTTCCCTCGATCTGCTTTTTGTAGTGGACGAAAAACTCTTCATCGGGAGCATCGTCGTGTATGGAGCTCCACGACCTCCCACCGAAAACCAACTGGTAAACGGGAGCAAGCTCCAGCTTGGACAGGAATTCGACGAAGACGCTGTGGCCGCGGGAATGGAGCGCATGAAGCGGCTCCTGGCGGAGAGCGGATACTTTGGTCCGACCATCCGCATGGACTCTTCCCTCGATCCGCAGCACCAGCGCATCGGTCTGAGCTTCATCATCGAACGCGGCGAGCACGCTCACCTGGGGCAGGTGATCGTCAAAGGAGATTCGGGGTATTCTCCGGGCAAGATTCGCAGTATCACCAAGTTGCATCCGGGGCAGCCGGTGACCGCCGGACACCTGAGCCGCGCCTTGAACCGCCTACGCAAGAAATATCAGAAGACGGAACGTCTGGAAGCACAGGTATCCGTGGTCGATCGTAACTATCACACCGATACCAATAAGTTGGACTATATCTTTGATATCAATCGGGGGCCGGTCGTGGATGTGCGTCTTGAGGGCGCTCACCTGCGCCGGGGGTTGATCAAAAAGTATGTCCCGATCTACGAGGAGGGCGCGGTGGATGACGACCTGCTGAGCGAGGGCCGGCGCAACCTGCGCGACTACTTCCAGACCAAAGGCTACTTCGACGCCAACGTAAACTCCACGCTCTCACAAAAAGACGGCCGGCAGCTCGTAATCTTCGACGTCGATCGCGGAGTGCGCCACACCTTCGGCGATTTGGAAATAAACGGAAACAAATATTTTCCCAAGGAAAACCTGCGCGAGCGTATGGCCCTGCAACCTGCCGATGTGCTACAGCGACACGGGGTGTTCAGCTCGGCTCTCCTCAACCATGATCTGTCTGTGATTACCGGGCTCTATCAGGCGAACGGATTTCAGCAGGTGAAGGTCACTTCAAGGGTCACGGACGACTACAAAGGAAAGAGCGGTCGGTTGCGTGTGGATATCGACATTACTGAAGGGCCGCAAACATTGGTTCGCTCCGTGCAAATCAGCGGCAACGCGCACTTTGCCAGCGACATATTGCTCGATCAACTAAGTACGATTCAGGGCCAACCATTCTCTTCGTATTTATTGGCCAACGACCGCGACTCGATCGTCAGCTATTACTTCGATCGTGGTTTTCCGGATGTGCAGGTCGAAACCAGCAACCAACCGGATGCGGATCAACCGAATCGCCAGGACGTGGTCTTCAAGATCAGCGAAGGCCGGCAGGTTTTCATCGACAATATCCTGATATCCGGCTTGTTCTATACCAAACCATTCATTGTGAACCGCGAGTTTCAAGTGAAAGAGGGAGATCCAATGAGCCAGTCGCGCATCCTGGAAACGCAGCGGCGGCTCTATGACCTGAGCATCTTCAACCAGGTGGATGTCGCGCCGGGTAATCCCGACGGCGATGTGGACAAGAAAGACCTGATGATGCAGCTTGAAGAAGCGAAGCGTTACACCTTCGACTATGGCCTTGGTATTCAAGTGCAGACCGGCGCCATCAACAGCGACTGTCAAAAGCTGTCCCCCAATCCCACCTCCCCCCAAGTTTGCAATCCTACGGGCACCACGGGTTTCAGCCCGCTTGCGACTTTTGGCGTAACCCGCTCGAACTTCCGCGGGCGTGACGATACGATCACATTCCGGACCAATTTGGGACGCCTTCAACAACGCGTCCTGCTCAGCTATGAGCAACCGCACTGGTTGAATCGTAACGATCTTACTCTGACCTTCAATGCTTTTTATGACAGCACTCAGGACGTGCTCACCTTCAGCTCGGAGCGGCTTGAAGGATCGGTGCAAGCAGTGCAGCAGTTGCGCAGGGGAGAAACCTTTCTCTACAAGTTCACCTATCGCCGTGTGAAAGTGGATGAGAACACCCTGCAGATCAGTCCGGATCTCATCCCTCTCTTATCAAGGCCGGTACGAGTGGGAATGCCGAGTTTCAGCTATGTGCGCGATCATCGTGACGACCCGCTCGATTCGCATCGTGGGACGCTCAATGCTCTGGACTTCGGCATCGCATCGAAGATTTTCGGATCGCAGTCGAATTTCACGAGGCTTTTCGTCGAGAACTCAAGTTACTATTCCTTCGCCGAGAACAAGAACATCAGCGGGCGGCGTTGGACATTTGCGCGCTCCACCCGCATAGGCGTGGAGAACCCACTCGCGAATGCCAATACGATTGGCGGCACCGTGCCTCTACCGGAAAGATTCTTCACCGGAGGCAGCAATTCCCATCGGGGATTTGCAATCAATCAGGCTGGACCTCGCGACCCGCAAACCGGATTCCCGCTCGGCGGAAATGGTCTTTTTCTGAATAATCTTGAAATCCGCACGCCCTCGATCGCACTTCCGTACGTAGGCGAGAACCTGAGCGCAGTTCTGTTTCATGACGCGGGCAACGTGTTTGGCTCTGCAAGCGACATCTTTCCCAGCCTCGGACACTGGTCCCAGCCGCACAAGGAAACCTGCCTGCCGCAATCCACGCTTCCCTGTGACTTCAATTACATTTCGCAGGCAGTTGGGCTGGGGGTTCGCTATCGCACCCCGATTGGACCTGTGCGTGTGGATTTCGGGTATAACCTCAGTCCGCCGGTGTTTCCGGTGCGCGACGATCCCATCAGGGGTCCATATCTGGATCACACTGGCCATTTCAACTTCTACTTCAGCATAGGGCAGACGTTCTGATGCGGAAAGCTTGCTTACTTTCGATAACCATTGTTCTCTCGGCCAGTGCCCACCCCGGAGAAACCCTGGATCGCATTGTGGCGACCGTGGACCGACACGCCATTACCCGCAGCGACGTGGAGCAGGAGGCGCGATTCTCGCATTTGGCCGATGGCAAGCTGGGCGAGGTTACGCTTCAGGATGAAATCGCGGCCCTTGGCCGCCTGGTCGATCGCGACCTTGTGGCAGACCAGGTTCTGGTGTTCGCAACGCTTGAGGTAAGCAAAAAGGAACTGGATGCACGCCTTATGGAAATGCGCAGCCAGATTCCCGGCGGTGAGTCGGATTCAGGATGGCATCGCCTGCTGGAAGAAAACGGATTGACGGAAGAGGATGTCGAAAGCCGCGTGAGACAGGAAATTCAAACCCTGCGTTTCATTGACTTGCGCTTCCGTTCCGAAGTCAGAGTCGGACCGCGATCTGTGCAGACTTATTACGATACGAAGTTCGTTCCCGATCTGAAGAAGCGGAACCTCACGCCTCCACCGCTGGAGAAAGTGCAGGATCAAATCGAGGAGATCTTGCGAGAAGAGCGAGTGAACGCCCTTATTTCCGACTGGTTGAAGACTATGCGCAATCAGAGCCGCATCCAGACATTCGATCCCTCGCTTCCTCTTACCGGCTTTGAAAGAAAAACGCCCGACATCTCCGATTTGCATTTTCTCCCTTTGCACATTACCGGTCCAGCCGAGGCGGCGAAGCAGTAGCCCTACATGACGGAACAGACCTTCAAACCGAAGCGCAGATCGCGCCGCCTTCGACTGGCCATCTCGATCACCCTGCTTGCAGCGGTTGTCGCATTGGCTGCCTATCTGCAAAGCAATGCCTTTCACCAGAGAGTGCGCCGTGAACTAATCGCACAACTGGAAAAAGTAACCGGGGGAAAGGTTGAATTACGGCATTTCACCTGGAGCTTTTCAAAGCTTCACTTCGAAATCGATGACCTGACGATCCACGGTCTCGAGCAAGCGGGCGATGTTCCCTATGCGCACCTCGATCGTGCGGAAGTTTCTGTCAAGATCATCAGTTTGCTGAGACGCAATCTCGGATTGCGCGAAGTTACCCTCCAGCATCCTGTGATTCACCTCATGGTTTATCCAGACGGCACGACCAACCAACCGCGGCCGAGGATGACTGTCACCAGCGCAGGTTCTTCCGAGCGCATGTTCGATGTGCACGTGGACAAGCTGCTCGTCACCGATGGACTCCTGCTGCTCAATGACAAGCGCCTGCCTTTCGACATGAGCGCAAATTCAGTGGGCGCAACCATGGCTTACACGGTCAATCCGCAGGCGACGTTTGCAGGGCGGATTCAGACCGGCGACCTGGAACTGAAGGGAGCTGGAAATGTGATTCTCTCGCAGGCGGAAACCAGCTTCACGCTTAGTAAAAACAAACTCGCAATAAGTTCGCTGCGCTGGTCGAGCGGAAAGTCAAAGCTTGAAGCAAGCGGCGAGATTTCCGATTTTACTAATCCGCGCCTTGAAGGAAAATACAACGCCACGCTGGAGCTGGTGCGCGTAGGTGCCCTGCTGGGAGAGCGCGAACTGCGGGATGGCGTTGTGGACATGAGCGGAACCATGCGCTATATCTCCAGCGAAGATTTCTTCAGCTCGGGCAAGCTCACGCTCACTGACGGGGCCTATTCAACTCCCGGCTTGCGCCTAAGCGCGGTTGCTGCGAGCTCCGAATACACAGTCGATATAGATCGCATCACGCTGACGAAAATCAGCGGCCATGGACTCGGTGGCAACTTCGCTGGAACGGCCAGTCTCGCGCATTGGACGAGGCTCGCACCCAAAACCGGCATCAGCGCAGGCAATCGCAAGCAGATTGCGCTAAAGCAGCAGGAAGGTTCAATTCAACTCAGCGTCTCGGGAGTGCAGTTGGCGGCGGGGCTGCGCGCAATCCTGCCGGCCACGAATCCGCTAAACCGACTTCGCATCATCTCTGCGTGCGAGGGAAAGGTCACCGTTCGCTGGAAGGGATCTCCACTTGATGCGGATACCGAGCTGGATCTTCGGGCGCAGGCTCCTGCGTTTGCGTCGCCTTTGGAGCTTCCACTTACGGGTTCCATCCAAGCCATCTACCATGGAAGTTCCCAGCGAATTGATGTCGCCGGCATAAATCTCGCGGCGCGAACGACGCGGTTGAACGCAACCGGAGCTATTGGGGCGCGTTCGCAGATGCGCGTTTCGTTGAACACCTCAGATCTTTCTGAACTTACACCGGTGATGCAGGCTCTGGGATCTTCCGAAGGACCATTGCCCGCGATTCTTCACGGGCAAGCCTCATTCAACGGGACCCTCAGCGGCACGCTAGCCGCCCCCAATTTGTCTGGACATTTGCAGGCAACAGACTTTGACACTCTTCTCGCTCCTCTCAATGTCCGGTTCGGGAATCAGGTAGCTTCGACAACTCAGATTGCACCTCCGCACCGGCTGCACTGGGACTCCCTTGTGGCTGATGTTGCGTACTCGCCGACGTCGGCATGGGCGAAGAACGTGGTCGTGAAGCGCGGCAAGGCACAAATTACCGGATCGGAAATTGCCGGTTTGATCGACGGACAACTCGATCCACAGTCGCCACTGGAAATCCGGATGGCTCTGCGAGACACCGATCTCGCCGATTTGCAGGCTCTATTCGGCGTCGAATACCCGGTAACCGGTAACTTTACCGGTAAATTGACGCTCACCGGAACGAAAGAAAATTTAAACGCCAGCGGGCATCTGCAGCTCGCCGGCGGCTCGATTTACGGCGAAGCCTATCGATCGCTTTCCGCCGACCTACAGCTGCAGGGCAACGATGCTGCCTTCAGGAACATTCTTTTTCGACAGAACGGTGGGCGCATCACCGGAGATTCGAACTATAACTTTGCCACCGAAGCCTTTATTTTTAACTTAACCGGGAGCAAGTTCGATCTGGCGCATATCTCCCGGTTGCAAAATGGGAAGATGTCGCTTGGCGGTCAGGCAGAATTCTCAGCAACGGGCTCGGGCACGATCGCCCAGCCGATGGTCAACGCCAGATTCTCGATCACAGGGCTCACGCTTAACGGCGAAGAGGCCGGGGACGTGCTTGCGACGGCGGTAACGCACGGTTCGAACCTTCACCTTGAAGCGCGTAGCAACAACCAGCTTGCCTCCGCGAACCTCACCGGCGACGTAAGCCTGCGCGGCGACTTGCCTGCCGAATTGCATTTTGGCTTAACCCGGATGGATCTCGATCCGTTGCTGCGTGTCTATCTTCCGGGGAAGGTCACAGGACGTTCTCTCGTCTCAGGAAAATTCCTGCTCCGGGGTCCCCTCAGGCGTCCGCGAGATATCATCGTCTCTGCGGATGTCGATCAATTCTCGGTCGAGGTGCAGAACGTAAAACTGCAGAATGATGGGCCTTTCCGTTTTTCCTTGAGCAGGGAAGTGGTCAGCATCGAGCAAATGCGCATTGTCGGCACTGATACAGAGATTACGGGCACAGGGAAGGTCGAACTCGCCGGTGCGAAGAAGATCGATCTGCATGGTAATGGACATGTGAATCTGGCATTGCTGCACAACCTGAACCCCAATGTCACCTCTTCGGGACAGGTGACGTTTACGATGAATGCCACCGGAACTCTCAATCAACCGACTTTCGCGTTGCAAATGTGGTTACACGCTCGAAAATAAGGAATGCATTCAATTATCGTTAGGGGCTGTGGGGAAGATTGAAATCGCATCGCGATCTCCTGGTT
>Ga0207101_1114_pt1 | contig 12927 bp, 12 predicted proteins | sample Alteio_BWMinHeat_83_FD_153581 | JGI IMG/M metagenome (GOLD analysis project Ga0207101, IMG submission 153581) | Enriched cells from forest soil in Barre Woods Harvard Forest LTER site, Petersham, Massachusetts, United States -... | ecosystem: Environmental > Terrestrial > Soil > Temperate forest >...
CAAGTGGATTCCAAGCTGAGGCCTCTCCTGTTGAGGCGGCTCTACCCCTATCTGCAGGGTATTCAGAAACAGTCGCCAGCCTATCTCAAGGCGTTTTTCGCTGTCCGGCCGGGAGCAGCGGCCGGTCCCTACTTTTCCCACATTCCCCGTTGGGGACTGACCGCCAGATCTCAAGTGTATTTCTCCGCCGATGTCCAGTCGCAGATGCAGGTCCGGGATGACTATTCGGACATCGAGGAGCTTTTGCCGCCGGGTTTTTCTAGCTGGAACACGTTTTCTCGTGCGCAGTACCTCGAGTCGGCGTTTCTTCTCCCCGCTTATCTCCTGTCTTCACAAGGAGACCGCATGGCGATGGCTAATTCGGTTGAGGGGAGATATCCTTTTATCGACTACCGAGTCGTAGAATTCGCGGCAAAGCTGCCTCCACGATTGAAGATGAAGGTTCTGAACGAAAAATACCTTCTTAAGCGTGCCTTTGGAGACTTGGTACCCGCTTCGGTCAGAAACAGACCAAAGCAGCCCTACCGGGCTCCAGACGCGATTAGCTTCTTTGATCCGACGACCGGAAATGCGCGCTTCTCCTTCGTTGATGGACTGCTTTCGTCGGAGGCCATTCGTGCCAACGGGATTTTCGATGTCGGCGCAGTAGACAAGCTGGTGACAAAGGTTAGAATGGGTAAGGCGTCCGGATTTCTCGATAATGCCGCCTTAGTGGGAATTTTGTCGACTCAAATTTTGATTGACCAATTCGTCGTGAATTTTAAAGAGAGGCCTTCGTATGCAACAAATCGAACAAGAAGTACGCCAGTTTGTGGTTGATAATTTCGTTCGCACGGCCGGAAACGGTGATTTTTCAAATCAAGACTCGTTCCTCGAGACCGGTTTGGTGGATTCAATGGGGATCATGAATCTCGTGGAGTTTGTTCGGGAGAAGTTCTCGATTATCATTGAGAACGAAGAGTTGGTCCCGGAAAATTGGGACTCCGTCCAGCAGGTTGCAGAGTTTGTCCGGAGCAAGGTAGGGATGGCAACCCAACGTGAAGAGGGTTAGCTCACCATTTAGCCGGGGCTGAACATCAGCGTAACCGGCGGAAGCGAGCCAAGTGAGGTACGAGAGTGAACTATATGGAGGCACACGAGTGAATACGTCATCTGCTTTTTCGACAACGGTTCTGGAGATCGACGCAGGCCGGGTGGCAAATGAGATCGAGGAAGGGATTCGGGAAATCGTCCTTCGTCGCTTACGGCGGAAAGGGGCGATTGTCGGGTTGTCGGGCGGAATAGATAGCAGCGTGACAGCAGCCTTGTGTGCGCGGGCATTGGGAAAGGACCGTGTGCTCGGGGTATTGATGCCGGAAGACGAATCCTCCCAGGATAGCTTACTTTTAGCCAATCTCCTTGCCGATGCCATCGGGATTTCAACTGTTGTCGAGAACATTGGGCCGACACTTGAAGCCCTGGGATGTTATCGCCATCGGGATGAAGCGATTCGCAAGGTCATCCCGGAGTACCGAACTGGGTGGAAGAGCAAGATTGTCCTTCCGAATCTCGTTGAGGGATCGTACTACCAAATATTCTCAGTCGTTGCGCAGTCTCCCGACGGAGAGATGCGACGGGCACGATTGACTCCGGACGCTTATCTTGGGATCGTGGCGGCAACGAATTTCAAACAACGGACCCGCAAGATGCTTGAATACTACCACGCGGACCGTCTCTGGTACGCTGTGGCAGGCACACCTAACCGTCTCGAGTATGCCTTGGGTTTCTTTGTCAAAAACGGGGACGGTGCTGCAGACTTTAAACCAATCGCCCATCTTTACAAGACGCAGGTGTACGACCTGGGGAAGTTTTTGGGAGTGCCGGAAGAAATCCTGCGCCGGCCACCTACTACGGACACTTATTCTCTTGAACAATCCCAGGAAGAGTTTTATTTTTCTCTCCCCCTCGACAAGATGGATCTTTGCTTGTATGGAAAGAACGCTGGTGTGAGCGCGGCGGAGGTCGGCGCAGCTATAGGTTTGACGGCGGAACAGGTGAAGCACGTCTTCGCATCGATCGATTCCAAGCTGAAAGCGACAGTTTACCTCCAGTCTTCGCCGCAATTGATTGAGCCGGTTCCCGAAGCCCGTGAGGCAGGGAACTGACCCTGATTTGTCATGTATCTCTGGCCAATGCACTGGGTAGATGCCGTACAGGCTCCCACAGCAAATCCGAATGAATAAGCCACCTCAGGATAAGACTTGGATTTGCCTCCGGTTTATGTTCGCGAGGGTTCGATGTCTAGGATAAGTTGAGGGCTGGCAATCCCTCGGTCCAGACGCAGGGGAGTGATCCAATGAAAGTCTGCATGCTCGTATATGCCTTTTACGAAACTGACACGCGCGTGATGCAGTACGCAACGGCCCTCGCCGAGCGCGGGGAGTCGGTCGATGTCATCGCCTTGAGGAAGGATGGGACTGCCGCCTTTGAAGTGATCGAGGGAGTGAACGTCTATCGGATCCAAGACCGGAAGATCAATGAACAGAGCCGATTTGACTACTTGTTTCGAATCATTCGCTTCCTGTTGGCCTCAGCCTTTTTCTTAACCAAAAAGCATCTATCCAGTCCTTATCGAGTCATCCATGTTCATTCTGTCCCAGATTTCCTAGTCTTCGCGGCCCTGGTGCCCAAGTTGCGCGGCGCACGTGTCATCCTTGATATTCACGATATTCTGCCGGAGTTCTACGCGAGCAAGTTCAACATTGGGTCCAAGTCGCTGATGTTCAAAATCATGGTTGTGGTGGAAAAGCTCTCGGTGGCCTTTGCGGACCATGTTATCATCGCCAATGACCTTTGGCGGGAACGGCTTGTCGCACGTTCGGTACGTGCCGATAAATGTACGACCTTCATCAACTATCCAGATTCCCGAATTTTTTATCCCCGGCCGAAACCAGCTCACGATGGAAAGTTTGTAATTATCTACCCAGGTACGCTCAATGCGCACCAGGGTCTGGACATTGCCCTACGCGCCTTCGCCAGAATTGCTAGCGGAATGCCAAATGCCGAGTTTCACATTTATGGTGATGGCCCCACCAAACCTTCCCTTCGTCATCTCGCCCATGACCTAGGACTATCAGAACGGGTGATTTTCCACCCTTTCCTGTCGGTTCGGGAAGTTGCGCCCATCATGGCGACCTCGGATTTGGCTGTTGTGCCCAAACGGGCAAGCTCAAGTTTCGGTAATGAAGCGGCAAGCACCAAAATTATGGAATTTATGTCGGAAGGCGTACCCGTGGTGGTATCCCGCACGCGCGTTGATACCTTCTACCATGACGATTCCAGGGTCAGATTCTTCGAGTCGGAAAACGAATCAGACTTGGCCGAATCCATTCTGCTCCTGTATCGCAACCCCCAGCTTCGAAGGGAATTGGTATCGAATGCGTTTGAGTACGTGCGGCAGAACAACTGGCAGGAAAGAAAGATAGATTACTTCCGACTCGTTGATAATCGGGCCCCCGATGAAGCTATCGCTCAGAATGGGGCTTGGCATGGCGTTACGGGTTGATTGGTTCCTCGCCATCGCCGGGGGGGCGTGGGCAGTATATACGTAACCAGAAAAACGTCGTGCCAGAGGCCAGGGAGTGGATGGGGATGTTTCGCTTTGACCGTGCTGTAACCTTGGGTTTGATTCAGCCTGTTCTGCGAGCTGTATCGGCGGGCCCCAAGAGGCGAATACCGATCCTCATGTATCATAGCATCCGGGAGGGGGTCGGAAGGAACCACCCGTATTTTGAGACCAACACTTCATCGGAGGTTTTCACTTGTCATCTGCGCTTCCTTCGCAAGAATGGTTATAAAGCGTTGGACCTCGGTGGCGCCCTCGACGCGCTTCTTTCTGGCGGGGAGGTGGGAAGGCGGGTGGTGATAACGTTCGACGACGGTTATCGGGATTTTTATACCCATGCGTTCCCGCGACTTATGGAATATGGGTTCCAAGCTTCCTTGTTTGTTGTTTCGGGACTCACCGCTGAACACCGTACCAGCACTGGAGATAAGGACTATTTGACATGGAGTGAACTCCGCGAGCTGCATGCGGGCGGTACGCAAATTGGTTCCCATACAGTGACCCACCCTGAGCTTTACCGGCTGAGCGCCCGAAGAATCGAAGACGAGATAAGGCAGTCGAAAGAAAACATTGAGGATAAACTAGGGACGCGGGTCAAATCATTTGCGTACCCCTTTGCCTTCCCAGAGCAGGACAGGAGATTTCGGGCCACGTTGCGTGGGTTCCTGGAGAAAAATGGATACGAAAACGGCGTTTCCACGATCATTGGGACCGCCGGTGGTGACGACGACTTGTTCTTCCTCCCGCGCCTTCCGATGAACTCGTACGACGATATCCAATTTCTCCAGGCTAAACTCGAGGGAAGTTACGACTGGCTGCACTTGCCGCAGCAAATCTACAAGAGACTCAAGCGTGGCGTCCGCCCATTTGGGCGGGTGGCCGCCTCGGAAACCCCGGAAGACGAGCCGGCTCGTAGCCTGCTTGGATCGTAAGGAGACGTTGCGATATGGAATTGTCGATCGTCATTCTGTGCTGGAACGACCGCAAGGTGATTACTGATTGCCTGCGCTCCATCTATGCCGGAACCCACTCGACGGATTTCGAGATTATTGTCTCCGATAACGGATCTAGTGACGGATCCATCGAAAGTATACGCGAGAATTTTCCGCATGTTCGTCTCCTCGAGAACGGCATGAACCTGCGGTTCAGCAAGGGAAACAATGTTGGCATTCGGGCGTGTACGGGCCGCTGGATTCTTATCCTGAATCCCGATACGATCATCCACGATGGCGCGCTCGACCGATGGATACAGTTCGCCAGACAGCATCCCGAGGCGGGGGGATTCGGCTGTCGAGTGCTCAATGCCGACGGTTCTTACCAGGGATGCGCCCGGCCCTTTCCGACAAACTGGCGGGAGTGGCTTGCGGCGCTCTACTTGCGAGGTCTCGCCTATGTCTCCGACGCGTTCATTTCGGATGAGTATATCAAGTGGAAGGGCAATACCGAGCGCCCAATCGACTGGCAGGCGGGCTGTGCTGTTCTGGTCGAGGCAGATCTGCTGAAGCGCCTAGGCGGATTTGACGAGCAGTTTTATTATTATTATGAAGATGTTGATCTTTGTCGCCGCATCTGGGATGCGGGGCGCGCCATCCTGTATACGCCTGATGTGGTTATCACGCACCTGGTGGGCCAGTCTGTCAAGAGTTTTCACCTCGCGTTCGAGCTCGACAAATATCGTAATCGCTACCGGTATTTTTATAAGTATTTTGGCAGAAAGGGAGCGCGTCGTTGTCGCCAAAGCAACTTGGCCTTCTTACGGCTGCGCGCAATGGGCTACCGGCTGGTCCAGGTCGTGAAGCCCTCAGAACCGCTAGCGACACGAACAAAGTTATATCTGGCGGCGGCGGAATGGAATGCGCGGGTCGACCCCGTTCAACTCGTCGAGAATGGACAAGATCCACAAATTGAGCAGAAAGTGCCGGTTCAGGCGTTGCAATAACGTTGGTTGTCCCGGTTGCGGAATCATATGGAAATCAAAATCGAAAGTACCCACTTGCGAGATGTCGTTGTACTTGTCCCCGAGATCTATGAGGACAGCCGCGGCTTCTTTATGGAGTCGTTTCGTAAGGACCAATTTGACGCCCTCGGTCTGCCTTCTCATTTTGTTCAGGACAACCATTCACGGTCCGTCAAGGGTGTTGTTCGCGGACTCCATTTCCAGTGGGAACCCCCCATGGGCAAGCTAATGCGCGTGATATTGGGGAGCGCTTTTCTGGTTGCGGTCGATATCAGAACCGGTTCACCCACCCTCGGGAAGTGGTTTGGGATCGAAGCTTCCGCCGCAAATCGCCGCCAAGTTTGGGCTCCGGCAGGCTTTGCGCGCGGTTTCTGTGTTCTCTCGGAAGTTGCGGAGATCCAATACAAGTGCACGGGACTGTATAACAGCAGAGCGGAGTCGGGGATTCGCTGGAACGATCCGCAAATCGGAATCGAGTGGCCCGTCAGCGAGGCCTTATTGTCCGACAAAGATCAGAGGGCGCAAACTCTGGAGCAGTGGCTCGCTCGACCGGAATCGCACAATTTCCGGTTTCAACCAAATTCATAGCACATTGACTAACCAGGATATAGCGAGCTGGGCCCTGACGTGCGTCAGACCAAAGGAGAGGAGAATCATGAAACTGCTTGTTGCCGGCGGCGCAGGGTATGTCGGTTCGGTGCTCATACCCAAGCTGCTCGATCGAGGCTATAAAGTGGATGTGGTGGACCTGTTCTGGTTTGGCAACTACCTGCCTAGAGAGGTAGGAATACTCCACAAGGACATTTTCCAGCTCTCGGTGGAAGACCTCGAACCCTACGACCAGGTCATATTCCTTGCGGGCCTATCCAATGATCCTATGGCGGAGTTTTCGCCGAGCAAAAACTTCATCTTCAATGCTGCTGCCCCGGCCTATTTGGGATACACGGCCAAGAATGCCAAAGTGAAGAGGTACATCTACGCCTCCTCGTGCTCTGTTTATGGCTATACGGAGAACGAACTCTACGACGAAACTCGCCCCGTTTCATCGACCTATCCCTACGGGATCTCCAAGCTGCAGGGAGAGCAGGCGGCGATGCAGTTGGCGGATGAAGAATTCTCCGTCATCTCTCTCCGCAAAGGGACCATTTCGGGATATAGTCCGCGCATGCGCTTCGACCTCATCATCAATACGATGTTTAAGTGCGCCATGAAGGATCATACGATCACGATTAACAATCCGTCCATTTGGCGACCTATTCTCAGCATTGACGACGCCGCAACGGCATACATTCGCGCCATCGAAGCGAACCAAAGAATCTCGGGCATTTTTAATGTCGCGTCCGGCAACTACACCGTTGGAGAAGTCGCCGACTTGGTGAAAGCCACCATTGAGGAACGCCTCGGAGGGCGGGTGGCTCTTTGCATCAAACACATCCAGGATTTCCGCAATTATAAAGTTAGTATCGAAAAGGCCAAGAATGTGCTCAGTTTCCATTCTGCCGACGACGTGAAATCCATCGTGGGCCATTTGATCGACCACATGGAAGGGTGCAAGGACTGGGACAATCCGCTCTATTCTAACATCGCGTCATTCAAGCAACTCGAGGGCGGAATCGAAACCTACGCCATGGGAAAGGCCACGGGACGATGAAGATCGTGGTAGTAGGCGGCAACGGCCAACTGGGTAGCGATGTCGTCCGCGCCTTCGCCGACAATGGCGACGAGGTGTTTGCTCTCAGCCACGCGGACATCGAAATCGGAGAGCGGGAGTCGGTCACGAATAAGCTTCGCGACCTGCAGCCCGCCATCGTGATTAATACCGCAGCCATGCACCACGTCGAGAACTGCGAAGCGCAGCCCGACAAGGCCTTTGCGATCAATGGGCTGGGTGTGAGAAATCTGGCGATGGGAGTCCGGGCTGCCGGCGCGGTGCTGATGCATGTCAGCACCGACTACGTTTTTGACGGACGCAAGGACACTCCCTATGAGGAGGGCGATCTGCCCCAGCCCTTGAGTGTCTATGGAAATACGAAATTAGCGGGGGAATACTTTGTCCGTTCCATACTCGACAAGCATTTCGTGTTGCGCACCTCGGCGATCTACGGGAAGAGCCCCTGTCGGGCGAAAGGTGGATTGAATTTCATCCAATTGATGCTCAAGCTGGCAAAGGAGCGGGACGAAGTCCGCGTGGTGGATTGTGAGTATGTGACCCCCACCGCGACCCCGGAATTGGCGCGGCAGATGGTGGTGCTAAGCCGCTGTGAGGCCTACGGCTTATACCACGCCACGGCCGAGGGTGCTTGCTCGTGGTTCGAGTTTGCCCGCGAGATCTTTGCCTTGACTAACACCAAGGTTAATCTGAAGGTCGCCGGCCCAAATGAGTTTCCTGCCAAGGTGCCGAGACCGAAGTACTCAGTCCTGGAAAATCGCGGCCTCAAGCTCCTCGGCTTGAATGCCTTCAGCCCCTGGCAGGATGGCCTGCGGGACTACCTCAATTTGTCCCAGTCGCATGAGGCGGCGGTAAGAAGATGAAACAATACGTAATCGTTACGCCCGTCCGCGATGAAGAGAAATACATCGGGGCGATGATTGATTCTATCCTTGCCCAGAAGGTCCTGCCCTCGAAATGGATTATCGTTGACGACGGGTCGACGGACCGGACGGCCGAAATCGTGTTGTCCTATGCGCGGAATTTCGACTTCATCGAACTCGTCCAGCTTCCGCCCCGCCGCGAAAGGAAACCGGGCGGCGAAGACGCAATTAGCCAGGCTCTAAGGAGGCTGAGTTTTGCCGGTGTTGACTACCTGGCCCGATTCGATGCCGATCTGGTCTTTGCGCCTGATTACATCGCACAGATTCTTGCCGAATTTGACCGCAATCCGCGACTAGGCATAGCCGGCGGAGGTCTGTACGTTGAAAAGAATGGCCGATTGGAGCTCGAGAAGGAACCGGAGCACCACGTTCGGGGCGCACTCAAGATGTACCGCCGCGAATGCTTCGAACAGATTGGCTCGCTCAGCACACGTATCGGCTGGGACACCATCGATGAGGTCAACGCGTGGACCAAAGGATGGAACACGAGAAGTTTCACCGATTATCGTGTCATTCATCGTCGTCCTACGGGTGGGGGGATAAGAGCCACCCGCGTCTATTGGGAACGCGGCAAAGCCGAGTACTACACTTGGAGCCATCCCCTGTTCGTTTTGGCCAAAACCGTGAAGAACGCCATTGAAAACCTCTCTCTTCTCATACCCGTTTGTTACCTCGCGGGATTTATATCCCGCTATATCACTCGGGATTCCCGCATCCAGGACCCGGCATTTGCGAAAGCCCGGCGCGATGAGCAAAGGCAAAGAGTTACCTCGTTTCTGAAACTTCGAGGAAGTCAGTCAACCCACCCTCTCAGAGTCGCCTAAAGTCTTGGGTCGTGCGTGGGGAGGCAGGAATTTCTGCTGGCAATAGGCAAGCCGTTCTGGCCTCGCGGGTTGTGGCCAGTTTCGAATCTGGCAGAGCAAAAACGAGGCACGTCCATAAATAGGCGACTCCAGCGAGGGGAATCAAACTGAGGACAATGGGCTGGCTCATGCCGACGTTGGTTGTGGGGCTTTCTCTGCTTCTGGCTGCTCCGACTTGCTGGGCTGGAGAAGTTGTCATGATCCCGGGTTCCCAGAGTGATTCTTTTTCCCAAAATCAATTGGAGCTTGCAGTACGGTTTTACGGCCTGGGTCTCAAAACCTCTCGCGCGCGAACGCGGGCCGAAGGTTCTCAGGTACTGAGTTTACTGAGAGATAGCGAGACTTTGGCGGCAGTCATAACGGCTGACGCCCTTGCCCACGTCCCCAAGGCCGATATTCTATCCTCATTGAAGCGTCCAGGAGCCGGCAGTATACCTTTACTGGTTCTGGCTGTGACGCCGCAAACCGACCCTTTAGAGATCGCGAACTGGTCTGACGGCGGTTTGTCGGGCTGCCAAGTGCTTCCTGCCGGCTCATCTCAAGGCGCCTATGAGGTCGGAAACGTAAAAGAAATTACGAAGGAGCTTTCGGATCAGGAGATTCGGAGCTCGACGCAGCCCGCATGCACATTCTCTTATGACACCAAGCGGGGAGCGCAACCCTTATTGACGATTCGTTCTGGCCAATACGGTCTGCCCATCTTCGTTTGGGATAACGCCAATGCAGCAAGCGTATTCTTCCTGGCTGACCTGAATACCAAAAAGTCTTTCGTAACGCCGGTCGATTTAGGAAGGGGAGACGGTTTTTCTCAACTGGCTCCGATCATGATGTTCGTCAGATACGCTGCTGGCGAACATGCCTGGCATAGCGATGGTCATTACGCCAATCTCACAATCGACGATGCATGGCTGACGGAGCCATACGGCCATCTCGATTACGCAGGGCTTCTGGCCGAAATGGATAAGCACAATTTTCACACGACCATCGCGTTTATTCCTTGGAATTTTGATCGGAGCGAGCCTAACCTCGTCCAGCTTTTTCGTGCCCGCGCAGATAGGTTTTCCATTTGTATTCATGGGGATAACCATGACCATTTGGAATTTGGCGGCTACGACCGGCGCCCCCTCGCCAGGCAGGTGGCCGCCATCAAGCAAGCCTTGGGACGGATGGAAAAGTTCAGAATCCTTACCGGCCTCCCTTCCGATCCGGTTATGATCTTTCCGGACGAGGTCGTGCCGCCGGTCGAGACCCTGCGCAGTCTGAAAGAGTACGGCTTTATTGCGGCAGCAAATGCCGTGACCGTTCCGATAGGTTCGGCGCCGCCTTCCGATCCTCTTTTTCCTTTGAGAGCGGCAACTATGAATTTCGCCGATTTCCCCCTCGTCCGAAGGTATTCGGCAGAGGGCAAGGTCTCGAAAGCGCTCATTGCGGTTAGCGCATTCTTGCACAACCCACTATTGTTTTACGGCCACCAGAATCTCTTTACAGATGGCATCACAGCATTTGACCCGATTGCGGAAACCGTGAACCAGATCGATCCCAACACTCGCTGGACAAGCCTGCAATTCATCGTCCAGCATCTTTACCTTGTGAGATTGAGGGACGATGCGAACTACGACCTGCTGGCCTTTTCGGGCGACCTCGTCGTCCACAACCGACAGGGGCGAGACAGCACCTTCTACATCTCAAAGGAGGAGGACGATTCTCCGCCGATCAAATCTTTGCTGGTGGACGGTCAATCCCATCCCTTCACCTTGTCGAGCGGATATCTGCACGTTGTTGTGCCGGTTCCTGCCGGAGGATCGAGACATCTCGCTATCGAGTATCGGAACGATCTGAATCTTGCCGTCGTCGACATCTCGAAAAACGACTTGCACGTGGCTCTATTGCGGAGGCTCTCTGACTTTCGCGACCTAACATTGTCCCAAAGTGCTCTGGGCCGCGCCGGGACCTACTTTTATTACAACCACCACCTCGACAGTTTGGAGTTGGAGGTCGAGCGCTTGCTCCCTTTGTTGCTGGTACTTGCTCTGTGCCTGATCGGCGCCACCTGGGTCTTAAGTAAACGGTCCCGAGCGGCGAAACTGAGGCGTATTTAAGAAGCAGAAGGAAATCCTGGTCATTGCATGGTACTGAACATCATTATTGACATCGTGGTGGTAGGGTTGCTGGTCATAACCGCCACCACTAAAGGGTTCGAGCGTGTGCTGCCACTGTCCGCCTTCCTGCTGATGCTCTTTCCGGTCGAGTCGCAGATTCCGCTGCCCGGCCTTTTCGATCTGACCACCCAGAGGCTCATCGTCATTGTCCTGGTCGCACTCTACTTCAGTATGGGCCGGAGTCAGAACCACGGTGGTCAGAAGGAAAAGCTTCCTTTCAGGAATCTGCTGATTTGTTTAATAGTCTGGATGCTCTTGTCCTCCGCCGTTTCGGTTGTGCCTGACGTGAGCTTGAAGTCGACTTTGTCTCAGTTGCTCGATTTCATTGTTCCTTACTACATTTATGCCAAGACGGTCTCCAAGGTGGAAACCGTCAACAAGATCCTCTTCGCCTTCGTTGCGGCAATGTTTGTTTGTTCGATTTTTGCGTATCTCGAAATCTACTGGGATTGGAGCATCCTGTCAGTTTTCCCCCGGGTTGGACACCGATTCGGAGAGGCATTTGGTGAGGTCGGCGACCGAGGTGTGAGGGCCCAGGCCACTTTTCCGGTTCCGATTTTGTTTGGCGCAGCTCTGGCAATGGCCATTCCGCTCGCCCTGCATCTGCTCACGGTCTTTAAGGCCAAGGGTCAAAGGCTCTTCCTTTGGTCAGCGACCATGCTCATGTTTTTGGGTATATACAAATCCGGCAGCCGGGGGCCTTGGCTTGCATTGGCCCTTTCTCTCGCGATACTCCTGTTTCTCAGGCGAGATGCCGTACGTAAATATCTGGGTATAATCCTCGTCCTCACCGCCACGGTTTTAATTGTGAGGCCGGGAGTGTGGGACACCTTTGCCAACCTTTACCATGAGACTCGAAATCCTGACTCAGCTCAAGGTGCTTCCTACGAGTGGAGATACGCCCTGTATAGAGTTGCGGAGCGAGAACTATCCAAGGACTTTGGTCGGGCCGTTTGGGGATATGGGCCGGAGTCATTCTATTACCTCGGGTTGACGACCCAGTTCTTCCTGGATGGCGAGGTGCGCAACGTACCGGTTGAAACTTGTGACAGTGCGGTGGTCGAAGTCCTGATGGATACCGGGTGTGTTGGCTTCCTTCTCGTGGCTGTGTTCCTCCTCAAGTCTGCGAGCGCAGCATTCCGCAACTTCAGGAAGCTGCCAAGCCCTGCGAACTCACTCTTCGTCGTCTTCTTCGCCAACATCTGTGCCTTTTGCTTCTTGATGACGAACGTCCAGATTTGGGGTTGGGGGCAACAGAACTACCTGCTCTGGATTGGAGTTGCGTTGATGATGATTTATCCCGGTCTGGAGCACGAAGGCGACGCAGGGCAGCAACGCCTAGAACTTATCCCGATGATGGTCGAATCACCGGTATACTAAAATGTCCTTGCATATGAAAACGGAAACCATGGAAGGTCGCTTACACTCCCTCGGCCGGAAGCCGGCCGGCACCGAGAGGTCCTGGACATCCAGCCTCAGAGCTCTCCTGAAAAGTATCATCACCTTGCTAAAACCGGCATGGACGCGATGCAACGAGCTATTGCTGGGAATTCAGACGGAACCCGAGCATGGGCGCCAACCAACGGAGGGAACCAACCGGCCGTTTTGGCGTGGCGAGACGTCGGACGCGGCGCGACACGACGACAATTTTCATTACGCTACGATCGATTATGTGAACGTACGAAAGGTTGTGCGGATTCTCAATCCGAAGCCCGAGGACGTGTTCTACGACATCGGTTGCGGGATGGGGAG
>Ga0207101_1137_pt1 | contig 12875 bp, 8 predicted proteins | sample Alteio_BWMinHeat_83_FD_153581 | JGI IMG/M metagenome (GOLD analysis project Ga0207101, IMG submission 153581) | Enriched cells from forest soil in Barre Woods Harvard Forest LTER site, Petersham, Massachusetts, United States -... | ecosystem: Environmental > Terrestrial > Soil > Temperate forest >...
AGGAGTAGAGCATGACGTCCATAGCGTCGAGCATCCAGCCGAGGCTGCCGGCGATGAGAGATTTGCGCTCGGCTGGAGTGACGTCGCGAGGCCAGGCGAAACCCGAGGAAGATCGGGAATCCGCAGGGCCGGGAGAAGCAGAGACGTCAGGAGTCATTCTGAGTTTTCGTTAGTTTCCGGGGTGCGTGGCGCGGTCAATGCCGTCGGATATTTTCAGAATTACGAGAGCCAGCTCGAGCAGAACTCTTACCACCAGAATACCAACGAATAGAGAGACGAGACCTACGACCAGATTGATGAGCCCTTCCGCGGGTGAATGCTGCATGCCGACGACGACGTAAACGACGACGGTGATTCCGCCGCCGAGGATCGAAAGGAAATAGAGCAGTTTGACGATTCGACGCGTGAGCAGCGAATTGAAGGAGAAATCAAAAAGGCCGGCAAAGAAATTCTTTTCCTCGGGCATGAGGCCTCCTGGCAAAAGATTCGAGACGCGGGTTTGGGTAGAGGTGTAGGTAAGGCTATTCGGAGAGATAAGTCAAGGCACTTTGGCGGGCAAGGGCAGGGGAGCAACCAAAAATCGTTCCGCTCAATCACTCGACTCGTGAAAACAACATTTCTTCGATCTAAATTGCGTCGGAGAAGCACCGAGAGGGCGCAGAATAAACCACGCCGCCTCGGAATTTGCCCAGAGAGTAGCGGCGAAGAACGAACTTCGCCCGTGATCCCTTGTGAGAAGAGAGGCCATGAGCGGGAGGTTCCGCTTGACATTCGTGGCGCGTGCGTACATCTTGGTTGGCTTTGTCCCCGTCTTCGCAGAAAATCGCGGAGGGGCAGGAGCGAACGCGCTCACCCATGACCAAGGTCCGGCTCTGTTTCCACGATCGCTGCTTTGATGGCACCGCTTCCGCTGCACTCTTTTACCGTTTTTATCGCGAACGATTTGACGCCAACGCGGAATTTGGATTTACGGGGATGACGCACCGGGCGGCGCAGCCCTGGGTAGCGGGGCTGTTTGACGGGGACGAAAATGCCATCGTGGATTTCAAGTTTTCGAATTCGCCGAAAGTGACTTGGTGGTTCGACCATCACCAGAGCGCGTTCCTGACGCCCGCCGACGCCGAACAGTTCCGCAAACATCCCGGACCTCACATGTTTTATGAGCCGGAGTACAAGTCGTGCACGAAGCTGATCGCGACGGTGGCGCGGGAGAAATTTGGTTTCGATACCAAGCCACTCGAAGACTTGATTCATTGGGGTGACATTATTGATGGCGCGCAATATCCGACTCCGGAGTCGGCGGTGGAACTGGTCGAGCCTGCAACGCAGCTGGCGTTGGTGATTGAAGCGGCGCCGGAAGATGGGCTGCCCGCGCGCATAATTCCGCAGCTGGCGTACTGCCCGCTCAACGAAATGGTCAAGTTGCCGCTGGTGGAAAAGCATCTGGAGCCGCTCCTGGAGCGCCACCGCAAGTCAATCGAGATTTTGCGGGAGCGGATTGAGTCGCAAGATGGAGTGATATTTTTTGATGTCGGCGATTTAGACCTGGAAGGCTACAACAAGTTTATTCCGTACTTGTTGCATCCGGAGGGTGTGTATTCGGTGAGCGTGCTGTCGTCGGTGGTGCGCGCCAAGGTGTCGCTGGGCACCAATCCCTGGAATCAGGCGAAGGCCGACAAAAACCTCGCCTCGCTTGCTGAGAAATTCGGGGGCGGCGGGCATCCGCGAGTGTCGGCGATTTCGTTCGAGCCGGGCGATTTGGCGCGGGCGAGGGAAGTCGCGCGCGAGCTGGCCGCGACTCTACGGGCCAAATAGCGACCCAGTTCGAGACGTCGGGCGATTCCCGCGCGTTCGACAAAAATGCGGGTCCCGTGTAAAATTCTAAAATATCACCGTGGACCGGTAGCTCAATGGTAGAGCAGCTGACTCTTAATCAGCGGGTTGCAGGTTCGAGTCCTGCCCGGTTCACCACTTCTTTTCAATGAGCTAGCGCCATTTGCTTTTCGCTCGAAAAAACTGTGCCCTATTTCGTGCCCACCCCGACTCAAACCCTATTCCACTGAGATCCAATCATATCCTGCTCAGGTCTGGCTAAGATTGCTGCGACGAGCCCGCAAGCGGCGGCAAATGACAACCACAATCCCGGAGCGGCGCGATTCCCTGTCAGATGGATTAGATAAGTGCTGATCGCGAGCGTAAAACCGCCCAACGTCGTGGCCAGACTATAAGCGAGCGAGAAACCTGAAGTGCGTACGTCGACGGGCATGATCTCCGTCAAGAACACGACCATTGCACCGTTGTAGCTCCCGAAGAGAAACGAGAGCCAAAGTTCGACGGTCATCAGGCGTGCGAAGGAAGGCTCGCGGACCAGCCACAGCATCGTTGGATAGGCAGTAACCAGCATCAATACCGTGAAAATCAAGAGTAAGGGGCGCCGCCCGACGCGATCGGAAAGCGCCCCCATGATTGGGAGCCAGAAGAAATTCGATGCGCCCACGCAGAGCGTGATAATTAAACTGTCCATGTTCGTCAAATGCAGCACCGAGTTACCGAACGTGGGCGTATAGGCGGTGATCATATAAAAGGAAACCGTCGTCATCGTCACCATCATGGTTCCGATCACCACGATCTCCCAGTTGGCCGTGAGCGAGCGCAGAATCTCCGACGTATTTGGCCGGTGCTTGCGGGCTTTGAACTCGTCCGTCTCCTGGAGCGAGCGTCGCAACGTAAAGAGGAATGGAATAATCACGCAACCGAGGAGCAAAGGCACTCGCCAGCCCCACGCGGTCATTTTCTCGGGCGGGAGCTTGGCGCTTAGCACCACTCCCACCAGGGCGGCAAACATGACGGCCACCTGCTGGCTCCCGGATTGCCAGCTGACGTAGAACCCCTTGTGGCCAGGTGTGGCGATCTCCGACAAGTAAACGGAAACGCCGCCCAGTTCCATCCCCGCGGAAAAACCCTGGAGCAGCCTGCCCATCAGCACCAACAACGGAGCCAGGAGGCCAATGGTCGCGTAGCCCGGCATGCACGCGATGGAGAGGATCCCGATGGACATGAGTCCCAGCGTCAGCATTAGGCCGGCGCGGCGCCCGTGGTGATCCGCGTACGCGCCGAGCACAATGGCTCCCAAGGGCCGCATCAGAAAGCCTGCCCCAAAAGTCATCAGCGAAAGCATCAGCGATACGAATGGATTGCCACTCGGAAAGAAAGCGCGGCCGATCGCCGAAGCGTAATAGCCAAAGACCATGAAGTCGTACATCTCCAGGAAGTTTCCGCTGGAGACGCGAATCACGGACCAAAGTTTCGATTTCCGATCAGTAGGGGCGATCATATTCGCAAGATTCACCTTCTGCCCCGCTGGATTAAGAGAGCAAGTACGGGTCGCGGTGGACATTTACACACATATGGCCTGCCTCCAGCGTGGGGAGGCTGGCTAGTTCACGCTACTCACCCGTGAAGCTATCGCTGTCCCTAGTTCCTTGGTCGAGGCGCCACCGCCTATGTCGGGAGTACGAACCTTGGATTGCGCCAGAACTTCAGCGATGGCGTTCTCGACGGCATCGGCGGCTTCCGAAGCGCCCAGATGCCGCAGCATCATCGCCCCAGACCAAATCTGCCCGATAGGATTGGCGATTCCCTTCCCTGCAATATCCGGCGCAGAACCATGAACGGGCTCAAACATGGATGGAAATTCTTTTTCTGGATTGAGATTGGCGGAAGGTGCGATACCGATGGATCCGACGACTGCAGGACCCAAGTCGGAAAGAATGTCGCCGAAAAGATTGGAGGCCACGACCACATCAAACCAATCCGGATGACGCACAAAATGAGCAGTCAAGATATCGATATGATATTGGTCCGTGCGGATATCGGGATACTCGGCAGCGATGGCATGAAAACATTCATCCCAGAACGGCATCGTGTGAATTATGCCGTTTGACTTTGTCGCCGAGGTGAGATGCTTGTTTCTCTTTCGGGCTAATTCGAACGCGTAGCGCATCACGCGGTTTACGCCGCGCCGCGTGAAGACTGTCTGTTGGACGGCCATTTCTTCGTCCGTTCCTTCATAGAGGCGCCCGCCAATATTTGAATATTCCCCCTCATTGTTTTCCCGGACGATGCAAAAATCGATTTGACCGGGTTTCCAATTTTTCAGCGGCGTCTCAATCCCTTCAAAGAGGCGCACTGGCCGGAGATTGACGTATTGACGGAAGGTGCGCCGAATAGGGATCAACAACCCCCAAAGCGAGACGTGATCCGCTACACTCGGATGCCCCACAGCCCCCAGAAAGATGGCATCGAACGGCCGCAACTGCTGAAGGCCGTCGACGGGCATCATCTTTCCTGTTTTCACGTACGTTTCGCAACTCCAATCGAATTCATGCCAGTTGAATTGGAATCCAAAACGCTTTCCCGCCGCTTCGAGCACGCGGATGCCTTCCGGAACGACCTCTTTTCCGATACCATCTCCAGCGATGACGGCAATATTGAACGTTTTCATTTACGTTGGACTATATCTCTTCTCAGCCGAAAGAAGCGGCAAAATGGCGCTGACATCGCGTGCCGAATCCAGTGCCTTTACGTAAGTGATGATTTTCCCGGTCTTGTCCCCAGGCCACTCTGCATATTGCGCACATCCTCTGAACTTGGCCGCTGTCTCGTCAAAGCTCATGGGGTTCGATGGGCTGCCTTTGGCAAATTCCGCGCGGCCGCTGATGGTCCGCCCGTCCTTTAGGTAAATTTTCAAGAGCGATGTCATCTTGTCATAGCCAGCGCTCTCCGCTTCCGGATCCACATAGAAGTTGACACGGCCAATCATCTCTTGCACGTCCGCTCTTTGTACAACTTGATCCGAGAATTCGCCCAATCCTGCCTTGCCGCGCAAAAGAAGAATCGCCATACAGAATTCCATGCTGAACTTGGCTTCCAAACCGTTCTTTGGTCGATGGTGAAGAAGAGTTGTCGTCATTTGATGGTTGGCGCCGACGTCGAGCTTTTCCACCTGAGCCGCCTGCACTTTGTTGACATCGATCAGGCGCGCCAACTCGGTCATTGCGGGATGCGCGAGGGAGCCGGAAGGGTATGGCTTCAGAGATATTCCGGGTGAGGCAAATGTCCATGGTTTTCCCAGGCGATCCACAATTGCACCTGGATCGAACGATCCGCCGAACGCATGGAAAAATCCGCGCTCCGCTTCCAGTATTTGCTCCGCTGCAGTCCATCCCAAGGCAACAAGTTCCGCTGACGCCAGACCGCTCTCGGCAGCATGACCGGCCTGAAAAGGCTTGGTCATCGTGCCGAAATTTTCTCGCAGCCCACCAGACTGACTCGCCGCCAGGCCAAACGTATTCAGTATTTTCGGAAGATCAAATCGAAGTAATTTCGCGCAGGCCGCCGCTGAACCGAATGGGCCGCAGGTCCCCGTGGAATGAAATCCATCCTGGTAATGGCGAGGGGAGATGGCCTCCGCGATCTTGCATTCGACCTCAACACCCAAATGATAGGCGAGCATGAAGTCCTTGCCGGAAATCGCCTTGCCTTCAGCCAGCGCCAGCAGCGCGGGCAGCACCGGCACAGTTGGGTGCACCAAGAGCCCATACACGCGGTCTTTAGCGGCGGAAAGTTGCGTATCGTCGAAATCATCCGCATGAATGGATACGCCGTTTACGAAAGCGGCGAAGCGAGGAGAAGTTTTTTTCGAAGATCCGATGATGCTGGCTTTTCCGTCGCAGATCCCAAGATGCTCGACATATTCCCGGCAAATCGCTCCCGTTTGGGCGCGAGACCCGGCTAGCGCCAGTCCCAATCCATCGAGGATGGATTTCTTGCCCAGTTCGATGACGTCTTGTGGAATATCCTCGTACTTTGTTGACGCAATAAATTTCCCGACATATTCGGTCAGGCCGGGAGCCTTTGCGAAATCACCTCCGGCAGAGGTCTCGGGGCCCTTTGCCGATCGGAGGAACGCGGTCGAAGCGATCGCCCCCAGTGAAGCCATTCCAAAATCACGCCTTCGCATAGGTCACCTGAAACTTCACGCTTCATTTTTGGCCGCATCCCTTTTCGCCGGGAGAGTTCATGTCATTGCGCACGACCTGGCCTCCCTTCATGACGAACTTCACCCGCTCGAGTTCCGTAATATCGGCCAGTGGATCGCCGCAGACAGCGACGATGTCGGCGAATTTCCCACGCTCGATGGAGCCGATATCGGCTTCCCAGCCCATCATTTGGGCGTCGACGATCGTCGCGGCGCGGATGACTTGGGCAGGAGTCATGCCAAATTTGACCATATAACCAAACTCTTTTGTCTGCGTGCCGTGTGGAAAAGGCCCGACGCCCGTCCCGAATCCAATTTTCACTCCAGCAGCCACGGCGCGCCGGAAGTTGGGCTCGGATACTTCGGCGACGGCATGGCCGCCATATTTCTTCGCGTCGTGTTCCCGGTCGAGCTGGTAATGATACAGCGTCGGAATGAGGTAAATGCCCTTGGTCTTGAACTGCTGGATGTCGTCATCGGAGAGTTCCACGCCGTGCTCGATCGTGTCCACGCCAGCAGCGAGGCAGTTGCGCAGGCCCTTTCCTCCAAACGCGTGGCAGGAAACCTTATGCCCCTTATCATGCGCTTCTTCAACGAATGCCTGGACCTCCTCGAGCGTGAAGGTCGGTGGAACCACCATTTTACCGTCGGGTGCAAACGTGAATTCATACGCGGCATATAACTTGATCCAGTCGGCTCCATTTGTGAGATGCTCGCGTACAGCCTTGTGTGCTTCCCAAGGTGAATCGACGGTTTCCAGCATCGATGGCAAAGGAATATCGCGCGAGTAGCCCTTGGGTCGAAACCCTCCAGTCGTCTGGAAGCCTCGGCCGGAGACTTGCATGCGCGGGCCTTGCACGAGCCCGTTGTTGATGGCGTTGCGCAAATCCACGTCACCAAACATCCCACCAAGCGTCTTCAGATCGCGCAGCGTGGTGAATCCCACGTAGAGGTCGCGTTGCGCATTGACTAAGGCTTCCAAAGTCCGGTATTGCAGCGGCTCCTTCATCATCTGTTCGTCAAGGTCTGGGCCGCTGGTAAAAACATGTGTATGGCCGTCGATCAACCCCGGCAAAACCGTCGCGTTGCTCAGGTCGAGGACGTCGTAACCCGGTGGAATTTGCACCTCATTCGCTGGCCCCACCTGTACCATGCGTGCTCCCTCGATGAGAATGACCTGTTGTTTCTTTAGCACGTCCGATTTCGAGTCAAAGAGCCGCCCCGCTCGTATGGCCACTCTCTCTTTCATTCTGGCGCGCGGCGGCGGAAGTGGCGGGGGCAGTGGAGTCGCGGGCTCCTGGGCGAAACCCGTAGCCGGAAACAAGCAAAGCGCAAGAAACATCGCGACCCCAAGAATCGAAACCCCCACGCGAAGATTGTTGGCTCGGTGATGGGTTTTGCGAACGCCATTGGCAATCTGGGCGCTTACTTTGCGCCGCTTATCGTCGGCCTTCTCAACAAGAAAACCGGCAATTTTCTGTCGGGATTCACCTATCTCGGATTGATTGCCAATGGCGTTCGCAAAACCCATCACCGAGCCAACAATCTTCGCGGGCAGTGTTTCGGTGGGGATGGCCCAAAACGCTCCCATGGGACCGTATGCACCGATGCCGCTTAGCGCGATGAATGCAAAAGCGATCGACAGCGAATAAGGAATGGTTGCCACAGCCAACAGGATGCAACATCCCCCGATGAACATCGCGCCCGCTGCGTGCCGCCGGCGCTCGTGCCTCTTGTCGGAATGGCGGGAGACGATCAATAGAGAAGTAGCTCCCACAATGAATGGAAGCGTGTACAGCAACCCGGTGTGGAGACCGCTCAATTTTTTGAACTTTTCCATGGCGCTGGGCAGCCAAAACAGCAATCCCATTTGCCCGCTGACAAAACAGAAATAAACGGCGGCCAGAAGAAATACCTGGGGGCGCAGGAGCGCCTGCAAATAGGGAATGTTCTGCGTTCCTTCCAGGTCGAGGGACTCTCGGCGCAAGGTTGCCACCAAAGTATTGCGCTCTCGCTCCGGTAACCAGGCCGCTTCCTCCGGATGGTCTTGAATGAACAAGAGCCATATGCTAAGCCACAGGAACGGCAGCGATCCCTCGGCGACCAGCATCACGCGCCAGTTCCAATGGTCGAGCATCCATCCCGAAAAGGGCGATGCCACGATGACCGCTCCCGGCAAACAGAGCAGCCAGAAAGCGTTGGCGCGGGCGCGCTCGGCACGCGAGAACCAGTGGGACAGAAGTATCAGAGTCGCAGGAAAGACTCCACTCTCGGCCACTCCCAACAGCAGCCGAAGGATCAGCAATTGTTGATACGTGCGGACGAGTCCGCAGCCTACGGCAAACGTCGCCCACGCCACCAGAAGAACGCTGATGAATTTCTTCGGGCTCCAGTATTTCGCCAGGTGGCCACCAGGAATTTGCAGCGCCAGATATCCCCAGAAAAAGATGCCGGCAACCGTTCCCGCTTGTTGCGGATCCAGATGCAGATCCCGGCTGATGCGCGGCAAAGCGAGGGATATGTTGGTTCGATCGATAAACGCAATCGTGTACATCACCAGCGCGACGGGAATAATTCGAATCCAACGCGGCGACGCGCCAAGCAAACTCATTTCCTGCCGCGCGCCGGGTTCCCGCGTTTGCTCTTGGATGTGAGAAGAAGTTTCCATCGGCGAATGTACTTCACTTGAAGCTGCCAGCCACGCGTTCCTTAGGGCTGCACCTCGTACACCCGCACTTCGGCGTCCTTTTTTTCGTGATGGGGGACGGCCAGGTAATAGCGATTGAGCTCCGGAACCAGGATGGCAGTCTTGGCGCGGAAGCCGCCCGGAATTTTAGCCAGCAGCGCGTAGTGGTCGGCATCTTTCTGCTCGAAAACGTCCACAAACTGATCTCCAGCCAGGTAGAGGCGCTTGTGCTGCGCATCGTAACTCATGTCGTCCACAAAGCCCACGGCGGGCAAATCGGCGATCACTTTTCCATCATCGGAATTGAGGACCACTAGCTTCCCCGGCTTACGAGTTACAACAAACAGCCGGTGATTCACCTCGTCGAGGGCCATCGCCACATTTTGCGTATCGCCAGCCGGAAGAGGCCAAGTGGCCTTCAACGAAGATTTGTCGCGATCCATCACCCCGATGGCATTCAGCCCAGTGATGTTACAAAACAGGCGCGGCCCGGATTTCTCCAGCACGATGGCTTCGACATGGTTGGAATTGATTTTGATGTCGCGCAGCTTTTTCATGCTGTTCGTATCCACCACGCTGATCAACGAATATGGCGTGTGCGCTTCGCGGCCGCCATTGACGACGTACAAATAATGCGTTGTTTCATCGTAGGCAATCGAATCCGCGTCGATGGAAACTTTAATTTCCCCGGCCGGTTTGTAGTTGTCGCTATCGTAGACTCGCACTGCGGAAGCGTCACCCTCCACGATGAAAAGCTTTTTCAAATCGGGGCGGTACAGGATGGCATGCGGCGCTTTGATGTCCTCCATGGTGTGAATCACGGTGTTCGCGTTGGTGTCTAAGACCACCACTTTTTCATTTTCCTCGCCGGTGAGAAACAAACGGTGCCCGGCGATATCAGGTGCAAAGTGGTCAAAATCGCCGTCATGCAGCCCCGGCACTGGGATAGTGGCCACCAATTTCAAGGGGGCGTGATCCTGAGCCCTCGAGCTCGATGCCAGCGCGGCGACCAGCGCAAACATGAAAAAAAGTGTTCTCTTCATTTTCTCTCCCTCAGAAGTTGAAGCAGGAATTTCACGCCTCTATTTGAAAATGTTTCTGACCCGCCGGATGCTACCCTTCCTGACGAAATGAGTCAACGACACCTCTAGGGAGGGCACGGCTACTTCAAGAACTCTCGTTGGACAAACGGCCTGTCTTGATTCCTTCCGCTCCATCAGGTTCATGCACTCGTTACGGATACTTCGCCTACACAGAAATTGGTCTTGAGTTAAGGTATCCCCTGGGTGTATGTCCTAGTCTGCGCTCGATCTCTGGAGGTGAGTCCTTGTCCTCTCAAAGAATTCGGGAATTTGATTCGTCTGCACGAGTCATCATCGTCTTTTTGATTTTTGTGACTTTATTTTCAATTCCCAGTGGCGCGCAGGTAGCTGGGGGAACGCTCTCCGGTACGATAGCTGACCCATCCGAAAAGCTTGTGCCGCAAGCCCAGGTTTCGATTACCAACGTCGCGACGGGGATTACCACCACGGTTACCACAAACTCCGACGGCTTCTACATCGCCCCCCAACCTGCTCCCCGGAGAATACCAAGTCACGGTCTCCGCAAAGGGCTTCAGCACGGAGACCAGAAAAGGGATCTCGCTCACCGTCGGTTCGCAGCAAGTCTTTAATCTCACGTTGCAAGTTGGCTCCGCTGCGAAGATAGTGGTCGAGGTTACTACCGAAGCCCCGGCGGTCCAACTCACTAGCTCTGATATCAGCGCGGTAGTGAACGCCACCACGGTTCGCGAACTTCCCCTGAACGGCCGCAGTTGGACGGATCTGGCCGCCCTCCAGCCTGGTGTGGATACCATCCATGCACAGCCGGACTTTTCAAGCGGTCCGGACCGCGGTAACCGCGGATTTGGTCAACAGTTGACGATTTCCGGCGCGCGTCCGCAACAAAATAACTACCGCTTGGACGGCGTGAGCCTCAACGATTACGCCAACGGCGCGCCCGGCAGCGTCTTGGGAGGAAACCTGGGGGTAGACGCAATTCAGGAATTTTCGGTTCTTACCAGCAATTACTCCGCGGAATACGGCAAGACTTCAGGCGGGGTCATCAACGCCGTTACGCGCTCCGGCACCAATGGATTTCACGGCAGCGTGTACGAGTTCCTGCGCAACAGCGCGCTCGATGCAAAGAATTTCTTCGAGCAGGACCCCACACTTCCAAAGGCTTCCTTTAGAAGAAACCAATTTGGCGGGGCCATCCAAGGCCCCATCGTCAAGAAACGCACTTTCTTCTTCGCGGACTATGAAGGCATTCGCCAAGCAAAAGGCATTCCCAATGTGCTTACCGTGCCGTCCCCGGAACTCCAAAATGGCACTGATCCAACTCCAGTCGATCCTGCCATTAAGAAATTATTTGCGCTATATCCCATACCGAAGAGTTGTGGCAATCAAAGATGCCCCTTCCTCTTTATCGCCAACCAAGTAATCAGGGAAGACTTCCTTACCAGCCGCGTCGACCATAAGTTTTCCGAGAAAGACAGCGTATTCGGTACCTATCTCTACGACAAGACTCCCTACCACTCCCCGGATCCGTTTGGAAACGTTGGGCTCTTTTCGCTAACCTCCAGGCAGATCCTGGCGGTCGAGGAGACGCACAGTTTCACGCCCACCTTCGTCAATGCCGCGCGATTCGGCTTCAACCACCAAAATACCAACAACAATCAGAGCGTGGCGGACCTCTCGCCAGGAAAGATTGCGTCAGACACGACTCTAGGCGCCTTTCAGGCCAGTCAGGGGTTTCAGGATAGGGCCGCGCCTTCGTTGATCGGCACGGGTTTGACTCCCTTCTCGGGAGGTTTCGGGGGAAGTCCCACCTATTTTTATGGTTGGAATTCGTTTCAGGGTTATGACGACGCCTTTCTCGTGCGTGGCACGCATTCCATAAAGTTCGGGGCCGCCGTCGAACGAATGCAGATGGAAGCAGATGCGCTTACCGACGTCAATGGCATCTGGATCTTTGGAGGTTTTGACTCCTTTCTCGCAAACAAGCCTACTCATTTTAATGGTGGTGTCGCGAGTACTCTCAAGCCGCGCAACTTCCGCCAGACGATTTTCGGGGCGTACGTGCAGGACGACTGGCGGTGGAAGCCGAATTTGACTCTAAACCTTGGCTTGCGCTATGAGATGGCCACAGTGATGACGGAAACCAATGGCCGCCTCGTTAACTTGCAAGATCTCAGACAGGCGCCACTGGTTTGCGGTACACCCGATCCGAAATGCGCGAGTGTTGGCCCGTTGTTCGCGAATCCAACTCTGGGCAATGTCGAGCCGCGAATTGGTTTTTCGTGGGACCCCCTTAAGACCGGACGAATGGCTGTCCGCGGCGGAGCGGGACTATTTGATGTTCTTCCCCTGCCGTACCAGTTCATTCTCCTCGAGACTCAGTCGGTCCCATTTTTCGATTATTTGTCTCTGAGCGCCAATACTGACGGAAGTGCTCTGAAAGTGGGCGCACTGCCGCAGATGGACGCCGGTGGTACAAGATTGCGCACCACTTTTATCGATTCGCATCCAAAGAGAAACTACGTAATGCAATGGAACTTAAATCTGCAGTACAGCCTGACTCCTAATCTAGCCGCCATGGTGGCTTATGTGGGCTCGCGCGGCGTTCACCAACCCTTCAGGGTGGATGAAGCCAATCTGACGATACCGGTGATGACTTCGGCGGGATACCTTTGGCCGCAAGTCGATGTCAACGGTAATTTGACGTCCGGCCCCAAAGCGGGCCTGCCTCCGACCCCTCTTAACACCAACTACAGCTCCATTCGCGGTATGTTCTACAAGGGACGCTCCTATTACAACGCGCTCGAAACGCAGCTAGCCAAGCGCATGAGTCACGGTTTTCAGGCGCAGGGCACGTTCACGTGGGCCAAAAGCATTGACACCAGTTCGGCCACCCTCGCCGGCGACGCGTTTGGCAATTCCATCTCCAGCTTGCACTATTTCGATCTGCGATTGACTCGAGCACTATCTGATTTCAACGTAGGACGAACGCTGCCCACAGCCGTTAGTCCATCCATTTCTTTCGTGAAACCACCCGCTTCTTGCATCGAGTTATCGCGTACTTTCATTTTTGCCGGTACGAGGGACGGCT
>Ga0207101_1138_pt1 | contig 12838 bp, 5 predicted proteins | sample Alteio_BWMinHeat_83_FD_153581 | JGI IMG/M metagenome (GOLD analysis project Ga0207101, IMG submission 153581) | Enriched cells from forest soil in Barre Woods Harvard Forest LTER site, Petersham, Massachusetts, United States -... | ecosystem: Environmental > Terrestrial > Soil > Temperate forest >...
CGCGGCATCCATAGTTCCTTTTTGGGACAAGGCCTGCCCAAGATACAAGTGCCCGATCGCGAGATTTGGCTTTAGACGCGTCACCGCGCGCAGATGAACGATAGCGGCATCGATTTTTCCTTGCTGAAGCAGCAGTTGTCCTAACGCGTTTTGTGCGTCGGCATTGCGCGGATTCGCCGCGATTGCCCGTTGAAAATCGTCCTGCGCTTGCGCCAAAAGACCTTTATCAACCGCCTGCAGCCCGCGCTCATACTCCTTCGCGCCGGAGACTGCGCTGTTTTGGGCAAGCAATCCCGCACACAAGAGAGCGACTAAAAGCGGAATTCGCGCGACAGTTCGTAGAAATAGAGAGAATTGAAAGAATTGAATCGGGAAAACCACTGATATGGAATCGAAGTTAAGTGGCTCTAGCTTACGGATTGCCCCCGATTATTTCAATATTTGGCAGGCTTTTAGCGAGCTGTGCGGGCTTCCATTCCGGCGAAGAGTGCAGGATACTTTCACAAGTGGTGCTTTATTCAACGATTTAACGCTTTCGCTGCGAGTTTTCTGCGCAATTTTCGGCTGCGGTCTGTAGGAAGATGCGAACGCGCAAGCCAACTTAGGCAGCGCTCTAGCGCAAATTGGGGAGCTTGCTGAGGCGAAATTGCACTTCGAACGGGCCCTCCAAATCGATCCTAACCATCAATTAGCGGGTGAAAATCTGCAACAATTGCTACAGGAAACGACTCCTCATTAGCATTTTCATCCATTTACGAGGATTTTCCCGTCGCCGAATGGGCGTTCTTAAGGCATTTTCGCGCAACTTAACGCTTTTTTGGGGGACGTTTGCGCTGCTTTTTACGCACTTTTGCGTCGCCCAGAGCGCAATTTTGAGCGCAAACCAAGGCGCGTTAGCGGCACAGAAAGCACCCACTGGGGTCGCCGACTTCGAGGATATCGCCGCCAAGGCGGGACTGAAATTCGAGATCGTCTCCGGCGACAAGGAGAGCAAGAAGTACATCATTGAGACCACCGGCACCGGCGTCGCCATCTTCGACTACGACAACGACGGCTGGCCCGACATCTTCATCGTCAACGGCACCACCCTCGATGCCAAGCCGGGCGAGGCCTCTCCGACCAATCATCTTTTTCACAACAACCACGACGGGACTTTTACCGACGTCACGGACAAAGCCGGCCTGCGGGCGTCTTCCAGCGGCTGGGGACAAGGCGTCTGCGCCGGCGACTACGACAATGACGGATTCGACGACCTTTACGTCACCTACTACGGCAAGAACCGTCTCTACCACAACCAGGGCAACGGGACATTCAAAGAGGTAGCGGAGACCGCCGGCGTTTCCGGAAATGGGAAACAATGGGGCACCGGCTGCGCGTTCGTCGATTACGATCGCGATGGCCTGCTCGACATCATGGTCTCCAACTATGTTGATTTCGATCTGGCCAGCACTCCCGCGCCCGGCCAGGGGACGTCGTGCATGTGGAAGGGCGTACCGGTGATGTGCGGGCCGCGCGGATTGAAGAGCGCGCCCAACGTGCTTTATCACAACCTCGGCCATGGCAAGTTTGAAGATGTCAGCAAGAAGTCGGGAATCGAGAAGACCAGCGGCCATTATTGCTTCAGTGTCTCTACCCTCGACTTCGACGACGATGGCTGGCCCGACATCTACGTCGCCTGCGACAGCACGCCGAGCATTCTCTATCGCAACAATCACGACGGCACTTTCACCGACGTCGCTGTAGTCGCGGGCGCGGCTTTCAACGAAGATGGCCGCGAGCAGGCAGGCATGGGTTCCACCGTCGCCGACTACGATGGCGACGGCCGCCTCGATATCTTCAAGACCAACTTCTCCGACGACAGTTCCACGCTCTACCACAACAACGGCGACGGCACTTTTACCGACGCGACCTACTCTTCAGGACTCGGACTGCACACGCAGTATCTTGGCTGGGGCACGATGTTCTTCGACTTCGACAACGATGGCTGGCCCGATCTGCTGCTGGTCAACGGCCACGTCTATCCCGAAGTGGACAAATTCAAGCTAGGCTCCGACTATCAGGAGCCGCGCATCCTCTATCACAATTCCGGCAAAGGCACCTTCGACGACGTTTCCGCCACATCCGGGCCGGCGATTACTCACAAAGCCTCAGGACGCGGCCTGGCCGTCGGCGATCTCTGGAACAACGGCAAACTCTCCGCCATAATTACCAATATGGGAGAAGCTCCCAGTCTAGTAGTGAACCAGATGAGCTATCCCAATCACTGGATCGCGGTGAAGACCATCGGCACAAAGTCGAATCGCGACGGCATCGGCGCGCGCGTTACGGTGAAAGCCAACGGTAGAGTTTTTGTCGATGAAGTGCGCAGCGGCTCCAGCTACAGCTCGTCCAACGACATGCGGGTACATTTCGGGTTAGGACTGGCTACGAAGATTGATTCGCTCGAAGTCCGCTGGCCTAGTGGATTGGTGGAGAGCTTCGAGGGGAAGGTGGATGCGATTAATACGGTGAAGGAAGGGCTGGGAAAAGCGGCAATCACTGTGGCGCGTCACTGAGGCAACAATGGAACTTCACTATCAGCTCACAGCAGGTGATTACCTCAAGGCAATAAAGACTGCTCGTTCCTTTGGCGTCAAATGGTTCTTTCGGATTTTCAGCGTTTTTGCATTCCTGATGCTTTGCATCGAGGTTTACCTCATGATGTTTTTGCATTCAGATCCGCGAGCACAGAACATGGCCCTGAACTTGCGTCCGCTTGTAATCTTCCTGGTAATTTGGGTCGCGTTTGTGTCCCTCTTACCGCGCTTATCTGCGCGGAGCCAGTTCCGCGGGACTCCCGTCGCAAATCTGCCAGTCACTTTAACGGTTTCGGAAGAAGGTTTGCGCTTTCGGACTTCCGCGAATGATACGAGCATTAATTGGAGTGCATTCGTAAAATTTCTTGAGAGCAAAGATTCGTTTGTATATTTCGCGTCAGCTAAGGCTTTTAATGTGATACCGAAGAGAGCATTCACGCCATCACAACTACAAGCGTTCCGGGATATCGTGAGGCGCAAAGTAAGCGGATTGTTTAGAACGTAGCTTGACCCTGTCTTCAAGATTCTCGGGAACTCTCAAGATCCAGAGCCTGTGCAAATACCGACGCCTTTGTGCGACGCTCCGAGGCTTCGAAAGCGGCGTCGCTTTCATTCCCATTGAATTGCGTCTAATAACCTTCTCAACCGACCTCCCTTTGCGGGATTCACCATCTCCACAAAACTCACTCGCCCTTCCAGATGCGCGCGGAAGTTAGCATGGCCTTCGCGATTCTGCGACTCCGACCCATGGCGAATGCAATTGGTCAGAATTGCTTTCAGACGATCGTAGTCTTTGCGTGCAATATTTGGATGTTGGTTGGCGACGATTCCCGCCAGCCGCTGTCGGACGCCTTGGCGCATGATGCGCGTCTTCCGATGATTCACGGCGAAGCCTTCTTCCATGACAATCGACGCTGCATGGATTGAAAATCGATCAACGCGCTTTTCGAAGTCGTCATCGCCGGAGAAGGCAAGATCGTCCGCATATCGCGTGTAGTGCGCGCCCACTGCTGCAGCAAGGCCCGCTAACCTGCAATCCAGGCGAAAGGAGCAGAGATTGGCGAGCGCAGGAGAAGTCGGCGCGCCTTGCGGGAGGTGGGTTCGGGAATATGTCATCCGCGATTCCCAGAACTGCACTGGATCCCCTGCGCCACGAACCTTTTTCCACACATCTTGCGGAGTTGCAGTCGTGCACATGCCGGCTAACAGATCGGCGACCGCTTCCGGATACCCCATGGTGCGAAAAAAGCTTTCAATGCGCGCCGCGCGAAACGTGGGAAAGAAGTCGCGCAGATCCATGCGCAAAACAACTCGCTGGCCGACATGCGGAGCAACGAAAGTCTTGATCGATCTGCCTTTCACGAAACCGTGTGTGGCCGAGTGTACCGGGATCTTGTCGAGAATCCCGCTCAGAATCCGCTGCTGCAGCTTTTTCAGAGCCTGCTTTGGCGCTTCAATGAGCCGGATGTTGCCGGAATCCTTCATTAGGACGCGGTAGGAATAGTGTCGAAGCTTTGAGCTGCCTTTCTTGCTGCCGAGACCTTTAAGATCGGCAAACCATTCGAGGTAAGCGATGTCGATTCCAAGCCACTCCGCCAAAGCTCCGGCAGACTCGATCGGCGGAATTTTCCACTTCTTGGCGGCTGCAACCGGCTGCATGCGCTGCGGCTCGACCAGCCAATTCGCTATCTCTGGCGCGTGGGAATAGTTCGACCACCATCGTCTGAAACCCTTGTCGTAAAGAAGGAATTGAACGACGTCTCGTCGCCGAGGACGAGTGCGGCCGGAGAACGCGTTGACGTACCGGCGCGCGAGAGGCGGAAGCCAACGCCAGCGCCTGCCGAGCATGTGCGTGCCCCGTTCAACGACCGCTTCCACACTCGACTCGCCGGTAAGCAAAGCTCCGGCCAGCGCCTCGACGAAACGCAGGTTCGGCCTCATGGAAGATGCATGTAGAGACGCAGCATGCTGCGTCTCTACTGGCGGAGTGCTCCAACCAGTCTGACTCTGCGTGAGCCGATCTGCGGGTTTCCGCAGGGCCGCTCATGCGACGAAATCCCAGCTATTCACGATCCCCTGGGGTAACCCCAGAGAGACCCAAATCGAACCGAAGCTCGATCCAAGCCAACTTGAAGCACTCCGTCTCGGCGAAAATGATACCAGCCGTTTCGTATTCCGTGCAGAAGTGCCGCGCTTGTTGCGGCACAAATGAGATTAGCCGGGTTCGGGTTGGTGATTACATTCAACATTTGGGAGTTTGGTAGAGGACGTTTTTTCTCGCGTTAAGAGTAATTATTGACACATAGCCGCAGTCTAAGGATGTAGAAGAAGCCGTCGAGAATACTGTCACCGTTCAGGCAAGATTGGTCCCGTGAATGAGTGTGCTATTCCTTAGTCTCTCTCTTTCTGGAACCCAAGTTCGATGACTTTCGTTGTTTGGTTTGAAATGTCCAACCGAAGAGTCGGCCGAAGGGAGATCGTGTGAACTCACTTACCGATCAGTTAAGACAAATCGTGCGCAGACTGCGGCGCACGCCAATGTTCACAATGGTGACCCTGATCACGCTGGCCGCGGGCGTGGGCGCCAATACCGCGGTCTTCAGCGTTCTGGAAGGTGTCTTACTCAAGCCTCTGCCTTATCCGCACTCGGGCGAACTGGTTGGCGTCTGGCACGTTGCTCAGGCATTTCACAACGCCGACTTGAACATGGCGCCTTCGAATTACTTCATTTATCGCGAGCAGAATCGGACGTTTCAGGATCTGGGCATATACCACAGCGACTCGGTCAGCGTGACCGGAGCAGGTGAGCCGGAACAAGTGCGGGCGCTTGACGTCAGCGACGGCGTGCTTCCCATTTTGGGTATTCCGCCGATGCTGGGACGCGGATTCGACCGCGCCGACAGTACGACCGGAAGTCCGGACGTCGTGATTCTGACCTACGGATACTGGCGGCGTAAGTTTGCTGGAGACAGCTCGGTTATTGGACACCCGATCACTGTGAATGCCAAGCCGCGGCAGATCGTCGGCGTAATGCCGGAGAGCTTTCACTTTCTCGATTATCAGGATCCTGGACTTATCCTCCCGCTGCAATTCAATCGCAATAAGACAACGCTCGGCGAGTTCAGCTTCGAAGGAGTAGCCAGGCTCAAACCCGGCGTGACGCTCGCAGAAGCAAACGCCGACGTGGGACGGATGGTGCCCATCGTCTGGGACGCCTTCCCCGCGCCTCCGGGTTTTAGTGTGGAATTATTCAAACACGCGCATGTCGTCGCCAACGTGCGACCGCTGAGCCAGGATGTGGTGGGCGATGTTGGGAAGTTTTTGTGGGTGCTCATGGGCAGCATCGGTGTCGTGCTGTTAATTGCCTGTGCGAATGTCGCGAACCTGCTGCTGGTCCGCGTCGAAGGACGCCAGCAAGAGCTCGCCATTCGCGCGGCGCTTGGCGCCGGCCGTGGCCGACTGGCCGCTGAGTTGTTGTTGGAAAGTGTTGTGATCGGACTGCTTGGGAGCATCGTCGGCCTGGGTGTCGCCTGGGCTGCGCTGCGCCTGCTCGCAGCCATGAATCCGGCCGGCCTGCCGCGTCTTCACGAAATCGGGATCGATTCTGTCGTATTGGTCTTCAATTTCGTCGTCTCGTTAATTGCCAGCCTCTTATTCGGTTCGATTCCCGTTCTGAAATATGCCGGCGCGCGTATGCAAACAGGGCTCCGCGAGGGCGGACGCACGCTAAGCCAGAGCCGGGAGCGGCATCGCGCGCGGAATACCCTTGTCGTGGTCCAGGTAAGCCTCGCAGTGGTGCTGCTGATCTGCTCAGGACTGATGATTCGCACGTTTCGCGCGCTTACGCATGTCAATGCCGGATTCAGCGGCGCTGCGGAGGTACAGACCTTCCATGTCACTATTCCCGAAGCGGAGGTCGCCGATCCGGAGAAGACGGTCCACATGCAGGAGGCGATCTTGCACAAGCTGGAATCGATTCCGGGCGTGTCCGCGGCTGCGTTCGCAAATTCGGTGCCGATGGATGGAAATGAGTGGTCGGACCCGGTTTACGCGCAGGACCGCAATTACACCGAAGGTCAACTTCCCATTCGGCGATTCAATTTCGCTTCACCCGGGCTTTTTCAAACCTTGCGTATTCCTCTGCTGGCGGGGCGAGATTTCACATGGAATGACGTTTACAACAAAGTTCCTGTAGCTATCGTCTCCGAGAACTTTGCCCGGGAGTATTGGCATGATGCCGCCGGCGCCCTCGGCAAAGAAATCCGCGTGAGCTCGAAGGATGACTGGCGGCAAATTATCGGCGTAGTCGGCGACGTGCATGAGAACGGCACGAATCAGGACGCTCCCGAAATCGCATACTGGCCCACATACATGACTCACTTCGAAAGCGACGCGGTCAACATGCGCCGCACGCTGGTGTATGCGATTCGCAGCCCGCGCGCCGGAGCGGAAAGCCTGATGAATGAAGTGCGCCAGGCGGTGTGGTCAATCGACGGGAATCTTCCGTTGGCCGACGTTCGTGTGCTCGACTACTTCTACAACAAGTCGATGTCCCGCACGTCGTTCACTCTGATCATGCTCGCGATTGCAGGCGGTATGGCGCTGCTGTTGGGCACGATTGGTCTTTATGGCGTGATCGCGTACTCGGTGACCCAACGAACCCGCGAGATCGGCATTCGCATCGCCGTTGGCGCGCAGCAACGAGAGCTGACAGGGATGTTCGTCCGCCAAGGTCTGCTCTTAGCCGGTGCAGGTGTTCTATGCGGAATTGTCGTGGCGAGCGCAGCCATGAGGCTGCTGCGAACGTTGCTTTTCCACGTGAGTACGATGGATCCTCTCACCTATGCCCTTGTGTGTGTGGGGCTCATCGCCACGTGCGCGCTGGCAAGCTATATTCCCTCGCGCGCAGCGAGCAAAGTAAATCCGGTCGAGGCTCTGCGCGCGGAGTGAATTGCGGTCTCCACAAAGGAAGCTGCGCAATATGCTGAGGCACTGTGGGTGGTCCAAGATCGCCAGTCAGAGGCAGCGGGTGACTGGACTGGCGGCGACGATCTGTAGCAATTAAACGACAGAAACTAGGGAGGCGCGAGTTCGGCTTCTCCACATCGCATTACGAAACAACCGAGAGTGTTTAGCTCAGCAACACTCACTTCAATCGAGGCTGCCAATCAGCAGCCATCAACAACTCATCCACTTTGTTTGACAAGCTCACAAAGAAGCCTGCGAGGGTGTCGGGTTCGGGTTGATAGTCGCATTCAACATTCGGGCTCTCGATTGGGGGAGTTGGTTGCTGCACGTTTACTCCGTTCGTTGTTGTTTGTTGTTATCCGTCCGATCCGTTAAAAATCACCCGCCGCTACCGCAGCGGGTTCCGTTAGCTGCATCCGCTGGTTGAGCCGCAGCTCATGCAGCGATAGCAGCTTCCGTTGCGCGTCATGATCGAGCCGCAGACGTGGCATGAGGGCGCGTCGCCGAGGTCCACGATGCCGCGCAGTGCGTCGGCAGGATGCAGAGTGGCCGCTAGCTGGCTGCCGGCGGGCAGCGTCGCTGCTTCGGAGGACGCCGAGATCTCTTGCGGCGCTGTCGCATGATCGGCGATGCCGTTGCGCTTCAGCATGCCTTCGAACAGGTCACCCTGCTCGGGTTCGACAAAGCGGTAGTGCAGCCAGCGGAAGATGTAGTCGGTGATCGACTTGGCGAAGCCGATCTTGCTGTTGCCGCTCCAGCCGCTGGGCTCGAAGCGCGTGTGCGCGAACTTTTCGCACAAGACTTTCAGTGGCACGCCATGTTGCAGCGCGAGTGAGATGGAGGTGGCGAAGGCGTCCATCAATCCGGAGACGGTGGATCCTTCCTTGGCCATCTTGATAAAGATCTCTCCTGGCTGTCCGTTGGGATAGAGGCCGACGGTGATGTAGCCCTCATGTCCGGCGATGGCGAACTTGTGCGTCAGCGACATCCGCTCTTCGGGCAGGCGATGGCGCACAGCACGCGGTGGAGCGTTCTGGTCTTGGGACTCAGTTACTGGCTGCTCGCTGCTGGCTGCTGGCTGAGACGTGGTGCTTCCACCGGTCTGCCCGGAAGATGGCTGCTGCGTTCCGACGGCGACTTTTGCTTTGTTTCCGTCGGAGACGTTCAGCGGCTGCGCGCCCTTCGATCCGTCGCGATAGATGGCTACCGCCTTCAGTCCCTGGCGCCAGGCTTCGAGATAGGCCTCGGCGATCTCTTCAATCGTGGCGTCGTTGGGCAGATTTACCGTTTTGGAAATCGCGCCGGAGATGAATGGCTGCGTGGCGGCCATCATCTTGATGTGTCCCATGTAATGGATCGCGCGGGTTCCCTTGGCCGGCTTGAAGCTGCAATCGAAGACCGGCAGGTGCTCTTCCTTCAGTCCGGGGGCGCCTTCGATGGTGCCGGTGGCGTCGATATAGCTGACGATGCCATTGGCCTGCTCGCTGGAGTAGCTGAGCTTGAAGAGCGCGGTTGGGACGGTGTTGTTCACGATCTTGATCATGCCGCCGCCGACCAGCTTCTTGTACTTCACCAGTGCCAAATCGGGTTCGATGCCGGTGGTGTCGCAGTCCATCATGAAGCCGATGGTGCCGGTAGGCGCGAGCACCGTGACCTGCGAGTTGCGATATCCGTGCTTCTCGCCGTGCGCCAGGGCCGTGTCCCAAACTTCCTTGCTGGCTTCGATCAGCTTGGGAAGCTGACGGTCTGCGCTGCCGGTGTTCAACGACGCTCCGATGTTGTTGACGCTGGCGCGATGCATGCGAATCACGTCGAGGAACGGCTCGCGGTTGACGTAGAAGCCCGGGCAAGCAGCGCCGGTGATCTCTGCCTGCTGGGTGTACGGAGTCGCCGGAACCAGCGGCGTGCACAACTCGGCGATGCGCGACGACTGGTAGTACGCTTCGCCGCACATAATCGCCGTGAGGCAGGCAGCGTAGTCGCGTCCCGAATCGGAATCGTAAGGCAGGCCGGCCGCCATAAGCAGCGCGCCGAGGTTGGCGTATCCCAGTCCCAGCGGGCGATAGTCGTGCGAATTGCGCGCGATGGCTTCGGTGGGATAGCCGGAGTTGTCCACCAGGATCTCCTGCGCGGTGATCATCACATCGCAGGCAAACTTGTAGGCCTCAACGTCGAAGGTGTTGTTGGTATAGAACTTCAGCAAGTTGATGCTGGCCAGGTTGCAGGCCGAATCGTCGAGGAACATGTACTCCGAGCACGGATTCGACGCATTGATGCGCGCGGTGTTCTTTGACGTGTGCCACTTGTTGATTATTGTGTCGTACTGCATGCCGGGGTCGCCGCAGTAATAGGTGGCCTCGGCGATCTTGCGCAGCAGGTCTTTGGCTTTGTACGAGTTGAACGGCTTCTTGTCCTTGACGCTGCGGGTGAAGAAGTTCTCGTCGTTCACCGCCGCCTGCATGAACTCGTCGGTTACGCGCACCGAGTTGTTGGCGTTCTGGAAGAAGATCGAGGAGTATGCGGGCGAATCGGGCGTGCTGCCGTCGTAGCCTTCGCGAATCAAGGCCCAGGCCTTGGCTTCTTCTTCCATCTTGCAGGTAATGAAATCCTCGATATCCGGATGATCGACGTTGAGGATCACCATCTTGGCCGCGCGCCGCGTCTTGCCGCCTGACTTGATGACGCCGGCAAAGGCGTCGAAGCCGCGCATGAAGCTCAGCGGACCGGAGGCGGTGCCGCCGCCGGAAAGCTGCTCGGTCGAGGAACGCAGCGTCGAGAGATTGGTGCCGGTTCCCGATCCCCACTTGAAGAGCATGCCTTCGGTCTTGGCCAAGGTGAGGATGGAGTCGAGCGAATCTTTCACCGAATTGATGAAGCAGGCGGAGCACTGCGGATTGCGATAGCCCGTGACGCCGTGTTGCACGTTTCCCACTTCGGGATTCCAGTGCCAGTTCTGGGCGTCGGAATTTGGCTCGAGGCGGTCGCATCCCACGTTGAACCATACCGGCGAGTTAAAGGCCGCGCGCTGGTCAAGCAGGATGTACACCAGCTCGTCATGGAAGGTGTCGGCGTCGGCGCGGGTTGCGAAGTAGCCGCCTTTGACGCCCCAATCGCGAATCGTTTCAGCCACGCGGCTCACCAGGGCGCGCGCTCCGCTCTCGCGCTCGGGAGTTCCCACCGCTCCATGCAGATACTTGCTGGCGACGATGTTGGTCGCCGTCATCGACCAGTCCTTCGGGACTTCGACGTTCTTCTGCTCGAAGATGGTGTTGCCCTGCGAGTCGGTGATGGAAGCTGTGCGCAGCTCCCACTGGAATTGGTCGTAAGGAGATGTCCCCGGCTTGGTGAAATTGCGACGGAACTGCAGGCCCGGCGCCTTCTTCGTAACCGGGATGGAGGCTGCTGTCTTTGTGACTGCGCTGTCGGCCACCTGCGTCTTGTTGCTCAGTTCCGCCATGGGAAACCTCCGGGGAGATAGATGCTGTGTCTCGGATCGGGTGATCGGTTCATCTGGTGATCGGGCGAAGAAAGACCCAAGCGCACGATCTTTTACTTCACCCGATCACTAGATGGCCCGATCACCCGATTTCTTCCGGGTGTCACCGCTGCACCCTGTTTCGATAGTTAGTCTCATGAGGACGCTCACCTCTGATCGTCCAAGAAGCCAAACGAGTTTCGTAATCGGAACCGCCGAAATTGAGAAGCCTTGCTGGTTGGCTCGTGACATTCTTAATTTCCCAATTACCCGATTACGCAATTGCCAAATTCTGGACTTTTGGGGAGGGCTGCCAGACCGGCTCCGAAGCGCTGTCGCGACCCGGTGGAAACGTAAGTTACTCCTGCCTATTGTGCCTGTCAATAGGCTAACCCTATATATTGTAGCCTAAATGCGGCACCTGCTGCTGTCGTCTAAGCTCTTCCCTTTCAATCATCGCCGGACTGTGACTTCGAGTTTGGCCGAATTCAGAAGGTAAATAGTTTGTGGATAACCTGGACGGAAGCTGCTAGCGGTTCTTGTATTAGCCACCCGCGAGACGCAGCATCCTGAGTCTCTACAAAAGCAGACGGTAGGACGTTGCAGGGCTGAAATCAACGACCCTTATCGGGGCAATGCTGTGGAGGGCTGTGTGTTCTTAGGAAAACAGCGTTTCAATAGAAGCGTTCCAAGAACCCCGTTTCAATAAAAGCGTTTCAAATGAAGCGATGTAAGTGTATTGCCATCCGCGTATGTCCGATGCGAAGGCAACTTTTGAGACGATTTTCTTGAAACGATCCTTTTGAAACGGTTCTACTGACACGCTTCTCTTGAAACGCTTTTCCACTGGATTTTCGTTACACTTTTACTATGCATCGTTGTTTCCTGAAGGCTTGTGGCCTTCTTCTTCTCACCTCGGCTCTATGGGCGGAGGGCACGCAACTATGGCAGCAATCGAAGTTTGACGAATTCGAAAAAGGCACCAGCAACGGCGTTGCGATATCCAGCGACGGCCGTTTGCAACTGGCGCCATCGCTGAAATCCATCTACACCTCTCCATCTACTTACATCTGGCAAGTGGTGAGCGACGCGCAAGGCACTGCCTATCTGGGCGCGGGTTCGCCGGCGCGCGTGTATCGCGTGACGCCCGACGGCAAGTCCACCACTATCTTCGAAGCCAAAGAGCTGCAGGTTCAAGCGTTGGCCATCGACAAGGACGGCACGATCTATGCCGCCACCTCGCCCGATGGCCGCGTGTACAAGCTGGAACCAAATATTCCCACGGCTGTGGGAAAGAAGAAGAGCAAGAACGGGGAGGAAGAAGCCGGCGATTCCGCAAATGGGAAGACTGCCACAACCGGGGCTGAGACGACCTACAGGTCCTCGGTCTTCTTCGATCCGAAAACTAAATACATCTGGGACATCGAACTCGATCCTGCCGGACCGCTTTATGTCGCCACCGGGGACACCGGCGAGATCTACAAAGTTGAGCGGAATGGCGAAGGCTCAGTCTTCTTCAAGAGCGACGAAGCCCATATCCGATCGCTGGCGCTGGTGAAGTCGCAACCGGAACCCGAAGACGGCAAGCGGAAGAAAAATGCCAATCCGGGACTGAGCACGGTGATCGCCGGCTCCGACGGCAGCGGTCTTATCTACCGCATCTCGCCTTCAGGGGAAGCGTTCGTTCTGTACAGCGCGCCGAAGAAAGAGATCACTGCGTTGGCCACCGATGCGGCGGGAAACATCTACGCTGCCGGGATCGGGGAGAAGCACACGGGCGCGCCTCCAGCGCCGGTGATGGCCGTGACCACGGTCTCGA
>Ga0207101_1125_pt2 | contig 12831 bp, 13 predicted proteins | sample Alteio_BWMinHeat_83_FD_153581 | JGI IMG/M metagenome (GOLD analysis project Ga0207101, IMG submission 153581) | Enriched cells from forest soil in Barre Woods Harvard Forest LTER site, Petersham, Massachusetts, United States -... | ecosystem: Environmental > Terrestrial > Soil > Temperate forest >...
AAATACGAACGACCAGAATCAAGCGCCCGTCATTGTGAAACGTGCGGCCTCGCAGAAATGGTGGAACTGGGAGTCCGGCTAAGTGACGCCGGGCTGGGAGAGTATTGGGACGATGTCGACGCGATCGTGCGCAATCAGTTGACGGAACAGCAATTTTGGAATGAGGGCGTGGTACGCGAAATGTCCGAGGGAGCGCCCGGGATCGGGCAGTTCGTCGGCGGCTTTACTGAAACACCGATCCTAACGGCGGCCAATCCTGTTACGTATGGGTGCTGCTCGGCCAATGGGGCGATGGGACTTTACTACGCATGGGAAGGCATCACGCGATTCAAGGACGGCGTGGCCACGGTGAATCTGTTTTTGAACCGGGCCTCCAAGTGGATGGATATCGACAGCTATCTGCCCTATGAGGGGAAAGTTGAGTTGCACAACAAAGAGGCCCGGATGGCCCTGGTGCGGATTCCCAACTGGGTCGAGATGAATGAGGTGAGATGTTTTGTCAATGGCAAGCCGATGGATCCTGGTCGAAGTCGTCGCTATCTGATCTTTGAAAATCTGCGCCAAGGGGAGACAGTCCGGCTGGAGTTTCCGAATCCGGAGACCAAGGACGAATACACAATCGCCGGCGAACGCTAGGTTACCTTCCGAGGCAGCACGGTGGTGGACATCGAGCCACGGGCCAAGGATCCGGAGCTGATCCCGTTGTACCAACGGAGTCACTACTGGGCCGAGAGGGCACCGATTCGTAAGGTGCAACGCTTCGTTGCGGAAAAGGTTCTACCCCTCCAGTAGAGACGGTATGGCGGATCTCCAAAATTGACCTCATTGGGGACGAACCGACGAACTGCTCCATTCCAAATTCGCGCGCCCGGCGGTCACTACTTGCCGGAGGAACTCGATTCTCTGGCTTACTTTTTCAAAGGGACAACGATTAAGGATTATACGACACCAATCCTGCCGAGGAGATGAGCAATGAAAGATAAGCTAACGCGACGAGACTTTCTGCGAGTTGGGACGACTGTGGAGCTCATGAGCTTGCCGTTGCTTGGTAGGGTGCAAATGTCTTGCCCAGGTTGCCCGGAAAACCCAGATCTCATGGTCCGGGAGGCAAAATATGAACACGGCAAGGTGACGGAGCTGATGGTAGACGGTCGATACGGGTTCATCATTCAGCCGAACGGTCCCTTAGAAAGCCAGCGAAGGTGGGTTTGGGAGTGTCCTTCTTAGTCTGCCGTGTTGGGGGCGCCTGCTCCACGCGGGAGGGTGGGCCATCGGTTCTACGTTGAGTCGCTTCTGGCGAGAGGTTTCTACGTGGGTGGTGTGGACGTAGGTATCTCATGTGGCAGTCCTGCTGCCGCAAGGGTTTGCAACGATTTTTATGAAACGGTCATGACGAAATACAGACTCCACCCACGGGCTCGGATGATCTGCCAGAGCAACGGGGGTCTCATCGCCTATGCTTGGGTATTTCGCCACCCACGATCTGTGGATCGCATTTTTGGTATTTTCCCCGTAACAGACATGCGGACTTGGCCGGGCCTGAATAACGTAGGGGCGCAGACCGAGGCGACGGCACCGGACCTCGCCTGGCACATGACTGTTCAGGAGTTAGAAGCCAAGCTTAAAGAGTTCAATCCCATCGATAACCTTAAACCCCTTGCGGACGCCCAGGTCAAGATATTTCATTTGCACGGAGACAGTGACCGCTTGGTACCGATAGGACCAAACTCCGAGGAACTGGTGCGGCGCTATCGGGCTCTGGGGGGTGAGGCCGAACTCGAAACGCTCCACGGTCGAGATCATGGTGCAAGCGGGGGCCCTCAATACTCTGACGAAGTATTCTACAACTCTCAAAAGGCAGTCGAGTTCCTTCTCGAATAGCCGGTGACGAGAGCCAAAATAGCAAACTCACGACGAAGACTTATCGCCAGGTCGAGTCAGCGCGAGTGGCGCTGAGTAAGGACGCTAAAAACGGATGAAACCGAGCCCTAATTCTTGCAGGAAAGCGCATCGGCAACTACTAGCACTCGTGATCTTGGGCCTGCACGCCGGAATGCGCGTCCAGGCTGCTGAAGACTCAAATAATGCGGCTCCTAGCACTCCCAATTTCGAAGACTATGCCACCATCGAGGCCTACAGTGACGGTGTTCCCGTGTACTCCTTAGGCAACATCGCGTACATCTACGGAGTCAGTCCGGATCTATACCCAGGAGCGGTCATGCAGGAGGGCAATACGAACCCCAAGATTAAGATCAAGCCCAAGAAGTCCTGGGAGATCAAAAGGAATCTGTTTGTGGCGTCCATGGCTCAACCAGGGGTGAGAACAATGTGGAACGACAATCAGCCCCTGTTGCCGATCCACCTGATAGACGGCGACCCGGACACCGCGTGGTGCAGTTACGGCAGCCAAGTGCCCGATGCGCACCCGGAGTGGATCCGTGTAGATCTCCCGCGAGAGACCGAGATTGAGTCGGTGGTGTTGGTTTCCAGCCAGCGTTTCGCGCTGGGAAACCGCCGTACGGTGATTTACAGCACGGAGAAATACGATGAGGGAGTGCTGACGGACTGGATGGGTTTTCATCGATGGGCTGGCCGGGCGCTGCCGAACGAACTAACCATACAGGTAAGTCGGGACGCGTGGCACTGGGATACGGTGTATGAGAACAAGGGCTTTTCCGGAAATGAGAGCGGCTCGACGGTGATCAAGTTCGAGCCCCGCCTCGCCAAACAGATTTTGATTACCGGGAATAACTTCAAGCGCTACCTCGACAAGTATGTGGGTTACGCTTTCTCACTCGGCGAGGTCGAGGTGCGGAACCGGGAGGGGAAGAACCTGGCGCTAGTTTCGCGGGGGGCCGGTGTAACAGCTTCTTCCACGTCCTACCTTATGAGCCAGGACCGCTTTACCCATGACTTGCTCTACGGTCCTGTGCAGTATGATCTCGGCGTGAAATGGACGGCATTCAGCGCCGATGAGGGCATGCAAACTTGGCAGTATGTCGAGCGAGAGAAGGGCAAGCTGGAGGTGGACCCGGCTTTCGACAAGTTGGTGACGGAGATGAACCGCAACGGTTTGAGGGTAATTCTGGACATCGACGCGAAGGCGAATCCGATCTACAAGGGCCGAAAGCTGGATTGGAAGCAGGCGCGCATTCGGGAGATCAGCAACAGCTATTACGATGCTCCCGGCTGGGCTTGGCAGACGGAGGAAATCTGGAAGGCGTACCTTCGATATGTCGGGTTCATTGCAGGCCACTTTAAGGGCCGCGTGGCGATGTACGGTTTAGGCGCGGACTGGCCCTATCGCGAAGACGCTTTTAAGACGGTCGCGAGAATAATCAAGAAGATCGACCCGGACGTCAAATTCAAGGGCCCCGATATCCGTAGATGGACGGCCACCTCCGGATTGCCAGCCGACACACTTGATTTGGCCTCTCTTATGCCAGACGCAAGAATGGATGCCGGCGCAGCCTTGGACGGCCTGCCCAAGTTTTTTGCCGACGCGAAACAGAAAACGAAGGAATTGAGGGGTCTGGGCTACGAAGGAGTCTTTAGTAACGGCTTTCTCACCTGGGCGCTCTATCCGCCGGGTCCTCTTCCAGCCGGCCTGCCTGCCTGGGGTTCCACGAGAGACGAGAATGGATTTGTGGACCTCCGATACACGGGGGACTCAGAGATGGTGAGAGCCAAGACCCTGGCGCAGAGTCTCGTCGGAACTGCGGGCCTGGGAGCTCTGTCCATTTTCTTCAATCCCTATCTCAATGCCTGTTCTATCGGCCAATCTCTATTCCGGTCGCCCGTGGCCTCGCAGACGATTACCCCTTTGCAGCCTGATCCAGCCTATTATGTGTTCCGCACCCTCAGCACGGCGTTCGACAATTGGAGCGATGCGGAGTTTCCGGTGAAGTTCAACGGCGAGAAGCAGTTTCAGACCTTTACTTTTCGCAGAGGTGACAACGAGCTGATGGTGGCGGCCTGGATTCCGAGTGTGGTCAATGATGGGATCGTCGATGCGAAGTGCGACGTGACGCTGTCCGGAGTTCGGGCGAACGAGGCCTGGGTGATTGACGTGTTCAACGGCACTGAGCAGAAGCTCGTGCTGAATCGAGAGGGCAGCGATACGGTTTTGAAGGACATGCGAATCAAGGACTACCCTACGCTGATTCGGTTACTGCGCACTGCGGCGGCTTATGGTGGACCAAGACGGAGGGAAGGCCCTGGCTTGCGGAGATATTCAGAGAGGACTTCGTCAACACATCGGCGTTTGGAAGGCTGATGGTCGCTCTAATGGACTGGCACGAGTACGACCGGGACCCGAGGTGGCGGGAGATCGCGTGGGACGAGCGGCTTGCGAAAGGAGACGTCGATCCAAGTCGAATGTCCCAATACTAGCAACCGAGCACGGCACGGCCAACAACCAGCTACACCAGGATTATCTATCGAGCCAGGACCGTGGTGAATATGGTGGCCAGGCACAACGATTCCGCGCTGGTTTTGGTTATACCCACGGAGCTGCTACCGGGTCGACCAGTCACCGACGCGCACGGTGAGACGTCTTGTCCCCGCGAAGGTTCCGCCGCGGCAGTGAAGAACAACGGGTTATTCAACAAGGAGCAGACATGGAAGACAGACGACAGTTCCTAAAGAAAACGGCAATGATTACGGCCGCAAGTCTGTGCCGAGTGGTGGCGGGAGTGGGGACTGTGTCCTCCCTCAGCAGGTCCGACAGGGTGGGAGGGCGGCTTAGGAGCGAAGATGTACTGGATAAAGAAAAGATGAAACCGACGGGGCGATTTTATGAGGCCACGATTCCAGACACGCTCGATCTGGCCGAGCGGGCTAGGCTTTCGGTGAGGAATCTGACGCATAGCATGGACCCGGACAATTGGTATTACGTGTTCCAAGGAATCAAGTTCGGCCCTAAGTCGCCAAGCCCTGCACTCACCTCTCCCCTTTTCCTTCTAACCCCTAAGAACGCTCGTGCGCTGCCCTGGATGCGCACCATGTGCGGCAGCGAGGAGGGGCTGGATCGGGAGTATGGAATGATGAAGACTATGCTGAGCAATGTCCATGATGACGGGTTGTTACATTGCCCGGGGGACTCCCCAGGGATGCCCAGGGGCACTTCGTATCCGTTCATCGATGGAGCTCTGGCCCTGGCGTGTGAAACCCACTATGCGCTGGATGGAAATCCGCGTTGGCTCGATTACGTCCATCTACTCGCATCGGGACTGCAAGCGGCGGCCATTCGGGTCGATAGCCGCGCGTATTTTCCCCCGGAATCTAACGTGACTCCAGAAGGCAAGTGGCTGTGGAACCTGAACTATCCCGTGGCCATACTTGCTTACCACCCGCCCGAAGAACCCTATCTGGAACAGCAAGGGGGGGGAAGGAGAGGTGAAATATGAGCAGGCTTATGCTATACGAGCTCTTGTGCGGGCCTATAAATACGGCGGGAACAGGAAAGACATACTGGACCTGCTGCGAATGTTGACGCGTTTCGATCTGAAGCCGGGGATGTGGGAGAACACTACCCTGGAAGGCTACAAAGGAAACGAGCATGGAATATTTGCAGGCCATTTCCATGGCAACGCGGGGGCCTTATTGTCGCTGCTCGACGTTGCCGAGGTGGAGAAGAATGCCTGGTTAAAGGAGTTCGTACGGGAAGCTTATGATCACGCGATTCGCAATGGCGTGGTTCGGATGGGATGGTTTCCGGCCCATATCACTCCTGCGAAATACGAACGACCAGAATCAAGCGCCCGTCATTGTGAAACGTGCGGCCTCGCAGAAATGGTGGAACTGGGAGTCCGGCTAAGTGACGCCGGGCTGGGAGAGTATTGGGATGATGTCGACGCGATCGTACGCAATCAGTTGACGGAACAGCAATTTTGGAATGAGGGCGTGGTACGCGAAATGTCCAAGGGAGCGCCTGGGATCGGGCAGTTTGTCGGCGGCTTTACTGAAACACCTACGCTAACGGCTGCCAATCCTGTTACGTACGGGTGCTGCTCGGCCAACGGGGCGATGGGGCTTTACTATGCCTGGGAGGGGATCACGCGATTCAAGGACGGCGTGGCAACAGTGAATCTATTTTTGAACCGGGCCTCCAAGTGGATGGATATCGACAGCCATCTGCCCTATGAGGGGAAAGTTGAGTTGCACAACAAAAAAGAGGCCCGGATGGCCCTGGTGCGGATTCCCAACTGGGTCGAGATGAATCAGGTGAGATGTTTTGTCAATGGCAAGGCGCTGGATCCGGGTCAGAGCCGTCGCTATCTGATCTTTGAGAATCTGCGCCAAGGGGAGACGATCCGGCTTGAGTTTCCGAATCCCGAGACCAAGGACGGATACACGATCGCCGGCGAACGCTATCAGGTCACCTTCCGAGGCAGTACGGTGGTGGATATTGAGCCACGGGCCAAGGGTCCGGAGCTGATTCCGTTGTACCAGGGGAGTCATTACTGGGCGGAGAAGGCACCGATGCACGCCGCAAGACGGTTCGCGGCTGAGAAGATTTTGCCCCTGCAGTAAGGCGTTTGGGGCATCGATGGGTTGACGTCAATGGTACGCAGCTCCATTTCTGCTTTCCGGGAAAACAGGGAGAACAAGACCGAACTAAGCTTTTTGTTGCGGTGGCATTCGACGAAGAGAGTGAAATTCCCAGGGGCGCCTCGACGAACAAACTGTCCTGAGCATCGGGCTTTGTGGTGACATCGTCCGGGCGATCGCCCGTCGGCTCGATGGTGAGGGAGCATGGCTGTTTTGCTGGATTTACACCACAGAACCAAGCGAGACCTCATTAGCCGAGACCGGCCTTCGCTCCTATCTGCCGTTACTTCTTCTGTGACGTCACGAAGAGGGACACGCTGGACCAGATTTTGAGCTCGCTTGGTCGACTCGATGCGGTAATTCGAACGCGCCATCGTGCGTCTTGATCCTTTCATCGAGATACCACGCGGTCGATCCTGAGGGACGGTTAAGGATCCCACATGAGCCCTTATCCCAGAAGCGAAGATTATCGATAACCCTGGGGTCAGTCGGGAACTCCTGGGCAGCGAACTGCTAAACCAGGGATTTTTCGTCGCCTTCAAGAATCAACCGGGAGCCGTCATCTTCATGTATTCACGGGTGAAGTAGGCAGGATCGCTCGATGAAGATCACGAAAATCGAAACGATTTGGTTTGACGCAATGTCCAATCGCGAATGGGAACAAGCCAATCCCCATTCACGTCAGGCGCTGCCCGTCAACTTGTGGCTCCGCATTCACACGGATGAAGGCTTGGCGGGGCTTGGCGAAACCTACTATGTCCCGCGTGCGGTTAACTCTCTGATTCATGACATGTACGCGCCTTTGCTCATCGGGCGCGATCCCCTCGACATCGAGAATCATTGGAATAACCTGTTTTCGCTGGCGAATTTCTTTGGCTTCGCCGGCGCCGAAACGCGCGGGATCTCGGCGGTCGATATCGCCCTGTGGGACCTGGCGGGACAATATGTCGGCCAACCGATCTACAACCTCCTGGGCGGCCGCAGTCGCGACCGAATTCCTGTTTACAACACCTGCGTAAATTACGGGGAATTTCGAGATTATACAGATTGGATGGAAGGCCGCGCGGGTGAACTCGCAGAAGATTTGCTGAAGCACGGAATCAAAGCGATGAAGCTTTGGCCGTTTGATCGTTTCGGTGCGACGCTCGCTGGTCCCACCTCAGCGAGGGGCGGAGCTCCGACTTGCCGTCCGCTGCAATCTGCGGGTGTGCTCGGCCACAATCTCAACAATGAAGACCTGAAAAAGGGCATTGCCATCGTTGCGGACATCCGGCGGGCCGTCGGCGATAAGATTCAGATTGCCATTGAAGGCCATGCCCGCTGGGATCTCACGTCGGCGACGCGAATCGCCCGGGCGCTCGAACCGTACGACATCATGTGGCTCGAGGAAATCATGCCGCCCGACAATCCGGAAGCATACGTCCGCCTGAAATCCGCCGCGAGGGTTCCCATCTGCCAAAGCGAACGAATTTTTACGCGTTATGGATTTCGTCGATTCATCGAGAAGAATGCAGCCGACATCATCATGCCTGACGTGGCGTGGTGCGGCGGAATCACCGAAGTCCGCAAGATTGCCACCCTGGCCGATACCTACTACCTGCCGATAACCTTGCACGACTGTATTGGCCCCGTGGCGCTATGGGCGTCAACCCACTTGATGATGCACTTACCGAATGCCCTGATCATGGAGACGGTCCGAGGATTTATCGAGGGGTGGTATAACGACGTCGTTACGGATCGAATATCTGTGAATGATGGACATCTGCTGCTAGGGGAACGACCAGGTCTTGGCACTGCGCTGCGCACGGACTTTACATCGCGGCCAGGGGCTCACGTGGAGACCACGACGGAGGAGCAACTCCGGCAGCGCTGACGAGAATACGTTGAGCCCAGTCTTTAAAGTCCTTTTGACCGGCGACTATCTGGATCAGAACGCCAAACTGGCATGCGGCGACATCGGCCTTGGCATGCTGAAGGGCATCTCATACATTCACGCCAGTTATCTGATGGATCAGAAGCCGAACGGGGATGACCCGACCTACCGTGATCGCCTGTACTCGCTCGAAATACAGCCCCACCACGTCGCCCATTCCAACGGTCTCATCGTGTGCCGTCCGTGGGTAAAGGGTTCAGCGTTTGCGCAGGGTGCGAAAAATTTGGTTGCCATCGGCCGCGCTGGCGCCGGGTATGACAAGGTCGATCTCAACGCCTGTACCGCGAATGATGTGGTCGTCTTCAATTCTCCTGATTCGCTCACACACCCGACAGCTTCGGCGGCCTTGCTTCTAATGTTGGCGCTTGCCAAACGCCTTCGCGAGCAGGAACGGGTGGCGCGCACCGGTCGCTGGGAGGAGCAGAACAAAGTAAAGGGCGATGATTTAATCGGAAAAACTCTAGGTATTGTTGGACTCGGCAATACGGGCAAGGAACTGGCGCGGCTGGTTTCACCATTTGCAATGCGGGTGATTGCGTATTCTCCCCGTGCTGACCGGGCGAAGGCAGAAGCCCTCGGCGTCGAACTTGCTGACAGTCTGGATGATTTGCTGCGTGAGTCGGAATTCGTCAGTCTGCACTGTCGGTTAGAAGAGAAGACACGCGGGATGATGGGAGAGCGTGAATTTCGCTTGATGAAAAAGACAGCTTATTTCATCAATGTGGCCCGGGGTGAACTGGTGCAACACGAAGCTCAGGTGCGGTGCTTGCAAGAGCGCTGGATCGCAGGAGCGGGATTGGATGTCTTCGAACAGGAGCCCCTACCGGCCAATGATCCCCTGATCGGGTTGGATAACGTCATCCTGACGCCGCACTACCTGGCTGCGACGAACCAAGCCACGCGCGCCTCGGTGACGTCGGTGCTTAAGGGAATGCTACAGGTCGCACAAGGACGCGTTCCAAAGAACGTGCTTAATGCTGAGGTCCTTCGCAGCCCCGGTTTCCGCACGAAACTCGCCCGTTTTGCGAAGGAACCGCGAGAACGGACCGCGAAGCCCCGGCCGGTGAGAGCTTGAAGTGAATCGAGATGTTTGAAACCACCAGAGTTGTGAAGTTTCAGTACTTAACCACGGAGGGCCTCGCCTGAGGATTACCCGCATCAATGCCCTGAGTTCTACTGGTCTCAACATCCGACGTTGAGTCACAGTTTGGGTCACAGATAAGCGCAAAAAGAACCAATTTCCGCCAAGTTGTCGGGCTCGGCGGTCCTGTAAATTCAATAGTTTGAATGTCTGTTTACTGCTAGCATAGTTTTTCTAATCCGAAAGCCGGGGGTTCGAATCCCTCCACCCCTGCCATATTTTCAAGCACTTACGCCAGCAGTAGTATGGAGTTGGCGATCTAGAAGCCGTACTTCCCTGTCGCAGTTCTTTCAAGTGACTGAATTCAAATGATCACAAGCCCGTGCTAGTGCCGCGGTCCAAAAATCCGTGGATCTAACGTGGCAGCCTCAATAGGTTGCGTGGATCTATGTGGTCCGGTCACCCTATCTCACTCTTCGTTCTGGGTGCGTAAAACCTCAAGGATACCCGCGAATACCTGCCGTGGGATATCGGCACGCACTCGCCAAAGCGCTTGCTTCGTCACCGTTGTTGATGAAAGGACATAAGATGCCTTGCGCGCCGACATCCAGCAAGCGGCGGATTTCGTCTGCGTCGAGACGTAAGGGCCGCGCGAGCACAACTGGCGAAGTGGCCGTGGCCGCTTGTAGCATTGCGCGCACAGTGAGTGCAGAATTAGCCGCCAAGGTCTCCTCCACCATCTGGCGCTTTAGCTCCGGACTGCGGTACTGTCGCTTGGCTGGGGGAAGTGCCTTACGGGAGGAAACAGCATCAATCGCTGCGGGACGAGAAGTGTCCATCTATTTCTCCAAGTGGACACGACCAGAGTGTCCACTTGGAAGAATGCCTACTAAAATCAAACCCTTCCAGACGGCCAAGACCGAACGCTTACGAATTAGCGGTGTGGTCCGTGTCCACTGCTAACCAATTAATGCCCGCGCCACCGAAAAGCTCAGCTCGCTGGATCATTGAGTGCGATTTGCGCGCCAAGACATGGCTCCGCTGCTCTTAATCTTTGCTTCAAGTGTTTCGCTTTTTCTATACACAGCGTCATAAATAGGAGCGGACCGGCTTTGCGATCTCCCCAATGTTTATGGGCATATGGCACCACCATGCGCAATTATTATGACGTTCTGTTTAGCTGGTCAATCATGGGACGACTCCTCCTACTTCGGCGCAATCAGAGCGTTCGTACGACATTTTAGGTGAGGCAATAAGCCTGAGTGGGACAAAACTAAATGCCTAACCGGCTGTCCCGCTAAATTCTTGCTCGATCAGCGCCTGTTATGAGGGCGTACCCGGTTGAAAGAATCGGAAGCGTCCAGCTATCGCACTCGGGCTCTGAGCGTGATGCGATCGGGACACGTCAAGCAGTCTCTCTCTATTCGCGTCGCCGCCCCACTGCTTGTGGCGCTTCAGTGCCCTGCCACCGCGCGGCTGCGAACCATACGTAACGCACAGTCAATTATCCGTTGCGCGTTGGGAAGGTAGAATTGCTCCATCACTGGGCTAAAGGGCACATGCGCCAGTGGTGCAGTAACGCGCTGTATCGGGCAATCCAGCGAGTCGAAAGCCTCAGCCGATACTGTAGCTGCAATCTCAGAGGCCATGCTACATTGGGGGAAATCTTCGTCAACGACAATGAGTCTTCCGGTCTTCCTGACCGATTCCAGAATGGTGGTGATGTCCAGCGGGGCAAGGCATCGCGGATCAATTATTTCCGCGCTCATGCCGCGCTTCTGCAACTCGTCCGCCGCCTGCAAGGCTGCATGAACCAGCTGCGAGATAGCCACAATGGTTAAATCACCACCGCTACGCTTAACATCTGCTTTCCCGAGGGGAATAGCGTAGATATCTTCCGGGACTGGCCCTTTGACGTTGTAAAGCATCTTGTGCTCGATAAACACAACCGGATCTTCAGCTCGTACCGACGCGACCAGCAAACCTTTGGCGTCGAAGGGCGTGGATGGAGTAACAACCTTCAGCCCGGGAATATGGACAAAAAGAGAATATAATGAGTCGGAGTGCTGGGCTGCAGCAGCCAGTCCAGCGCCGATGGTGGTGCGAATGGTAAGCGGTACGTTCACCTTTCCGCCAGACATGTAATGTACTTTAGCGGCTTGGTTCATCACCATGTCGAGGCACGAACCCAGAAAATTGGCGTACATTAGCTCGGCAACAGGGCGAAGTCCCGCCATAGCGGCACCGACTGCAGCGCCGATGAACGCTGTCTCTGAAATAGGTGTGTCGATGACTCGCTCCGGCCCGAACTCGCGGATCAAGCCCTTTGTTACGCCGAACGGCCCGCCCCAGGCATCGAGCATCGAAGGATCGCAGCCCGCTCCGCCCGCCTGGTCCTCGCCGATCAGAATCACTCGCGGATCCTCACGCATAACTGCACGGAGACCTTCATTGATTGCATCACGGTAGGTGGCGACCCTCGTGTCACTCATCTCTTCGGCTCCTTTTGTTCCACTGCATACTCGGACCGAGCAGGCACGACCTAATGCTCCACGAACACTCCGTTGAGGCATTCCTCCGGACGGGGCAGGGGGCTTGCCACTGCGAACTGAACAGCATTCACAACGGCTTGTTGAGATTCTTCGCGAATCGCGTGTAATTCGTCCTTCGATAGCCACCCTTCCCTGAGCATCGTATCTTCAAAGCGGAGGAGGCAGTCCCCCTCCTTCGCCGCTTCCAATTCCTCCCTTGAACGATATTTCGCCATATCTCCGATGAAGTGCCCGTGATACCTGAACGTCTTGAACTCGAGCAGGGAAGGAACGTGCTCATGTCGTGCACGGGAGATGGCCTCCTCACTCAATTTTGCCACCGCAAATACGTCGTTTCCATCAACCGTGACTCCGGGTATTCCGTACGCCTTCGCACGGACCGAGAGATCGGTAACAGGCGCCGCGTAACGAATATGAGTTGCATCGGCGTAGCCATTGTTCTCTATGACAAAAACCACCGGTAATTTTAGAACTGCAGCCAAATTCAAACCTTCGTGAAAGCCCCCGGCATTTGTAGCACCATCGCCGAGAAACGAGACTGCGACTTGATCGGTCTTAAGCAATTTGGCTCGTAGCGCCGCTCCGCACGCAAGGGGAGGCCCGGCGGCGACAATGCCGTTCGCCCCCAACATACCGCGGTCCATGTCGCCCATGTGCATTGATCCGCCCTTGCCGCGGCACAATCCGGTGGTCTTTCCATACAATTCGGCCAT
>Ga0207101_1143_pt1 | contig 12737 bp, 11 predicted proteins | sample Alteio_BWMinHeat_83_FD_153581 | JGI IMG/M metagenome (GOLD analysis project Ga0207101, IMG submission 153581) | Enriched cells from forest soil in Barre Woods Harvard Forest LTER site, Petersham, Massachusetts, United States -... | ecosystem: Environmental > Terrestrial > Soil > Temperate forest >...
CTTATCGAGTTGGGGTTTGGTGTGAAGTCGAAGGGAGCGTTGGCGAGTCTGTTGGATAAGGTGGCCGGCTACCAATTTGTGCGCCACGAGCCGGCGTCCGGCTCGCTCTTTCGCCCGGCTCTCCGACGCCGGAAAAGCGCCTAAATCGAATGGTTCGAGAGCCGTGACGCGGGCAGTTTTCAGGTGTCGAAGAGGGAGGAAGCGGGCAGCGCCACGCTGGTGTTGGAGGCAGGCTCTTTCCGCAAGCGGAGATTCACGGTGAAAGTGGAAGTGACGCCGCGACCCGACTCGAGCTTAAGCACATGGCACATGAGTGTGGGTGGGCAGGCGTGTGTCATATCGAGGCCGGAGAGCGTTTCATTGGAGCAGCGGGTTGCGAGGCTCCACGGGAGACGCCCCCAACTCCGGGCCATGATGCGCTACGCGTGAGCGCTCCGTAGCGTGGGCAAGCGCCTCTTAACGATGTTAGGTGGCGATAGATACTCCTCATTAATTAAGTATCTAATCCGTCGCCGCTATTTCTTGGCCCATCTGTATCGAGCTGAGCGCGCCCGCCGGGCGGGCACTGCGACACTTGATGCTCAAACAGGGAGTCGAATTTAGCTACGTCGGTACCGAAAGGGAATGGAAAGAGAATTATCACTCAACAGCCGAACGCTGATTACACGAAGATCTCGCCGTGCTAACCAAAACAGGAGGATGGAATGGGACCGCTCACTTCAGAGCAAGTGAATCAATACCGGCAAGAGGGGTATTGCGTAAGTAAGAGTTTCCTTGAAGGCGACGTGCTCGCCGCTTTGTTGGCGGGCCTCGAGGCAATATGTAAAGACGTTACCGTCGCCACTCACGATGGCAAACGTCTAGAGATGGAATCGGGTCAGGGGCCAGATGGTAAACAGGTTCGACGAGTTTACGAGCCGTGTACATACTATCCTGAGTTTCGCGCTCTGTCTGAATCGACGAAGTTGCTGGACGCGGTCGAGCAGCTCATTGGCCCGAACCTAACTTTTCACTACAGCAAGATCAACATGAAGTCTCCTAAAATTGGAGCTGTAGTGGAGTGGCATCAGGACTTAGCCTACTACCCGCTGACCAATAGTGATTCCCTCACCGTGCTCTTCTACCTCGACAATGCAAATTCTAGGAACGGTTGCCTGCGGGTGGTCCCTGGGTGCCACGCCGGCCCTCTGATGGATCACAGTCGGGACGGATTCTTCCAGGGGCGAATTACTGAAGCGGTTGATGAATCGAAGGCCGTTGCAATAGAAGGGGAGGCTGGAGCCGTTATTTTCATGCATAGCATGACTCCGCACGCCTCCGCGCCGAACAGTTCTTCCATCCCCCGTCGGACCCTTATTCTCAGCTATCGTGCTGCGGACGCGTTCCCGATCTACATGGCGGAGATAACGCCCGGCATGGAAACCCATATGCGCCCCGTGCGCGGGGAGCAGCTTCACCTGGCGCGGTTTTCCATGACCTCGTTTCCGATCCCCGTGTATGCGCACAAGACGCGCTCGCTCTATGAACTACAAGAGCTTTCGCGCAAGGATAGTCCTGCGCATTTTCAGTGAGTAGATGTTCTGTAAAGATTGAAGCCGAATTCGTAACTCGACTGGGGGTGTTTCGCTGATGGGAGGGAGAGGCCTCATGCCGGAGGCCTGAAGTTTACAAATCTTTATCTTCGCCGTAGGGCGGAAAGAGGTCACTCATGCAAGGACAATGCAGACGGAAAGGAATGAATCACTCTGAACGCGCAGTGACTGGGAAAAGGGTTCGGAAGATTTTGGTTCTGACAGCCATGTTTGTTTTGTTCGCTAGCCTTCCCGCAAGGGCGGCGGGCGCGCCGACGGGCTTCCTGGCTCGGCACGGCCAAGCGCGGGCGACGATCGTGGTCGGGCAGGGTGAGTTTTACCAATTCGTGGGGCAGGAATTACAGCGCTATTTGGAAGCTTTCAGCGGCGTCAAGCTGGAAGTTCTCACCCCAGAGGAAGCGCGCAAAAGACCGAAGGATTGGGGCTGGGTTCTGGTGGGTGGGCCGGAAGCCAACGAACTGGTGGGTGAGGCTGTGTTGAAGAAACTGGTGAACTTTGCGGGCTTGAAGCCTGACGGCTTCGCTTTGCGCACCCTGCGGCTGGAGGGTCGTCCGGTATTAGTGGTGGGAGGGAATGACGAAGCGGCCACCATGTATGCGGTGTACGACTTGCTGGAGCGTTACGGAGCGGTGTTTCTGCTCACGGGGGAGATCCTGCCGGAGAAGAAAGCGGACCTGGAGTTGCGGGATTTCGACGTGCGTAGCGATCCGGCCTTCCGGCGCCGAGGCCTCCTCCTCTCCTTCAACTACCCCCACGATGCGTTCATGTCGATGGAGGACTGGCACAAGTTCCTCGACCAGATGGCAAAAATGAAGATGAACTATCTGCACCTCTTCTTGAACCCCTACGAGCCCTGGATAAGATACGAATACCACGGAGAGCCGATTTGGATGGGGGACGTGTCGAGGAAAGATAGCGGCTATCTAATGTGGGCGCATGGCTTCGGCTCCTCCCGCGCAGACGAGCTGAAGGTGGGACAGGAACAGTTCAAGAAAGCGAGTGTCTATCCCCGGGCTGCGGCCCCGGAGTACCAGCACGTTGAGAATAACGAGCAGGGGTTCGCGGCAGCAGAAAAGTTCATGCACGAATTGATTGCTTATGCAGGCAGCCGGAGAATCAAGGTGTGGATGGAAGTCGATGTTGGGATAGTGGCGCCGAATCTGGCTCGCTACACCACGCGAACGCTGCATTTGCCCTTTTTCATTGAATTTGGAACTTTCATATGCCCGGATAATCCGGTGACGATGGAACTGAACGAGAATCGGCTCAGGAAGCTGGCGCAGACGTATCCCGAGGCGGAGGGATATTTCTTGCACCTGTCGGAAGCTTATCCGGTCTGCAATCAGACCGACCAGGATCGACAGTTCTATCTGAACTTGCGGTCCCAGTACCCAGGTCTGACCGAGGCGCGGGTTCGGTGGACAGGGGACATCGCAATAGACAACGACACCGTAATTGATTCCAATAGCGGGACTGTCTACTTAATTCAAAAGCTCATGGAAGAGCGAGACCGGCTGGCCCCCAAGGCAAAGCTGGGGATCGGAGGGTTCGGGCATCTTTATGTGCTTCCCTATTTGAACAAGATGTTTCCCACCAGCGTGCCCTTTACCGACATGGAGTCGCGCGCCATCTGGACACCGGCAGGTGTTCCGATGGAGATGTACGGGGGAATGGGAGATCGGGAACGCCTGCTTCAGAATCGCATCGACGACGACAGCTCCATGCTGGGGATGCAGTTCAACGTGAACCTCTATTACAAGGATCAAGTGCTGGAGGGGGGCTTGAAATACGGCTTGGCGGGATTTGCCTCGCAGGTGAACCGGCCGCGTGGGACGGAGACGAATACCAAGTACATGGCGGAAGGAGAGTGGAACCCCCATCTGACGCCGCAGGAGTTCTACCACAACTATGCCCTGCGAATCTTCGGCGAGCGGGCGTTGCCGAGCATGTTGAAAGCCTTCGAGACGCTGGAGAAAAACGAGGAATATTTGGGTTGGACTGGGCGGGGAAACTTTCCTTGCTGTGGGCGTGACGAATTGAACCTCGCTTACGAGTATTCAAAGCAGCCGAACCCCTTCGATGGTCCGCGATCGAAGGAATGGCGACCTTTCATCAGCCGGCTTCACGACTTGGTCCCCGCCTATATCGGAAGCGTCAGGATGCTTCAGGAGGCGCTGGACAACCTCGAGAGCGCCCGCTCCGAGGTCGCTCCGCCGTCGCAGGCCTATTTGGCTTACCTGATTAACCGCACCGAGGCTTACATCCTGCACATGCAAACGGTAACCATCTGGGACCAGGCATTTATTGACCTGGACAGTGCGTTTGCGGTTCACAGGCCTGGAGCCGACCCGCCTGAGTTTCTGACCCGACTGGACAAGAGCCTGAAGGGGTTCGAGGAGGCCCGGTCCAAGGCAGTGACAACGGGGGAGAAATGGTCCGAGATGGTGGATCACCCATCGGACCTGGGAGTGTTGTATTGGATCAACGTGTTTATGATTGATGGGACGGAACAAACAGCGAAATTAGTTGAGAGCATCGATAACTTTCACCACGGGCGGGACTATACCGAGCGCCCAGATTTTGAGAAGATATTTGTGCCCTGGCCGCCACTCGCCACAGTGCCCTGGCAGGCAGCGGAAGAGGCGGCACCGCAATAACGGCATGATCCAATCTCTCCCGAAAATTAAACGCGCTTTTGAAATGAGCACGATACGGAGGGCCCATGTAACAAATTACATCGATGAGTTTCAGCTCTTTCGGAGTTCTGGCGAAGGACAGGTTGGAGAAGTACAAGGAGTACCACAGAAACGTTTGGCCCGAGCAGCCTGAGGCTCTCAGCCGGACGGGGTGGCACACTTATACGCTTTTCTTGCGTGCGAACGGAATGCTCTTCGGCTATGTCGAAGTGCCGGACACTTTCGAGGCTGCCCTGGCTGGTATGGCGAAGGAAGAGGTCAATCTGAAATGGCAGGAGATGATGAAGCCCTATTTCGAAGCGCTCGGAGGCAGCCGGCCTGACCAAAGCAAAGTATGGTCGTCCTTGAGGAAATCTTCCGCTTAGACTAAGAGGAGAATGACGTGGCCCTAAAGCTCGCTATCCCTGATTTCTCTTTCCCAAGCCTGGCATGGGAGCAGTCGTTGAGGCTGGTGCGCGATTTGGGCATGGAGGCCGTCGATCTCGGTCTTTTTGCCGGTCGTTCGCACCTGCGCCCGGAAGAACTGCTTGCCCACCCGCCCCAGGCGACCGCCAAGGTGACGGCAGCCCTTCGGGCTCACCAACTGGAGGTTGCCGACATTTTCGGTCAAGCCAGCTTGGGGGGTGAAGACATGGCGGTGAACCACCCTGACCCAAGTGAGCGAGCCAGAGTCAGCGAGTTCTTTTGGCGGCTTTTGGAGTTTGCGGTTCGCTGTAATGGTCAGCACGTCACTCTTTGTGTGGGCGTTCACTTCCCGCAAGAGAGTCACGAGGACTCTCTAAAACGCGCTGCGGATGAGCTTGCGTGGCGGGTGGATGCCGCCCGGAAGGCGGGCGTCGTTCTGGCCGTTGAGCCGGGTGTGGACAGCATCACTTCGACCCCCGCGCAGGTGGACCGGCTTATCAAGCTCACCCCTGGACTGACTCTGACGCTCGACTACAGTCACTTTACCTATCAGGGGATTCCTGACGAGGAAGTGGACCTATTGCTGGGCGCGGCCTCGCATTTTCACGCCCGCGGGGCCTGCAAGGGGAAACTTCAGGCTTCCATGAAAGAGAATACCATCGATTTCCCCCGCATTCTGCGCTCGATGAAGAGGACAGGCTATAAGGGTTACGTGGTTCTGGAATACGTTTGGACCGAGTGGATGCGCTGCAATGAAGTGGACAACCTAACCGAGACCGTCGCGCTTCGAGATTTGTTGCGATCTGTTCACGACGAGTCGGGCGCCTCAAATCTTGCGGAGGAGGGCAACGTCCTGTGAAACGTCGTGAATTTATTTGGCGAAGTGGTGTGGTTGGAATTGCTTGCCTCTAATTCTCTCCGGCTCGGAGGCGCTGAGGGCAAATCCTGCTTCATCCCGCAAAGGTTCGGAGGATCTCCCCAATGGCGGTGCCCCCCCTCATTTCACCCTGAAAATCCCAGGTATTTTTTGTTTCGAGGCAAGCCGCTGGTACTGGTTTCGGCTACGGCACACTACGGGATGGTGGTCAATCGCGCCTCTGACTATGAACGCCACCTCGCCGACGCGGTGGAGAGAAAGCACACTGTGTCGCGCACGTTTCTGCTGTTTCGCGAACTCCAATCCGCCTGCAATCCATCGTCTCCTATGGTGAGCTTTCGGCGGGCTGCGTAGATCGGAGGGGAGCTGAGCAGTAACTGTCCCTGAGGTAAGCCACTGGTTCGACCAGTGAGACTCGAAGAGGTTTGACCGTTGAGTAGAGTAACATCTTCCTCCAAGGTGACTTGATGAGAATCCATCCCAAAGGAGGATGTCATGTCAGACTCTTATCAGAGCCTATCCCATTCCTGATGGGACTGAAAACCGAAGTTGGGCCTTGATGGTGCCGTACTGAAAGAGGTCTTCAGGGAGCGATTTACCCTCCCGCGAGCGGTTGAAATTGCAACTTCGGCGAAGTTGCAATTTCATACTGCAAGAGTTTGTCGAACATCGAGTTACGCTGGTCAAGTCCTCCCCAAGCGGCCGACAGGTGGAGCACGGTTCGACGGGCGGCCCGTCCCAGAATGGCCCCGCAGAGGAAAACCTGCGCGCGCAGGGTCGCCGGTTGTCGATAGCCGCTCATCCCCGTCGCGCGTTGGAACTCGCCCAGCAGGTTGAAGAGCATCAGAATGCCCAGGAAGGCGGCCTCGGTGGCGAAGAACTGGCGCAGGCAAAAGTCATCCGCGGCTAAGTCCGACTTCAACTCCTCAATGCGTTGCTCGATACACGCGCGCTGGTTGTAGTCGCGCCAGATCTCCTCCGGCGCTTCCGCTCGGTTGGTCACGAACACCCGAAACGTGTAGCCGGGAACCTCCAGGAGTTTTCGCCCCAGCGAACGTTTCGTCTCCTGTAACTGCTCCCGCACCACCACAAAACGTCGCTCCCGATCCCACCCCAACAACTTCAACCGGAACTCTCCCACCGCGTAGGTCTCGTCCAGCACCCGCCATGTTTGCACCCGCGCCGCTTCGCGCTTCAGCCACTTCGTCAGGCGGGCCACCACGATGTCGTGCAAGCCCCTCGTCCTCCCAGTATTGCAACAACGCTTGTGCGAAAAACCCGGAGTCGGCGCGGACCACCCGAATCCACTTCCGACTTGCCAGTTTGGCCAACGCTTCTTTCAGAAACTCCACCACCCCGCTGTCGGAGCGCGTGTTGCCGCTCCGCAGCCAGCCGTGCAAAATGAAGCCCGCTTCTCCCAACACCGCCAGCAGCGGATGGTGCGAAGCCCGCCCGCGCTGGCGCGGGTTGTACCCTCGCTTCACTCCCTCCTGTTGCCCGTAGCGCTCGAACACCGTCGAATCCAGGTCCAGACTGTAACCGCCCGCACGTTCCGGCACCCGGGCCAATTGCCACGCCCACAGCGGCTCGTAGAACTGCACCACCAGACTTTGCCGGAAACGCTTGAACAAGTTCCGAATCGTGTCGTCGGTGGGAAAACGCTCCATCCCCAACAGGGCATGCAAGGCCTTATCCGTCCGCAACACCGCCGTGTGCGCAAACCGTCGCGCCCCCGTCACCACCGCCATCAGAAACGCCGTGAACGTCTCCCCCGGGTTGATCGCGTTCGGCGACTGCAGATGCACCGGCAGGTGCTCACTCACCTGCTGCCGGTAACCGATCTTCTGCAAGAAGGCGATGAACACGCTCAGCCCTCCGAACGGCGTCACCGCCCGCGGCGTCTGACGCAAAATCACTTTCTTTTCTCCCCAAAGCGCGGTAATTTCTCGTTGCACTGTTCTGTTCCTCCGCAGATTTTGTCTAACCAACTTCAATCTAACGGATTAGAACGGAATAGTGCTCCCTAATTTCGGAATTCGAGTTAAGTGCAAATACCATGTCGTGTTCGTTCCCAAGCGGCGGCGCAAGGTGTTATTTGGAAAGACGCGCCGGCAATTGGGAGAAATCTTCCACGCTTTGGCCCGGCAGAAGGAGTGCCAGATTCTGGAGGGGCACTTGATGCCGGAGCATGTACATATGTGTATCGCGATTCCCCCCAAGCACCCGGTGGCCTCGGTGATCGGGTTTCTGAAAGGGAAGAGCGCTATCGCGTAGCCCGATTGTGCGGCAAAGAGCGGAACTTCACGGGGGAACATCTGCGGGCCCGTGGCTACGCTGTGTCCACCGTCGGTTTCGAGTTGCAGCAAGTCCGCCAATACATCCGCGAACGGGAAGAAGCGGATGGAACCGGCGGTCAATTTTGAATCCGTGACCAAGGCGCGCCTCGGCGCGACGCCTAAACTAACGGGTGACCGCCTTTGAGGCGGCCCCACTCATCAAGCCGCCCGCTTTGCGGGGGGTATCTGACTCTCGCTCGTAGACTCAGCTCTCCACAATTGCCGCTGGCTAATTATTCAGCAAGCTCTCGATCCGCCGCAAGGACTCACAGCCTTTCTTCACGACTTCCGCGGGGTCGGACTTGTGCAGTTCGCTGTTCCAGATCTCCAGCGAAATCGCTCCGTCGTAGCCCAGGCGTTCGAGTTGCTCGAAAATCGGGGCCAGATCGATGATGCCGTCGCCAGGAAAGGTCCGATGGTCATGAGGTATGCGCAGTCTTTCCATGGGCAAGTTCATGGCGTCGGAGACATGCACCAAGAAAATCTCTTGGGGCGTCATTTCTTCGAAATCCGCGAGGCTCGAACTCCCCAAAAAGAAATGGAAAGTGTCGACGATCCAACCGCCGTTGGGACAGGCCGCCGCGGCCACCAATTCGCGCGCGCTTCGGAGGTCCTTCACCTCCGCCGCGATTCCCGGAAACTCCAGCGCGATGCGCATATTGAAATCGGCAGCCACCCGGTAAACTTGGCGGAACCGCTCGGGCGCGCCACGCATCAGTCCCCGTTTCAGCGCCGGAACCGCGACTACAATTTCACATCACAAGGCCCGCGCGAGTTCGCAAATATGACGGGATTCATCGAGAACTTGCTGTAGTTGCGCCTCATCCGCATCGTGGCAGCCGCCGATGAAGCAAAACTACGCCACGGATAAGCCGGAACAGTCCAAGTGGGCTTTGATCTCCGCCAACGACTGACCGCCAGCCATCGCCGCGTCCACATCCTTCGACCACAGGCCGATGTGGCGAAAGCCGGCCTGCCGGGCCAGTTCGATCTGCCGGTCGAGTGCCGTCGTCTTGATGGTCGCGGCGTTCAGGCAGAAGCGCTCGTGCATATTCACCTTGCGCCTAGGAGTGTTGCATTGAGTCTCACACCCTCGCGCTTAATGACACTTTGTCACGAAATCCCGTGGCGGTAAATTGTCCCCTGGTGCCATCAGCTTCGGAACACTCTACCCGAGCGGGCGGCCGATAGCCCCTGCTGAAGTCAAAGGCTCTTTTGTGCTACCAAATGCCAATCTCCGAACTGTTCGATATCGTACATCATGTCCTCCCCTCGCCACAAGCGTCATCCAGCCGGGTATTGTCGCTGTGCTCTGGGGATTATCGGAGGTGCGCAATGACGGTCGGGATTGCCGAGCACAAATCGCGACCGCGTATCGCATCAAGGGTGCCCCTGCTGACCCTTGGCAAGACCGATGGCGAAGTCCAGCGCCTGGATGAAGCTGGCGGTGGAAGCCACGCCCTGACCCGCGATGTTGAAGGCAGTCCCGTGGTCAACCGAGGTGCGTATGATCGGCAGGCCCAGCGTGACGTTGACACCGCCTTCGAAGTCCAAAAGCTTCAGCGGCACGTGCCCCTGGTCATGATACATACAGACAATGGCGTCGAATTTCTTCTTTCGCACTGCGAGGTAGAAGAGTGTGTCCGGAGGGAAGGGTCCGTCGACCGGCAAGCCCTGGCTCTGCGCCCATTCCACCGCGGGTCTGATCTCTCGGATTTCTTCATCCCCGAAGAGTCCATTTTCGCCCGCGTGTGGATTCAGGCCGGCAACGGCGATACGAGGACTTTCTTTCAACCGCATCATGGCTTCACAGGTCAACCGGATGATTTTAGCGATACGTTCTTTCTTGGCACGGGCGATCGCAGTCAGAAGCGAAACGTGGGTGCTGACATGAGTCACCACCAGTTGCTCAGACACGAGCATGATGGTGACATCCGTAGCGCCACACACGTCGCCAATCAATTCCGTATGCCCGGTGAAGTGAGGGTCCGACAAGCGAGTGGCCTCCTTATTCATGGGGAGCGTAATCATCGCGGCGATTTCGCCCGCTAGCGCGGCGCGAGCAGCAGATACCACGTATTCTCGCGCGGCTTGCCCAGATTTGGCGCTGAGTTTGCCGACCGATACATCCTGGCGAGACATAATGCCGGCGTCGATTACATTCAATGGACCGGGCGAATACTCGACGGACTTCGCAATTTCTCGCAACGACACGCCGCAAGCGAGGCGGTCGTTGTAGAACTTCAAAGCTTCCAAATCACCGAAAGCAATCATCGACACTTTCACCTGGCCGGCCGCAAAAGCCTTCAGAAGGATTTCGGGACCCACTCCACTTGAGTCGCCCATCGTGACGCCAAAGAGTTTTTCCATGGCTTCTATCTTTCAGCGATCGACTTCTGAATGCAAGCGAGGACGTCGCGAGGGCCAAAGCCGCCGGCCTTCGTGACCAGGTATAAATCGTGATCGCGGTGGCCAATGTAGCTACCGAGATCGTTCGCCTCAATCCTGGAGATAGGGATGCCTTCCATCACCTCGCCTAGCGGGTGAAGCGTTGGATTGCCGATTGCTTCCACAATCGCATACGCCGAATCACCGCCAAAAACTACCAGCACATCGAGGGAAGACCGCGACAGCAGCTGGACGACTAGCTTCGCCAGATGCTTCCCGAAATCAAGACTTGCCACGCCCGTGGCAATTTCTCGCTCGAGTATGTTCCAACCGCAATCAGCTCCACACGTTGATATTCTGCGGCTATCGATGGACTTGAATCCGTCGCGCTTTGCCTGTTCCACTTGCTCGACAGAAACCTTGTGCAAACTGCCATTCACAATCAGAGCGTTTCTGGCTCTCGGCAGCGGCGGGGGATGCCAGCGGGGCAGATCAACCAGTCGGGCGAGATGCATGGCAAAAGCCGCTGGTCCTGCGGCAAGCCTAAAAATTGAAGAGTTGGCAAACATGCTTGCGGCGGCCCCTACATCTGCGTCGGTCTCTCCGTCGCAAACGGCAATGGTCGCGGGTTCAGAGTCTATGAGATTCCCAACGGGACCCGCCTTGACCCTTAGCGCGCATTGCGCGGCGAGCAAGGTCGGAATATGGCTCTCCTTGACGGGATTCAGAGGGTCGATGGTGAAGCCCGTGTCCCCAACCAGGACGCCATCCACATAGAGAGAACCGCTGCTTACGGTGCGCCCCATTTGCGGGTAGGCAGGGACGTAAAGAAGCGGCGAACCCGCATAGGCTTTGATCAAAGCAGCAAGCTCGGCCCCGATATTCCCGCGCAAGGTGGAGTCAGTCTTCTTGTAGACGATGGGAACCGCGTCGGCATACGCGACCAATGCGAGGTCACGAATCCGACGCGCTGCTTCCATGCCGTCAAGATGCCGGGTCTCGCTATCCACCACTAAGACCCCGGAGGCATCCTGAAGATCGCGCGGTGAGAGACCGGGGGCCGTTCGCACCTGCGACTTGACTTTCGCCCCGGCGAATTTGGAACCCACTTCCAGCGCTCCCGTTAAGTCGTCCGCAAGCACTAGAATTCGTTGGTCTGCCATTCTTCGCCCAGGGATTGCGAAAACCGCAATTGTAGCTTAATTGAGAAAAACCGCGAAGCATCAAAAACAAAAAAGCATATCGCTCCCCCTCTCTTGGAAAGAACAAAACGCCAAGAAAAGAAAAAAGCAACGGGGCTTGAGACAGGATATATGCGGAAAACACTTCGCGCCCGAGACTGCGGCACAATTGCGGATCCAAGAGATGACCAGTGTAGCCGGATGACGGCGGGAAGTTGACCGCTTCACCTGCGCAGCGAAAATCGGCGAAATGGGGCTTGGCCAATCCAGACCTCGCCCTTGGCACCCGACACCTGACCCCTGGCACCAGCCCCTCGACCATGTCTTGGAGCTTTGCTACTGACGGCGGTATTGGCTAGGATCAACCGGGAGGCGCAGTCCCCGGACCGCAGTATTGCGATCAACTGTCTACTCGCGTCATCAGCAGATGGAGGTGCCACACGCTCGGGACAGCTTGGGGTAGGCTATAGGCTTTTGATTCCGTACCTTATTTGAGAGTCAACTCTAAGTGGTGGCCACCGCCCGTCACACTGAGCGCAAGCCGATCCTCCGAGACCTGCAAGCCCGGCACGGATTGGGCTCCCGCCCGGATTTCAAACTGCCTCCCGTTGTGCGTCAGCCGCAGGTTCTTAGAAGCATCGCGTGCCAGAACAATGTCGGTCTCGAGCTCCTTCGGCAGCTGCACATCCAAGACGAACTTCTGGTCCTCCTTGTTCCACTTTACCTTGATATCCCCCCGAGTCGATGGCAACACGCCTTGAGCCCACTTCAGCTTCCCTGTCTGCGGTTCGATCCGGCACTTCCCGAATGCTGTCCCCACGGTGTCGATCCCTAACACGTATCTCGACAATGTCCAAGCAATGCCCGCGGCCCCCGTGTGAACCAAATCCGTGTCTGAGTCTACGCTCCAGGTCCAGTGTTCCCAGATGGTTTGCCCTTCCGGTGAGGCCATCATTGGAGCGAATCGATTGCTTATCCCCTCCAGGGCCCTCTCGGCGGCGCCTACTTTCAACAGTCCTTCAAACGAAGAATCAATCCACATCGGCGAGGCCCGCACGACGTCAGCCTGGGGGGCCGCCAGTCGTTGTACGATCTCCGGGACTTGGCTCGGGGTGGCAATGCCGTACAAGAGAGCCATGCCGTTTGCCGTTTCCGTGACCATCCTCGACTGCTTTCCCTCGAAGATACTGTCAACGTAAAGTCTTCTTTGGCCATTCCAGTAGAGTCTCCTCAGTTGCGTCTTAACGTTCTCCGCCTCAGAT
>Ga0207101_1145_pt1 | contig 12484 bp, 10 predicted proteins | sample Alteio_BWMinHeat_83_FD_153581 | JGI IMG/M metagenome (GOLD analysis project Ga0207101, IMG submission 153581) | Enriched cells from forest soil in Barre Woods Harvard Forest LTER site, Petersham, Massachusetts, United States -... | ecosystem: Environmental > Terrestrial > Soil > Temperate forest >...
ACACCATCGTGTCACGATTATTGCGACAACTCCGCCGCAAAAAAACAGCAGCGTGCTCTCGGTTAGAAGCTGCCGAATCATTCGTCCGCGCGAGCAGCCCAGCGCCGCGCGTACCGCCACTTCCCTATGGCGCTTGACGCCTCGTGCCATAAGCAAACTCGCAACGTTTGCGCACGCGATCAAGAGCACAACTCCCGCCGCGACCGCTGTCATCCACAAGCCGCGTCGGGCATTTTGCATCGTCGGCCCAGCGTGCCGGAGCATTTCGGCAAAGTCTTCAACCACCAGGCGGTCGCTCCGATCAGCTGGAGCATCCGGCTTTCTAAGCCGGCCTGCGATCACTTCCGCTTCCGAACGCGCTTGGCCCAGCGTCACTCCCTGCTTCAAGCGCGCGATTATTAGGACTCTCATTTTCCCCGCTCTGACGTTTCCTTGGCCTGCGTAAGATTCCAGAACGAGCGGAGCAAAGACTTCGAGTTCTTGGTAATAAGGTCCCAACGACTGAGGCAATACGCCGATAACCGTAACCGGACGATGATTCAGAACAACCCGTTTTCCTGCGATGTGCGGGTCCGCGTGAAATCGAGTGTGCCAGCAGTCGTAGGAAAGCATCACGACTCCGTCTTGTCCGGCAATCTGTTCGTCCTCTCGGAAGTTGCGGCCCAGCAAAGGCCGGACACCGAGCGTGGGTAGCCAGTTCGGAGTTACCAGAAACCCTGGCAAGTCTTGTGAGATGGAGCCATCGACATCGTAAAAATATTCCGCCCATCCGGCCGCCGCGATTTGGTCAAACGACTTACTGTCTTGTCGGACTGCCTGATACTCCGCTGGAGTAGGAGTGTGGACGTCCCCGTCGGTCTCAATCGTCCAGATATGAACCAGGCGCTCTGGCTCTCTGAAAGGTAAGTCGCGCAAGAATGCGGAGTCCACCAAACCGAAGATCGCCGAGTTCGCTCCAATTCCCAATGCAATTGTCAGGACTGCGGCAGCGCTGAACCCGGGCGATTTACGTAGCATGCGCAGGCCGAAGCGCAAATCCTGCCACAACGTCTCGACAAAAGATTCCCATCCGGCGGCGTGGACAATTTCTTTCGCGACCGCCACGTTCCCTCGCTCCAAACGCACTGCTCGAAGCGCATCCTTGCGGCTCATCCCTTGCTTCATCTTTTCTTCGGCCGCCATCTCGAGGAAGCCGCGCAACTCTTCATCCAACTCCCCTTCGATCCGTTCCTTTCGGAACAGCGATCGCAATCCGTCGGATAGGCTTCGCAGCATTGACATAAGCCCTCACTCGTAACGACGCGCATCGCTCGCCGAGCGGGAAGGTAACACGCCAAAATGGCGACGCCAAGCAGGACAGCCGAAACGATTAGAAGCGTCGCGGGGTCGCTCGCGCCAACTCCGTAGAGCAGGTGCGAGAAGCTCAACAGAATACGCGTAAGAATTAGCGCGGCGGTCAGCCCGACGGCGAGGCCCGCAAAAGCCAGGGCAAGGCCTTGCCCCAATACCATGCGAAAAACATCCCGCTTATCCGCTCCAAGCGCCATACGAATCCCGATCTCATTCACGCGTTGCGTCACCGCATAGGACATGACCCCATAAATTCCGATGGACGCTAGTAGCAAGGCCAAACTTGCAAAGCTCCCTAGCAGAATCAGCGGGAATCGTTGCGGCGACATGGATTCGGAAACAATTTCGGTCATGGATTGCGCGTGGTAAACCGTTTGATCGCTCCCTAATCCGTGGACCGCCTTACTGATCTCGGGAAGCACGATCGAAGCGTCCAGCGGTGTGCGAACCACCATCCACGTCCAGGTATCAATCGTGGTCATCCAGCGGTCCTGAATCTGGTAAATAGAAACGTACGATTGATTTTGCAAGAACGGGCTGGAGAGACCCACTTGCCAGTGCTGCACGTGGCCCACAACGCCGATAACCCGATAGTCGCCGACCTGGGGAAACGTTATCGTCCGGCCGATGGGATCTTTGCCCGGAAAATAAGTTCGCGCCAGTTCGCTGTCAATCACCGCAACCAATGGCGAATTGATTGTGTCCTGTCGATTGATGAACCGGCCGCGGAGGAGAGGTATTCGCATGACTTGCAGAAAGTCAGGGCCGGTTATAAATCCCAACGTGCGTGGCGCCTCGGCTACGGACGCGGGCCTCTGCGAGTCCACCCAGAAGGGAATGGCGTTCATTTGATGAGTCATCGGCACTTCCGTAGTAATTTCTGCGCCGTGAACGCCCGGAACCTGACGGATGCGGTCCAGCAGTTGCTGGTAAGCGGCTCGCACGCCTGCGCCCGTTTTGGTCGCCGAAGGTGAGAGCCCCACTTGAAAGGTCAGAACCTGCTGCGATTCAAAGCCGAGGTCCGCTTTCCCCAAGTGCTGGATGGTGCGGAACAGCAATCCAGCGCCTGCCAGTAAAACCAGTGTCAAAGCGATTTGAACGATGACGAGACCGCTTTGCGTGCGGTGGTGCCCGCCGGTTAATCCGCGACCTGCCTTCTTGAGTGACGGTTGCAGATCCGCCCTGGAAGTCCTGAGTGCTGGCGCCAGACCAAACAGAATGCCGACGACAATCGAAACGCCCAGCGCGAAGAAGAGTACAGAAGCATTGACGTGGATGTTGTCGCCGCGAGGCAAATCCGCGGCCAGCGTTGCCAGTGCCGCATTCAGTCCCCATTTTGCTGCCGCCACACCCAGCACTCCGCCCAAAACCGCAAGGAGGAGGCTCTCCGTGACCAACTGCCGCACAATCCGTCCGCGGCCGGCGCCAAGAGCTGCGCGAATCGAAAATTCCCGCGCGCGCGCCGCCGAACGCGCGAGCAGAAGATTAGCCACGTTGGCGCACGCGATCAGCAACACCACACCGACCGCTCCCAGCAAGAGCAACAGTGTGCCGCGCACGTCGCCCACGAGCTGCTCCTTGGCGGGGAGGATCGTAGCTCCCAACCCCTGCTCGGTCTCGGGATTGAGGCGATCAATATTTTCCTGAATAGCGTTCATCTGCGCGTCGGCTTGGCCCAGGCTGACTCCGGGTTTCAGGCGGGCAACGCACGCGGCGTCATGAGCCATACGATCGTTCGCGTTTACGAGTTTCCTCTGTCCGATCGGTATGTAAACGTCGGCGTAATCGGTTCCAAACCAAAAACCCGGCTGGAGTACTCCGACGATCGTGGTTTCTACGCCATCCAGCACGATGGACTTGCCGAGTGCTGTGGCGCTGCCGCCGAACCGATCTCGCCACAGGCCGTTGCTGATGATAGCCACTGCCGCGCCGCCGTTGCGGTCTTCTTCCGCGGAAAATTCACGCCCCAGCGCCAGCCTCACACCCAGCGTATTGAAAAAGTTCGAGGAAATTTCTCGGCCCTCGAGGTGTTCCGGATTTCCAGGGCTCGACAAATCGAAGCTGCGCCAAGCGTACGCCGCCATTTTCTCGAAGGGTGGAGTAGCGCGCTCCCAATCCAGAAAATCACGATAAGAGAGCTGCGTGGGACTCTTCAGACGGAAATTGTTCAGCCAGACGGTGACCAATCGATCGGGCTCGCGGTAAGGAAGAGGCGCCAAAAGCACGCCTTGCACCACGCTGAAGATGGCCGTGTTCGTGCCAATGCCGAGGGCGAGTGTGAGCACGGCAACCGCAGCAAAGCCCGGATTCTTGCGCAGCACGCGGACAGCGAAACGTAAATCCTGCCACCACTCCTCCACCAGCGACTCCCAGCCAGCGATGCGGACAACTTCCTTCGCAACTTCGCGAGTCCCTTGCTCCAGGCGCACCGTCCGTAGCGCATCCTTGCGGCTCATCCCCTGTTTCATCTTTTCCTCGGCTGCCATCTCCAGGAAACCGTTTAGTTCTTCTTCCAACTCGTGGCTGACCCGTTCCTTTCGGAACAGAGATGCGAGTCCGCTCCCTATGCTTCGCAGCAGTGACATGGTCCTTTACGACGCCTCCAGGATTCTGGCGATGGCCGCCACTTGCCTTCCCCATTCTCGCGTTTCGCTGTTGAGCTTTTTTCGCCCCTGTTCTGTCAAGGCGTAGTACTTTGCTCGCCTGCAGTTCTCGGTGGCTTTCCACTCGCTACTGATTAGCCCTGCTCGTTGCAGACGTTGAAAGGCAACAAACAGCGAACCCGCATTGGCGCGGAAAACGCCCTTGCTCATCTGTTCGATGCGCACCGCGATCCCGTATCCATGCATGGGTTCCAGGGCCACGGTTTTAAGAATGAGCATGTCCAGCGTGCCTTGGACGAGGTCACTCTGCTTGTCTGCCATATATGCGCTCCCCCTGAGGATCAAGAGGAAGAGTACACTTCTCCTACTGATTGTCAAGAGGAGAACAATCGGAGGAAAGGGATGGGAATAAGGGAAGAGGGATAACAGTCCCGTGGATACGCACCCGATAAGGGGCAACGGCGTAAGATGGGTAATTGTTTCGGGGAGGCCGGCGTGGAAGCGAAGCAGCGGGAATGGCTGGAGCAAGTGGGAAGCGTGCTGGAGACGCTGAATCAGGGCGTGATCATCAACGATGAGTTGCGGCGTGTGGTTTACGCCAACTCGACGTTTCAAGAAATGATCCAAAGGGATTCCGCGGACCTTCTGGGCCGAACGATGGTGGATTTTTATCCGCCGGAGGACGTGGCTCGATTGCTCGAACTGATTGGTAGGAGAGAGACGCACGGGCGCGCAAGGTACGAATTCTATGTCCCGCAAGCGGATGGGGGACGGCTCCCGGTAGCGGTGACCTCGCGGCAGGTGCAAGCGGCGGACGGCGCGTTATTTGGAATAGTTACCGCCACGGACATCAGCGAACAAAAGCTCGCGGAGGAAGAACTGCGCAAAGCCAACGAGCAACTGTTGGCGCGCCAACGGCAGGTGGAAGAAGAGTTGTTGCTTGCGGAACGCGTGCAGCAAAGCCTGGCGCCAAAAAGCTTGACCTGGGGAAACGCGTCGGTGGAGGCCTACTACCAGCCAGTGTGGACGATCGGAGGAGACTACGGCCTAGTGATCCCGCGAAAGGAACATCTGGACGTGCTGGTTTGCGACGTGTCCGGACACGGGATCAGCTCGGCGCTGGTGGCCAACAGAATTTATTCCGAAACGATGGCGCAAGTGGAGAGGAGCGCGGAACTGGGAGCGATGCTGCGGCACTTGAATCATTTCGTGCTCGAGAATCTCGCGGGGTCGGCGTTTTATTTCACGGTCGCGGCGGTGCGGTTTAATCGCAGCTGCCGTTCGTTGCAATTCGCAGGGGCCGGGCATCCACCGGTGATGATCGTGCGTCGCGGAAAAACACCGCAACTCCTGGAATCGAAGAGCATGATTTTGGGATTATTTGAAAACGCGGTGGAGGCGGAGGCCATCGTGGAGGTGCCGCTGGAAGCCGGGGATCGCATAGTGGTTTACACCGACGGATTGAGCGAGAATTTCAACGCGCGCCGTGAGATGCTGGGCGTCGACGGACTGGGAAAAATTGTCGGCGAGACACTCGAGCTGCCGCTAGCGGAGATGAAGCAGCAGATCATCGAGCGGGTGGCAGCATGGCGGAACGGCCCAGCGGCCGACGACATTTCGCTGGTGCTCATGGAAGTTCGCTAGAGACGTTGATTTCAAGGAGGACGGTGATGGCGATTGGGAAACGATTGGCGGGGATTTGCGCGGGAGTGGGTCTGCTCCTGGCCGCGATGGCGGTGGCACGCGCCCAGGGAGCGGGGCAAGACGTGCCGGCGCAATTGAAAACGCCGGAGGGACAAACGCTGGCTGCAGAAGCGCATGCCAAGGGCTTTCAGGTGTACACGTGCAAGGACGACGGGAAGGGATACAGCTGGACGCTGAAGGGGCCGGAGGCGGAGCTGTTTGACAAGGCGGGGAAAAAGGTGGGGCGGCATTTCGCGGGGCCGACATGGGAGTGGAGCGACAAAAGCCAGGTGACAGCGAAGATGATGACGAGCAATCCTTCGCCGGATGCAGATTCGATTGCTTGGCTTTTGTTGATGGCCACGGGACATTCGGGCGAAGGCGTGCTTGCGAATGTGACGAACATTCAGCGATTGCATACCAAAGGCGGCAAGGCTCCGGCCACGGGATGCGACGCGGCGCATGCGGGACAAGAAACCCGCGCGGCGTATGAGGCGGACTATTTTTTCTACGGCAAATAGAATTCGCTGTGCGGATCGAAGAATCGGCGCGCCTCCAAAAATCGAAAAGGGTGGGGCGTATTCATATGTTACCTCGGCGCGGATTTTGAAAGCAGCTTGACGAGTTCGTAGAGGAAAGCGTGGCCTTCGTAGAAGGACTGGACGCCCATGCGTTCATCGCGGCCGTGGAAGCGAATGTCGTCGCGATCGAAGAAAAATCCCTGGACACCATAGGTGGGAATACCGGCGATGCGAAGCGCTTTGCCGTCGGTGGCGCCCATGACCATGATGGGTACGACGGGGACGCCGGGCCACAGTGAGTCGGTGGCGCGGGTGACGGCGGCCAAAACATCCGGGCGCATTGCGGAAGCAGGGCCAGGGGCCGGCTCGCCTAGAAGTTTTACGCTGACCTGATCGTCGGCGACGACTTTCTGCAATGTGGATCGGACATAGTCGACGGAATCTTCGGGAAGGACGCGGCAGTTGACGGTGGCGGCAGCGAGCTGGGGCAAGGCGTTCATGGCATGGCCGCCTTCGAGTAATGTGGCGACGCAGGTGGTGCGCAGAGTGGCGTTGAAAGCTGGAGTTGCGGCTGCGAGGCGCTGCATGGACTCCTGGGAACCTTTGGCCGCTTTCGCGAGGTCATCTTTCATAGGGCCGGTTTCAATTTTCGACATTTGCTGGAAGTAAGCGGCAGTAACTTCGTTGGTCTTGAGCGGAAATCCGAAACTTGCAAGATGTTGCAGCGCGGCGGCGAGACGGTAGATGGCGTTGTCCGCGACGGGCATGGAGCTGTGGCCGCCTTTGTTATGGACTTCGAGGCGGAAATTGACGACGTATTTTTCGCTGACTTGAAGATCGTTGGAGATGCGCTTGCCGCCGGCGGATTCGCCCCAGCCGCCTTCATTGAGAGCGAACTCGGCGTCGATGAGCTCGCGATGATTCTTGAGGAGCCAGGCGACGCCGTTGTAGGGGCCGCCGCCTTCTTCGTCGGCGGTGAGCGCGACGATGATGTCGCGGTCGGGCTTGAAACCTTCCTTTTTGTATTGAATCAAGTTGGCGATCCAGACGGCAGCCTGGGCTTTGTCGTCGCCGGTGCCGCGGCCGTAGAAGAAGCCGTCGCGCTCGATGAATTGGAAGGGGTCCATGCTCCAGTCTTCGCGCTTGGCTTCGACGACGTCGATGTGGGCGAGAAGGAGAATGGGCTTGAGAACGCCGGTGCCGTGATAGCGAACGACGAGATTACCTTTTTTGGGACTGGCGCCGCCGAGGAAGATATCGGATTCGGGAAAGCCAGCGGCGCGCAAGCGGGCGGCGGCAGCTTCGGCAACGGGAGTGGTGGCGCCGGTGGTGAAGCCGGACTGGATTTCGACGAATTCTTTGTAAATGTCGTGGGCGAGCTGGCGCTCGGGTTCGGGGCGGGTGGTCTGGGCGCTGGCGGAAACGCAAGAGACAAACAGGGCAAGCAGTAAGTGAAGCAGGCTTTTTGTTTTAGGCATGCCGGCATTCTTCCACGATGGACTGGACTCCTGCAACTTCGTAACGGTGCACCGTGCCCCCACTCCGAGCCGCGCGGAGCGCGCGATGAAAGCAGCGCCCCCTACCCCCATGTTTTCTGTAAGTGTTGCATCTAAAGGATTTAACTTTACCGTAAGTTATTTGTTTGTAACACTTGCGAGGAAGTCCATAAGTGTTGCGTCTAAAGGAGTTACGGGAGAGTGACCGGTGATCCGTGACCCGTGATCCGTGAAAAAAAAGGTCGCAGAGGCCACCGAGAACGCCCCGACCAGGCCGGGGTAGACGCCGTCCACGGAGCCGAAAGAGTAAAACCCTCGTGGGCTGCTTCGGGGGCCCGCGGGTGAGCGCGTTCCCTTCGCAGCAAACGCTCTGGGTGAACCAGAATGGGAATTGTTGGTATACACCCGGCAGTTTTTGTAAGAGTGGCAAGCAAAGGACTTACGGGATACGTAACTTGGAAGAGTGTGTAAGCCACTGAAAACACTGGAGACAAAATCGTCCCGTAAAAGCGTTCGGGATGCAAAGGACGCATCTGAAAGTCGAAGCGGAGAGAATGGTTGGGGCCCTTCGCACAAAGCACTCTGGGTAAACTGGCGGCTGAGGATCACGACTCATGTTACAGGATGAGTACCGTACTCGTCAAGGAAAATTATTAAAGGACTGAGGGGAAAGGAGATAGGCTAGACGACGTTGGCAGGTTGCACGCCCCGAAGATACGTCCGGGATGCGAAAAGCGCATTTGAAGGTTTGAAAGTTCGGGAAGGCGGGTTGCGGCAGCCGACAAAGAGGTGCTAGGCCGGCTCTATGACGTGCAGCCCCCTAATTTGAGCAAAATGCCGTTTGTTAAACGTGGCAACGTCGCTTCCACGCTCCAGAGCTGTTGCGCCAACGATCAGGTCGTAGAAGCCGATCATTTTGCCGGAAACCTCCAACTCTGACCAAACTCGTGCGTGCTCATACGCGGTTTGCTCGGTATATGGGATGACCGGCAGGGGCTGCAAAACAGCTCTCAGGTAGCGCTCGCGGGTGGCCTTGTGTTTTCCGGTTGCCCGTTCAACTCCATGCCATAGCTCGGCAACGGTGATTGCGGCAACCTCAAAGCGGTCGTTGGGACGGGAAGCCACCCACTTCTTGAGGTCGAAGGTGCCTCGCTCGCCGCGAATGATGACGTCCGCATCGAGAATTATCGCCATCGGTCGGGCGGAGCTTTGAGACTTCTGCGGGCGGTTCGCAAGTCACGGCGCCAGGTCCTGGCTTCGTTTTCGGGCAAGCCGGTTTTAGACAGCGCCTCCGCCAAATCGCGCCCGGCGCACACTTTCTCGTCGTCCGGGACAAGGCGAGCGAACGGTTCACCGTTCTTCAGAAGCACAAACGACACGTTTTGGTAGTGCACGCGGTTGACGCAATCGGCGAAATTGCGTGCGGCCTCGGTTACCGTTATGTTGGTCTTTTTCATGATCTGATTATCAGATTATCTGATTTTTCAGAGATGTCAAGCAGGCAAAGACCGCATCCTTTAAAATACCAAACCCCAAAGGGTGTGCCACTTACCCATGAGGAAGCTTGAGGAATGCGGTGAAACAAATGGGGTTGACTGACGTTGAATAGGGGGTACTGGCCGGCGGGAGTCCGGTTGCGTATGACTGCCCCAGGTCGCGAGCCCGGATCACGATGTAGAACACTCCTTCGTTTGCGCTCCGCATGGCGCTCGCGAGGAACGCTCACTGGCTTTGTCCTTTTCGTCGTCCTTCCGGTTATCGCCTGCACGCAGCGTGGATTGAGCGAGAGGCCCACGGAGAAACGGGGGATCCGCGAAGAAACAGTGCAGTTTGTCAGCGACGGCATCACCCTGGCCGGGACGCTGGTCCTTCCGGAGGGCTCTCAGACACATCCAGCGGTAGTTCTTTTTCATGGCTCTGGTCCGCAGACCAGGGATCTCTTTACGGCGCGGTGGTTCGCGTCCGAGGGCATCGCGGCCCTGGCGTACGACAAACGGGGTGTGGGGGAATCCAGCGGAGATTTTCGCAAGGTGCCGTTCATGGAACTTTGCGATGAGGGGCTTGGCGCGATCCAGTATTTGAAATCGCGGAAGGAGATTGACGCGAAGCGGATTGGGGTGTGGGGCTTAAGCCAAGGAGGGTGGTTGGGACCGCTGGCAGCGTCGCGTTCGGCGGATGTGGCCTTCGTTATCGCCGTGTCCGGTCCAGGCGTGTCGCCGGGAGAACAGATGATCGTCTACTACGCGAATGAGCTGCGCGAGCAAGGCGTGGACGAAGGCGATGTTCGAGAAGCCAGCACGGTGCGCCGAGACATTTGGAACTACATGTCGAGCGGACTGGGGTACGAGAAGACCAAAGCCGAGCTGGACAAAGCGCGCACGAAACGGTGGTACAACCAGGCGAGAGTACAGCAGGACGACTCGTTCGGGCCGCTCCCGAAACCCGCGGACCTGAGCAGACCCGTAGGCCGCGGCGCAATTTGGTTCAAGCAAGAGGCTGTCTATGACCCGGTTCCTGCGCTACGAAGTCTGCGAGTTCCTGCGCTCTTCTTATTCGGGGACCACGACCGGTTGATACCGGTGGAAGAGAGTGTTGCGGTCATCCAGCGAGTTTCAGCGGAAGACAAGCGGCGCGATTTTACAATCCGCGTATTTCCGAACGTTGACCATGAGATGCGGCTGGTAACGAGCGAGGCGATGGGCGCGGTCGATCCGGAGTATCTAAGGACGATGCGGGACTGGCTGTCTAGCCATGTTCTGAACAGACCTTGAATCTGGGGACAGACGAGCTGGTGGCGGCTGACCTTCGAGGGGTGGTTTCCCAAAGTCAAAGACCGCACCCTGAAAACCGCAGGGATGCGGCACCCAAGGGCATTTTTCGGAATTAAGGCGGCCACCCGCCTGTCTACCCATGTTCTGAATAGACCTTGAATCTGGGGACAGACGAGCGTGACCGCACCTACATCAATCATCAACTGGGTAATCCTCAAGCTCAAATTTGCTGCAAGACAGACGCATCCGCGCAATCCGGACCGTCTCAGGATAGCTCTGCATAGCTTGAAGAACTTCGCTAACGGATGTTTTGTTTGTGGCACCCAAGATTACATCCCTCAAAACTAGCTCAGGCCCAAAGTCTGCGAAATACAACATCCGGCCTGCACCTTCGTTCCAAACCCCTTCTTTAAGCTCAAGAAATACCCGCCACTCTCTCTCATACGCCCACGCCTTGGATTTTGTACTAAGCAGGTTCCATGAAAACTCCCTATCCCGTTTCTCTGGAACTGGAAAAGGGAATCTCGTTGTCTTGTACTTTACAGGTCTGAACTTTTCTTTGCCTCCAGAAACATCGAAGCCCAGGCAGATTCCCTTGTGACGGTCTGCGTAATGTGCCCATTGCAGTAGGTCAGTCTTCGCTTCACTGAAACAAAGAACCCCATACAGCTGCGCCAATCCTGCCTTGTAACCCTCAAAGCCTTCCGTACCATCAAAAGCCAGTGCATGTTCGGGGTTGCACAGGTTTACGGATTTAAGTTCAAAGGGGTCATTCAAGTCGTCGAACTGTGCGATTTTCAGCCGTCTATTGCGCAGGTCATCCAAAGCAAACTTTGCCGTCGTGAAGTGGTAAAGGTGGTTCACGGCATCCCCGACGTATCCTGCTTCGGTGCCTCTTCCATGGAATGCGTGCTTACGTTCCCATCAGTTGTGTGATTTTCTGCACCAAGTCTTCGTCAATGGATTCGTTAATGCTTTTGCCATCGATGCGGTGAAAGCTCCGTCTGTAGTACTCCGCCGCCACCCCATTACGCAGAGAGATGACCTTGCCTATCAGCCCTCTGACTTCGGAAGGCTTCAATGTGTCAATCGAGTCAGGGTAGGGTTCGATGTGACATGGCATACGCACTACGGTCAGTGCAGACCTTATCTCAGAGAACTGCTCGCGCAGTCCTTCGGGAAAGGTTTCCATGGGAAAAAATATCAGGCCATGCCTGACGCAACTTCTCAACCTGTCCTTCAAGCTCTGGTTGCTCACGCACATTTCGTTGACAGCTTCTGAAAGTTTTTCGTAGCAGTAGCTCAAGTTCATGTCAAACGCTCCTTGCTCAGAGCGTAGCAACGTGCCAAACGAAAGCAAGCCTGAATTTCAGGCCGGGTACCCCAGGTAGCGGATCGAAGTGCAGGGTCTTTTCTCTTGTCTCTTTCAAATTTCAATTCTTTAGTTGACGGGCGTGGCCAGCAGAAAAGCGACAAGCAGATCCCTCACCCCGCCAAAACGCGGGGATTCGGGATGACACGCGCCGAGGTGAACAAGGCCCGCGCCTACAGAAGAGAAACACACGGGTCTGAAGACCCGCCACTACAAGGCGCGCGGGAAAAACACTGCGGGAGAAACGTGGAATCGCTTGCTCAATTTCTCGATGTGGGTTTTGTTGAGGGCGCGTTTCCGGTGCAAGACTTCGGACACGATGCTTTCCGAGCCAAAGATGGGGACCAGGTCTTTTTGGCGGAGATCATTGGCATCCATCAGGGCGCGAAGGATTTCCACGGGTGGCGCATCGGGAATGGAATGGTGCTCTTCTTCGTAAGCTTCAATCAAGGTCAGCAAGACCGCGGCATACTTTTCTTCATCGCTTGACGGGTTTTCCTTGGTTGCCAGCTTATTCAGGACCGCCAGGTATTCCTCATGCTGGCGCGCGGAGGTGATCGGCGCCGGCGAGCTGACTTCCAGCGCATATTTTTCGGGTACCTCAGTCATTATTTTTGCCACCCGTTCTCGTCGCCTTTCGATAGGTTGCTTTTTGCGATCGCTTCCAACGCTCGTCCTCGCGCTCATA
>Ga0207101_1146_pt1 | contig 12476 bp, 7 predicted proteins | sample Alteio_BWMinHeat_83_FD_153581 | JGI IMG/M metagenome (GOLD analysis project Ga0207101, IMG submission 153581) | Enriched cells from forest soil in Barre Woods Harvard Forest LTER site, Petersham, Massachusetts, United States -... | ecosystem: Environmental > Terrestrial > Soil > Temperate forest >...
GGCGGCCATTCAGATCCATTTAGCCCTGGCAAGGATTTATCAGAGTGAGAACCACTACGACGAGGCGGTTAAGGAATGCGAGGCCGAGTTGAAGGCCGATCCGTATTCTGTTCCTGCCCGGGAAATGATGGGCGAAATTAAGTTCAAGTTGGGCCAACCCGAGCTGGCCAAACCCTATCTGCTGGAGGCCATCAAGATCAACCCCAATTCGCCGCGCGCCCTGCTGTGGCTCGGCAAAATCGAAGTTGCAGAAGGATCGTACAGGGAAGCCGTTCCGCACTTCCGCAGTGCGTTGCAAGCAGGCGTCGATGACCCGGCAACAGTCTATCTCGAATTGAGCAGGACCCTGGCCCGAATGGGTCAAACCCAGGAAGCCGACAGGTACATGGCTCTGTTCCGGCAGTCAAAGACGCAGCAAGGCGAGAAGCAGCAGCACCGCAGATTCGAAAATCCTTGAGACGGTAGTGATAGCCACGATCGGTCTCCCGCTAGGGGAAAGCCGGGGGCATCCATGATAGGTAAAAGCGGGGTAGCACAGCGCGGCGGAACCGCAATGGGACGTAGGGGCACCCCTCGTGGGCGCCCCCATCGGCCCTGCCGATCGAAGAGGGCGGGCACGAGACCCGCCCCTACGTCGCGCGCAGAATGTTTACTAAAATAACGAGAATTTACGGTATTGCTATGCGGAGGCAAGCGAACTTTGACTTCCGCCACCGTTCTTAGCATGAAAACATCAACCACGGTATTAACATCCAGACATGAATTGCCATGGCCGAGCGAAGAGCCGCAGACGAACGCCAAGAACGCGTACGCTACCCTGCTCGTTGTAGCGCGGGTGGGGACACCCGCGCTACAAGTCAGCGGGCCCCGGCAGGCTGGCGCAGAGCAACGCTCTGCGACTTACACATCCGCTACTCCAGTCGTCAGCCCAAAACGCCTGCCAAGAATTGACGGCCGTCAAAAACCCCCGACATCCGGCCTCATCCGTTGCGGACAAAATGCCTGCGTCCAGACTCTGCCGATCTCGGGATTTCTCGCACAGTAGTGGGCATTTGCGGGTTATCCATAATGCGCGCGGCCCAGGCAGCACAGCGAAAAACGAAATACCGCGGTCCTTCGTCCCGGAGGAACGGCGTCGGAACTCCCAAGCCCATCCGCACTAAAGATGAAAGAGCCACGAGTTTGCGCGGAAAGCTGTTGTGCGTGCATGGCCGTGCGCTGAGCAAGTAGATGAGCGACAGGTGAGGCACAGGATTTATTCACGTGCGGGGGAGGCGGGGTTGTCCGTAAGCAGCGCGGATCTCGCGCGGGAACGTCCGGTCGTAGCGCATCAGAGGCGCACTCCAAAGTCCGCGGGTTCTCGGCCTTGCACCCGACTGGGTTGTGCGTACGTGATCGCCGTGTCACGTCGATGCCGGCCCTTTCTGTGCGAGCGATTCATACGATCGATTCATCTCTTGACAGTGGCCAACCGCGGTGGTATAGCATGTCGGACATCCGAAGAGTGAGGGCGTGGGTGGTGTGCCTGCACCCTGCCGGCGAGGACTCTTTTGCCGGGCCGCCCCGGCGCAATTACGAAGCTCCGGCAACAGGAGTCACTCTTATGTCACCTTGGAACCGAGCATGAGACTTTGACCACGGCGGGGCAAGGGATGATGGGCGGCGCGCCATCAATCATATGCGCTCACGTGGCAAGCGACATCGAACAGAGGAGGTAAGTTATGATCCGCAAGCCTAGACTGGGAATCTTGGGTTTCTCGGATGGAGAGCCGGAAGTGCACGAGCAACTCAAGGGTTTTGTCCAGAAAACGCTGGACGGCATCGCCGATGCCCTGGAGAAGAGCGGTGAAGTTGAAATCGTCAGGAGTGATCGACTGGTGAACTCGGTCGAATTGGCCAAAGAGGAAACGGTGAAGATGGTTGCCAAGGATGTCGATGGGACTATCTTCTCCTACGGAGTTTTCAGTTTTCCGAATTTCTCGGCGATTGCTGCCAAGAATGGAAAGGGGCCTTTCCTGCTGGCCGCGAACTTGCTGCCAGACTGGCCCGGCATGGTGGCCATGCTCGCTTCCGGGGGAGCACTGCACCATCTGGGGATTGAACATTTCCGCGTCGCCGGAGATGTGAATCGGAAGGAAGTGTTTGACAAATACCTGATGTTCGCTCGCTGCGCGCGAGTTGCCAGCCGTTTGAATGGGCAGAAATACGGCATGATTGGCGGCCGCAGCCTTGGCATGTACAGCGCCGTGGTCAGCATGCAAGACTGGCAGGAGAAATTCGGTGTGGATGTCGACCATGTGGATCAATCAGAAATCGTCCGAATTGCGGAGACCATTCCGGAAGAGACGGTGGAGAAAGCATTCAAGTGGTTGAATGAGAATATCGGCCAGATCAACTATGACGACAAGCGCTTGACGGAACAAAAACTCAAAACCCAGATCCGCCATTATGAAGCCACGCGGCAAATCATCGAGAAGAACAACTTCGACTTCGTGGGCGTCAAGTGCCATTACGAAATGAGCCGCCACTACTGCACGCAGTGTCTGGGCGCGGCGTTCTTTAACGATCCCTACGACTGGAATGGCCCCAAGGAAACAACGGTGTTCTCCTGCGAGGCGGATGGCGATGCCGGACTGACCATGCAAATCCTCAAGCTGCTCACGGGCGATCCCGTCATATTCATGGATGTTCGGCACTACGATCCGGACTACGATGTTATGGTTTTCTGTAATTGCGGTTCGCAGTCCACCTGGTATGCGGGGCGATCCGATGATCCGAAGGAGAACCTGAAGAAGGTCACGATGAATCCCTGCCTGGAAATCTATTCGGGCGGAGGCGCGCACGTGAATTGCATGACCTTGGCCGGGCAAGCCACGATCGCGAGGCTCAATCGCACAGAAGGACACTACCGCATGACCATCATCCCGGCAGAATTTGTGGAGCTTCCGCGCGAAAAGATGAACGAGACCACGCCCGAATGGCCGCACGTGTTCGCCAAACTGCCCTTTGACCATAATATCTTCCTGGATAAGTTTGACGCCAACCATTGCCATGCGGTCTACGGTGATCACGTCGAAGAGTTGAAGATGATCTGCAAGATGCTTAAAGTCGACGTGGAGTTGCTGGCGTGAGGAGGTTTGAAACCGGCACGTAAGATGGACAAAATCCGGAAGCGACCAAGGCGCCCGTAAGCCTCGGGGGCCGGCTTGACAATTTAGCGCAGGAGCGCGACGACGTATGAAGATAGCGATTGGTTGTGATCACCTCGGGTTACCTCTGAAAGAAGAAATTGCCGCGCTTCTGCGCGAGCGGCACGTCGAATTCCAGGATTATGGCGTCTGTTCAGCGGACAAGGTCGATTATCCGGATATCGCTGAACAGGTGGCCGGGGCGGTTCAGAAGGGCGAGTCGGACCGGGGAATCCTGGTGTGTGGAACCGGCATCGGCATGGCGATTGCCGCCAACAAAGTCCCCGGGATCCGGGCAGCGGTTGTCCATGATCCCTATTCGGCAGAACGCTCGCGCAAAAGCAACGATGCGCAGGTCATGACGATGGGGTCTCTCGTGATCGGCCCCCAACTCGCCCGGTCGCTGGTTTCCATCTGGCTGGAATCGGAGTTCCAGGGGGGCGATTCGGCGCGAAAAGTGGAGAAGATCAACCAAATCGAAAAGAAGTTCAGGTAGGCAGTAGCGTACTGCCTCCGGAACAGGCCGCCGTGGCACCACAAACTTGGCCACTTCTGGCCGCAAACGCTTCGCCCGTATCAATGCTTTGCCGGAAACCTTCGGCAACGTTTTCATTAGCCTGTTATACAGAGCGACATAAATTGTAGCGTCGATCTCCGATCGACGACGGCGGTCGGAGACCGCCACCTGGAGTTTCTATATTTGTGACCGCGTGTGCCGTACTTTTGAAAGGAACGCGAGCGCGCAAATTCCGAACCCTCTCCCCCAGGGGGGCGAGGGCTGAGGTTCTCGTTGGTGCGTTTGGAAATGTAGAAACTCCAGACAGCGGTCGCACACCGCCGCTACAACCGGATGCGCCGACATTAATGTCGCTCAATATAGGTGTTGAGTCCGCCAAATCAAATTGGAGAAGGCACCATGCAGAAAATCATCAATGATCCTCAACAAGTGGTTGATGAGATGATTGAGGGCTATCTCGCAGCCTATGCGGATACCGTAGAGGCCACGGAAAACCCCAGAGTCCTGAAGTACAAACTTGCCCCACTCCCCAACAAAGTCGGGATTGTGACGGGTGGCGGTTCCGGTCACAAACCGGCGTTTATCGGATACCTGGGACGAAATATGGTTGACGCGGTTGCAGCGGGGGAGATCTTCTCCTCCCCGCCGGCGCAGATGTTCTACGATGCCTTTCGCGCCGCCAACGCGGGCAAGGGTGTCGCCTGTCTCTTCGGCAATTACGCCGGCGACATCATGAACGTGAAGATGGCCATCCAAATGGCTACCGACGACGGAATAGAAGTGAAGACGGTGGTGGCGAATGACGACGTGCCTTCCGCCCCTCGTGACCAAAGGCAGAAGCGGCGGGGCGTGGCCGGCGAAGTCCTGATGTGGAAAATCGGCGGGGCAAAGGCGGCAATGGGGGCAAGTCTCGACGAGGTTATCAGGGTTGCTCAAAAGGCCATTGATAATACCCGCAGCATGGGAATCGGTCTGAGTCCCTGTACGATTCCGGAAGTGGGGCATCCCAACTTCACCATTGAGCCCGGAAAGATGGAGGTCGGGATCGGGCATCACGGGGAACCTGGCTTGGAAGTCGGCGCCTTGGTCTCCTCCCGTGAAATGGTCCAACGCATGCTCGATATCGTTCTTCCTGACCTCCCCTTTCAGGCAGGAGACGAAGTGGTGGTGCTCATATCGGGTCTCGGTTCCACACCTTTGATGGAGCAATTTATCTTTTACAACGACACACGCAAGATCCTCGCCCAGAAGGAAGTCAAACTTTACCGGTCTTATGTGGGCAACTATTTCACAAGTTTGGAAATGGCTGGCATCACGTTGACGATTTTGAAATTGGATGCAGAACTGAAGGCTTGCATCGATTACGAGTGTGATTCCATGGGGCTCAGGCAGTTCGGGAGGTAAATCATGGAGGGTTTCTCCCCTCAACAAGCAAGCATCATTAGTTCGAATATCATCAAAACGATACAAGACAACAAGCAATATTTGAGTGACCTGGACGGGAAGGTAGGGGATGGAGACCACGGCATCAACATGAACAAGGGAGCCACACTGTGCGCGGCGATTTTGGAAAAGAATCCGGGTGATCTTGCGCACAGTTTTTCCATGCTCTCCAAAACGTTCATGGGCAGCATCGGCGGCGCCATGGGTCCGCTGTACGGAATGTTCTTTCAAGGGATGGCAAAAGCCTGTAAGGACAAGGAGACTGTCAATCCCATCGTTTTCGAAGAGATGCTCAAATCCGGCGAGGCGGCAATCAGAAGCATTAGCGAAGCGAAGGTGGGGGACAAGACGATGATGGACACCCTGATCCCCGCCATAACCGCCTATTCGGCGGCAGTCGGGGCGGGCAAGGGTTTCATCGAGAGTTTGGAAGGTATGAGAGGGGCCGCCGTCATGGGCAGGGATTCCACAAAGGATTTGGTGGCAAAAGTAGGCCGGTCCAGCCGCCTGGGAGACCGATCAAAAGGTGTTCTGGATGCCGGGGCCGTATCACTGTGTCTAATCCTCGAGTCAATGGCCGACTCAATAAAGGCTTTGGTACAAAAGGGCTCATATGAACAGACGAACATTTAACAAGCTGATTGCGCTGGGGGGCGTGGAGATGGCGTCTTCCGCAGAGCCGATCGCTGTTTCCTCGAATTCCCCGGCGGAGCATCCCGCTGCCTGGCCGGACCAAACCTACCGGCGATTTTCCATTGACACCCACGTGCCGGATTGGGACCCGCAACTGTTGGGGAAGTTCGACCCAGCCGAGTACGTCGGCCACATTGCGCACGCGGGTTTTCAGTCCATGCTGCAATACACCAACTCGCATGTGGGCCTGTGTTTGTGGCGCACCAAGGTGGGGCGGATGCATGCCAACATGAAAGACCGCGACTTCTTCGGAGGCGTGGTGGAGCAGTGCCGACAGCACGGCATTCACCCCTTGGCTTACTTCAGCGTGATCTTTGACAACTGGAATTTCGAACGCCATCCCGACTGGCGCATCCTGGGCGCCGATGGAAACAATGCACGCTTACAGGGCCGCTACGGGGTGGTGTGCCCGAACTCGCCCTACCGGGATTACGTACTGGCTTGTGTGCAGGAAATTGTGGGGAATTACGGTATCGAAGGCATCTTTTTTGACATGGCGTTTTGGCCAGACGTCTGCTATTGCACGCATTGCACCGCCCGGTTCTGGCGCGAGCACAATGCCGAACTACCGCGGGTGGTGGATTGGCACGACCCCACCTGGCGAACCTTCCAAAAGGCGCGACAAGGCTGGCTGCTGGAGTTTGCCCAGACCGTCACCAATACCGTCAAAAAGATCCGGCCGATTACGGTGAATCACCAATATTCCACGATCTTCCACAACTGGCACCTCGGTGTTCCACTACAGATGACCGAGGCCTGCGACTACGTTGGCGGTGATTTCTACGGCGGACCTGCACAGCAGTCTCTGGTCTGCAAAGCCTATTACGGACTGACGCAGCACCGTCCGTTCGAGTTTCACACCTCGCGGACGCACAATCCGACAGACCACGTCATGATGAAGCCGGCGGAAGAGCTGCGAACTGAGTCCATGGTGGCAACCTTGCACGGCGCGGGTTTGCTGCTGGTCGATTATATTAACGCCGACGGAACTCTGAATCCGCAGGTTTACGAAGCGTTTAAGAAATTGAACGGCCAGCGTGCGGTTTTCGAGCCCTTCCTGGGAGGGGAGTTGCTTGCCGACGTTGCGATTTATTACGACAAGAACTCGATGTACAACCCGCAGGAGAATGGCGTCCACATCACCAAGCTCCAGAACGTTGACCGTTGCCCGCACCGCGAGGCCGTGGTGGGTGCTGCCCGTATACTGTGCGAGGGGCATATCCCGTACGGGGTGGTTACCAACATCAACCTGGACCAGCTCAAGAGCTACCGCGCCGTCATCCTGCCAAACGTGTTGGAGTTAACTGATGAGCAGGCCAGGCAGTTCCGGGCATTTGTGGAAGGGGGAGGAACCCTTTATGCCAGTGGGCCAACCTCACTCGATCGTCACCATGAAGGGGGGGCGAGGTTCCTTCTGGAAGACGTGCTGGGGGTTCGATATAAAGGCGAGGTCGGCAATAACCGGATTAACTATCTCACCCCCAAAAGTGCGGAGCTGGGCAAAGCCGTCTCGCCCCAGGATCACGTCAGCTACCCCGGCGTCATGATGCAGGGGGAGCCGGCATCCGGTTCCGAGGTGCTGGCCACAGTTACCCTGCCGTTCGTGCGACCGGACTTGGGAACCGTCATCGGCAGCCACTTTGCCGCCATCCACAGCAACCCACCCGCGCTGAATCCCGGCACCGACCCGGCCGTCGTCGTGCACGGGTTCGGCCGAGGGCGGACGATCTGGATGGCTGCTCCCATGGAGTCCCAAGCCGAAGCAGTCAACACCCGGCTTATTCTGTATCTCCTTCGGCGGGAAATCCCGGGACCGTTTTGGTTTGAGGCGGACACCCACCCGGCCGTCGAAGTGACGCTTTTCCACCAGGCGCAAGCACGTCGAATGGTGGTGGGACTACTGAGCATGCAGCAGCAGGTTCCACCCCTCCCTGTGGATGCAACGGTTCGGGTGCAATTGCCCTCCGGTCGGTCGCCGAGCAGAGTGGTTCGCGCGCCTGATCTGCAGTCGATTCCCTTTAAGAAGATAGGCCCCTACGTCCAATTCCCAATTGGACCCTTTGACACCTTCACGATGGCACTGGTCGAGTACCAATGAGTCGTCGTCAAAGACGCGCGACCTACTGAGATTCGCAAAATATAGTGACAGATCCAGTGTAGCGCCGGCATCTTGCCGGCTAAAGTAGGCGCCGCCGGGACGGCGGTGCTACGAAGCGCAAGCCGTCACTTTGATTTGCGAACCTCATTAGGCCAGTTCAATGGCAACTATGGCGTGCAAAGCGACCTCGGGCATGCGGATTCGCCATTCATCTCCCTTGGTCAACGGCAGTGCTTCTTCCCTCGGCCAAATCAAGCGTGCCGAGCGGGGTGAGAATCGGTCCGAGCGCCCAACAATCTCCAAGTTCGGGATGGCTGGCGCCACTCCATGGCTGGTCCAGACGGAACTGTTCACAATCTGAACCACAAGCTTCTTGGGCTCCTGGCGGAAGAAGGCGGCATGGACGGCCGCCGAGCCCTGAACCCGGATCGGTGGATGGGGGACGAGACGGGCGATCATCCCTCGAATCCACTCGCTCACCCAGTAACGTTCCGGATGGTACGAACGGAATATCGGCACGCCGATGTAAATGGCCTTGCCTCTTCCAAACTGGTTAACGGTGGCCGCTTGCGGGAGCCTCTCGTTTCCCGGCGGAGCGGGATTCCAACTATGAAACAAATGCTTGTCGAAATCCGGGACCAGGTAAGGAAGATGGTAATCCAGAATACTCTCCGCCGACCCGTGCACCCGGATAAAGGGGTAAATATCCGGAGCGCGACCGCGGCCCCGACGGAAAATGCCCACTTCGCCTGGACCGAGAAAAGACGATAGCGGATGTCCTGGCGTCTGGAAATACATGCCCGGTCCGTCTTGGCCGGCGTATTTCTTTTCCTCCTCGACGTAGCTTACGCCCAGTACATCTGCCAACAGGAAGTCCCGGCGAGTTTCGCCTTTTTCATCAACCAAGCCCGGCTTCCAACTTGCGATCAGTGTTCCTCCCAGCCGGACGTACTCGCGCAGAGCTTGGCCCTCGCTTTCGGAGAGTGCGTCCGTTTCCGGGGCCACTATCAACTCAAATTGCGCCAAGAAATCCGCGCGCTGCTCCCATGACGGCACTATTTCCACAGGATACTGGGTTTGCGTCAGAATTTCTGAAGAATTCACGATGCTCGAAGTGAAATTGTCGCCCTGGAGGTTGGCGTCGATCTTCCGCTGAGCCCGAAGATGGTCGCGGGTCGCCTCACTGAACAGGATTCCCAGGCTCGTAATCGGTTGCAGGCTTTGCAGAAGCGGTTCGGTCTTCTCGACGTACGCCTGCAGCTTGCCGGCCCACTCGAAAAACTGGGGGCGTTGACGGCCATCCGGCATATTCTGTTCATCGGTGATGAAGCGGGGACGCGTGCCTTGCAGCATGATCGCCGCCGTGCGGAAGCGCTCAACTTCGATCGGCGGGTCTGAATACCCGTCCCAAAACAGGCCTACCTGCGGGCCGGGCATCCGCCAACCCCGCAATACCAAAGATCCCACGGAAAGGCCGGAGGGCGAGGTCAGCGGTTCCATGTACAAGCACGAGGTCTTCCTCAGTACTCGGGTCGACATGTCGATGGGATCGCCCTGATTGAGCCAGACGGGGAGCTGGGGCTCTTTTTCCCGCGCGATCTTGTAAACCTGATCCAGGTATTCCTCCGAAGATTTCTGAAGCCAATCCAGGCGCCGGCGATAGCCGCGTGGGTCATCAACTCCGGCCCGGAAGGGCTCGGAGGTGTCCTTTTCATACGCCGCCGCACACGAATCACAGTAGCAAAGCGGGTCCGGAAGCCAACGCGGCCACGGCGATCCGTCGATGAACAAACCATCGAATTCATACTGGTTGAAGAGCTCACGATACATGCCCTGGGCGTATTCGCGATAGCCGGTATGATGGCAACACCAGGCGAATTGATGGCCGATCCAACTGAGGGATCCGTCGGCATTACGTCCCATCCATTCGGGATGGTTGAGCGCCGATTGGGTGTCCACCTGTCCGCTATAATAAGCAACAACTGACAAGCCGTTCCGGTGCCCCGCCTCTACAAAGCGAGCCACCAGATCGTACTTCAGCCCGGGATGGCGAGATCCCACTTTCGAGTTGTAGTACGCGTATCCCCAGTGACTCTTCGTCTGGATAACCACGCACCCGGTATGGGCCTCGCGTACGCCAGCCATGTACGCTTCCGGATCGAGGCGGTCAAAGGAAGTTGTGGGGCCATTGTGAAATCCACTCTCGAGCGTCCGCCACGAGGTGACGGGCAGTTTCATTCTCTCCGACGGAGATGGGTTTGTCGGACCGGACGCGGGGACCGTTGGGTCTGCAACCGATCGGAGGTCGACATCGTCGATCCCTGCGAGTATGGCGGCACCCAAGGGCAGTTGCAGAAAGCTTCGACGACCGATTAGGGGAGAACGGAAGTATTTGTTCACGACGATCCTCCAGTGGCTGGAAGTCTTGGGCGAGGGCAACAACAACTGCGAACTTTATCGCCTTTGGCCGTTCGTCGCATTCTGTCCCGCAATCCGGTGTCCGTAATCCACTGTGCGTGCGACCTTAAAGGGACCACCCGGTCGTCGTCCCACCCCAATCCAACCGATAAACCCGCGTGAAACTCGACGCGGCGGACGGCCGTGCGCCCACGCACCCATCGCGACGTAGGAGTAGGGCTTGCCCCGGGAAGATGTGAAAAATTGTCCGCATCGGCTTAAAAGGGAGCCTTAACCGGCCAATCTTTATAATTACACCTCTAAGCGCCACAGCTGAGAAGCGTTATTCTTCTCCAGTTGGGATTTTTCTCTTTCAGGAGGAGGGGCCCTGCTTCCGGCTCAGATCTTGGCGGGTCAGCACCGGGGCAGAGCCCCTATGAAGCACGGTTCTTTTTATCCCACTTTCTACCCCGCCCGACAAGATCGAAACCGATTGGGCTCGGGACAGCGAGAAGGTCCTGCTGCGGCGATGTCCGGTTTGCGAACGCAATTCCATCATCGGTCACGGTCGTCGGCGCAAGCAGGCGCACGATGAACATCACGACTGGATTGGGATCCGGCGCGGCCTTTGCCAAGGTTGTGGAAAGACCTTCACCCTGCTTCCCCTGCTTTCTCTGCCTTACACCCACTACAGCTTGTTGGCGCGCGGCCAGGCGCTACGGCGGCGTTTGGAGGAGCACTGTTCGTGGGAAGCGGCAACGCCTACGCTGAAGGACCCTGATCGGGTGCCCGATCCCTCCACCCTCCGCCGCTGGTCGGACGGTCTGGACCGCTCCCAGCCAGCTCCTTCCTTTCGGCGCCGAACGTTTGCCCGCTTGGCTCATTGGTTAGGGTGCGGCGCTCGGCGCGATCCCCCCGCTGAGCCCGTATCGGGCCTGACTACGGTTCTGCAGTTCCTCTGGCCTTTGCGTCTCTGAGAGATTTTCTATTTCCCCACCATCCTCGCCTGTGAACGTTGCCGCTTTGCTCTTAGGCTCGTCTCCAGAGGCAAAAACGCGCCATGGCCGAGGATCTCGAAAAACTCAAACAGCGCCTGCCCCTGCTCGAATATTTACAGCAGCAGCATTGGAGCGCTAGGTCGACCAGTCACGGCACCGAGTTCGTGGGTCTCTGTCCGTTGCACGCCGAGACCCGGCCTTCCTTCTACGTCAACGCCCGCAAGAATCTCTTCTACTGCCACGGTTGCGGTCAGGGCGGCGATCTGATCCGCTTTCTCGAGTTGTCCCGGCACCTCTCTTTCCGCCAAAGCCTCGCCTACCTCGCACAGCAGAAGGCTCCCGCCTTGCAGGCCGAGGTGTTGGAGAAGGCTGCTGCTTTCTACCACCAGCAGCTTCCCCATTACCCCGAGGCGCTGCGGTATCTACAGCAACGCGGAGTGCACGACGCGGCCCTCCTCCATGAACTGCAGGTGGGCTACGCCCCGGGCGGGAACTTGCGGCGTCACCTCACCACCGCTGGCTACCCTCTGGAGTTACTCCAACACCTCGGCCTCGTCAACTTGCGGGGTCGCGACGCCTTCTATCGGCGCGTCGTCAATCTCTATGGCCGAAGTCTCGGTAGCGTTTTCCCCCATCGATTCCTCCCCGGCTCCAAGGGCGACTTGGTCGCCTGGGAATCGGTTCGCCAGTTCTCCCAGGTGATTCTGGTCGAAGGTCTGTTCGACCTGGCAGCGCTCTGGCAGGCCGGCTTTCGCAACGCCACCTGCGCCTTAGGCACACACTTGACGCCCGCGCAGTTTCGGCAGCTTTCCGGTCCGCCGGGTCGCCGCGTTTACCTCGCCTTTGACCAGGGCGACCATCAGGCGGGCCAACACGCGGCTCAAGCACTCGCCCACCGCCTCCAGCAGCAGGGTTTGCCCGTCGCGATTGTGGACTTGCCCACCGGCCAGGATCCCAACAGCTACTTCGTTGGTGGCGCCCGTGCTGCCGATTTCAGCTTGCGCCTGCAGGGAGCACGACCCCTATGAAGCTCTTCATCATCCATCTTCCTTCTTGTCCTGCCAGCGCCTCGCCGTATCGCTTACGGGACGAGAACGAACAAGAGCTGAACTGGGCGAATGCCTTTCTCGACGCCCAGCGCC
>Ga0207101_1094_pt1 | contig 12305 bp, 9 predicted proteins | sample Alteio_BWMinHeat_83_FD_153581 | JGI IMG/M metagenome (GOLD analysis project Ga0207101, IMG submission 153581) | Enriched cells from forest soil in Barre Woods Harvard Forest LTER site, Petersham, Massachusetts, United States -... | ecosystem: Environmental > Terrestrial > Soil > Temperate forest >...
GTTCGAGCGGTAAATCGATCATCAATTCCCCAGTTGTTTAATAACATTTTCGCAAGAGTTCCGTGCGTGAGGCGTGGGAGGGTATATGAGAATGCGGTCGAAAGATTGTGACGTACGTCGAAGTCACAATTTCCACGCAGGTACCCGTATGTGTAGTTCTGAGAGCCATAGTCGAGGCAATGCGACCAAGTATAGGATCCCAAGGCCGTCAGGCCGCGGTTCAATCTGCGTTGAAACTGTAGCTGTAGTGAATCGTAATCCGAGGTCAATCCGTTTTGAACGATCCTGAACAAAGAGGCGATTGATTGAGCGGAACCGGGAAACTCTGTCAGCCGCAACAACCTACTGCTATGAGCACCCACATAGAAGATGCTTAATACCTGCGACTTACCCAGCTCTTGCTCGATGCTCGTCGACCACTGGATGGTGTACGGCAACTGCAGATGGGGAGCGGTGAAATTTACTGATCCGAAAGGTGGCACGGGCGGAATCACAATGGGTGGCACCAGGGCCGCTAGATTTCCTGGAAATGGTGACGATTTAGATAAAAGTGCCTGGAAGCCGGGTCCACCATCGAAACTTACGCTTCCCAGCTGCTGGCCTGTATCGAAAAAGACCCCAGCGCCGCCCCGTATCACAGTTTCGTATGTGAGTCTGTTTCCTAGTACGTAAGCTGCACCCAATCGTGGTGCGACGTTATACCAGGTTGTTCGCCAAAGTGTCGTGCCCTGGGGCGCCAAGGCCCAATTATTAGGTCCCGATCCGACGAGGGTATACGCCTTCAAACCCTGTGCCGCCCCCGGAGCCGGGTTAACTTCCCAGCGTAAGCCGGCAGAGAGATTCAAACGCCCGGAAATCTTCCACTCATCTTGAACAAACGCAGAGAAGCTTCTGTATAAAGGGTACGCTGGAGCCCTCGAAGAAAGAGAAAGGCTCGACGTATTGGATGTGACCGCGCCACCGGTGAAGTAGAGATATGCCGCGTTGACGACCGTTGCTGTCGAGAGCCCAGTGGATGGAGTCAACTGACGATAGTCTTCACCAACCTTCAGTTGATGACGCCCGAAGGAAGCGCTGAAGGTATCGACGAAGTTCCATTGCCGCTGTTCAGCTTTTGCTTCCGATTGGCCGACCACAAGGAACGGTGCAGATGGACCGAGAAGGAAACCGACATTGAGAAAAGACGTGGAAGGTAGTCCGGTGAGCTGGAATAAGTTCAGAGGACTACTGCCGCCGAATGGACTAATATCGGTCAGAACACTAACTCCATTGGAGCTGTGATTGATTCGAAATTCGTTAACGAATCGATTCGTAATAAGCTGATTGATGCCTGCCGTGTAGGTTCTTAGCGAGTAGGCACTGTCTTGTATTAGAGACGCGGGTTCAGTGCTGGCCGGCCTTCGCAGTGTGGAATCAGACGGTGTATCACTGAATCGGAAGAATACTTTTACTTTGTCATTCAGCGTATGATCGAACCGCAGGCTCGTGGAGTCCAGGGAGTTAATATTCGACCAGCTTCCGATGAATTGGGCGACTCCATTAGAGGTATTCACTAGCCCAGTCGGGCTGGGAAGCGGAAACGCATTAAAGACTGGTTGTAGTGCAGCCGGTGCTGGCTGTCTACCAGATGGGCACGGACCTGTACCGCGCCAACAAAGATCCGGCACAGGCGTAGCCACCGCTGCCTGCGGCGCAGTGAGGCGCAGCCCCTCGTAGGAAAAGAAAAAGAACGTCTTATTCCTACCGTTATAGAGACCAGGAATCTCGAGAGGTCCGCCAAGGGTACCGCCGAAATCGTTCTGTCGCAACGCGGGTTGTTTTACACCAAAGTAGTCACTAAACCAATCTTGGGCGTCAAAAAAACCGTTTCGTAAATAATCAAAGCCCGTGCCGTGCCATTCGTTTGTGCCTGACTTGGTTTCGAATGCGAATTGACCTCCGGGATTTCGACCGTACTCAGCTGAATAGGTAGAGCTCTGCACTCGGAACTCTTGAAGGTCGTCAACCGAAACCAAGGCCTGCGTAGTACCTAAAGCGGTTGAGGCGGCTAATGAACCGCTTGGGCCTGCACGAGTAGTGTTGTCTCCATTGCTGACGCCCACATTCGCGCTGACACCATCAACCGTGTCGTAGTTTGATTCAGGGCGCTGACCATTGACGCTAAACTCGCCACGTATGCCAAGGCTTCCGGATGCGCCTAGTTGCGGGCTTTGAGTCACAACCCCGGGTGTCAGCAGAATTAAGTCCTGGAAACTGCGGCCATTAAGCGGCATGTTGGCAATATAGGTCTGGTCCACAACCGTACTGACGGTTGCATCGGCCGCATTCAAGAGTGAAGCACCGCCCTCGACAGTTACCGAATCCGAGACGGCGCCAATCGGTAGCGTGAAGTTGATGGAAATCGCGCCCTGAACATCCAAAACAATGTCGGGCTTGATTAACGTCTTGAACCCGATCTTGGAGACCTGGAGGCGATAGGGTCCCGGCGGCAGACTGGCAAAAACGTAGATTCCCTCAGCATTGGTTGTGGTCACCGTCTTGACCCCAGTGACGTCGTTCGCGACCAACACGTCGGCGCCGGAGATCACTCCCCGGGTCTGGTCAAGGACTAATCCACTGATCTTGCCGTTGGTCGATTGCGCGAGGAGGGAATGCGAACAAAGGAAGAGGAGAAAGGTAAGAAGAACTTTTGGGAAGCGCATCTCGATGCTCATGGGAACGCTTGGTGAATGCTCTTCCGTTAATACGCAGCCGCAGTTTTTTTGTACCAATCTAAAGCAAATATTCAGAGCAACAGCCGCCAAAACTTTGTCGCTACGGATGATTGGGATCCATCTTCAGATAAGCAAACAACAGCGGAGTGCCGCTGGGTTTGCGGCTGCCTCCTTCAGGCTCAATAGTCACGAAGACAGCATCGATCTGCGCGAGTGTTTTGGGATCGTTGAACTTCAACACCCAGCGCTTCTTGGTTGCGTTGTCCTCGTAGAAGATTCCGAGATTGAGAGCTTCGTTCCAATCCGGCCCGCGCCGGCCCCAAGCCTGAAACGTGCTTGCGTTTCTCACTCCAGATTCTTGTTCGAGGTCGTAGGCATAGAAGACGAGCGACTTTTCCTTAGTGTAAAACACCCGGCCAAAGGGTTTTTTCGTTTCTCCGGAGCGGGCAACATCGTAGACTTCACTGATATACAGGTCGCGCGCGCCCATTAGCTCGCGGATGTCGCGATCATGCGCCAGCAACTGTTTATCCTGTTCGGCCTCGTTTGCTTTCTCCTCCAGCGCGCGCGTCAGATCGTCGACCTTCGCTTGAAGGCTCGCGACGCGGCTGTTGTCCTGCACCGACTTTTGCTGTACGGCTTCCAGTTGCACGCGCAAAGACTGAGCCTCCACCTCTGCCTGTTGTAGCTTTTGTCCTAGTTCGGCCTGCTGCTGGACGAAATCCTGTCCGCTTTTGCGGACACTCGCCTCTTGCAGCTCACCTTGTGCTCCCTTGAGCTCGGCCAGCTCGGCTGATTGCTGCGTAAGCTGGCGCTTCAATTCGGCAATCAAACGGTCGCGTTGCCCGATACCGGCTTGGGCCAGTTCGCGCTCGTGGTTGAGGTCACTGATCTGTCTTTCCAGTGCGCCTTCGCTGGTGGATACGACGGGAGAAGCGGGCGCAGGCTTGGTCGCGATAACCCTCCGTCGCATCCCGACGTGGTAGGCGGCGAAGGCCAGGGAGATGATGAGAAGAATCGCAGCGGCATAGGAAATCCAAAGCTCGCGCCAGGCGCCGTCGATCGCCGCCAGCGTCGGCCGCCCGGTGACGTTCTCTCTTGCGACTTCGTTATCGACACGCGCTGGGTGGTTTCGCTCAGCGCCCAGCCGCCGGAATAGCTCGGCTTCGGCAGAGTCGAGCGACCAAGAGGAAGACCGATCTGGTGCGGCATCGACAGTCTCTCCTGCGGCTTCTGCTGCCAGATGCGAGATAGGACCCTCAACCAGGGATTCAAATTGCTTTTGCGCTTCGCGACAGGAGTTGCAGGTAACGAGATGTTGCGAGAGCCTCTTCCGCTCTGACGAGCTTAGCTCCCCCGATGCAGAAAGTGCACACAGCTCTAAGAATTCGTCATGGGATCCGCTGGGCATCGACGCCTGGCTCCCGCCCTCGGTAAAAAGCACCATGATAACGGTTACCGCCTGCTGCGCTGATGAAAAATCTGTTTTCTCAGCTTGTCCAAGCCGCGAAAATAATGGTGACGAACATTTTCTTTCGTCTGACCTAATTCGACCGCAATTTCGTCCAACGTATACCCCTCAAAGAAGTAAAGCCGCAAGGTTTTCTGCTGGTTGTCCGATAATCCGGTCATTAATTTCTCCAAGGCTGACGTCTTGATCGCACCGTCCAAATGCCTCTCTAGGCGATCCGCCTCATTTCGGGAATCCGCCAACTGCTCTACTGCGTCTTCGAGATCGAGACTCGAATAGAAGTGCCGGCAGGCCAGATAGCGCCGCCGCGTGATCGCGCGGTGATACGTCATCTGCAGCAGCCAGAAGCGTACCGAAGCCTTGGAGCTATCGAATGATGCAGACTTCTTGTGCACCAAGAGAAAGATCTCCTGCAGAAGATCATCTGCTTCGAAGTTATCTCTCAGAACTTTGTAGGCCACGGAGCGCACTAGGCGCGCATAGCGGCGAAAGAGTTGGGATAAGGCGTCGCAGTTGCCCTGGCCAATCAGCGATATCAGGGCTTCGTCGGAAATGTCGACAACTGTCTGATCTTGCGTGGAAACATCGATACTATTGACGGTACGTTGTGACGAGCGGAAATTGGGAAAAACGATGCTAGTCGACCAACTCATTTGTTTTTCGACCTAACCAGCGGCGATCCCAAATTCTGGCCCATCGATGACCGCCTTTAGAATTTCAATTCGATCATAAGTAACTCTATCGTGTGTATTATTCGAGCATAATACCCTTGATCGAGTGTGGTATAGCTCATAATCAAATTCTATCGTCGGGAAAGTGAATGATCTTCCCGATCATCGTCAGCAGTTTGCGAGCCGACTCCGTGGCTTAAGAGAAGCAGCGAAGCTCAGTATTGAAAGAGCGAGCGAACAAGGCGGTGTCTCCCCTACGTTTTGGGGGAATGTCGAAAGAACAGAGCAGGAGCCCTGCCTTGACGTTATCGTGGGGTTTGCTAAGGGACTCGGCATTTCCGTTCCGACTTTGATGACCTTAAGAGACGACGATACGCGCCCAGTCCTACGTATGGAACTGGACAATCTTCTTGACCTCTTCAATCCCCAACAATTGCGCCTTATAACTCAGATTGCCAGATTGATTGTCGATTACAAGTGGACCCTTCCCGTAACCGATCCGCAGTCGAGTAGCTCCTAGTCCTACCGAAGAACCACCCTGCGTTCCAAGCGGCACCTTAACCAACGCTTTGGAGGTTAAGAAATGACAACAATACACACAATAGACGACATTATTCAAGAATAATAAACTCAATAGATTGTTTTAGATAGCCGTAATGCCCGCTATGGTTGTTGGGTGACATCCTCGAGATACCGCACGCTGTTCGCCCACCGAATACGACGATTGCGAAAAGCGGCCAAGCTCAGCCTCGAAGAGGCGGCCGAACGAGGCAACATAACGGGAAACTTCTGGGGCGACGTGGAGCGTGGAAAGAAGGTTCCGAGCCTCGATACCATCGTAGCGATGGCAAGAGGGCTGGGATTACAACCGAACCTTCTTTTGCTGCTAGAACGAGAAGAAGAACCGCGCGATATTCGAAAGCGCATCGATGCTCTGCTCGCGACATGCAATCCTCAGCAACTTGAACTTCTGCATCGAATCATCAAAGTCATTCTCGAACCGTAGCCAAGATTATCGCACCGGCTGTTTTTGGCAAGCTGCACGGCCAAGACTCGAGCAGCACCGAAGAACTCGCAGTCAATGGCTTTCCGCAGATAATGCCCACCTGAATCGTCACAATTGTCGATTAGACTATGGCCGGGTCCAGTCACCTTCTCGCTTGTCTGCTCTTCGTGTCAGCGGTAATGCCGGAGCAATGGGCGCTGTCGAGCAAAGTCGTGTGCCCTCGAAGTCGTCCGTGCGTTCCTGCCTCGCCTCAATGAGGGAACGTGTTCTTTCCGACTAAATCCGCGAGCTTCAGAAGTAATCAAGGACGGCGCTTCGATGCCCCACAAATCGCCCGGCCCTTGGCAATAAGGAAGAGTTGTGTGAGTGCCTTTTGGGGACCAAGTCCCCATGCTTTAATGGGACACCGTTCGATTTCGTAATACACCTCAAACGCCAATCATTGCCTAGCGTGATAAGCTCATCCGTGCTCGACGTTAAAAGCTAATTACTGCACGGCATCGAAAGCTAGGGTGTTAACTTTTGTTCGCATACTCTGGTACAGTTCGGGTTTTCCCGCTGTATATATAAGCAAGGAACTCGCACCTTGGTGAGAGCCGTATCATGTCTATGCTCAATCGCTGCGATGGATGCGGCCCTCACCGAAGCTATTGCATCTTTCGACGCTTCCTTCCAATGACCGTTTTCGCCAAATCGACCTACCTCTCCGGCCTTCGACGCTATCGGGCGTTTAGGGTGTCGCTGCTCATTCATCTGGTCCTGCTTATTGTGGTCGTATCCGGAGCCGGTGGATGATCTAGCCGAGAAAAGCTTAAACGCAAACGAGGCCATCATCCAGAAACGATGATGGCCTCAAACGTTTTTAGGCGGTTGTCTTGCAACTGAATGCCCAGCACTTTTTCATGAACCTGAAACACAACAGCGTCGCGATCACAGAAGGACCAAGCCAAGCGCCGGCGCGCGCCTTGCTGAAGGCGGTCGGCTTCAGCGACGAAGGCCAAAAGCCGTGACTTGCCCGGCCAAAGGAATGCGATGATCGAGGACCAAAGGAAGCAAGGTGACGAAACAACATAGCCCTGTAGCCAAGATGGCGAAGATACCAGCGCGGAAGAAAAAACTGATTGCGGAGTGTCGCTTCCAAGTCGATTCGCTTGATATTCAACTCTTGAACTTGCTGAATCGGCGGGCGGAGCTTGCGCGGGAGCTCGCAGAGGTGAAGCATCGAGTCGGCATGGCCGTTTCAGATCGGGAACGGGAGCAGGATCTCCTCGGTCGGCTGCTCGCGGCTAATCCTGGTCCTCTCGACAGTGGCGCTCTTCTCAGGATCTTCCGCCGAATTATCTTCGAGTCTCGCCGGCTACAAGAACGGGAAGTGGAAGACCGCGATTCATGGATTTGAAGCGCAACACACAGCTATAACCGGTGTTCCAGGCTCAGTCGGCGCGTTCTCGTTTTGAGCAAAACCGGCTCTCACCAGTTCGATATGTAAAAGCTCTATACAAGGATTGAGGCGACAGGGCACAAAATCTGGCACACCCTATGATCGCCAATCTGGGAAGGTCGTGTAAATCTCAGAAAATAATGGCTCGTCAGGTAGGACTCGAATCCGCGTGCAAACGTAAATAGAACGACTTACAGCGCAGCAGATGGCACAAAATACGCTGTTTTAGATGTAACGCAGTGTGAACGGCACGGAAACGGCACGGGATAGTTGATGCATGCACATCAGCGGATGACATCGGAAACCGTAGAAATCACGCCTAAACGGATAAGCAGAGCGCGGATGGAGCGCACTTTCTCTGCCATCGTCAATCTGGCACGCCTGTACCTTCTTCCTTCGGGGCCTTGCCCTCAGCAGGAGTAAGCGCGGTATGAGGGCAGGACATTCTGCTCCATTTCACCAAATTTTCAAGTGGTCTCACAAAAATCGATGGGAGCGAGACAGCCAGCTGCCTTGTGGTCGAAAACAATCGCTGAAGAACGGTTGTTAAAGGATGTAATACGTATCAGTCTAATGGTTCTAAAACAATCGTTAACTGTTGAGTAGGGCTTGTTTTTCGCCGAGTCTTGTGAAGAAACAGGCCCGCAGCAATGCAGGCGTGTTTGACTGAATTCAATTCTTTTCCAATTCGTATAAGTACGAGAGCGGATGGGCTTTCATGGTTGAAGAGCGGTTTGCAAGGTATTTGTTGCCGGCGCTAATTGCGCCAGTAATGCTCACCGGCGCACCAGCAACACTTAATACGCCAGCGATAATCGGCGTGCCGAACACCTGGGAGGCCACCGCGACTGAGGCGGCCACTGCCATCACGACCACATCTCTCGACAGCAATGCATCTCTCACGCCTTGGCGTAATTCCTTCTGCAGGTCGAGAGCGTCATCACGGCACGCCTGCTCAAACTCGCGCTCGATTTGCCGCACGTCCGCCTCCGAGTCTCGCTTCTCAATGATCTCTTTCACCTTGCCCTCAAGGTGCTTCGCATATCCCTGCCGGAGATCTCTCAGGGTGTGCCCTGCCTCGGCGATCTCCCTTTTCCGGAAATTGATCAGCTGTTCGAAAGTCAGACTGTCCACGTCAAGGATGGGTAGCCGCAGCGTAATCAGTTCTTCTCCTTCCCTGACCCTGCGACGCCAGCTCGCATCAAGAGCTGAGACGGCCCGCCTGCTCATGTCTATGAGGCGGTCGCGAATATGGTCCGCTAGATCGCTATCCGGATCTCGCAGCAAGGAGCCGAGAGCGGCATAGGCTTGGCCTCGGTCTGTAACCCTGGCAAGCGTGGTACCCGCGCAATGGTCAGCCAGAACGGACATGACGGTCAGGCCAGCTTGGAGGCTCATGGACCGTTCTTCTCCCGTGGGATGAGCATCGACCACCTTGGCGTCGCGCAGAAGGTCCCATGTCTCGGGGAGAAATTTCTCAACGAATATTTCAAAGGGAGCGGATCCCTTGTAGAAGAATGCTTCGGGCAGATGAGGGCGCGTCAGCAGCTCTTCAATGTCGGCATGGGCGCCTTTCATTTCTTTGTCGGTAGGGCAATGGTCTTTTGCAATCAGGTCCATCGCTTCTCGAATTGTGTCGTCATACCAGCGGGGATATCCCCGTTCGGGAACGATGAAGTAGAGTTCATCCCACAATAGGAGAGCCCGCTTCAATAGCCTCTCACTGTGGGCGTTGGAGCAATCCAATCTGAGATGGGGATAGTACAGGGCGCTTAAGAGCATGCCTACTCACCAGTGAAGATCGTTCAAATCCGCCGAAATGTCTTCGTGTTTTGCGTACTGTTCATAAGAGCGGGCAAGAGAGCGAAGGATCGCAGCCGTACGTGGCCACTTTGCTCTAACAGTGTCGCTCAGTTCCTTGTATCTCCCCGACAAATCTCGTTCTTGGGTGCCGCCTTCATTTAGTTCGCGGGAGACAACCCCGCGGTTATTAAATAGTCCGTTCTCGATATGGTCATCGATAGTTTTGTTCTTGAGATGCTCTATCACATTTCGAACTGCAACGTGGGGCCATGTGGCATCGGTATCCGCCGGGGCATGCGCGAGCAAAAAACCAATCTGAATATCGCCACCGATTACACGATTGGCGGCGGCGCACTGTTGGCGTGCAGACTCAATCCAATCACTTAGTTCTTTTTCATCTACGGTACTGTCGCTCTTGAGCCCGGGCAAAAGGTTCCAGGAATTCAGTACGTTTCTTGCATTGCGCGCAATATTTTGAATGTTTTTTTGGTCCATGCCCTCATGCGCTGGATCCTCGGCATGGTCGTCACGTTTATATGTAAAAGAGACGAGCTGGGCGAACCATGAAGGATCTTTCTGCAAGACACGGTGTATGGCGAGTGGAGCGGAAGTATAGCGCCTAATCTCGTCAAAGTGACCGGCAAATGGCCACTCCAATTTGGCCATTTCTTCAAGTGGGAGTTCATTTCGTTCGTACAGCTGACGGACTACTTGGCCTATGCGGAATTCCTCCATGCCGCTCACCGGACTCTCCTTTTGTTGATGAGCCAACATTTCTTGAATTAGCCGCTGCAACAATGCGCTTGGGAGTGATAATTGGGGATCTCCGGCGATTTCTAGTGCCACTTCGGGGCGTTCAGCGTCGAGCAGTTTCTCGACTGCAATCGGAGAGTCTGCTGCCTTGTTAGACCGCGAATATCCGCTGGCGAGTTTCCAGTAGGCACGTTCTACGTCTTCCCCGAGTGTATTCACTTGCGACCAAGTAGCTGCTCCTTCTGGGAGGCCGAGATACAGAGCTGCGCAGCCTTCGGGTGAGTAGATGCCTTCAGTCTTCAGGCGCTCAACCTGTTCGTTTATCCAATGGGAACCAATAACTTCAACTCGGCCAAGCGCGTAGCCTTTAACAACCCAAGGATTGTCACAGCGTTGACCGAGCAATGCATTGAGTACAGCCGCATCTTCCTTCGAATCCCGAATAACCTTGCCCAGAGTATGTCCTACAAGCACCACATATCGAGCTTCGCTGACATACTTCACAAGCCTTTCAATTGGCACTTGGTCTAACACTTCACGTGTTGCGTTTTCGCGTGCAGCGTTGATGGCGACTTCCGTCTTTTGAACATCGGACGATTCGCCCTGCGGCAATCTGGGCCATGGATTATCCAGGAGCCAGTCTGCCCGCTCTAGTACATCATCCGGAGCAAATTTGTCCAGCAATGCAGCGAGGCTGGAAACATGCGCCTTCCTTTCCGCGTCCCCGTAACTGTCGATCCAATTGACAGCTTCGCGGAGATGCTTTGTCAGTTCCATGCGTACCTCTTTGGAAACACTCTTCAGATCAACTGATTCAAGCGTGGCAATGAATTTGGTCCGGATTTCTGTTGGGAATCGCGTAAAGTGATCAGCCGTCGTGATGAGGTTCTCTGGTGCACGGGACAAATCAATAAGCCTCGGAAGTAATCCGGTCACGTAAGTCTGATGATCCGGGTTTTTCTCCGGTTCCAAGCCTCGCCTTTCTCCACCGGCGTCGCGCCACCGGAGACGGTGTGATTCGCTGATCGTGTCGTTGCTGTAGTACTTGTGGGCAAATTTCCAAACCATTCCTGGATCGGCAGCACAAAGCGAGTCAAAACTCGCTAGCCGCTCCTCTGGGGTGGCATAGGTTTGGGGAAAGCCAGGCAAGAAGAGTTCTTTCAAACTGTTGCCCGCTCGGTTATTCCAATTCCCTCCAGGATCGGCTTTAGCCAACAGGTACAAAACGTCTACTGCTCGGGCGAAAAACTCTGAACTCCAAGCCAAGGATTCGAGAGCCCATAACAGTCCGGCATGCCGGCATTCCCCAAATAGCCCCTCGCCGTCGCGCATCAACTCCTCGAATATCTTTGGCTTTTCGGCAATACGCTGCTCTACAGCATCCATGAATGCGTCGGGTGCTGCTTCGGCGAGAAGAGGAGTCACATCCTTAAGAGAGGCCCATGCTTCCCATTTATCTGCCGCTCCAAAGATTTCTCCGACGACGAGTGAGGAGAACGCTTGAGTAGTGCCCACGTTGGGACAGCGGTCTCCATACACAGCTAGGAGGATGAGAGACTCGACAAGTCCTGACCGCAAATATCCCGAGTAACGGCTTGATTTTCCGTAGATAGCCGCGGCCCAGCGATCCTCAGGCGGCAAATCATACTTTGGATCGGTTTGCGTCAACACCGCCAGGACAGATTGACGAAAGCGCTTTAAGAAAGACTTGTCGAGCTGGCGCGCGAGCAGAACCCACGCATCCAGTGGAGACTTCAACAACCAAACGTTTCCGATTTTCCGAAGAGGAGAGTCGTCGAGGCTTAAGAATTGCTGTAATTGCTGGATGTAATCGTCGTACTTCAGGCCGGAGAGTTCTTCGATCACTCGTCGATCGCCGTCCTGGCTTTCGACCCACGTCCCAGCGAATAATGCCGGCAAAAGCAGTCGTGCGGATTCCGCGTTAGCCCATTTCGGAGTGCTGACGGCGCTGGAGTGGGACAAATGCCGACGCAAAACTGGGATGCTTCTGCCAAAATCCCTTGCGAGACTCTGAGATTCTGTGCTTGAAAAGCCGTTTCTTGCCAGGCTTGCTTCGACGAGGCTGCGGTGCGGCCGAGATAGCTGGAGAAAGTCATCTCGGATGTTGATCACATTTGCATCCAGGGTGAGAACCACGTGATGTCCCTTCTCGATCGCTGCGCCAGCGGCTTCCACGCATTCACCAGGAGCAACGATGATCAATGGGCTCTGGGAGGACTGTGTGCACTCCCGCAATCCATCGATGGAGTCAACCACCAGACAACGAGAGAAAGCTCGAGCCCGATCAATATCCGCCACGGAGGCAACGGCCGCATAGAAGAAGGCGGTGCCCTCGTCCGGGGAATCTCCCTTGATTTCCAGAATTGATGGCTTTTGGCCAATCCATTCCTGAATGCGCTCGACTTCTTTTGTGCGTCCGCTTAAC